>Ga0180436_10005623_pt1 | contig 11040 bp, 9 predicted proteins | sample SS_ome_2_FD_132434 | JGI IMG/M metagenome (GOLD analysis project Ga0180436, IMG submission 132434) | Hypersaline lake sediment archaeal communities from the Salton Sea, California, USA - SS_3_S_2 metaG | ecosystem: Environmental > Aquatic > Non-marine Saline and Alkaline > Hypersaline > Sediment...
AGGCCCCCGGCCCGCCTTTATCGGCCCGCCGCAACGCCGCCAGCAAGAGGCCGCAGCCATCCAGCCCCTGCGCGCAAAGCCAGCGTGCGGCCCGCCCTGCCTCCTCTGCCATGCCCCAGGAATATCCCGCACCCCGCGCGGCCTTGCGCGCCTGCGCCGCGACCTCGTTCAGCGAAAGGCTCACCGAACGGCCCCCGGATAAACCCACAGGTCGGCATTGTCCGGGGCCAGTTCCTCGGGATAGGGGGCGCCCTGATACATCGCGATCCGCAGCCAGCGGTCCGACCGCGGATCGAACCGCGTGGCGCCGAAGAAGGCCAGTTTCACCCGTAACAGGTCGACCGGGAACATGTCGGCGGCGATGGTGTTGTCCTGCACCTCGGCATAGGGCGCCTGCGCGCCGATCTGCATCCGGCGGACGATGTGGCGATGTTCGGGGTGCCGCAGCAGGAAGGCGGCGACGCTTTCCTCCGCGTCCCAGCCGGTCAGGGCCGCATGGGCCGCCGCCGCGTCCCGCGCCGGGGCCAGGGGCTGTTCATAGGGTTCGAGGTCTTCCTCGAACCGCTCGCCCAGCCGGGGTTCCAGTTTCTCGGCCGACACGTACCAGGCCCGCGCGCAATTCGCGGGTGCGGACCAGTCGAGGCCAAGCGCCCAGCCGAAGCGGTCCTCGATCAGCGCGCGCAGGCGCCCGACAGGCATCGCCCCGTCGATGCGGAACGCATCCGGTGCGGTATCGGCCATGCCCGCTTCCAGATCGTCGACCAGCGCCCCGTGGGGTTCGAGGATCAGCGAGGCCAGCAATTCCTGCCCCTCTTCCGACAGCGCGCCCTCGCTCCACGTCAACAGCCTGTCCCAGGGCTGCGGCCCGCCCAGAACACCGCCGGACAGATGCGCATCGAGCGTCGCAAGATCGGCCCGCAAGGCCGCCAGCTTGGCGGCCTGAACCGGATGCTCCGTGGTCCAGTTGGCAACCGTTTCCCCGGCCCCGGCCAGGACGGTCCGAAACAGCGCCTGCGCCGCGTCATCCGCCCGTGGCAGGGCGCGGACCCTTGCGATGGCCTGTTCGCGCGTGGCGATCCAGTTGTTGAACAGACGCGGGTGGTTGATGATGAACGGCCCCAGGCCCAGCCCGGTCGAATTGCCGATCCCCAGGCCACGGGCAAGATCGGGCGCCAGTTCGGCGGCCCGCGCCCCGCCCCGCGCCCGCGCCAAGTGGTTGACAAGGTCGCGCACGAAGGTCCGCGTCAGGTAGACCGAAAGCATCTCGGCCTGGAACGGCGCCGAGAATTCCGGCCTGTCCGAAAGCGCCTCGTAATCCGCCGCGCCCAGCTTGCCCGAACCGTAGACGGCGGTCGTCCGCATCAGGTAGCCCACGGCACCGAGTTCCGCCGCCTCGGGCTGGCGGCCATCGGCCAGCGCGGCCACGACATGATCCCACAGCCGGACCGAGCGGTTGGCGCGCGAGACGGACAATTCGCGTTCGCTGACCCGGCCGGCCTCCTGCAAGGGCACGTTGCGCGACAGGCGGTCAAGATCGGCCGCCGTGGGAACCCCGTCGAACAGCGTGAAGGTCGCGTCCCAGGCGGTGGCGATCACGCGGTCCGACCGCATTTCGGGCGGCAGGTCGTGGCCGAAGGCGACCAGCGAATAGGTCCGCCCCGGCCCATGGGCCGAATAGACGGCCCGGCCCACCCCGCGCGCGTCGAAATCGAAGACCGGACGCGCGAAACGCCAACCCTCGCGCGCCATCCGGCGGGTGAGGATTCGCATGAAACTCAGCCGGCACTGATGCATCGACCCCAGGCGCTTCAGGCGCATCACCTGTTCGGGCGGGCGACAGGGCACTTGCATCGGGGCCGGGACATCCATTGCGCTATCCTCTTGGTCCGAAACTCTCGGCAAAGAACCGGTACCAGTTCCCGCCCATGATCCCGGCGACCTCGTCGGCATTCAAGCCGGTCGCGCGCAGACCGGCCTCGATGGTGCCGAAATCGCGGTTGTCACGGAACCAGTCGGGCATCGGCGGAAAGCCCGGCGCGGCGGCCGAACCCTCGCCATAATCGATGTCCTTGGTCCAGCGGCCGGTGCGCATCCATTCCACGACGCTGTCGGGCTGGTCCTGGCAAAGGTCCGATCCGATGCCGATCCGGTCGGCGCCATATGTTTCGACCATCCGTGCCGCCATTTCGCAGAACTCCTGCAGGGTGCAGGCCGATCCGTTCTTCAGGTGGTGCGGGTAAAGCGACAGGCCGAGCATCCCGCCCCGTTCGGTGACCGCGCGGATCACCGCATCGCGCTTGTTGCGCAGCGCGGGATGCCAGTCATGCGGATTGGCATGGGTGATCGCGATCGGACGTTCGGAATGTTCGGCCGCCTCGATGGTGGACCGGTCGCCCGAATGGCTCATGTCGACCACCAGCCCGACGCGGTTCATTTCACGAATGACCTGCCGGCCCATCCGGGTCAGCCCCGCGTCGTGGTCCTCGTAGCAACCCGTCGCCAGCAGCGACTGGTTGTTGTAGGTCAGTTGCATGAAGCGCGCGCCCAGCGTGTGCACGATTTCCACCAGGCCGATATCGTCCTCGATCGGGCTGGGATTCTGGAACCCGAAGAAGATGGCGGTGCGACCCGTCTCGCGCGCCCGGTCGATATCGGCGGCGCTTTGCCCCTTCAGGATCAGGTCGGGGAAGGTTTCGAACCAGCGGTTCCATCGTTCGAGGTTCAGCACCGTTTCACGGAACGTTTCGTGGTAGGCGACGGTCACATGGACCGCGTCCACGCCGCCTTCGCGCAGCTGGCGAAAGATCCTTTCCGACCAGTTGGCATATTGCAGGCCGTCGATCCTCATTCAGGCGTTCCGGCGCTGATATAGGCGGTTTTCACGATCGTGTAGAACTCGGCCGCCGCACGGCCCTGTTCGCGCGGCCCGTACGAACTCTCGCCGCGGCCGCCGAAGGGCACGTGGTAATCGGTTCCCGCCGTGGGCAGGTTTACGGTGACGACGCCCGTGCGCGCATGGCGCCGGAAATGCGTGGCGCGCGCCAGATCGCGCGTGACGATGCCCGAGGTCAGGCCGAATTCCGTATCGTTCACCACTGCCAGCGCCTCGTCGTAGCTGCCGACCCTGATCACCGAGGTCAGCGGCGCGAACATCTCTTCGCGGTTGATGCGCATGTCGTTACCGGTGTTCAGGAACACGCCGGGCGCCATGTAATAGCCGTCATGTGGCAGGGCCAGGCGCACGCCGCCGCAGGCAAGCTCCGCACCCTCGGCCTTGCCCAGGTCGACATAGGCGAGGTTTTCGTTCAGCTGTTCCTGGCTTACGACCGGGCCCATCTGCGTGCCCTCCTCCAGCGCGTGGCCGACCTTCAGCGCCCTTGCCCCGGCGACCAGCTTGTCGACGAACGCGTCGTGAATCTTCTCGTGCACCACCAGCCGCGACGAGGCCGTGCATTTCTGCCCCGTTCCGCCGAACGCGCCACCCAGCGCCAGCGTCACCGCGAGGTCGAGATCGCCGTCATCCATCACCGCCAGCGCGTTCTTCGACCCCATTTCCATCTGCAACCGGGTGAAATTGCCCACCGCCGCCTGCGCGATGCGGCGCCCCACAGGTACCGAGCCGGTGAAGGAAACCGCGTCTATCGCGGGGCTTTCGACCAGGCGCTGGCCGATGTCGCCCCCCGAGCCCATCACCAGGTTGAAAAGCCCGGCGGGAATGTCCTGCCGCGCGATGATCTCGGTCAGCGCGACGGCCGAGGCCGGGGTCAGGTTGGCGGGCTTCCAGATCACCGCGTTGCCATAGGCCAGGGCCGGCGCGATCTTCCACGAGGCCGTCGCCATCGGAAAATTCCAGGGGCTGATCACCGCGACAACGCCCACGGGTTCACGCCGCACATCCACCTCGATGCCCGCGCGGACACTGTCGGCATTCTCGCCCAGTTGCCGCAGACATTCGGCGGCGTAGTAGGTGAAGAACTGCCCGGCGCGATAGACCTCGCCCTTGCCCTCGGCCAGCGGCTTGCCTTCTTCGCGGCTCAGAAGTCGGCCCAGTTCCTCGGCGCGCTGCATGAGTTCGGTGCCGATCGCCATCAGGACCGCCTGCTTGCGCTCGATCCCGTAGCCCGCCCATGCGCGCTGCGCCGCGCCGGCCGCGTCCAGCGCCCGATCGAGATCGGCCGGCGAAGCCTGCGCGAAACGTCCCACCACGTCCGTGAGGTCCGAGGGGTTGCGGTTCTCGACCGCGTCGTCGCCCGCCACCCATTCGCCCGCGATGTAGTTCAACCCGTTGTCGGCCATGTCCCGTCCTTGTTGCCCTTCGCCGGGCAGGATGGACTTGCCCCACAACATCAGTCAAATTCAAATCGTTGAACGACATTTCAGGAAAATTGACCCATGGCCATCCGGATCGAGATGCTGCGCTGTTTCGCCATCGTTGCGCAGACCGGCAACCTGGCCGAGGCCGCGACACGACTTGGCAGAACCCAGTCCGCGATCTCGATGACGCTCAAACAATTGGAACAGACGCTTGGCCAGCGCCTGTTCGAAAGCGACCGGAAAAGCCGTCTGACGCCGCTGGGGGAACAGGTGCTGGAACTGGCGCAGACGCAGCTTCGGCAATTCGACGCGACATTGAAGGCGATCGAGACCTGCGCGCGGTCGCCCGAGGGGCTGGTGCGCATCGCCTCGATCCCGTCGGTGGCGGCCCAGGTCTTTCCGGCCGCGATCGATCATCTGACCCGTCACAATCCGGGGCTTAGCATCGAGTTGCGCGACACCGACACCCAGCAGGTGATCGACGCGCTGATCCGCGGCCAGGCCGATATCGGCATCGTCTCGGGCAGCCACAAGCTCAACGGTATTCGCGAGGCCCCTCTGTTCAGCGACAGATACGGCTTGCTGTGCAGCCCCGAACACAAGCTGGCGCAGCAGGCACGCGACCCCGCAATCGCCGAGGTCACGGCGGCGCCCTTCGTGCATAACAACCTTCTGGGAATGATCGAAACCGCACCGGTCCGCACCGCCATCGCGGGGGCCCGGGTTTCGGTTCACAACACGATGTCGCTGATCGCCATGGTGCGGACCGGGCATTGGGTGACGGTGCTGCCGCGATCCGTCGTGCGCTTCACCGCGCCCGACCTCGTGTTCCGGCCGATCGCCGACCTGCCCGACCTGCGCCAGGTAAGTCTTCTGATGCGCGAACGCGCCTCGTTTCCGCAATTCGCCGAGGCACTTTGGATGTATCTCCTGGGTTTCGACTGGGACGGCGGTGGATGACCGCCGCCGCATCCACGGCGAAAGACAGTCAAGGGCAACCCCGCGCGATCCGCCGATCCGGCGACGCCCCGCTCCATCAGGCAGAACGGTTCTTCGTTCGACAGGGTCCGGGCGGCAGGAACATGCCAGCCGGTTAACCGGCCGATACGACCCTTTGGTCGGAAGGTCGTTTCCAATGCCAATCGCCCGTGACGTTTCTGAAGCCGCTTTTGTCGCAATCCGACCCAGCGCGAGCGGTGCCTGCCCTGTAACGCTTTGCATCAATCGGGCCGATCATCGCCCGTTCGTCATCCACCCTTGGAAAGCAAAGCGTCATTGAAGAAGCTCAGGCTCGATGCCACGGATATCCGCATCCTCAGCGCCGTGCAAAGCCACGGTCAGCTGAGCAAGACGCGCCTGTCGGAAATCGTGAACATCTCGGCCACGCCCTGCTGGGCCCGGCTCGACCGTTTGAAGGCGGCTGGCTACATCCGCAGCTACCACGCCGAGATCGCGCTCGATCGCATCTGCGACTTCACTCAGGTGGTGGTCAACGTTTCGCTCAAACATCACCGCAAGGTCGATTTCGATCGGTTCGAGGCCTGGATCGCCCGGCATGACGAGATCATCGACTGCATCGCAACGGGGGGTGGCATGGATTACGTGATGCGCGTGATCTGCCCCAGCCTGTCGGCGTTCCAGGCCCTGATGCAAGACATGCTGGACAACGACCCGGGGGTCGACCGCTACATGACCTACATCGCGACTCGGGTGGTGAAGACGTCCAAGCCCAACATCGCCAAGCTTGCGGCCCCCTGATCGCACCGCAGGACCGAACGGGCCGGAACGGCCTTCGAAAACAGCCCAATCGGCCCGCAGACTGCCTGTTTTTTGGTCCGCACAGGGAACCGCAAAACGCGTAGACGTGATGCATCTTCCACCGTGTCCCGGGTCGCCAGCCCGGGTTCCAGCAAGGGCGCAAACGATGCACGCAGATGATTTCGGCTTTGGCACGCAGATCCGCAAGTCCCCTTACTTCGATGCCACCGTAAGGTGGGGGGCAAAGGGGTTTTCGGTTTACAATCATATGTATATCCCCCGCGATTTCGGCGACCCGGAACAGAATTTCTGGAACCTCGTGAACGACGCGATCCTGTGTGACGTGGCGGTGGAACGGCAGGTGGAAATCACCGGCCCGGACGCCGCGCGCTTCGTGCAGATGCTGACGCCCCGCGATCTGTCGAAGATGGCGGTCGGCCAGTGCAAGTACGTGCTGATCACCAATGCCGAGGGCGGGATCCTGAACGATCCGATCCTGCTGCGGCTGGCCGAGAACCATTTCTGGCTGTCGCTCGCCGACAGCGACATCCTGCTGTGGGCGCAAGGCGTGGCGGTTCATTCCGGCATGGACGTGCAGATCGGCGAACCCGATGTCTCGCCGCTGCAGCTTCAGGGGCCGAAATCGGGCCAGATCATGCAGGCGCTGTTCGGCGACGAGATCCTGGACCTGAAATACTACTGGCTGCGCGAACTCCAACTCGACGGCATTCCGCTGATCGTCTCGCGCACCGGCTGGTCCAGCGAACTGGGCTATGAACTCTATCTGCGCGACGGGGCGATGGGCGATGCCCTTTGGGAACGCATCATGGCGGCCGGCGTGGAATACGGGCTGAAGCCGGGCCACACCTCGTCGATCCGCCGGATCGAAGGGGGGATGCTATCCTACCACGCGGATGCCGACATCCATACCAACCCGTTCGAACTGGGCCTCGACCGGCTGGTCAACCTGGACATGGAGGCCGACTTCATCGGCAAGGCGGCGCTGACGCGCATCAAGGACGAAGGCATCACCCGCAAGCAGGTGGGCCTGATCATCGACGCCGATCCGCTGAAAGGGCCGAACACCAGGTTCTGGCCGGTCAACGTGTCCGGGCAAGAGGTGGGCAAGGTCACCTCGGCGGTCTATTCGCCCCGGCTTGAGCGCAACATCGCCCTGGCGATGATCGCATTGGAACACGCCGAGATCGGCATGCAGGTCGAGGTGGTGCTGCCTTCCGGTCCCTGCATGGCGACGGTGGCGGAACGGCCCTTCTTCGATCCGAAGAAATCGCTGGCGGCGGCCTAGGGCACATCCATGAGCCTTGCCATCGACCTGCATTGGCAAAGAAACGGCCCGGACCTGATGCCGGGCCGGTATTCCGCCGCGCATCGGGTGTCGCTGAACGCCCGCCATGAGATCGACGTGGATGCCGCCCCCGACTGGGGCGGCGACCCGGACCACACCAACCCCGAACAGGCGCTGGCCTCGGCTCTGTCGAGCTGCCACATGATGACCTTCCTCGCACTTGCGGCGAAAGCGGGCTGGCCGGTGGCGGGCTACAGCGACCACGCCGTGGCGCATCTGGGCAAGAACCCGCGCGGACAGATGTCGGTCACGCGGATCGACCTGCATCCGGTGGTGCGCTTCGATTCAGGGTTTTCCGTCACCGAGGCGGAAATGGGCCAGATGCAGGACCGGGCGCACCGCTACTGCTTCATCGCGAACACGCTGGCCGACAGCGTGGAGATCAACATCTTCTGAGGAACCGCCATGAGCGACATCCTTTTGCGCGAACTGGATGCCGACGGCATCCTGCGCCTGACCCTGAACGATCCCGGCCGCCGCAACGCCCTGTCCGAGGCGATGCTGGCCGCGCTTGCCGCCGCTTTCGAAAAGGCGGGCGCCGACCCGGCCGTGCGGGTGATCGTGCTGGCCGCCAATGGCCCGGCCTTCTGTGCGGGCCACGACCTCAAGGAGATGACGGCCGGACGCGCCGGCGCCGACAGGGGGCGCGCCTATTTCACTGGGGTGCTGACGCGCTGTTCGGCCGTGATGCAGGGGATCGTCAATTGCCCCAAGCCCGTGATCGCCGAGGTTACGGGCATCGCGACGGCGGCGGGTTGCCAGCTGGTCGCCAGTTGCGACCTGGCACTTGCCGCCGATACGGCGCGGTTCAGCACTCCGGGCGTGCATATCGGGCTGTTCTGTTCGACCCCCATGGTGGCGCTGTCGCGCAATGTCGCCAGCAAACACGCGATGGAAATGCTGCTGACCGGCGACATGACACCTGCCGCCCGCGCCGCCGAAATCGGCCTTGTGAACCGCAGCGTCGCGGCCGAGGCGCTGAGGGACGAGGTGATGGCACTCGCACGCCGGATCGCGTCGAAATCCGCCATGACGCTCGCCACGGGGAAACGTGCCTATTACGCGCAGACCGAAATGACGCTTGCCGATGCCTACGACTACGCCACGCGCGTGATGGTCGACAACATGCTGGCCCGCGACGCCGAAGAAGGCATCGGCGCCTTCATCGACAAGCGCACCCCCGAATGGCAGGACGCCTGATGGAAAACCCCTACAACATCGGCCTCGACCGGAACCCCGCGAACCACCAGCCGCTGACGCCGATCGGATTTCTGGAGCGCGCCGCGCTGGTCTTTCCCGATCATACCGCGATCGTACATGGGCCCCTGCGGCACAGCTATGCCACGTTCTACGCCCGTTCGCGGCGACTGGCATCATCCCTTGCGCAGGCCGGGATCGGTCGGGGCCATACCGTTTCGGCCCTGCTTGCCAATACGCCCGCCATGCTGGAATGCCACTACGGCGTGCCGATGTCCGGCGCGGTGCTGCATGCGATCAACACGCGGCTCGACGCGGCCATCGTCGCGTTTCAGCTTGACCATGCCCTGTCGCGGCTGGTGATCGTCGATGCCGAATTTCTGCCCCTGCTGCAAGAGGCGCTGGCCCTGTGCAAGGCCACCCCCACCGTGGTCGTCTACGACGACCCGGAATTCGACGGGTCCCGCATCGCGCATGACGCCCGGGATTACGAAGCCTTCCTTGCCGAGGGCGACCCGGAATTCGCCTGGCTCATGCCCGAAGACGAATGGGACGCGATCGCCATCAGCTACACTTCGGGCACCACGGGCGACCCGAAGGGCGTCGTGACCCATCACCGGGGCGCCTATCTGCTGGCGCAGGGCAACGCGCTGACCGCCTCGATGGCAAAGCATGCCGTCTACCTCTGGACCCTGCCGATGTTCCATTGCAACGGCTGGTGCTTTCCCTGGACCCTCTCGGCCATCATCGGCACCCATGTCTGTCTGCGCCAGGTCCGGGCGGAACCGATCTGGGCCGCGCTTGCCGACGAGGGTGTCACGCATCTTTGCGGTGCGCCCATCGTCATGTCGCTGATGATTTCCGCGCCCGAGACAGCGAAACGGCGGTTGCATCGGCCTGTCCAGTTTTTCACCGCCGCCGCCCCGCCGCCGGAAAAACTCCTGGCGGAGATGAAGGAAGCCGGGTTCGACGTCACGCATCTTTACGGCCTGACCGAAACCTATGGCCCCGCGGTGGTCAATGACTGGCACGCCGAATGGTCCGCGCTTTCCCGTGCCGAACAGGCGCGGCTGAAGGCACGCCAGGGCGTGCGGTATCTGCCACTGGAGGGGTTGGACGTGCTTGATCCCGACACGATGCAGCCCGTGCCCCGCGACGGTCAGACGATGGGCGAGGTCATGTTCCGCGGCAACGTCGTGATGAAGGGCTATTTCCGCAACGCACGGGCCACGGAAGAGGCGTTTCGGGGCGGGTGGTTCCATTCCGGCGATCTGGGCGTGGTGCATCCCGACGCCTATGTTCAACTCAAGGACCGGTCGAAGGATGTGATCATCTCGGGCGGCGAGAACATCTCGTCCATCGAGGTCGAAGAGGTGCTGTACCGGCATGAGGCCGTCGCGGTCGCCGCCGTGGTCGCCATGCCGCACGAGAAATGGGGCGAGACGCCGTGCGCCTTCATCGAACTGGCCGACGGCCACAGCGCCGACGCAGATATGCTCAGGGCGTGGTGCCGCGACCATCTGGCCCACTACAAGGTACCGGGGCGCTTCGTCTTTGCGCCGATACCCCGCACCTCTACCGGCAAGATCCAGAAATTCGCCTTGCGCGAAAAGGTCCGCGGGTTGCACGCCGAACCTGCCCGCCTGAGCGGATGATCGTCTGCGCGCATGTCGCCGCAAACCGTAGGCCTAGTCGTCACTCTGGTTCGTGCCCCGCGAATTGAACCGCCCACCAGGCCGGTGCGTTCTCGGCGAACTGCTCGACGTGCCGGGGCCAACGCGTACGAGAAAGACGTTGCCCGCGCTTGAGAGAGACGTTGCAGAAGGCAGCGAAATTCGTGCGCGGCTTGCCGAGCGACATCCACTCGATCCCTGAGGGAGGTGGCCTGTCGTTTACGCTTCGGCTGGCAACGCGAACAGCGCCGCGGAGGGCGGCGTTCCAGCGTTTGGCGTCACGTGCAGATTTGGTTGCCGGAGCAGGATCTGGCCTAAGCCGAACCGTGACCGGCTTGCGCAGCCCACACGCCAACAAAGATTAAACGACGCGGTGAGATTGCTGGCTTCGGGTCACAGCCTCGCCTTTTTCAGCCAGAAGCCGCCGGTCAATTGAACGAACGCGACAGGACCGGTTGGCACTGCGGGCCATACCGAAAAAGTGCGCAGACCCAATATTCACGCCACTTCGTTCAGGCTTTTCTCGAGCGTGGCTACCAGCGAGTCCACCTCGTCACGCGTGATCACCAGCGGCGGCGAAAACACCAGGCAGTCCCGAACCGCGCGCGTGACCAGGCCATTGGCAAAGCAGAGGTTTCGAACCGGTGTGGCAAGGCTTCCCAGCGGGGATACCGGCGCGCGTCCCTTCTTGTCATGCGTAAGTTCGACCGCCGCCATCAGTCCTACCCCGCG
>Ga0180436_10005624_pt1 | contig 11039 bp, 6 predicted proteins | sample SS_ome_2_FD_132434 | JGI IMG/M metagenome (GOLD analysis project Ga0180436, IMG submission 132434) | Hypersaline lake sediment archaeal communities from the Salton Sea, California, USA - SS_3_S_2 metaG | ecosystem: Environmental > Aquatic > Non-marine Saline and Alkaline > Hypersaline > Sediment...
CCTGCCCCCTTCGGGATGGGCTCCCCAGGTGAAAACCTGTTCCTCCGTTGAAGGGTCCGGAATCCCGGAAGTCTGGAAAATGATCCGAGATTACAGGAAATTCACCCTGGAAAACGGATTTTTCAATCGGCGCAGGACCGGGCAAAGCACTTACTGGATGTACCAGACGCTGAACGAGGGGCTGAAACTGAAGTTTTTCAACAATCCGAAAGTGCGGAACAGGCTCGCGGAACTGGAAAAAATGATGGTGAATGACCAGATCAGCTCATTTGCAGCTGCCACGGAACTCCTCGCGAACTTCTTCCCTGAAAACACTTCTGAATGACATCCGCCAGGGATCTGCTCAGTTCATTAAAAAACACATTATTTAATACTTTTTAAGAAAAAGTCTTCCCCGGGTTGACAAAAAGGTCGTATTATTGCAAAAGTTTAAAAACCAATACATTCGAAATTAAAACTTTATGAAAAAAATCTCACTGTTTTTACTCGCTTTCGTGATGCTGTCATGCAACAACAAGGAAGGCTACAAAATCACAATAGAAATGGAAGACCTGGCAGGTGCCACCATGGTCCTCAGGCAGAACATAGACCAGGACCTGGTTACGATCGACTCAGTGGTGCTGGATTCGACCGGCTCCGGTGAAATGTCAGGTTTCATCGAAGTACCTGAAATGATGTACCTCGGACAGCAGGGAACACGTCAGAACCTGCAATTATTCATGGATAATTTTAACTATTCCGTGCATGGTACACTGGACGATGTGAATATCGATGCAGAAGGGGGTCCCCATGTGGATTTCAATGCTTATAAGGAAGGCACAGAACAATTTGATGCGCAGCAGCAGCAGATCATTGATATCTATTACCAGGCCATGGAAGACAGCGTGAGCCGCGATAGTCTGCAGGCGATCCTGGAACCCTATTATGCCATCAACCAGCAGAAAATGGAGTACGACTCCGTGTTCATGACAACAAATTCCTCCAATGTGGTCACACTGCACCTGCTGCGTGGGAAATTCCACAGCATGGACGTTGAGGAGCTGGAAAACTGGCTCGCCAATTTCGACACTCCCCTGCATGTGACCTCCTACTATTCATTTCTTTCCAGCCACCTGGAGAAAATGAAAAATGTGGAGATCGGAGATAAATATGTTGACTTTACACTACCGGATACCGATGGAAACCCGCTGAAGCTTTCCGACCTGGTGGGCAACGGCCCGCTCCTTATCGATTTCTGGGCAGCATGGTGTGGCCCCTGCCGTGCCGCAAATCCAGGTGTGGTTGAGCTCTACAACGAGTTTCACGAACAGGGATTTGATGTTGTGGGAGTCTCGCTCGACAGGACCAAAGAGGAATGGCTGAAAGGAATCGAAGAGGACAACCTGACCTGGCACCAGATGTCTGACCTGCAATTCTGGAATTCAAGCGCTGCCGATCTGTATGCCGTTAAATCGATCCCGCATACCGTACTGCTGGACAAAAACGGAACGATCGTGGCCAGGAATCTCTCCAAGGAGGAGTTGAAGGCGCAGCTGCAGGAAATGCTCTGAAATTAATAACCAACAACCCGCTGGTCCCTACGAGTACTTCTCCCTGAAGTATTCGTAGGTTGCCCGCTGGGACCGCAATCCGGGCTGTTCATTGCGCACACGCACATTCTGCAGGTTTTCATCGATCATGCTCGCCTTCACATTGTCTGAAAGCTGAATGTTGAGCACATCCATCATTTCTTCCTTCAGCTCCTTCTCATAAATCGGGAAGACACATTCAATGCGCCGGGTCAGGTTCCTTTTCATCCAGTCGGCCGATCCCATAAATACTTTCGGGTTGCCTTCATTGTGAAAAACGAACACACGGGCATGTTCCAGAAACCTGTCAACGATCCGGACCACCCTGATGTTCTTACTGTAGGGCTGTTCGGGTTTCAGGATACAGATCCCCCGTATGATCAGGTCGATTTGCACGCCCGCCTCACTGGCCCTGTACAGCTCCTCCACCAGGGATATGTCCTGCAAACCGTTCATCTTTAATAGTATATATCCATCCTTACCGGCTTTCACATTCGCAATCTCCTGGCGGATCAGGGCAGTGAACTGATCCACCATGTTGAAGCCGGGAACCAGGATATGGTCAAAAGAACAGGAATGATGCTGGTCCTCCAGGTGCCTGTAAAGGTCCTTGACCTCATTCACGATGCCGATATGTGATGTAAACAGCCCATGATCACCATACAATTTGGCGGTCTTCTCGTTGAAATTTCCTGTACCAAGATACACCTGGTCACCTATTTCACTTTCTTCGCTTCGGATCACCAGCGCAATTTTTGCATGCACCTTCAACTTTGGGATGCTGTAAAGAATCCTGATCCCGGCCTTTTTCATCTCAGCGGCCCATTCAAGGTTGGCCTCTTCATCGAAACGGGCCTTGAGTTCAACAAAAACAGTCACTTTTTTCCCGTTTTCAGCAGCATTGATCAGTGCTTTGATCACGGTGGAGTTTTCAGCCACCCGGTATTGGGTGGTCTTGATCTCCTCTACGGTGCTGTCCCTCGACGCCTCGCTGAGGAAATCGATCAGGTAATCATACCGCTGGAAAGGAACGCTCAGTAAAAGATCACGCTGTTCAATCAGGCTCGCCAATGTTCCCTCATTTTCTTCAATAACGGGAATGGGGAGTGGCGGCCATTTATCAATCTCCAGTTCCGGGCTCCGGGGATTCGGAAAGGTGAAGAAATCCCTGAAATTATGCCGGCTGCCTCCTTTCACCAGGGTATCGTCCTCCAGGTAAAAGGATTTGACCAGGTAGTTCAGCAACTTTTTGGGCATGGCACGGTCGTACTGGAACCGGTTCGGCTTACCGAGGGAACGGTGCTTGCGCAGGTCCTCGATCACATCTATCAGGTCCTCTCCCTCGTAGTCATCATACTCAAGGTCAGCATCCCTGGTGAGCTTGATGGAATAGTAGTTCTTAACAATGAAACCAGGGAAGATGGCATCCACATGACGCATGATGAGATCCTCCAGGAACATCACCTTGAACACTTTGCCATCGGAAGGCAGTTCAATGAACCTGGGCAGATTGCGATCCAGCGGCACCTTGATTATCGCATATTGTTCCCGCCGCTTCCCGGTCTTCTTGTCGAACCGGTCCCTGATCACCATTTCAAGTGCCAGGTACACATTCCCGGTCTGAAGAAACGGCCGTATCCTGTATTTCAGCAGCAATACCGGCTGGATCTGTGTAAGGACCTCTATAAAAAACAGTTCCCTGAGGTACTTTTGCTCATCCTCGGTAAGCGCAGCCTTGCTGTCCACAATATGGATGTTGTTTTTCCTGAGCTCAGGGATGATCTCATCTTCAAACACCTTGTGAAAGATCACCTGTTGCTCCGAAACAATTTCGTTGATCTCATGGATCACTTTGGCAGGCTGCACCCGCCTGATCTGTTCAGGAAAACGTGCTTCCTGCCTGAGCATTTGCTTGTAGTAGCTGACACGTACAGAGTAAAACTCCTCCATGTTGTTGGAATAGATCGCAAGGAATTTTATCCTTTCGTAGATCGGCAAGGACCTGTCCATTGCCTCTTCCAGTACCCTGTAATTAAATGACAACCAGCTGATATCCCGGTTAAAGAACTCGTATTTACTCATGTTAAAAAATAGTTAGGTAGCAGGTAACACCGGAATCGCTCCGGATAACAAAGATAAAAAATATCGGCAGACTCTCATGAATGCATACGCAAACTGACGGCGTAAGTCGCGGTACATGCAGACCTGGTCCCGCAGAACCAGGAAAAAAGGCCGCATCAATAAAGAAACGGCCCCTTTACTGAATTGTTCACCGGATGGTCAGCTGGTGAGCACTTCGCCCTTGATCCTCAGGATCAGGCTGCTCCGCTTGGGATCATTGGTGATAATGGTAACGCTCTTGTTCTGGTTGCCCCGTTTCCCGGCAGCATTGAAGATGGTCTTGATCTTTACACTCTCACCAGGTGCGATCTGCTGCTTTTCAGGCTGTACTGCAGTGCAACCACACGAAGCCTTGATCTTGCGGATATACAATGTGGAATTCCCGGTGTTGGTCAGTACAAAACTATGCTCAAACTTTTCGCTTTGCTGCATCTGTCCGAAATCGACTTCGGGATTGTCTACCTTGACCTGCGGAGCTTTTGCCAGCTCTGCTGCCGACATGCCGGAAAAATCCTCCACGATGTTTGCAGAAATCACCAGGCTGTAGTTCCTCTCAAAAACCCCGTTGATCGTCACGTTCACCCTGTCAATCAGCATCCCCCAGTCATTTTTGGCCGATGCATCATAGGTGGCTTCGATCGTTCCCTTCTGTCCGGGCTTCAGTCTTTCAGGAACAAACCTGATGTCCATATGGCCTGGAATGCGCTGGAATCCCAGTTCCATGGGCTGATCTGAATTGTTGATCACCTCCAGGCTGTATTCCTTTTTCTCTGTATTGTTTACATTACCAAAGGCAAGGTGATTGGCCTTGAGCCTCAGTCCTCCCATGGCATACCTGTAATCATCCTCAATCGTGCGCGGCTTTGGGGTAACCTCCCCCTTGATGGTAAGCCTGACACGTCCCTGTTCTGCATTTGAATCAACAAACAGGTACTTTGTAAATGCTCCGGGCCTGCCTGCCGGATTGTAGGTAGCTGCCACAAAACCGCTGCCACCGGGAGGAATCGGTTGCTTGGACCAGTCCGGGGCCGTACATCCGCACGTGGCTGTTACGTTCTGAATCACCATGGGACCTCCCCCCGTATTCACAAACTCAAAACGGTGGGTTACCTTTCCTTGCTCTTCCCTGAAGGTGCCAAAATCATGCACTTCGCTTTTAAATGCAATACTCGGATTTACGGATTGGGAAAAACCGGTAAAAGCGAAGGAAAAAACCAGTAAACCTGCTATAATGCGTGTCATCTTTAACGATTTTTATAGTATTTTAAAATCAGCATGTGCTTTCTTATCATCCCCATTTTTCAGCCTGATGCCGTTCAGACAGTCGGCAGTGTACCACCGACCACAAATTTAACGTTTATAATAAGTAAAAGGTTGCATATGGCCATTTTTCTTTTCCAATCAAAAATCAGGCCAGTGGGATGAACTTCATTGTCATGAATAATGTTTAATTTTAGGCCCTATCAAAGTATCGCGTGAAGTTATTTAGGAAATTAATATATATGATTGTCTTCCTGGTGATGATTGCCGGAAGCAGATCTGTACAGGCACAGTTCTATAACGGGATGCAGATGACATTCGGAAAGAACCGCGTGCAGTACAGCAGCAACTACTGGAAATTCTACAGGTTCGATCGCTTTGATGTCTATTCCTACGAAGAAGGTACCGACCTTTCACTCTATGTGGCTGATTTCGTGGAAAAGGAACTGCCCCTGATTGAGCGGTTTTTCGATTACGATATTGAGCAGCGGCTGATCTTCATATGCTACAACAAGATGTCCGACTTCCGCCAAAGCAATATCGGTCTCAGCTCGGCCGACGAGGAATACAATATCGGGGGAACGACGCAGATCATCCAGAACAAGGTGGCACTCTATTTCCAGGGCGACCACGTGGAATTCGAACGACAGATACGTGCCGCCATTGCAGAGGTCCTGATCTATGAGTTCATGTACGGCAAGGGACTGCTCAACAACGTGGCAAACACCACCACCATCAACCTGCCCGACTGGTATATGAAAGGACTGGTATCATTTGTTTCCAATCCGTGGGATTACAAAATCGAGAACAGGGTTAAGGAGGGCATCATCTCCGGAAAATACGATAAACTGGTGCGGCTCACCGACGAAGATGCCCTGTACGCAGGCCACTCACTCTGGAAATACATCGCCGACCTCTACGGGGCATCCATTATTCCGAATATCCTTTACCTGACAAAGATCAATAAGAGTGTCGAGGACGGATTCATGTTTGTGCTGGGGCAAAAACTGAAGGAGATCTCCGCCGACTGGTCGGCATATTACCTGGGAATGTACATGACCGCCGACGAGAAGGGAGTGTTCCCGGAGGAACGGCACCGGGTCATCAAACCGAAAAAAAACACCTATATCCAACGGCCAAAGATCAGCCCGGACGGCAGGTACCTTTCCTATGTCACCAACCAGGACGGCAAATTCAAGATCTGGATCCACGACAATATTACCGGGAAATCGAAGAAGATCTTCAAGCATGGACAAAAGCTCGACCAGCCCCCCGACTATTCCATCCCGGTGACTGCATGGCACCCTTCCGGGGAAATCCTCAGCTTTATTACCGAGGAGAAAGGAATCCTGCTGATCAATTACTATAACATCACCAGCGGGGAACTCACTACACGGACGCTTTTCTATTTCGAGAAAGTGCTGGATATGGATTTCTCACCGGACCGCAGGAAGATCGTATTTTCAGCAGTCTTCAACGGGCAGACCGATATCTACGTGTACGACCTGGCCTCCTCAACAAGTGAACGGGTCACCAATGACCTTGCCGATGATTTTCACCCAAGGTTCATCAATGGCATGAATGAAATTTCCTTCACTTCCAACCGGCGGTACGATACGCTGTACATCGAAAGGAAAGAGCCACCCAATAATACCACCACCGCATCTTCGATATACATTTACGACTACCGGAACAAGACCCCGCTGCTGAAAAAAATCTCTGAGGGTGATTACATCAACCACATGAAACCGGAATACGTGGGTGATGACGAATTTGTTTACCTGAGCGATAAAAGCGGGATCATCAACCAGTATTATGCTGAATATGACAGTACCATTGCCTACATCGACACCTCTATTCATTACAGGTACTTTGCCAACAGCTATCCCATTTCCAACTACAACAGGAATGTGCTGGACATGGATTTCAACCCGGTGAATGAAGACCTCAGCGAGGTGATCTACCACAACGGCAGGTACAACCTGTTCAGGTCGGAGGCGGACCTCTCCAGACGATTTGGCGATGCGCTGGAAAAAACCGAATACCGCAACCGGCACGTGGGACGGCTCCAGCAGGAAGATTCGCTGCACCACATTGAGCAGAAGGTCATTTCCCTGGAGGACCTGGTCAACAACCAGCTTGTCGTGGAAGGAGACACTTTCCGCCTGCAGCAATTCAGGATCAATATCAACAATTATGTTTTTGAGAGGGAAAAGGTAAAATACTACAATGAACAGCTCCTGGAACGGGGTATATCACTGGTGCTCGATACCGAACAGGAAAAAGAAAATGTCTACATCGATTACAGGACCACCTTCTATCCCGACAGGCTTGTGAACCAGATCGATTACAGCTTCCTGTATGATTCATACCAGCCTTTCACCGGCAACGCATTCTACTTTAACCCAGGATTCAATTTGCTTTTCAAGGTGGGCGCCAACGATCTTTTCGAGGATTACAGGCTCGTGGGAGGCGTCAGGTTCGCAACTGATTTCAACAGCAATGAATACCTGCTCAGTTTTGAAAACCTGAAAAAAAGGCTCGATCAGCAGGTGATCTTCCACAGGCAGGTGATCAATAACCAGTTCGAAAATTCGCTGATCAAGACCTATTCACACGAGGTCCTGGGATCGGTCAAATACCCATTCAACCAGGTGCTGGCATTAAAGGGAACCGCATCCTTCAGGCACGATAATTCCGTTTTTCTTTCCACCGACAATGCCAACCTGGCAGAAGACAATCTCCTGAAAGTCTGGGGCGGACTGAAGGCCGAACTGATCTTCGACAATATCAAACCCCTGGGCATCAACCTCAACGAAGGAACCCGTTTCAAGATCTTTGGGGAAGCCTACCGCCAGGTCAATACCACTGCATCGGACCTCTACGTGCTGGGCGCCGATTTCAGGCACTACATCCGGCTGCACCGGACCCTGATCTGGGCCAACAGGTTTGCAACAAGCACCTCCTTTGGCAGGAGTCCGCTCATCTATTACCTGGGTGGAGTGGACAACTGGACCAATTTATTCCAGGCAAGAACACCCACATTTGACCAATCTGTAAATATCGATTATTCAAAAAATTATTCCTACCAGGCAGTCGCCACGAACCTGCGCGGATTTTCACAGAACATCAGGAACGGCAGCTCTTTTGCTGTGTTCAATTCCGAGATTCGATGGCCGCTGTTCCGGTATATTGCCAACCATCCGCTGAGTTCTGCATTTCTCAATAATTTCCAGGTGGTCGGGTTCGGTGACATCGGCGCCGCATGGACCGGACTGCACCCGTTCGCCGGAGAGAATGCCTGGGATACTGAAACAATCCCTGCGAACCCGGAACCCGGAACTCCCGTGGTGGTGACCATCAATTCCAACCGCTCCCCGGTGGTCGGCGGCTTCGGTGTTGGTGCACGCACACAATTGTTCGGGTACTTTATCCGGCTCGACTGGGCCTGGGGCGTGGAGAACATGGAGATTCAACCACGTATTTTCTACCTATCTTTGAGTCTTGATTTCTGATTGCATGGAACTGAAAGAACGCATACAGCATAAGGCAGATGAGCATTACGGGGAAGTGCTCCGGATCCGCAGGCACCTGCACATGTACCCGGAACGTTCATTCAGTGAAACAGCGACTTCCTCATTCATTCGCAGTCTGCTCGATAAATGGGACATCCCCTACCGCTTCCCGTTCGTCGGAACCGGGCTGGTGGCCGAGATCGCAGGAGATGATCCGCAGGGACCCGTGATCGCGCTGCGTACCGATATGGATGCCCTGCCTGTAGAAGAACAAACCGGACTTGAATTCTCCTCCCGCAACAAAGGAACCATGCATGCATGCGGACACGACATCCACATGGCCAGCCTCCTGGGATCCATTTTGGTCCTCAGGGAAATGAAAGACCTTATCAGGGGCAGGATCCTCTTTATTTTCCAGCCGGGAGAAGAAAAACTCCCGGGCGGTGCGAAACTGATGATGGAAGAAGGAATTTTCGACCAGGTCCGGCCCGATATGATCATCGCCCAGCATGTGCTCCCGGAGATGGACGCCGGCACCGTGGGATTCAGGCCCGGTCCGTACATGGCCTCCAGTGACGAAATCTATATTACGGTTAAGGGACAGGGCGGACACGCTGCACTTCCCGAAAAGATCGATGACCCGGTGCTGATGGCATCGCAGATGCTGATCACGCTGCAGCAGGAAATCAACCGGAAAGCACCAAAAGGGACACCAACTGTACTCTCCTTTGGCAAGGTGATCGCCAACGGTGCCATGAATGTGATCCCCGATGAAGTTACCATGGAAGGAACCTTCCGGACCATGAATGAAACATGGCGGAAGGAAGCACACCAGCTGATCGCGCGCGTGACCAGGGGCATCGCCGACAGCATGGGCGGAGAGGCTGCCCTGGAGGTCAGGCACGGCTACCCGGTGCTGAAAAATGATCCGGAACTTACCTCCAGGTCCAGGTCCCTCGCAATCGATCTGCTTGGCGTGGAACACGTACAAGATATGGACATCCGGATGACCGCGGAAGATTTTGGATGGTTTTCACATGCCTATCCCTCTATGCTCTTCAGACTGGGCGTGAAAAATGCAGGTACGGATGATGTTTTGCCATTGCACACCAGCCGGTTCATGGCCGATGAATCAGCCCTGAAAACCGGGATGACCATGCTGACATGGCTCGCGGTTAATCTATTGAAATAGCTGGTGCAGCTTATTGAGACTGATGTTTTTAGATTAATTCTAAATAATAAAGTTTAACGGCCAGCTGTGCAGATTTAGGGAAAATGAAATTACTTTTGTACCCATTATATGCATTTAAAATTTAATAAAAATGGCTTACGTAATTAATGATGACTGTACCGCATGTGGTACCTGTATCGATGAATGTCCGGTTGAAGCGATCAGCGAAGGAGACATCTATGTGATCGACGCAGAACTTTGTACCGATTGTGGTGCATGTGCCGATGTTTGCCCGGTAGAAGCTATTTCTCCAGAATAATCATTCGGTAAGAAGAAAAACATGGGCTGCCCCGTTTGAGGCAGCCTTTTTTTTTTATAAAACCTTGCCTATTTTTACTGCATGCTATCCACAAGGGAAAAAATATACATCATCATTTTCCGGACCAACACACAGCCGGGAAAAAGTTTTGATGTTTTACTCCTGGTAATGATCCTGCTCAGTGTCGGGGTCGTGGTTGTTGAAAGTGTAAAACCGTGGTACAATGCACATCCCGGTTTTTTTCTCAGTGCAGAATGGTTTTTTACTGCCATTTTCACCATTGAATACCTGCTCAGGATTTACTCCCATCCCAGGCCGTTGAAGTACATGACCAGTTTCCTGGGGATCATTGACCTGGTGGCGATCCTGCCTACCTATTTCGGGTTAATGATTGACCAGGCAAATTTCCTGCTTACAGTAAGGGCCTTTCGGCTGCTCCGGGTATTCAGGATTTTAAAACTGACACGCTATATGTCAGAAGCTGAACAGCTTGCAACCGCCATCCGTCATAGCTTGCTCAAGATCATTATTTTCTTTGAAGTGGTCCTTGTACTGGTGCTCTTCATGGGAACCCTCATGTATATGGTAGAGGGGGAAGAGAGTGGCTTCACTTCCATTCCCCAAAGCATCTACTGGGCCATTGTCACCATTACCACGGTCGGCTATGGTGACATTGCACCTGCCACGGTTGCCGGGAAATTCATTGCCTCCCTGGCCATGCTTACAGGCTACTCGATCATCGCCGTTCCTACCGGGATTTTTACTATGGAAATAGGAAAATTTGCAGGAAAACGAAAAAACGGGGAAGATACCAGGCAGTGTCCGGCCTGCAACCATGCCACGCGTGATAAAGAAGACAAATTCTGCAGCAGGTGCGGAACAAAGCTGGAATAAACATCGGCTGGCACCCCGGTTTCCAATGAAATAATACGATGGAGCCAGGGGCCACACGATGAACAAAAAGTCTGAAGATCGGATTCTCGCCTGCCCAGATGCAGTTCTGCCGGAAGAATGAGGAGCAGATGTGGACCTACCTGGTGGAGCACAAGCTGTTGTTTGCAACCGACCCCCTGGAGATCAGGAAG
>Ga0180436_10005625_pt1 | contig 11038 bp, 5 predicted proteins | sample SS_ome_2_FD_132434 | JGI IMG/M metagenome (GOLD analysis project Ga0180436, IMG submission 132434) | Hypersaline lake sediment archaeal communities from the Salton Sea, California, USA - SS_3_S_2 metaG | ecosystem: Environmental > Aquatic > Non-marine Saline and Alkaline > Hypersaline > Sediment...
CGGCGCCAAGCGAGCACCGCCAGCATGATCAGCGGCACGTAGGCGATCGTCAGCAGTGTCAGGAAGAGCCAGTTGTCGCGCATCGATTCGAACATCCCCTCGCGCGAGAGCATCGCCCAGGTACCGGTGCGCGGCGAGACGCCGAAGACGTGGCCCAGGGCGACCGCCAGCACGAGCAGGAAGAGGTAGATGAAGTTGCGCAGCAAGCGGCGCCCCATCGCCTCGTGCATCGGGATCTTGAAGGTCGGGTAGAGCAGGTCGGACGTCAGGTCCTTGCGCCACGGCCCCTGGGGCAGCGGGCGTTCGGTCGGCGTCAGAATCGGCGCAATCAAGTGCGCCTCCAGGATCCGGATCCGCCAGCGCCAGACATCGTAGAACCGGTAGCGGCGCGACTCGATCGACAGCAAGACCCACAGCGCGCTGACCGCCACGAGCAGGATCGCATCGGCGCTGGGATGCTTGAAGGAGAGGGACAGGAGACCGATCGTGGCGACGATCGCCCAGTTGGTCGTCACATCCATGCGCATGCGCCAGGTCGTCAGTCGATTCATCTCGCCGCGGTAGAAGTGCGCCATCGCGGTCGCATCGCCGCCGCTGAAGCCGGCGCCCGCCTTGAAGAGCTTCTCCGCCTCGCGGCGTACCCCGGCCGTTCCGTCGGGCGCATCCGGCAGTCCGCCCGACCTGGCTCCCGTTTGCTCAGCGTCCATCGGGCAACCCTCCCTGGTTGCGATCGCATCTCGTGGCGGCGATCTTAGCGCGCCGGCGCGATCGGCTCCAGTCTCTCCCCACTTCCCCCGGCCGCTCCCCCACCGGCCTGGCTCGCGCGCCCCCGGCGGCCTGCCGGCTGCGGGCTTGTCGCTTGCGGGCCAGCGCGCTCCTGTGCCAGGCTGCGGCCATGGCAGACCCGATCTACCTCGACTACAACGCGACCACGCCGGTGGCGCCGGCCGTCGCCGCCGCGATGCGCCCCTACCTGGAAGGCCACTTCGGCAACCCCTCCTCCTCGCACCCCTACGGCATCGCCGCGCGCCAGGCGGTCGAGCAGGCGCGCGGGCAAGTGGCGGCGCTGCTCGGCTGCCACGCCGATGAGGTCGTCTTCACCAGCGGCGGCAGCGAGGCGAACAACGCCGCGATCACCGGCAGTGCTCTCGCGCTGCGCGACCGTGGGCGTCACATCATCACCTCCGCGATCGAGCATCCGGCCGTGACCGAGGTCTGTCGCTTTCTCGAGCGCGAGGGCTTTCGCATCACCGTGTTGCCGGTCGATCGTCACGGGCTAGTCGACCCGGCCGCCGTCGAACGGGCGCTGACGACGGAGACGATCCTCGTCACGATCATGCATGCCAACAACGAGGTCGGCACGCTCGAGCCGATCGCCGATATCGCCCGCCTCGCCCGGGCGCGCGGCGTGCGTGTCCACAGCGACGGCGCCCAGGCGGTGGGCAAGGTGCCGGTCGACGTCGGCCGGCTCGAAGTCGACCTCTACTCGGTTGCCGGGCATAAGCTTTATGCGCCCAAGGGCATCGGCGCGCTCTACATCCGCCGCGGCACCGAGCTGGTCAAGTTCGTGCACGGCGCCGACCATGAGCAGAATCGGCGCGCCGGCACCGAGAACGTGCTCGAGATCGTCGGCCTCGGCGCCGCGTGCGAGTTGGCGGCCGAAGGGTTGGAGCGCCACGCGGCGCACATGCGCGCGATGCGCGAGCGCCTCCACGCCGCGCTCGCCCGCGAGCTGCCCGACCTGCACCTGAATGGACACCCTGAGAATCGCCTACCGAACACGCTCAGCGTCTCCTTTCCCGGGGTGGAGGCGAATGCGATCCTCGACGAGTTGACCTCGGTCGCCGCCTCGGCCGGCGCCGCCTGCCACGCCGATCAGGTCGACGTCTCACACGTGCTCGCGGCGATGGGGGTGCCCGAGCGTGTCGCGATGGGTACGGTGCGCCTCTCCACCGGTCGGGAGACGACCGGCGCAGAGGTCGACCGCGCCGCGCGCGAGCTGGCAGCGGTCGTCAAGCGTCTGCGCGGCGATGAGCCGGAGCCGGCTGCGCCCCTCGACTCCGGCGCACCGGTGCGCCTGACGCAGTACACCCACGGCCTCGGCTGCGCGTGCAAGATCCAGCCCCAGGCACTCGAACGGATCCTGGCGCGCGTCCCGCGCATCGCCTCCGATGACCTGCTAATCGGCACCGAGAGTTCCGACGACGCCGCCGTCTACCGCCTGACGCCGGAGCTCGCGATCGTCGAGACGCTCGACTTCTTCACCCCGATCGTCGACGACCCGCGCGCCTTCGGCGCGATCGCCGCCGCGAACGCCCTGAGCGACATCTACGCCATGGGCGCGACACCGCTCTTCGCGCTGAACATCGTCGGCTTCCCGGTGCGCCGCCTGCCGCTCGCCGTGCTCGAGGAAATCCTCGCCGGGGCGAGTGAGGTCGCCGCCGAGGCCGGCATTCCGATCGTCGGTGGCCACTCGGTCGAAGACACGGAGCCGAAGTTCGGCTGGGCCGTCACCGGCCGGGTGCATCCCGAGCGGATCCTCGCCAACAACACGGCGCGCCCTGGCGACGCGCTCGTGCTGACCAAGCCGCTCGGCCTCGGCATCCTCGCCACCGCCGCCAAGCGCGGAGCGGCGAGCGAGGAGGCGATCGCGCGCATGACGGCGGTGATGCGCGCGCTCAACCGCGCGGCGGCCGAAGCGCTGGCGGAGCGCGCGGTCAGCGCCTGCACCGATGTCACCGGATTCGGCCTGATCGGCCACTTGCTCGAGATGACGCTCGGCAGTGGCGTCGACGCCGAGGTCTGGGCCGAGCGCGTGCCGCTGCTCGAAGATGCGGAAGCCGCCGCCCGCGCCGGGATCGTGCCCGGCGGAACGCACGAGAACCTGGCCCATGCCGGCGAGCGCGTCGACTGGGAGGCCGCGATCCCGCCAGCGCAACGCCTCTTGCTGTGCGACGCGCAGACCTCGGGCGGCCTCCTGATCGCGATCGCCGCACCCGAGGCCGAGGCGCTGCTGGCCGCCTTGCACGCCGCCGGCGTCGCCGCGGCGGCCTGCATCGGGCGCCTGACGGAGCGCGGGCCCGGCCACGTGCGGGTGACCGCGCGCGCCGACGCAACCTAGGCCTGAACAGGGGGTATGTGCTCTTCCTGGCCCTGCCTGCGGCGAGCACGCGGGGGGGGCGGCCTCTCGGGCAGGTTCGGGCAGGCTCGAGCCGGCGGGCAACCAGGCGCCGGCGCGCAAGGGACACCGCCCAGACACGAGATACCGGCAAGAGGCGAGAATTGTCGCCGTGCGTGATCGAGAAAGGACTCGCAGCATGACCCCGTCGAGGCCCTCACCCGCCAGCTCTCAGGCCCGCTCGGGCGCGCGCGCGATCCTGCGCCTGCGTGTCCGCGCGCTTTCCTTCCTGGTGGCGCTTTCAGCGGCGCTTACGGGCGCGGCGGGTTTGCTGGGCGCGGCCCCGCCGTGGGCCACACCGGCCCGCGCCGCCGAGAGGGCCGATCAGGCAGCGCTGGCAGCGCGCTTGCTGGACAATCCCTCCCGGGCCGCCTTCCGTCACCATGCGCTCGACGTAGTGATCGACCCCGACACCGGCGAGCTCACCGCCACCGACAACATCACGGTCGTGCATGCGCCGCAATCCTCCCGTCCCCTCTCCTTCCTGCTGCACCGCGATCTGCAGATCGACCACATCCGCCTGCACGGACTCGAGCCCAGGCCGCATCCCGCCGGCATCCCGCTCGTCACATCCGAACAGACGCGTTGGGACCCGCGCCTCTTCTGGGCGCGGCCCGATTACCCGGAGCTGGCGAGCCTCGATCACGCCCGTCAGATCGAGCTGCGCCTCGCGGATTCCTCCGCGCACTGGCCCGATTCGGCCCTGCTCGCCGTCTCCTATCGCGGGGTCGTCTACGACAGCCTCAAACCGCCGCCGGAGAACTACCAGCGCGGGTTCGAGACGACCGACGGGCTGATCGATCCGCGCGGAGCCTTCCTCGCCGGCGGGACGCTCTGGTATCCGCAGCGCTTCGATGAGCCGGCCCCCTTCACCCTGCGCGTCACCGCACCCGACGGCTGGGAGAGCGTCTCGCAGGGACGACGCGTGCCCGGCCCGGCGAGCGGCGGCTGGCCGAGCGTGACCTGGATCTGTGAGCAGCCGATGGACGAGATCTACCTCGTCGCCGGCCCCTATAAGTTGCGCGAAGAGCTCCACGACGGCGTCGCCGTGCAGACCTTCACCTACGGCCATCAGGACGAGGAGCTCTGCCGCCGCTACATCGATGCGACCAAGGACTACCTCGACCTCTACAGCGAGCGCATCGGGCCCTACCCGTTCGCGAAATTCGCCCTCGTCGAGAACTTCTGGCAGACGGGCTACGGCATGCCCTCCTTCACCCTGCTCGGCGACCGCGTCATCCGCCTGCCCTTCATCGTTCATACCTCCTACGGACATGAGATCTTGCACAACTGGTGGGGCAACGGGGTCTTTGTCGACTACGAGAGCGGCAACTGGTGTGAAGGCCTGACCGTCTACGGCGCCGACTACTTGTACAAGGAACGCGAGAGCGCTGCCGCGGCGCGCGACTACCGGCGCACGTCGCTGCAGGCCTACCTCGACTATGTCGGCGCCGGCCGCGACTTCCCGCTGACCGAGTTTCGCTCGCGCCACGATGCCTCCTCCGCCGCTGTCGGCTACAACAAGGCGATGATGATCTATCACATGCTCCGCCAGCAGCTCGGCGACGACGCCTTCTGGGCGGTGCTGCAGGAGTTCTACGACCGCTATCGCTTCGCGCGCGCCGATTGGATGGATCTGCTCACGCTCTTCGCCGAGCGCGGCGGGTTCGATGCCGAGCGCTTCTACGCGCAGTGGGTGGCGCGCACGGGGGCACCGCTGCTCTCGCTCGAGGCAACCGACGTAACGCCCCTCCCCCCGCCGACCGGCGCAGCGCCCGCCGCGGCGAATGAGGCGCCGGCCGACCGCTACCGGCTGCGCTACCGGATCGTCCAGAGCGAGCCACACTACGACTTGCACGTTCCGCTGCGGCTCTCCTTTGCCGACCGTCCGGCACGGGAGTGGACGGTCCCGCTCACCGCGGGCGCCTACGAAGCAACGCTCGAGCTCTCCGCCTACCCCCAGGCGCTCTCCGTCGACCCCGACTTCGACCTCTTCCGGCGCCTGCACCGCGCCGAGGTGCCGACCGCGCTCAGCCAGCTCTTCGGCGCCGACAGCGTGACGGCCGTCATCGCCAGCGCGCTCGCCCCCCCCCTCGCGACCGCCTGCGAAGACCTGGCGGCCCAGTCGGCGCGCGGCAAGCCGACTGGCGTGCGGCGCGATGCGGACCTGGTGGCCGCCGACCTCGAGCGCGGCGCGGTCTGGTTCTTCGGAGAACCGGCCTGGATCGAGCGTCTCCAGCCGACCCTCCCGGCCGAGGTCATGATCACCGATGGCGCCGTCGAGATCGCCGGCCAGCGTTTCGCGCGCGATGCGCACACGATCGTCTTGACCGCTCCGCACCCGGTCGCCCGCGACCAAGCGTGCGGCTACATCCTCGGGGGCGACGCCGAAGACCTGCCGGCGATCTGGCGCAAGCTGCCGCACTACGGGAAGTACAGCTACCTGGTCTTCTCCGGTGCGACGAACGTCGCCAAGGGCAGCTGGACGCCGGGGCGTTCTCCGCTGAGAGTCGTCTGGGCCGAAGCGCTCTGAGCCTGGGAAAGGAGACGTCATGCGATTGTCGCCGCGCCGGAGAGACGGGCGCCGGGCCATGGACGCCGCGCGCCCGCAAGGACCACGCACCCGATGGCTGCGTCGCGGCGCCCGGGTGGCCTTGCTGCTGGGCTTCCTCGCCACGTCCGGCGCCGGCGGCGGCGCGGCCGATCCCGCCGCTGCGGCCGAGAGGGCCGAGCGCGCGCGCCTGGAGTCCGATGTGCGCCTGCTGGCCGCCGATCAGATGGAGGGCCGCGGTCTAAGCAGCGAGGGTCTGGACGCCGCGCTACGGGTCGTCGCCGCGCGCTTTCAGGCCCTTGGTCTAAAGGCGCCCTATCCGGAACGCGCCAGCGACGAGGATCCGCTGGCCGGCTACTTCCAGCCGTTCCATGCCCCGGGTCATCCCCCGAGCGCCAACGTGATCGGCCTACTCCCCGGCAAGCAACCGTCGCCCCCCGCGCTGCTCGTGATCGGCGCCCACGTCGATCACCTCGGTCTCGCACCGCGGGACGAGGCCGCCGCGGACGGGGATCGCATCTACAACGGGGCCGACGACAATGCATCGGGCGTTGCCGCGCTGCTCGAGATCGCGCGCCTACTCGCGCAGGCGCCAGTCGAACCGGGCGATCGCGACGTTGCCCTGATCGCCTTTTCGGGGGAGGAGTCGGGACTGCTCGGCTCGAAGCACTACGTCGCCCATGCGCTGCGCCCGCCGCCGGAGACGATCGCGATGCTCAATCTCGACAGCGTCGGGCGCCTGCGCAACGATGAGCTGATCGTCTTCGGCACGCAGACCGCGCGCGAGTTTGAGGCAACGCTCGCGGGCCTCAATCACGCCTACGGCTTCACGCTCGCGCTGCGCGGCGAGGGGGCCGGCGCAGCGGACCAGGCCTCGTTCTTCGCGGCCGACATCCCGGTGCTGCACTTCTTCACCGGCCCGCACGAAGACTACAGCCGGGTCAGCGACGAGGCCGACCGCATCGACTACGACGGGCTCCAGCGCGTGACCGACTACGTCGCCGAACTGGGACGCTACTTGCGTTATCGACCGCGCCCGCTGACGTTCGTTGCCGCAGGCCGGGAGCAGGCCGAGAAGCTCGACGCCATGGCCCAGCGCGGGCAGCGACGCGTGTCACTCGGCTTCATGCCCGACTTCTCGCGCGAGAAGGGCGGCGTTGCCGTCGGACCGGTCTTCCCCGGCGCAGCGGCGGCGACCGCGGGGCTGCAGACGGGGGACGTGATCGTGGCCATCAACGACGAGCCGGTCGATACGCTCATCGACTACACGGCGCTGCTCCGCCAGCACGCACCCGGCGATACGATCGAGGTCGTCATCCACCGCGGGCCGGCGACGCAGCACCTGCGCATCGGCGTTCAGGAGCGCCGTTAGCGGCACATCAGGCGGCATCGCGCGCTGCGCCGCCCTCGTCGTGCGCGTCGCGCGGGTGATCGTCCTCGGTCAGTGCCGCGCGCGCCGCGCGACTGGTCGCATCCCCGATCGTGCGCAGCAGCGCCTCGGCGCGGAATGGTTTCTCGACATAGCCATCCATGCCGACCGCACGGCAGCGTTCGCGGACATCCTTCATCGCATCGGCGCTCATCGCCAGGATCGGCACTCGGGACTCACCCCCCTGCTCCGCGGCGCGGATCGCGGCCGTCGCCTCCTCCCCGCCCATGACCGGCATGTGCAGATCCATCAGAATCAGGTCGATCGCCTCGCGCTCCCAGATCGCGATCGCCTGACGTCCATCGCGTGCGACCAGAACGCGATGGCCGTGCTTCTCGAGCAGGCGAACCGCCAGCGCGACATTGATCTCGTTGTCCTCGGCGAGCAGGATGCATAGCCCTTGCGGCTCGACTTGATCCACCGCTTGCCGCGCTTCGGCGGCCGGGTCGAGCTCCACGCTCCCGCTTTCTTGCGCGCCGCCAGCGGCATTCTCGGCGGCGGACACGCCGACAGACGAGCCGCTGGGCGCGGCTGCTTCCGTTCCCGCCGCATCCGGCGTCCTGGATTGCGGCACCGCTCCCACCGCCAAGCGCAGCACATCGAGCAGCTCCGAAGGACGAATCGGCTTGGCGACGTGGAGCTCCAAGCCGTGCTCGCGATAGCTGCCCAGGTGCGCCAGGCGCCGAGTCGAGGCGAGCACCAGAACCACCTTCAGGCCGTCGCGTTGCAACGCGCCGACGCGCTGCAACCGTTCCCGATCGCTCGCCAGCAAGAGGCGCGAGTCGAGCAGTGCCAGACGGCAGGGCGCGTTCCCGGCCTGTTCCTGCGCCACTTGGGTCAAGAATGCGTCGAGATCCGCGACCCCGGTCGCATCGAGATCCCACTCTTCGAGCTGTTCGCACAGGGTCGCGCGGCTCTCCGCGTTGCCGTCGGCGACCCAGGCGCGCGCCCCGCGCAGTGGATCCAGGTCGGGCGCCTCGACCGGCGCGTCAAGCTCCGTCGCCCGGCCGAAGCCGGCCGTGAAATGGAATGTGCTGCCACGGCGCATCTCGCTCTCGGCCCAGACGCGGCCGCCCATCATCTCGACCAGGCGCGCCGTGATCGTCAGGCCGAGCCCGGTGCCGCCGTGGCGCCGGGTCGTCGAGCCGTCGACCTGGGTGAAGGCCTCGAAGATGCGTTCCAGCTTGTCGGTCGGGATCCCGACTCCCGTGTCGGCGACGGAGAAACGCAGGTGTAGCGGCGCTTCGCCTTCGCCGGCCGGCGACCCCTCGCCCTGCTCCACCGCGACCTGCTCTTGCGCGGCTCGCTCTTCCCCCATCCACTCCGGCTGCGCCTGCTCGTCCTGGGCGCGTTCTTCCTCGGAAGCGAGAGCGACCCGCACCGTCACGCCGCCCGCCTCGGTGAACTTGATCGCATTCCCGATCAGATTGACCAGGATCTGGCGCACACGCCCGGCGTCGCCAACCAGGCCGTCGGGCACGTCGGCGCGCACGTGATAGCTCAAGTCCAGTCCCTGCTCGTCGGCCCGCACCGCCAGTGGCTTGAGCACATCGACGAGCAAGTCGCGCAAGTGGAACGGCTCCTGTTCGAGCGTCTGTTTGCCCGCTTCGATCTTCGACAGGTCGAGGATCTCGTTGATGATCGAGAGCAACGACTCGGCCGAGGAGAGCACGAGGTTCAGGTACTCACGCTGCTCCTCGTCGAGCTCCGTTTGCAACGCCATCTCGGTCATGCCGATAATGCCGTTCATCGGCGTGCGAATCTCGTGGCTCATGTTGGCGAGGAACTCGCTCTTGACCCGCGCCGCCTCTTCGGCGCGCAGCTTCGCCTCGCGCAACTGCAGGTTCATCCGCGTGCGCGCGCGCACTTCGACCTTCAGCCGGTGGCGCTGCTCCTTGAGACCTTCCTCGCGCGCCTCGATCTGCGCCAGCATGTCGTTGAAGCTGTCGATCAGGTGTCCGACTTCGTCCGGATCTCCGGCGGTCGCGCGCATGGAGTAGTCCTTGCGCAACCGCACCTCGCGCGCCGTCGCCGCCAGACGTACGATCGGCACCGAGACCGAGCGCTGTAGCCAGAGCGAGAGCAGGTAGGCGACCAACAGGCAGGCGAGCATGATCGTGACCATGATGCGCGCATACTCCCAGATGCGCGCGTGCATCTCCTCCAGACCGACCGAGACATAGATCAGGCCGACCACGTCGCCGTCGAGCACGATCGGCTGAGCCAGGGCGACGGCCGTTCCGAACGCTTCCAGGCCCGGATTCGGCATGGTTGCCGGCAGCCCGCCTCGTTCCAGCTCCGTTGCCGCGTAGCTCGACAGAAGTGACCCGTCGGGCAGGTAGAGCGCTGCCTGGCGCACGTGCGGATCGGCGCCGAGCGCCGAGAGCACCTCCGCGCCGGAATCGCGATCTTCGAACAACAGCGGCGCGGTGCTGTTGGCGCCGACGATCGCGGCGGTGGTGCGCAGATCATGCAGCAGTTCCTGGCGATAGGCGTAACGCCCGTAGGAGAGGATCCCCGCCGTGCTCAAGAGCAGCGCCGCACCCGTCGCGAACATCACGATCAAGGTCAGCTTGTAGCGGATCGTCAGTGTCCGGAACTGCTTCACGAATGCGGTCCTTTCTTGCACCCGATCACATCGCGTGCCAGGGACAAGAGCTTCGAGCTGATGCGCAAGCCCACCTGTTCGATGTTCATCGGTGAGACGTCGAAGCGGATCTGTTCGCCGTCCAGCAGCAGCCCGATCATGCCACCATCGCGGGCGAAGCCCTCGGTCGAGGCGACCGTCAGAATCGGGCGGCCTTCAAGCTCGCTCGTGATCCAGCGGATCAGGCGCTTCTCCGAATCGCTGATGTAGAGCAGTTGACAGCGACCGAGGTCGGACAGATCAGAGGCGCGCTCGATCGCGATCGGATGCCCCCCGACGTGCTTCTCGGCGACGGTCGCCTCCAACCCGGGACCGAAGGGATCGTCCCCCAGGACGGCGATCACGAACGGCTCGGCTGCGTGCCCCAGGCTCGAGTCGGGCCAGGTGACGAACTTGGCGAAGTTGTAGAGGAAGGCCGCTTTGAGCGCGTACTCATTGGGGGCGCTCGGGGCCGCCGGCTTCGCCCCCGCGCAGAGACAGAACGCGATCAGCGCAGGCAGAACGAGCCCGAGACGGCGCAGCGCCCCGTGCCCCTCACCCGCCGCGCCGCGGCGCGGCCGTGCCTCTGACCGCGCTAGAATCGCCACGTCGCCTTCCCGTAGACGCTGCGCTCGACCGCAACCGCCTCTCCGATCCAGGCCTGCTCGTACTCGACGTGCTCCTCTTGGGCCAGGTCCTGCCCGACGACCTCGAGCCACAGTCCGCCGAGTGGCCGCCACGCGAGGCGCAGATCGACTCGCGTGTGAGCTGCCACCGATTCGTTGACGAACTCCCCGGTGTGGGCCACGAAGAGGTCGCACTCCCAGCGCGGCGCCGGGGTCAGTGCAAGGCGCAACGCCGCCTGATGCCGCGGGTGGTTCTCACGCATGTTGAGGCCGCGGGTTGCCTCGAACGGCGTGACCTCGAGATCCGACTGCAGGTAGGTATAGCTCCCGCGCACGTTGAGCGCCGCGGCCGGTCGCAGGCTGGCGCCCAGTTCGATGCCGCGCGTCGTGCCGTCGTGCGCGAAGTCGACGCGCACCGGCACGACGAAGTGAGCCGGCGCCGGCTCGGTCTCCCAGTAGGGCGCCCCACCCGAGACGCCACCGAGCAGGTGCCGATAGGCATTGCGAAAGGCGACGAGGTCCAACGTCGCCCGCTCGCCCCAGGAGCGGCGATAGCCGCATTCGAGCGCGACCAGCGTCTCCGATTGCGGGTCTTCGTCGCCTAGAATCGAGAGTACCGTCGGCGTCC
>Ga0180436_10005627_pt1 | contig 11036 bp, 8 predicted proteins | sample SS_ome_2_FD_132434 | JGI IMG/M metagenome (GOLD analysis project Ga0180436, IMG submission 132434) | Hypersaline lake sediment archaeal communities from the Salton Sea, California, USA - SS_3_S_2 metaG | ecosystem: Environmental > Aquatic > Non-marine Saline and Alkaline > Hypersaline > Sediment...
GGCCCAGGATGCCATCGCCAAGGGCAAACCGGTCAAGGTTGCCGGCACCTTCGGCATCCGCGAGGACTTCGGCGTCGCCATCCGCTATGAAGACAAGGAACTCGAAGAGCTGATCAACGAGGGTTTGAAGAAACTGATGGCCGACCCGTACTGGGAAGAACTGAAGGCTACCCACATCAAGGACAAGAAATAGTCCTGTGCCCCGGCCGGGCGGCCCCGCCACCGGCTGAAACGGAGCAGTCGTGCTGTATCAGAAAGGACTCGTCATCGTCGACGCCCTGCCGTATATCCTGCAGGGCGCCGGAATCACCCTGATCATTGTCATCGGAGCGATGTTCACCGGCCTGGTCCTGGGGGTGCCGTTCGCCCTCGTCCAGGTCTACGGACATCCGGTCCTGCGGGCGGTTATCGGCATCTATGTCTGGTTCTTCCGCGGGGTGCCGATCCTGATCCTGATGTTTCTTTTCTATTTCGGCATTTTCGAGCTGCTTCACCTCAACCTCACCGCGCTGACCACCACCGCCCTCGTGCTCGGGATGACCAGCGCGGCCTATCAGTCCCAGATTTTCCGGGGATCGATCCAGTCCCTGCCGCTGGGCCAGTACAAGGCGGCGATGGCGCTCGGCATGAGCCGCGCGCAGGCGGTCAGGTCGATCATCCTTCCGCAGGCCCTGAGGATCTCGATCCCGGCCTGGTCCAACGAATACTCGATCATCCTCAAGGACTCCGCCCTCGCCTACGTGGTGGGAGCGATGGACATGTTCACGCGCACGCATTTCGTCGCGTCACGGACCTATGAGCACCTGACCCTGTTCATCTTTGTCGGCATTCTCTACCTGATCATCACGGTCCTGGGCGTGCGCCTGCTGGCCATGCTCGAGAAAAAATTGCGCATCCCGGGCTACACCGGATAAACGGGGGGGGATCAATGACCCAGACGACAGCGCCGACCCTGGCCGCCGAGCATATCTCGGTGACGCTGGGGGGCAAAGAAATTTTAAAAGACGTGTCCCTGGACCTGCCGCAAGGCTCGCTGAAGGTGCTGATCGGACCGTCAGGGGCGGGCAAATCCACCTTCCTGCAAACCCTGAACCACCTGATTCCCCATGACCGCGGCGAGATCCGCTTAAACGGCGTCGCGGTGGATCTGTCCAGGAAAAAAGAGCTGTACCGTTACCGCCAGCAGGTCGGCATGATCTTCCAGGACTTCAACCTGTTCGATCACCTCAATGCCGTCGACAACGTGAGCATCGCGCTGAGAAAAGTGAAAGGGATGAACAGGCGGACGGCGGAAGCCCGCGGGCGGGCCGAACTCGAGCGGGTCGGCCTTGCCGGAAAGGAGAATCGCTACCCTGCCGAGCTCTCCGGCGGGCAGAAACAGCGGGTCGCCATCGCCCGGGCCCTGGCCATGGATCCGAGCGTCCTGCTCCTCGACGAGCCGACTTCGGCGCTCGACCCGGAACTGGTCGGCGAGGTCCTTGCCGTCATCCGTGACCTCACCAGGGAAGGACTGACCATGATGATGGCCACGCACCAGATGGATTTCGCCCGGGCCCTCGCCCACGAGATCGTCTTCATGGAAGACGGGCGGATCGTCGAACAGGGCCGGCCCGAAGACCTGCTCAAGGCCGGAACAACCAGCCGCACGCTGGATTTCTGTTCGCGGCTGGAAACAATAATCGAGCAGGGCCAGGACTAGTGGACCCGTTCTATACCCAGGAACTGATCCCCGCCCTCAACCGGGGAATCGTGATGAGCACCATGCTCATCGTCCCTTCGGTCATTTTCGGGCTGCTCGGCGGCATCGTCGTCGGCACCGCCCGGGTTTTCGGCACCAGACCGCTCCGCGTGTTCTTCAACGGCTACACCACTTTTTTCCGCGGCGTCCCGCTCATGGTCCAGCTCTTCATCCTCTACTACGGACTGCCGAATCTCGGCATCTATTTCGAGGCCTACACGGCTGCGGTAGTCGGTTTTATCCTGTGCAGCTCGGCCTATCACTCGGAGTACATCCGCGGGGCCCTGCTGTCCATAAAGGCGGGGCAGATGAACGCGGCCTCCGCCCTGGGCATGAGCACGTCCCAGGCGCTGCTCTGGATCATCATCCCGCAGGCGTTTCGGCGGGCGCTGCCGGGCTGCGGCAACGAACTCATCTACCTGATCAAATACTCCTCTCTCGCCTATATCGTCAGCTGCATAGAGCTTACCGGCGAAGCCCGGGCCATTGCCGCCGAGACGTTCAGGTTCACCGAGGCGTTCACCGTCGTGGCCTGCTACTACCTGGCCCTGGTCACCGTCGCCACCTACCTGCTCCACCGGCTCGAGAAACGACTCGCCATTCCCGGTTTCGGCAGCTAAACCCGTTCCCGGCCGGTCCGCCCCTTGGCGCCCTGCTGTTCCCGCTGCAGGCGGCGTTTGACCTCACCAGGCAGCGAAGTGCGCCGGGCCAGTACGCTGTAGGCAACCGGTACCACGAACACCGTGAAAAAGGTGGCGGAGATGACCCCGGCGAGCACGACCACGCCGATCACCATCCGCGTTTCCGCCCCGGCCCCGGATGACAGGATCAGCGGCACGGCCCCGGCCGCGGTGGTGATCCCGGTCATGAAGATGGGGCGCAGCCGGATCTCGGCAGCCTGGAGAACGGCGCGGTAAAAGGACATCTGCCGGTCGCGGAGCTGGTTGGTGAACTCGACGATGAGGATGCCGTTTTTGGCCGCGAGCCCCACCAGCATCACCAGGCCGATCTGGCTGTAGAGGTTCAGGGTGTTGCCGGTGATATACAGGCCGAAGAGCCCGCCGGCCATGGCCAGCGGTACGGTGAGCATGATCACCAGCGGATTCACCCAGCTCTCGAACTGGGCGGCCAGGACCAGGAAAACCACGATGATCCCGAGCGCGAAAACGAACAGGATCGACTCCGAGCTGCTCCGGTAGTCCTGGGAGATGCCCTTGTAATCGATCATCACCCGCTCCGGCAGGTGCTCGCGCACCAGCCCTTCGAGGTAGGACAGCGCCTCGCTCAGGGCCAGCTCATCGCTCAGGTTGGCCTGCAGGGTCAGGGCCCGCACCCGGTTGTAGCGCTTCAGCGTACTGGAGTCGGCGAATTCCTCCAGCGAGATGAAACTGGCCAGCGTCACCAGTTTGCCGCTGTGCTCGGAGCGCACGTAGATCGCCTGCAGGTCGGCGGGTGTTCGCTGCAGGTCGCGCTCCCCTTCCAGGATCACGTCATACTCTTCACCCATCTCCAGGTAGGTGGTCACCCGGCGCGAACCGAACATGGTCTCCAGCGTCCTGCCGATGGCGGACACCGTCACGCCGAGCTCGGCCGCACGGTCGTAGTCGATATTGACCTGGATCTGGGGCTTGGTCTCCTTGTAGTCCCAGTCGAGTCCGAGCAGACCGGGGTTGTCGGCTGCGATTTTCTCATTGAGAATGTCGCGCCATGCGGCCAGCTCCTGGTAGGTCCCGCCCCCGATCACGAATTGTACGGGTTTCTGGATCGACGATCCGAAGCCCTGGCGCATCACCGGAAACGCCCGCACACCGGGGAGATCGCCAAGCTTCGCGCGCACCTCGCCCATGATCTCCCAGGCCGAGCGGCGCTGACCCCACTGCTCGAGCACGGCGATCACGATCCCGGAGTTGAAATTCTCGATGTTGCCGAAACCGCGCGGGGTGCGGACCAGCAGGCGGGTCACGTCGCCGCCGTCCACCAGGGGCATCAGGCGGGCTTCGATTTCATCCATGTACTCCCGCATGTACTCGTAGGTGGCCCCTTCCGGGCCATTGACGAGAACGAAGAAGGCGCCGCGATCTTCCTTGGGGGCATACTCGTCGGGAATCTGGCTGAACAGCCACCAGGTCCCCCCGAGAATCGCCACAAAAACGGCGGCAACGAGCAGCGGCCAGCGCAGGGCGCGGCCCAGCAGCCGCCGGTACGTTCGCCGAACCCAGCGATAGAAGCGATCGATGCGCGGCGGGGCGGCCTGCCCCGTGATTCTCGGCCTGAGCAGGATCGAGGCGAGCATGGGGGACAGGCTCAGCGCCACGATGCTCGAGAAACAGACAGCCGCTGCCATGGTCAGCGCAAATTCGGAAAAGAGCCGGCCCACATCGCCCTGCAGAAACGCAATGGGGACGAACACCGAAATCAGCACCAGGGTCGTGGCGATGACCGCAAAACCGACCTGACGGGTGCCGTTGAAGGCGGCGACCAGGGGGGGTTCACCGTTTTCATCGATGCGCCGGTATATATTTTCCAGCACCACGATGCCGTCGTCGACGAGCAGGCCGATGGCCAGCACCAGCGCCAGCAGGGTCAGCAGGTTGACGGAAAAACCGAACGCGTTGAGGGCGATGAAGGACGCCACGATCGACACCGGCACCGACACCGCCGGCACAAGCGTGGCCCTGACGCTGCCCAGGAACAGGAAGATGACCAGGACAACGAGGCCGATGGCGATGGCCAGGGTTTTGTATACCTCCCTGATCGCCTCTTCGATGAAGACCGAGGTGTCGAAGCTCTGGCGAATCTCCATCCCCTCCGGCAGGGTCGGATTGATCAGCGCCATCTGCGCTTTGGCCCCGCGGGCCACGTCGATGGTATTGGCTGTCGACTGTTTTATGATGCCGAGACCGACCATCGCCTCACCGTTGCCCCGGAAAAACGTGCGGTCCTCCTCGGTTCCCCGCTCAACCCGGCCGACATCGCCAAGGCGGATCAAATATCCGTCCTGACCCCGCTTGATAACGATCCGGGCGAATTCGTCAGCAGAGAGAAAGGTACGTCCCAGACGCACCCGAAAGCTCCGGGTGGCGGACTCGATGGAGCCGGCCGGCAGTTCGACATTCTCCGCCCGCAGCGCCCGCTCGATCTCCGGCACGGTCAGGTCCCTGGCCGCCATGGCCGCGCGGTCCAGCCAGATCCGCACGGCGTAGCGCTGGCCGCCGCCGATGCGGACCCGGGACACACCGTCGAGCACGGAGAAGCGGTCGACCAGGTAGCGGTCGGCGTAATCGGTGAGCTCCGGAACCGTCATGCGGTCGCTGGTCAGGTTCAGCCACATGATGACGTCATCGTTGGAATCTTCTTTCTGGATCTCGGGAGGGTCAGCTTCGGCCGGCAGATCGTCGACAATACCCGAGACGCGGTCGCGCAGATCGTTGGCCGCCGCATCGATGTCCCGGCTGGTGGAAAATTCGACGGTCACCCGGGAGCGGCCGTCCTGGCTGGACGAATCGATGAACCTGATGCCTTCGACCCCGGCGATCCGTTCCTCCACGAGCTGGGTGATCTGGCTCTCCACCACGTTGGCGGAGGCGCCGGGATAGATCGTGTCGATGGTCACCACCGGCGGATCGATATCGGGGTATTCGCGCAGCGGCAGGCGGGTAAAGGAGACGATCCCGAAAACAATCAGGAGCAGCGACAGGACCGAGGCGAATACCGGGCGTTTGATGGAGATATCGGAGAGGATCATGGGTTTCCACCTGACGCTTCACCGGAGATCATCTCCCGCAGCGGCTTACCTTCCCCTTCCATCGACCTGATCGAGACCTCCTGGCCGGGCCGCACCTTGATCGTGCCGTGGGTGATGACTCTGTCACCAGGCTGCAGCCCCTCCAGGATCTCGACCTCGCCGACCCGGCGGCTGCCGATGACCACCGGGCGCTGCCCGGCGACGGCGGGCGAGCGGGATTCGTCCACCAGCAGCACGACATTATCTTTTCCCCGCGGAATCAGGGCCTCTTCCGGAATCACCAGGGCCTGTCGTTCGTTTTTGAGCAACTCCACCGACATCAGCAGGCCGGGCTTGAGCAGGCCATCGCTGTTGTCCAGCAGGGCCCGCACGACGATAGCCCGGGTCATCGGATCGACCCTGCTGTCAATGCTGCTCACCGAGCCCGTGAAGCGTCTGCCTGGAAATGCCGGCGAAACGGCTGATACCGGCGTGCCGCGCCTGAGGGTCGCCAGGTAGACCGAGGGGACGCTGAAATCGAGTTTCATGACGCTGGTATCGTCGAGGGTGGTGATCATGGCACCGGGTTCGACGAGTGCGCCCAGGCTGATGTTGCGCAGCCCCACAACGCCGCTGAAAGGCGCTTTAATGAGCCGGTCCTGGAGGCGCGACTCGATGGCCCGCAGCCGGGCCTGGGCCGTCTCCAGCTCCCGCTCGCGCTCGTCCAGCTGGGCCTGCGACACCGCTCCGCGGGCAATCAGGTTGGCCACCCGCTCGTATCTTTTCTGTGCTTCTTCGCGCCGGGAAAGCTCTTCTTCGAGCTGGGCGTGCTCCTCGGTGCTGGTCATCTCCGCCAGGATATCGCCCGCGTCGACGAACTGGCCGTCGACAAAATGAATGGCCGTGATGGTGTCAGTCACCGTGGCAGTGATTTCCACGGTTTCATTGGCCCTCAGCGTGCCGAGAGCTTCGACCCGGTCGTAGAGCGTGACGGTTTTTGCCTCGGCGGCGATCACCGGCGTAGGCCCCCGGGCCATGCCGGCGCCCGCCGTTACCGCGATCATCACAATCACGGTTAACAGCGGCATCATCAGGTGGTGACAAATCTGTTTCATCGCTTTTCTCCCGCCTGCGCGCCTCTTCGTGCAGGCCGCTCTCTGTTCAACCGGCCCCGGCTTCCTGACCTGGCGTTCATCATCCCCTGTATTGGTGCTGCTCCCCACTTCAGCGAATGGCAGTGAATATGGTACTGGGAATAAGATAAGTAAAAAAACCGATCATACCAGGCTTCAGCATGATCGGTTTGCTGTGCGACTGGCCAAGGAGAGGAAGCGAGTCGCTGTGGGGGTTCACCTGTTACCAGTTAGGTCCCGGTACCTGACTGGGATCCAGACACTGTGTCTTTTCCTCTTCCGTTAAATCCTGCGGATCCCTCAGGTCCTTCTGGCAGCACACATATTATTTGCTTTTTTTATCACGAACCCAAACCATCCTCTGGTATTCTTCTGAAATGATCTGACCTCTCATACTCATGGCTGACCCCCTGTAGATCGTATGATGTTCTCTCGTGTATGGCTTCGTGGCACCTGCGACCGGGCATCTGCTCTCCCGCTGTTTCACTCGGTCATCATCTTGTCTTAAGTATATGACCGTCTAAACCATTATCAATGGAAGCAAAAAAGCAGATTAACAGTAGCGAATACTATCAATTAATCAAGAGAATCCGCCATTGGCTGTCCTGGATAACGAGCAGACTCCTCACACGAGATATCCGACCAGCCTCCAGCCAGCATCCCTGGAGAATAATCTGGGCTGGCCGCGTTATGGTTCGGGTGGTATATTTAAAATCGGAATCTCGGCGGGGCCACGGTATCGACAACGGCTGCAGACGCGACCGACTGAGATACGCGCACGCCCGCCGCCGCACACGAGATGCTCCGGCTGCACACCACGCTCTGCGTACGCCCGGGCTGGACAGCCTGGCTCTTGCAGCTTTGATCCAGCAACCGCATTCGCTCACGCTGTTTTACAGGGAGGGAAACAGGAACAATGTCACGAAAAATTCTTATTTACGGCGGTACCGGCGGCATCGGTTCAGCGATAAGCCGCCAGCTCCAAAGCCAGGGAGATGAAGTCTTTCTGGTGGGCCGGGACGCAGGCAAAGCAGACAGCCTGGCAGCCATGGACAGGGTGCACTTCATCAGCGGCGACGTCACCAGTGAGGGCGTCTTCGACCGGGTCATGAAAGAGGTTGGCCCGGAACTGAATGGGCTCGTCTACGCGGTGGGGTCGATAAATCTCGGCAGCCTGAGACGTCTTGGCGCCGCGGATTTCGCCCGGGATTTTCAGCTCAACGCGATCGGTGCTGCCCTGGCGGTCAAAGCGGCACTGACTCCGATGAAAAAAGGCGGTGAGGGGGCAGCGATCGTTCTGTTCTCCAGTGTGGCAGCCATCCAGGGGTTTTCCATGCACGCCTCGGTGAGCATGGCCAAAGGCGCGGTGTCGGGATTGACCCTGGCGCTCGCCGCCGAACTCGCCCCGCGCATACGGGTTAACGCCATTGCCCCGTCGCTGACCAGGACACCGCTTGCCGAGCAGCTCTTGAGCAACGACGAGGCGGTCGCAGCGCTGGCTGCCCAGCATCCGCTCAAACGGCTCGGCCTGCCGGAGGATATCGCCCGCCTGGCCGTCTTCCTGCTGTCTCGGGAATCGAGTTGGGTCAGTGGCCAGATCATTTCCGCCGATGGCGGCCGTTCATCGCTGCAAACCAGTCGTTGAGGAATAGCTATCAGCGGGACCGACCACGGTTTCGCAACCGGGACCTGTCCCCCATGCCAGGGATCTACGGCAGCATCTCGAGCTGCCCCAGAAAATCCGCGTTGCTGGGCACGCCCTCCTGAATGAACTGGATGATGCCATCCTTGTCGATCAGGTAGGTCAGACGTCCTCTGCCGTAGTTTTTTCTGAATTCTTTATCTGAATCGGAAACCAGAGGAAATGCAATATCGTTTTCCGCAATAAATTCCTGCAGGGTTTCCATATCGTCATTGCTGACCCCGATGATTTCCGCATCAAGCGCTCTGTATGCTTCCAGTTCCCGCTGGAAGTTGAAACACTAAACACGATTTTGACTAATGACATCGGATGATCACGTGAGAAAAGAGGGGGGAGCGCCGGAGTCCATCGATCACGGCAGGAAAAAAGCCCGGCGGGCAGAGCGCATCGCCGGGCGCAAGATGGGTTGCAGCCGCTCGCTTTTCAGTAACTGTCCGGGCCGAGCGTGACTTTTCCCCTGAAGGTCCAGTAGATCAGAGAGGTATACGTCAGTACCAGCGGCATTCCAATGGCCACGATAATCAGGCCGATGGTCAGGGTGAGTTGACTCGAAGCACCATTGAAGATGGTAATATGGTGGGCCGCGTTGTTGGCTGCAGGGACAAGATTCGGGAACAGGTTGGCGCTGAACAGGATGACCAGGGCAGCAATCACCAGGCAGCTGCTCAGGAACGCGTAGAACGGCCGCCGCTGTCGAATCGCCCGCAGTATATTGACAATCGCCACTATGTTGATCAAGGGCACCACCCAGAGCACGGGGTTGTCGCGGAAGTGCTGAAGCGAGGCGGGGATAAACATGGTCGACCAGATCGTCACCACCACGAAGAAAAAGACGTAGACATACCAGGTGCCTTTCATCCAGCCGAAAAGCCGCTGCTGCAGGACGCCCTCGGTTTTCATGTAGAGATAGATGGAGCCGTGCATGGCCAGCAGGGCCACGGTAAACAGTCCCACCATAACGCTGAAGCCAGTGACCAGATCGAGCATCGAGCCGAGAAAATCCCCCCGCTCCGAAATCGCCACGCCCTGCATCAGCGCACCCACGGCGACGCCGAACAACAGGGCGGCCAGGGTCGAGCCGGCGAAAAAGAGGATATCCCAGAAGGCGCGCCAGGCCCGGCTGGTCCGTTTTGACCTGAACTCGAGCGAGACCGCCCGGAAAATGAGGGCAAAGAGCAGCAGGACGAAGGGCAGGTAGAAGGTCGAGAAAATTGAAGCGTAGGCCTCCGGGAACATCGCGAAGAGCGCACCGCCGAAGGTAACCAGCCAGACTTCGTTGCCGTCCCAGAGGGGCCCTATGCTGTTCATCACCAGGCGTCGCTCGGTGTCGCTTTTGGCCACGAAGGGATGCAGAAACCCGACGCCAAGATCAAAGCCGTCCAGGATCGCATAGCCAATCAGCAGGACATTGAGCAGGATAAACCAGATTATGCACAACAGTTCGTAACTCATGTTATCTTCCTCTCACATGCTATGAGCGGCTGAGCCGGGCGTGCTGGCGCTCGGCCGAGGCATCCTGAAAACCATGTTCGGCTCCGTCTTCGGTGATATCCACCTCCTCCGGCCCTGTGCGGATCTTGCGATCGAGAACAAAGATCCAGACCGCAGCCAGGCTGAGGTAGAGCACGGCAAACAGGATCAGCGAAGTGGCCGCTTCCCGGGCGTCGACGGCGGGGCTTACCGCATTGACGGTGCGCAATCCTTGCCGCTCTTCATATGCATAGAAACCGTCCGCGCCGACGACGAGGTCGCTGCCGTCTTCGTTCCAGACGACCGGCGGATGGACAATCCAGGGTTGACGCCCCACTTCGGCGCCAATCCAGCCGACCTGGTTCGAGACCATGACCAGACCGATACCGAACACGAAGCACCACAGCAGCCAGCGCTTCTCATTCAAGGTGCGGCGCCAGTTGAAATAGATACCCAGCACGCTGGCGATGATCATCAACCCGCCGATACCGACCATGATGCGCCAGCTCATATAGGAGAGCAGCAGCGGGGGGCGATCCTCCGGCTTGAAACGGTCGAGGCCGACAACCGGTTTCGAAAAAGACAGGTCATCGAACACCATGAAACTCAACCCCCCGGGGATGCTGATATCGAAATCGATGCGCCCCTCTTTCTCGTTGGGCCAGCCGATCAGATTCAAATCGGCCCGGCCGGTGTCGAAATGGGCCTCGAAACTTGCCAGTTTGGCGGGCTGGTAGCGATAGACATTCTGGGCCTGGGTATGTCCGTTGATGGCCAGGCCGAGCGATGAAACCAGGGCCAGCACGAGGGCGCCGTTGATCGAATGGCGGGCAAATTCCTGGTGGCGGTTTTTCAGGATGAAATAGGCCGACACGCTGAGCACGAAGAAGGCGCCGACGGCAAAGCAGCCCAGCAGCACATGGCTCAGGCGCTGCACGGTGGACGGGTTGAAGACCAGGTCGAGAAAATTGACGATTTCAGCCCGGCGCTGAACGATGCCGTCGATGACCCAGGGGGCCGCGCCGGAACCGCCGTCACGCATGAGATCGACAACATGATGACCGGCCGGGGTCTGCTGCCAGCTGTTGGCCACGACGATCCAGACCGAAGAAAAAATCGAACCAAGCGCGACCATGTAGACGCTGAAAAGATAAAAGCCGCGGCTCACCCGCTGGCGGCCAAAGGCGACTACGGCGAGAAATCCGGATTCAAGAAAAAAGGCAAAAATACCCTCGGCGGCCAGGGCGCTGCCGAAGACGTCGCCGACGA
>Ga0180436_10005629_pt1 | contig 11035 bp, 10 predicted proteins | sample SS_ome_2_FD_132434 | JGI IMG/M metagenome (GOLD analysis project Ga0180436, IMG submission 132434) | Hypersaline lake sediment archaeal communities from the Salton Sea, California, USA - SS_3_S_2 metaG | ecosystem: Environmental > Aquatic > Non-marine Saline and Alkaline > Hypersaline >...
GGTGTTGATATGAATTTTGTCATACTTCCCGATATCAGGAACTGAGCAACCATATAGAGTATGTAACCCATCCTCCAGCCGATGCTTATTCCCAGACTTCCGCTTATCCTTGCAGCAACCCGGTTGTTGTCAAGCATGGGAACTGCAACTGCAACCACCAGTGACTCAAGCATTATTGAAATCATCGGATTGATTGTCTTGAAGACACTCATGCCCGGCAGCAGGAAATCAACGGCCTTGATACCGGCTGCAACAAGTCCAACTAGAACCAATGATGACCTTGAACCGGTGGTTCTGTATGCCTTCATAAGTATATAAACCGCTACAGGGAACATCACAAGCCCTGCCACAAGCGGCGGTAGGAAATGCAGCAGATAACCAAGGGTAGCTTCAGCAAGACCCCATATGGCTCCGAAGAATATTATCTGTGCCGCCAGTTTCATTAATTTTTTAATACTCATTGTTTTTCTCCTTTTTGCCTTTTCTCCATTATTCCCATCAGTACTTTTTCTCCGGTAATTGGCAGGGAATGTATTCTTACACCTACGGCATTGTAAACAGCATTTGTAATTACTGCCGGGGGGGTGTCAATTCCGATTTCTCCCACGGACTTGGCTCCGTAAGGTCCTGATTCTTCATAGCTTTCAGCGAATTCCACCTTCAGGCTTCTGATTTCCTTCCTTGTGGGAATCCTGTATGTCATCATGTTGTTGGTTATCATCTTCCCTGAGCCCGAGTAACGGACATCCTCATACATGGCCATTCCTATTCCCTGTACAAGTCCGCCTTCTACCTGTCCCCGTGCCAGGTTTGGACTGATTGTGGTTCCGCAGTCAACGACAGCAGCATAGTCTATAAGCTCTACCTTACCGGTATTGGTGTCGACTTCCACTTCAGCAAATCCAGCCATGAACGGAGGAGGTGATTTTTTCCCGACATAGGAATCAACTGCAATCAGCTGTTTCTGGTCTTCGTTGTAATAGAGTCTGTTGGAAAGGTCCTTCAGGGATATTTTGCTTTCACCGTTTGTAATGTCGGTTCCGTCAAATTCAGTGCCTTCAACGGGCACTTCCAGCGCATGGGCTCCTTCTTCAATGATCATCATCTTCATCTTGTCGGCAGCTTTCCTTACGGCATTTCCTGAAACGTATGTTGTGCTTGATGCATATGCACCGCAGTCAAAGGGTGTAAGGTCTGAGTCAGATGAATAGACGACAATCTTGTCGGGATGGACCCCCAGGCTCTCGGCTGCAATCTGTGCAAGAATTGTATCGCTGCCCTGTCCAATATCCGTAGCTCCTATGATCAGGTTGAAAAATCCGTCATCGTTGAGCTTTATCATGGCTGAACCCATATCAATGTAAGGTATCCCGGAGCCCTGCATGGCAATTGCCATTCCCACTCCGCGCACCTTGCCGTTGCCAAGGTCCTTCCTTGGATATTTTTCCTTCCAACCGATGAGTTCCATGCCTCTTTCTATACAATAATCAAGCTTACAGGTTTCCATATACATGGCAGTTCCTGCAGTTCCTTCACCCATTATTTCAAATATGGGGGAAGTCTCGCCTTCATTGATCATGTTCTTCTGTCTGAATTCAACCGGATCCATCCCTAGCTTTTCGCAAAGCATATCAACTGCGGTTTCCAGCGCATAGTTGCCCTGGATGGCACCATAACCCCTGAATGCTCCTGCCGGAGTTCTGTTCGTATAAACAATGTCTCCGGTGAATCTTACGGAATCAACCTTGTTGTAAAGCGGCAGAACCTTGGATCCTGCAACCATGAAAACCGTAAGAGCATGTTCACCGTAAGCTCCTGTGTCAGAAAGAACCTTCACATCCATGCCCTTCAGAGTTCCGTCCTTCATCGCACCGAGTTTGATGTCGAACCTCATGGGATGACGTGAAAAAGTGGATTCAAACACTTCCTGTCTTGTGTATACCATCTTCGCAGGTTTTCCCGTCCTCAGGGCAACGGCTGAAACAAGCATTTCACCGTGTACGCACTGTTTGCCTCCGAAACCTCCTCCTACCCTGGGTTTGATGACCCTTATTTTACTTAGGGGGTATTGGAGGGCTTCTGCAACAATTCTTCTTGTATGAAACGGCGTCTGTGTCGAGGAATACAATACAAGCCTTCCCTGGTAATCAATCCTTGCATTTACCGTGTGGGGTTCCATCATCACATGTGCCTGGGCCTGTGTGCGGAATGTTGTTTCAAGCACTGTATCGCATTCGGCAAGGGTCTTGTCGATGTCACCTATATGCATGTTATACGAAGCAGCTACGTTTTTCTTCGGGTCCAGACCAATGGGAAACATTTCATGTATCTCAGGTTCAGGATGTATTATTGTCTTGTTACCGTAGGCTTTCTCGTAATCCAGTACAGGTTCGAAAACTTCATATTCCACATCAATAAGTTTAAGAGCTTCTTCAGCTGTCTCCTTGTTTATGGCGGCTGCGACAGCAACTTCATCCCCTACATGCCTGACATAGCTGTCCAGTACGAATTTATCGTGGGGTGATGGTTCGGGATATCCCTGGCCGGCCCTTGTTACCGGAACTCTGCCAAAGTCCTTGTAAGTGAGAACAATTTCAACGCCTTCAAGTGCTTCTGCTTTTGATGTATCTATGGTCTTTATCCGAGCAAATGCATGGGGACTTCTCAAAACCTTTACGATAAGGGAACCCTGTTCAGCCAGGTCGTCCGTGTATCCCGGTTTTCCCATCATCAGGCCTTTGCCGTCGATGGACGGTCTTTTATGGTTTACATACTTCATCAGTCCACCTCCAGATATGCCCTTATGGCCCTGTGCTGTCCCATATAGCCGGAACAACGGCACAGGTTGCCCACAAGATATGACCTTATTTCATCATCGGTAGGATTTTTCAGTTCTTTTTTCATCGCATAAACCGTAAGGGCAACGGAAGGATTGCAGAATCCGCATTGGTCTGCGCCTTCCTCACCGAAGAATCCTGCAAGCTTTGCAGCTTCCTCTGCTATTCCCTCGACAGTAGTTACATTCCTGCCTTCTGCCTTTAGTGAAAGATAGCTGCATGATGCAACAGGTTTGCCGTCAACAAGCACTGTGCAGACTCCGCATGATGTATTGTCGCAACCTCTTCTTACACTTACATAATTATTGCTTCTTAGAGTATCGAGGAGATACTCGTCAGGTTTCACGTCAAATGTCTTGTTTTCTCCGTTTACAATGAGTTTCAGTTTCATGACTTCACCTCCTGAAGGCCTTCCCGGACAAAGGCTTCGCACAGCTGTTTCCTGTATTCAGCCGAACCCCTTGAATTGCTGCCGAACTTCATTTCAGCAGCTGCGGTCATGGCGGCCCTTTCACAGCAATCAGCCTCCTGAGAAGCACAAGTGTCCATGTATGCCATGGCCTTTTCGGCAAGTGCAGCCTTGTACGGTCTGGATCCTACGGCTATGACTGTTTTCCCGCCTATGTATGATACGGCTGTATTCAGAATCGGGAAATCGATGGCGGTTATCTTCATGGTCTTGTAGAATCCCCTTCCTTCTGCAACAGGTATTCTGATCTTTAGGAGAAGGTCACGACTTTTTGCCTGTTCGTTCATGAACTCCACAAGCCCTATGCTTCCGCCTTTGTAGAATTCCAGCTGGGTTCCAAGGGTCATCAACGGTGTAATGATATCGGAAAATCCGTATTTCCCCGCGATTGTTCCCCCTATGGTCGCAATGTTCCTTACGGTTACGCCCATAATTTTTTCTGCGGCATCTGAAATGACTCCATCGTACAGAGCTCTGACTTCTGGACTGGTTTCTATGCTGCGAAGGGTAACCATGGAACCTATTTCCAGAAAATCACCTTTCTTTTCAATGGTGTCAAGACCCAGCCCGGATATGTCTATGGCTTCATCCACCTCCGTCGGCAATAATTTAAGCCACGCACCTCCGGCCACAACAGCCGCTTTCGGGTTCCCTTCAAGAATTCCATAGGCCTCCTCAACGGAACCGGCTTTAATATACTTTTTTATCTTCAAGCCCGTCTCATCTCCCCTCTGCTTTTTTTCTTATATTGACAAGGTCCTCCGGAGTATCCACATCCAGAAGGATTCCTTCATCATCCACATCCATATATTCGACCCATTGCCTGTCTCTGAAAACCTTGAGGTTGGAATCAACCGGTTCAGAAAGTATTTCCTCAATGAGTTTCTTTTTTATGAAAACAGGGTGGCCTCTGCGCCCCTTGTATACGGGAACGGAAATATCTGCTTCTGCCAATGCCAGTTTTTCATATGTTTTCTTTTCGATAAGCGGATAATCGCCGGGCACAAGAAAGAAATCCCGTTTCATTTCCATTACTCCACGTTTAACGGAACTAAACATCCCCTTATCATACTCTTCATTAACAACCAGCTTTACATTAGGAAATTGATCAGTGATGATTCCTGTTGATTCAATATGATGGCCTCCTACTACTACAATTTCCCCGCAGATATCCCGAAGAGTGTCCAGGACTCTTCCCAGGACGGTTCTTTCACCGATGGTCATAGCCATCTTGTCGGAACCAGCGCGACTCGAGTACCCAGCCGCCAAAACTACGGAATCATACTGCATTCAGCCTCCAAATGGTTAAAAAAAACGGCCTTACCGCATGCCTTCCCGGTTCACTGTTGAACGAAAATTGAATTAATCTTCCAAAACCGGTTTTACTGTTACATCAAGTATACATTTTCAGGCGGCTATTTTCAATATATACCGCCATTTTGATAGAATCCGCCCCGGGCGAAATGATTTCGCCCGGGGCGGATTCTATCAAAAAAAGAAACCCCGGTGCAAAACCGGGGTTTAGTGTCACTAAATTATTGGAATGCAATTCATTTAATATCCTTAAGTCTTAGTTCAACATCCTTGTTTATATATAGAACAGGATATCTGTTAAGGTCATTCGTATAGTATATATACATACTTGGTTTCGGTCCCAGTACAAGTCCGGTGTATTTCATCTCTACCTTTATGCAATCATATGTTCCGAAAGGTGAGTCTATTTGTTCAATGCCCTGATATGTCACCCTGAAAGGTATTATTTCCCCAGCATCAATTATGGCTACATTGATATCCTTGTCGAAACCTTCCTCAAGGGTAAGTGCACCCACAGTAAAAAGAAGCCCTTCGTTGTCCAGGAAGTATTCGGGCAGTTCAAGGGATCTTGTTTCCTGGTCTGATTCCGTTCTTGCCACCATATCAAGGGCCTGTCCGTAAGTAGCAGTTATTTCCCAGTCCTTATCCGGATCAAGGTCATATGTATTGCTTTTGAAAGCCGAAACCGGCTTTAGTGTATCTGCCATGAATTCTGATTCAGAAATGAATGAGCCTTCATCAAAATCTATTTCAACTTTCGTGGAAACCAGATTACCGTCAACCGTAACTTCGTAAGTAACCTCGTTGACAGCCTCGTCTTCTGTTCTTTCATATATGAAAGTATGGCTTTCATTGAAAATCTCGATGGATTCGAAACTATCTTCACTGAAACCCGGTTTACATCCGGTAAAAAGCAGAACCAGTGCGATTGCTGCAGTAAAAACTATAATATACTTCTTCATATCAAACCTCTATTTCAAGCACGAACCTGTCAAAGGGAACTTCCTCAACAAACTGTTCCCTGTCAAAGAATGTCTTACCGTATGCTGAAACTTCCCTGGTGTTTTTCTTAAGCCATATGGGTACCGGAATCTCAAGTTGCCGGCACAGCGCTACAAAAGCCTCTTCCATAATATCATGAAAAGGCTTTTCTGAATCATTGCCTATGGCCTTTGCTTCCTTTATATTCATATTTCCGATTACAAGTTTCCCGTAAAGAATCATGCTACCCTTCCTGGCACATGCAGTATTCTATGGAGTCAACCAATGCAAGCCAGCTTGCTTCGATTATATCTGTTGATACGCCTATCGTTGTCCATTCATTCCTGCCGTCAGTTGTTTCGATCAAGACTCTGACCTTCGCGGCAGTTGCCATTTCGGAATCAAGCACGCGCACCTTGTAATCCATAAGTTTTATTTGTTCAAGATCCGGATAGAACTTCATAAGGGCTTTTCTGAGTGCTCCGTCAAGGGCATCAACAGGTCCGTCACCTTCTGCTGCCGTAACCTCATACTCTTCACCTACCCTTATCTTGATCATGGCTGTAGAATTCATATTCGTAATATTAGGTTCATTTACCATAACCTTGAATTCAACAAGTTCGAATGAGGGTTTGTATAAACCGAGAATGCGCCTGACAATTAGTTCAAAGCTGGCTTCAGCAGCCTCATACTGGTAACCCAGGAACTCCATCTCCTTAAGCTTTAGCATTATTTCTTTTGTCTTGGGATTTTTCTTTTCTATTGTCGGATCTATTTTACTGATAAGCTTCATTACGGTACTGCTTCCTGCAACCTCACTCATCAGGATATGTCTGCTGTTTCCAACCAAGGTCGGATCAATCAATTCATATGATTTTAAGTTTTTAGTAAGTGCATCAGTATGCATTCCGCCTTTGTGTGCAAATGCTGCAGACCCCACGAATGGTGATCCGTCAGGTACGGCAAGATTGGCTACCTCACTTACGAAAACAGCAGTATCCGACCATGACGGGATACTTTCTTCAGGTATACATTCATAGTTTCTGAGAATCTGCAGGTTCGGAACAATGGTAGTAAGATTGGCATTTCCGCATCTTTCGCCAAGACCGTTCATTGTCCCCTGTACCTGTTCTGCTCCGGCCTCCACTGCTGCAATCGTTGATGCAACAGCCATACCGTTGTCATTGTGACAGTGTATACCTACCTGTATTCCGAATCTGTCAATTACCTTCTTCGTCATTTCCTTGATTTCCGTGGGGAAAGTGCCTCCTCTGGTATCACAAAGACATAGTGAAAAAGCGCCGCCTTCAATTGCAGCTTCCAGGGTTTTCATTGCATATTCAGGATTTTCTACATACCCGTCAAAAAAGTGTTCCGCATCAAAGATTACATCAAATCCTTTTTCCACAAGATACCCGATGGAATCCCTTATCATTTCAATGTTTTCTTCTAGGGTTGTCTTAAGAATTTCAGAAACCTGGAAATCCCAGCTCTTTCCGAAAACCGCGGCTGTTTTAACCCCTGACCCAACTATATGTCTAAGATTATTATCTTCGGATGCCTTTATACCGGGGCGTCTGGTGCTTCCGAAGGCCACTACCTTAGAATGTCTTAATTCAAGGGTCTTGAGGCTTTTGAAAAATTCAGCATCCTTGGGATTTGAACCCGGATTGCCCGCCTCTATAAAGTCTATTCCTGCTTCGTCCAGTTTCTTTACAATCTTTATCTTATCATTGACCGTAAATGATACATTTTTACCCTGAGCGCCGTCCCTGAGGGTTGAGTCATATATGAATATCTTACTCATCACTGTCTCCGTTACCGTTGTTGTATACCGCATAAGCTCGGTTTGCCGCATTGAGATATGCCTTTATACTCGCTTCAATTATATCAGTGGACACACCATGGCCTGCAAACCGGTGATCATCTTTCCTCACCATTACATTTACTTCACCCATGGCGTCTTTTCCACCGGTTACGGCCTTGATCTTGTAGTCTTCAAGAACCATGGGAAAATCCATGCATCTTTCTATTGCATTCAGTGAAGCATCAACGGGTCCATCCCCGGTGGCTGCCTCCGTGATGAAGGCATCACCTTTCCTGAGCTTCATGGTTGCCGTTGAAATCATCCTGTTTCCCGAGTTTATCTGAAAGCTTTCGAGCTGGAAGAATTCCTCAACCCTGAACATTTTATCAAGAAGTATGGCTTCTATGTCTTCAGAAAGAACCTGTTTCTTCTTGTCTGCCAGATCCTTGAATTTGACGAAAGCATCATTGAGGTCTTCCTTTGAAAGCTCATATCCCATTTCCTTCAGTTTTTCTTCAAAAGCATGCCTGCCGGAGTGTTTTCCGAGAACCATATCATTGTGCTTGAGTCCAATGGATTCAGGAGTCATTATTTCGTAGGTTGTTTTTTCAGCAAGAATTCCGTGCTGATGTATTCCGGATTCATGTGCAAAGGCATTCTTTCCTACTATCGCTTTGTTCGGCTGTACATTCACACCTGTGAGGGTACTTACAAGATTACTTGTCTTGCTGATGAGTGTTGTGTTTATACCATGGCTAAATCCGAAGAAATCCTTCCTGGTTTCCATGGCCATGATGATTTCCTCAAGGGCAGCATTACCGGCTCTTTCTCCCAACCCGTTTATTGTGCACTCAACCAGTTCAGCACCGTTCTGTATTGCTGAAAGGGAGTTGGCAACGGCCAAACCCAGGTCATTGTGGCAATGTACGGAAATACCTACCTTTTCTATGCCCTTTACGTTTTCCTTAATATCCTTTATTAATTTGCCGAACTCCTCGGGAGTAGTGTATCCCACAGTATCAGGCACATTGAGCATCACTGCACCGGCTTCAATTGCAGTCTCATATACCTTATACAGAAACTCCCGCCTCGACCTACTTGCATCTTCCGCGGAAAATTCAACATAGTCCGTATATGACTTGGCGCGCTCAACCATCGTCCTTGTTTTTTCAAGCACCTGTTCCTCACTCATCCTTAGCTTGTATTTCATATGAATGTCGCTTGTTGCAATGAAAGTATGGATACCCGGTTTCCTTGCTCCCTTAACCGCTTCCCAAGCAGTATCGATGTCCTTTTCGACGGCCCTGGCCAAACTTGTAACAGTGCATTTTGTTATGTTGTCGGCAACTGCCTTTACGGCTTCAAAATCACCTTTTGAAGTTATGGCAAAACCTGCTTCGATGGTATCCACGCCAAGTAGTTCAAGCTGCTTTGCGATTGCCAGCTTTTCTTCAAGGTTCAGGCTGACGCCCGGAGTCTGTTCTCCGTCCCGGAGGGTTGTGTCAAGCATTCTGATTCTTCTTGTCATGGATTCCACCTTCTTTCCTTTATAAACAATACCCGGCCTTTTCGCCGGGTATGCTTTTCTTTATTTCTTGAGCCAACTCATCATTTTTCTTAATTCCGCCCCGACGGTTTCGAGTTGATGCTCCGCTTCTTTTTTCCGGGTGGTCAGCAACCTGGCCTTTCCTCCGGCACGGTTCTCTGCAATCCATTCAGATGCAAATGAACCATTTTGTATGTCTGCTAGAATTTCTTTCATCGTAGCCCTGGTTTCATCAGTTATTATTTTTGTTCCTGTTATATAGTCACCGTATTCAGCTGTATTACTTACAGAATACCTCATGTATCCAAAACCGCCCTGATTGATCAGGTCTATGATAAGCTTCATTTCGTGTATGCATTCAAAATATGCTATTTCCGGCTGGTAACCGGCTTCAACCAATGTTTCAAATCCAGCTTTCATCAATTCGGTAACTCCACCGCAAAGAACAGCCTGCTCACCGAATAAATCAGTTTCAGTTTCTTCCCTGAAGGTTGTTTCAAGGATACCTGCCCTACCTGCACCAATTCCGCATGCATATGCAAGGGCATATTCCTTGGCTTTTCCTGATGCATCCTGGTAAATAGCTATTAATGACGGAACTCCTTTGCCTTCTTCATACTGGCTTCTTACCGTATGTCCGGGACCTTTTGGAGCAACCATTATAACGTCGGTATGATCCGGCGCAATAATCTGCCTGAACGTAATATTGAATCCATGGGCAAACATAAGTACATTGCCTTCTTCGAGATTGGGTTCAATATCTTTCTTATATATATCTGCCTGCAGCTCATCAGGCACAAGCATCATTATAAGATCGCCTGCTTTTGCTGCTTCAGCTGCATTTACAACCTTCATTCCGGCCTCTTTAGCTGCGTCCCAGCTTTTTGAGCCCTTCATCTCACCAACAACAACTTCATAACCGCTTTCATGCAGATTCAATGCATGTGCATGTCCCTGGCTTCCGTATCCAATAATCGATATGGTTTTACCTTTTAGTAATTCAGGGTTACTGTCTTTGTCATAATACATTTTTGCCACTTTTTTATTCCTCCTTATAATATGTGGTCCTCGCCACTGCCTCTTCCGATAGCTATAACACCGGTTCTTACAACCTCAAGTATTCCATAGGGCTCAAGCAATGCAGAAAGTGCATTTATCTTTTCCTGGTCCGCAGAAATTTCGACGGTCATTGTTTCGGGAGCAACATCTACGATATTTGCCCTGAAAATATCAACAAGCTGGACTATCTCAGCCCTTGTCCTTGCATCTGCATTTACCTTTATCAGGACGAGTTCACGCCCGACGAATTCGTTTGAATTGAAAACCTTTATCTTAATTACATCCACAAGTTTATTCAGCTGTTTACTGACCTGGTTGATTATATAGTCATCGCCCTTTACAACTATGGTTATCCTTGATATTCCCGGATCGTTTGTTTCACCCACCGCAAGGCTGTCTATGTTGAATCCCCTTCTGCTGAAAAGACCGGCAACCCTTGAGAGCACTCCCGCATGATTCTCTACGAGTACGGATAAGGTATGTCTTTGTTCCATCAGTGCACCTCCTGTTTCAATTGCCCTATATAATATCATATTTTCGTTTATGTAGTATTAAAAATAATAATGAATAAATATGCATATGTCAAGAAAACCTCATATACCCTACCAGCTTCATGAGTTTCGGCAATTAATTTATGGATTATGTCAAAACGTTAAATTACTCCGCATTGAGCCTATCGAGTTCATCAATCCACTTATATTTGAGTTCCGTCCATCTTATGTATTCTTCTACTGCATCCTCTATCGGCATATCTTTGTATAATATATTTCTGAACAGATCTGCAGTATCATTGAATAGGTTTGCATTAATTGCTTCTGTTTCAAGCCTTGTCATGTCAAAGGGAACATGGTAAGAAAGATTGCTTCTGAAATTAATTGCCAACTCCTCATCTACTTTTCTGTTGTCATCCAGTTTCATTTTAATGTTCTCAGCAAAAACGGCATTGTTACCATAGATAATAGGTTTCAATCTACTCGTTCCTTCAAGGTCAACAATCATATCTATGTCATGCCTGTTGATTA
>Ga0180436_10005632_pt1 | contig 11032 bp, 6 predicted proteins | sample SS_ome_2_FD_132434 | JGI IMG/M metagenome (GOLD analysis project Ga0180436, IMG submission 132434) | Hypersaline lake sediment archaeal communities from the Salton Sea, California, USA - SS_3_S_2 metaG | ecosystem: Environmental > Aquatic > Non-marine Saline and Alkaline > Hypersaline > Sediment...
ATTATCAGCTTTGTTTATTGGAATGGCGATGCCTGAGCATCACCATGATTAATTGTTCATTTAATACTTATTTATTATGACTGGTACATTAGCAGCAATTGGAGCAGGACTTGCCGTAATCGGCGCAGGACTGGGTATTGGAAGGATCGGCGGATCGGCAATGGATGCCATTGCACGTCAACCCGAGGCCGGAGGAAAAATCCAGACTGCCATGATTATTGCAGCTGCCCTTATTGAAGGTGCTGCCCTTTTCGCCATTGTGGTTGCCATGATGGGATAGAGGGAAGAAAACAGAACAGGCCTGTAAGGGTTGCTTGCAGGCCTTTCTTTTAAAAACGATTAAACACAATATAAAATGGATCTCGTAACACCCGGAATAGGAATGATCTTTTGGTCCACCCTGTTCTTTCTTGTTTTGCTCTTCATTCTTGGGAAGTTTGCATGGCCCGCTATTCTGACTGCCGTAAAGGCACGGAATGAAAGCATTCGTCAGGCACTGGATGCAGCCAATAAGGCCAAAGAGGAGATGGCACAGTTGCAGGCAGATAATGAGAGAATTTTGGCCGAAGCAAAAGCCGAAAGAGATACGCTTTTGAAAGATGCCAAGCAGGTAAAGGATAAAATGATTGCCGATGCCAAGGAGAAAGCCACTGAAGAAGCCAATAAGCTAGTTCAGAATGCCAGAGAGGCTATCAGAACTGAAAAAGCAGCAGCCCTGAATGAAATGAAGGAACAAATGACACACATTTCTGTGGACATTGCTGAAAAGATCCTGAAGCTGAAACTGGCTGACGATAAAGCACAGAAAGAACTGGTCGACAAGCTCATCAACGAAGCGGACCTGAACTAGTCACGAGCATGAACGAAAGTCAAATTTCCGTACGATACGCAAAAGCCCTCTTTCAGAGTGCGCTTGAAAAAAAGCAGCTAGACTCTGTCTATAAGGATATGGCTTTGGTATCCGAAACCTGTAAGGTGGAAGATTTCCAGGAGATGCTTATGATGCCTTCATTGAAGGTAAGCCAGAAAAACAAAATGGCGAATGCCATTTTTGAGAAGCATCTGTCTAAGTTGTCCCTGTCTCTGGTCAATCTGGTGATTGAGAACAAGAGGGAGGCACACCTCGCCGGAATAGCCAGGAATTTCTCCACGCTGTACAGAAAGAATCAGGGCATCCGAACTGCTTCACTGGTGACTGCTACTCCCATTGCTGATAGCAGCCTGAAAGAAATCAAGGCCCTGATTAAAAAGGCCTATGATTCGGAGGTGGAACTAAGCTCAGCCGTCGACCAGGATGTGATTGGAGGATTCATCCTCACGGTAGAAGACCAGCAATACGATGCCAGTGTGGCCAACAGCCTGCAAAAGATTAGAAAACAACTACTTCAAACCAGTATTGTAAAGTAAATAACATATGTCTCAGATTAAGCCTTCCGAAGTATCGGAAATTTTAAAGAAGCAAATTGAAGGGTTCAAAAGCGAAGTTGAACTTGAAGAGGTGGGTACCGTTCTCCAGGTGGGAGACGGAATTGCCCGTATTTATGGGTTAAATACCGTACAGGCCAACGAGCTGATCGAATTTGACAGCGGAGTTATGGGAATTGTGATGAACCTGGAGGAGGACAATGTGGGAGCGGTTCTGCTCGGATCGTCCGAGTTGATCAAAGAAGGTGATTCTGTGAAGCGTACCCGCAAGATTTCCTCCATCGAGGTGAGTGAGAAGCTACTTGGTCGTGTCATCAACACATTGGGTGAACCGATTGATGGTAAAGGCCCCATCACTGGAGATATGATCGATATGCCCCTGGAACGAAAAGCCCCGGGTGTGATCTTTCGTCAGCCGGTGAGCGAACCTTTGCAAACCGGTTTGAAGCCCATCGATGCAATGATTCCCATCGGGCGAGGACAGAGGGAGCTGATTATTGGTGACCGCCAGACTGGTAAGACTGCCATTGCCATTGATACCATCATCAACCAGAAGGAGTTTTTTGAGAAGGGGGAAACTGTCTATTGTGTCTATGTGGCCATTGGGCAAAAAGGCTCAACTGTGGCCAATATTCAAAAGACCCTGGAGGAAGCAGGTGCCATGGATTATACGGTGATTGTTTCGGCAACTGCCTCCGACCCGGCTGCTCAGCAGTTTTATGCTCCCTTTGCGGGATGCGCCATTGGTGAGTATTTCAGGGATACCGGTCGCCCGGCACTAATTATTTATGACGATTTGAGCAAGCAGGCAGTTTCTTACCGCGAAGTATCCCTCTTGCTGAGGCGTCCTCCCGGAAGGGAAGCTTATCCTGGCGATGTGTTCTATCTTCACTCACGTTTGCTGGAAAGAGCGGCGAAGATCATCCAATCTGATGAGATAGCTAAAAATATGAACGACCTTCCGGAACAGCTGAAGCCTCTTGTAAAAGGAGGTGGATCACTCACAGCTTTGCCCATCATTGAAACACAGGCAGGAGATGTATCGGCGTATATTCCTACCAACGTAATCTCCATTACAGATGGACAGATTTTCCTGGAAGCAAACCTCTTTAATGCAGGGGTGCGGCCCGCCATCAACGTGGGTATATCCGTTTCCAGGGTGGGTGGTAACGCCCAGATCAAATCCATGAAGAAGATTGCAGGAACACTAAAACTCGACCAGGCCCAGTTTCGTGAGCTGGAAGCATTTTCCAAGTTTGGTTCGGACCTGGATGCAGCCACAATGGCGGTGCTTGATAAGGGAAGAAAGAATGTGGAAATACTGAAGCAGGCTCAGTATTCACCGATGACCGTAGAGAAGCAAATAGCCATAATCTATTGTGGAACCAAAGGTTTGCTGAGTGCTGTCCCGGTAGAGAAAGTAAAAGAATTTGAGATCGATTACCTTGAATTCCTGGAGTTGAAACACAAAGATACCCTGTCTGCCCTGGCACAGGGAAAACTTTCTGAAGAGATTACTTCAGTACTGGAAAACGTAGCCAAAGAGATAGGGGAAAAATACAAGTAATTGAATGGCCAGCTTAAAGGAAATACGTGAACGCAGGGCCTCAGTGGCCTCCACCATGCAGATTACCAGTGCCATGAAAATGGTGAGTGCTGCCAAATTGAAAAAGGCACAGGATGCTATTGTGCAGTTCAGGCCTTATGCTGAAAAGCTTCAGGAGATTCTGGCCAGCGTGGGCGACAGTTTGAAAGACGATGAAGACAATCAGTTCGCTGTTCAGCGCGATAAGGAAAGAATCCTGCTGGTACTGATTACCTCCAACAGAGGTTTATGTGGAGCCTTTAACTCAAATGCCATTAAGGCCACCATTCACAGAGCATTGACCCAGTTTGAACCCCAGATGATGGCAAGGCAGGTAGATTTTGTGGCCATTGGGAAAAAGGGAGCTGACTTTCTGCGTAAAAAGGGCTATAATATCATATTTGACGGCAGTGATCTTTTTGATAATCTGACCTTTGAAAGGGTGGCCACCATCGCCAATATGATAATGGGACTTTTTACCGAGGGGGAATACGATCACGTGGATATGATCTACAATCGATTTAAAAACGCAGGAACCCAGATTCTCACAGAAGAACAATTCCTTCCCATAGAGGTAGATAACCTTACCCAGGAATCCGGGTCTGGCTCAAACATCGACTACATATTTGAGCCCAGCAAAGAATATATCGTTCAGGAGCTGATTCCCCGCTCTTTGAAACTGCAGTTCTATAAAGCCATTCTGGATTCACATGCCTCCGAACATGGAGCACGTATGACCGCCATGCACAAGGCCACCGATAATGCCACAGAGTTGCTGAAGGAGCTGAGTCTCCAGTTCAATAAGGCACGTCAGGCATCCATTACCAATGAAATCCTTGAGATTGTCAGCGGTGCCGAAGCCCTGAAAGGTTAGGACCATTATGGAAACTCATTTCTTGAATCCTGGATTTAAGGAGTGGACCAAAATGGGTGTATTTCATACGATTCAGACATCGAGATCAGCAGGTCTTATCGAAAAAGTACATGTAATTAAGAGATTCGGACTTTGATTCGAATGGGTAAAATATGGTTTCTGCTGGGAATACTGACTTTCATTCCCCGGCTAGCCTGGCCTCAATTGTATATTAACGAGTTTCTTGCTTCCAATGCCTCAGGAGGTTATTATGATGCAATAAATAATAACTATCCCGACTGGATCGAGATTTACAATGCATCGGAGACCGGCCTTGATTTAAGCAATTATTTTCTGACTGATGATCTGACTGATCTGAATAAGTGGAAGATTCCTGATGGGACAAGCATAGCAGCTAAAGGCTACCTTTTGTTCCTGGCAGATGATTTGGATACTGCCTTTCATACAAACTTCAAACTTAAAGCTGCCGGAGAAACCATTGGTTTGTCGGATGCTAACAAGAAGCTCCTGGATTCGGTAGTTTACCTGCCCCAGAGTACCAACATCTCCATGGGCAGGATGGTAGACGATCCCTCAGTCTGGGCCTACTTCACACAGCCAAGCCCCAATGCCAGGAATAGTTCCGAGGCTTATTCAGGAAAAGCAATGTCTCCGGTGTATAGCCAGGCTGCCGGATTCTATGATCAGGCAATCTCTTTGGAGTTGAGTTCACCGGCAGAATCTGCCAGCATAAGGTATACACTGGATGGCAGTGAACCAGGCAGCCAATCAACTGCCTATACAGGCCCCATCGACATTAGTTCCAACACGGTAGTAAAGGCTATTTGCCTTGAAGAGGGACTCATGGACAGTGAGGTGATTTCAAATACCTACTTTGTAAATGAACGAAGCTCCTTACCTGTTTTCTCCTTTTCCATGCCTCCAGCTTTGAGCTCTTCCTTTCCTTTTTACTCCGAAAGGGCAGCGCGGGTAGAATACTTTAATAAGGCCGGAACCCAGGAAATCAGTCAGGACATAGGGGTCAGGATTACGGGTCTGGTAGGCATCCATCCCATGAGATCTTTTTCCTTATATGCGAGAACAGAATATGGGAAGAACCGCATGGAACATCGCTTTTTTCCGAGTAAAACGATTACTAGTGTTAAAAATCTTGTGCTGCGCAACGGAGGATACCAGGACTATTCCTATACCTATCTCAGGGACGGATTGATTCAGTCCTTTGTGGTTGATAAACTGGATCTCGACTACCAGGCTTATCAACCCGTGCTGGTGTATAAGAATGGGGAATTCCTGGCCTTGATGAATATGAGGGAAAAAATGAATGAATTTTATGTGGAGAACAACCATGAGGTGGATAAGGACAGCATAGATATGCTGGAATATCAAACCGATCCCCCCATGGATGTACTCACAGGGGATGCTGGTCATTTTGATGCTATGATGAGCTTTGTAGAAAGCTCTGACCTGAGTTTGGAGGTAAACATGGAATATCTGAGCACCCAGATGGATGTGGAAAATTTCCTGGATTATTATATGCTCCAGATTTATTGTGCCAATGCTGACTGGCCTGATAAAAATTCTAAGATCTGGAGGCCTAAAACTCCTGGTGGAAGATGGCGGTGGATGATATTTGATGTGGATTATGGATATGGCTTCGCATACCCGGTGGATAAAAATATGTATGAGTACCTCTATGATCTGGAAGAGCCTTTTTATCACAACCGGCCATGGGTGACCATTTTGTTTAGGAAGATCATGGAGAATGAAAATCGGAGAAACTACTACCTGCAGCGCTTTTGCGCATTGCTCAGTACGACTTTTCACTCCGAACGGGCACTTTACTTGGTCGACAGCCTCAAAGCCCAGATAGAACCAGAGATTCTCAGGCACATAGATAAATGGGGAAGTCAGGCCTATGGAATCCCCTCCCTGGCTGCATGGCAGGGACATTGTGAGGTTCTGTATGATTTTGCCACCCGAAGGCCACAATTTGCCCGAAAGAACATGATGGACTTTTTTGGGCTGGAAGACACTGTTGCTTTAGGGATCCGGTCCCAGGGAGGCACAGTTTATATCAATGATGCACTTTTTAGTAAGGATTCGGCGCGAGGTCAGTTTTTTATGAATGTACCACTTGAACTTAGGGCAGTACCTGATCCCGGATATGCATTTGTCAGATGGGTCAATGGTCCGGAATCAGAAAAACCAGAGATCAGTTTTACTCCTGATTCTCCAGCCGATATCGAAGCAATCTTCACTCCCATTTCGAGCCAAATTCTGGAGGAAAGCTTTACCGGCGATACGGTTCTTTCAGCACTTTCTGAACCCTATATTGCCAGAGGCGATCTGATTATACCCCCGTTTACAGAAGTAATTTTTGAAGAAGGCATAAAATTGCTTATGCCGGAAGGATGCAATATCTATGTTTTTGGCACACTGACCATCCGGGGGACTAAGAGCAATCCAGTGCTAATCGATGCATATTCAGGTAACTGGGGAGCTATCTGTTTAAATAATTCAACGGGGGCCTCTGAATTTTGCCATCTGATTTTGCATAATGCTTCATCGGGAGCTGATCCCGATTTATTTCCTGGAGCCATATCTGCCTATCATGCCAATTTAAAACTCAAGGGAACCATCATAGAGAATGTTCCAGCCCATCCTGTTTTTAGTCAATATTCTGATGTATGGGTAGACAGTTGTAAATTTCATTCTCTGGGAACCTGCGATCTGATCAATGTGAAGTATGCAGATACGGCCATAGTCGAGAATTCTGTATTTATGGACTCCAAAAGCATGGATACAGATGCTATTGATTTTGATGAGGTTAAAAACGGGATTATCCGGAACAACAAAATTTTCAATCTAACAGGCGAGAATAGCGATGGGATTGATATTGGAGAAGGGGCCAGAGATGTCAATATATATGGAAACCTGATTGTCAACTGCAGTGACAAGGGAATTTCTTTGGGACAGGCCTCAAGCATGAATGTACATAGAAATGTGATATATAATTGCAATACCGGGATCGCGATAAAGGATTATGGTTCCTACGCTTTAATTCAAAACAACACCCTGGTGAATAATTCCATAGGCATCTCCTGTTATGAGAAGAACCTGGGTAGTGGTGCCGGTAGCGCTTTTGTGATCAATAGCATTCTTGCCGATTCCAAAATTTCCTCGCTCATCGAAAGGAATGAAGGGGAAATTTTGGTAGAGTATTCCCTCTCAAATACGGATTTACTTAGCGGGCCTGGAAATCAATACGGGGATCCCGAGCTTGCCAATGTTCACATGTTGGATTTTGAGCTACTACCTGGCTCAGCCTGTATCAATGCTGGTAGTCCGGATTCTCCATTGGATTTGGATGGTTCATTGGCAGATATTGGCGCCTATTTTGTCTCAGATTGGTCTGATAAGCACCAGGATCTGATCATCAATGAGTTTTACAGCAACTCAGGCATCGATGACCCTGAGGATTGGATTGAAATCTACAACAAAGGCAATAAGACCATCGATCTGTCCAACTGGTATGTCATTGATGGCGGGAACGACTATTTCAGGCTGCCTACCCATAGTTATGTAGACAGCAACAGTTATGTGCTTATCTGCAAAGACACCAGCAATTTTAAGGAATATTACGGGGCAGACAGGTCCTTGTACGGGAACTTCGATTTTTCACTGGCTGGTTCAAGAGATAGAATTTCTTTATTTGATTCGCAATATTCGCCGGTAAAATCCCTGAGCTATGACGAGGATCATTCATGGCCCGATTCCAAAGAAAAGAGTAGACTTTCCGTTGCACACATAGACAGCTCCTTATCCATGACAGAGGCTAGAAACTGGAGGACGGCATATAAGGTTTATGGGACTCCGGGTTATTCTAATATACCATCCAGGGTTTCAGGACTCTTTCTGAACGAAGTATCCGGCCGGGAACAGTTTTTTTACCCGGATAATTTTGGTGAGTACGAAGACTGGATTGAGATATATAATGCTACAGGTAAGGAGGTGAATTTTGGAGGATTGTACCTTACGGATGACCTTAAGGACCTGACCAAGCATCGGGTAAGGGCAAACGATCCTGATAGTACCACCATAGCTGCCTATGGATTCCAGGTGCTTTTCGCCGATGGCGAATTGGATCAGGGAATACACCATCTGGATTTTAAGATTAGTGCCAGTGGGGAGGAGCTGGGATTGGTTCAGTTGGTGGGACTCGATACCATAGTTTTAGATGAGCTGGTTTTTGGTGATTTTTCTCCCGGATTCTCTTTGGGAAGAAGAACAGACGGAGGTGCGCCATGGGAGTCCCAGGTGCTCACTCCCGGTAGTTCAAATATGGCCTCCAGCTTTCCTGTTTCAGAAGAGATATTTGCACAGGTTTATCCGAATCCGGCCAGAGATGTATTATACATTTCCTTTTCAGCAAGAGTGGATGGGGCCATGCAGATATCCCTGGTTAATGCTATGGGGCAGGTGGTATTATCGGAGTTAAAGCAAGACCTGATCCCGGGACAGCTTGTCAACCTGGATGTATCGACTCTGCGACCTGGAGTCTATTTCCTTCAATTGAGATCCGGTCCTTTAAGTGCAGTGGAGCAAATTGTGATTTCCCACTAATACTCGTCCCAGCTCTTTATGGATATATCTTCCATACTCATCTTACAGATTCCGTAAATAAATGCAGAGGCCAGGCGTGCATTGGTGATCAGTGGTATGTTGTAATCCACCGCTCCCCGCCGGATGCTGTAATCGTTGGAAAGCTCATGGGAGGAGAGGTCCTTGGGAATATTAACCACCAGGTCAATCTCTTTGGCCTTCAGGTAGTCCAGCACATTGGGTTTTTTATCTTCGTCGGGCCAGGCCAAATCGATGGAATCGATGCCGTTGAGTCTCAGGAATTCGTGGGTGCCATGGGTGGCAAAGAGACTGTATCCTTTATCTATTAGCATTTTGCAGGAATTCACCAGCTCCACCTTGGATCTCATTCCTCCGGTGGAAAGTAAAATGTTCTTTTTAGGAATGGTATATCCCACCGAAAGCATGGCTTTCAGAATGGCTTCGTAGTAGTTGTCGCCAATACATCCTACCTCCCCGGTGGAAGACATATCCACACCCAGTACGGGATCCGCTTTTTTAAGCCTGGAAAATGAAAACTGGGGGGCCTTGCATCCGATGTAGTCCAGGTCAAATATGGATTTGTGCGGTTTTTCGATGGGTACCTTCAGCATGATTTTGGTGGCCTGGTCAATCAGGTTTGACTTCAGGACCTTGGAAACAAAGGGCATGCTTCTGGAAGCCCTTAGATTGCATTCGATCACTTTGATATCGTTATCCTTGGCCAGGAATTGCATATTAAAAGGACCGGATATTTCCAGTGCTTCGGCCAGCTGCCTGGCTATTTTCTTGATCCGTCTTACGGTTTCAAAGTAGATCTTCTGAGGAGGGAACACCATGGTAGCATCGCCCGAATGCACACCTGCAAATTCCACGTGTTCAGAGATGGCATAGGAAAACAGTTCTCCCTCCCGGGCAACCGCGTCGATTTCTATTTCTTTGGCTTCCTGGATAAACTCCGAAACCACCACGGGGTACTGTTTGGAAACCTTGGCAGCCAGGGTTAGAAAACCTTCCAGTTCTTCGCGGTTCGATACCACGTTCATGGCGGCACCGGAGAGAACGTAGCTGGGCCTTACAAGTACCGGAAAGCCTACTTCGTCCACAAAAGAATTGATCTCATCCAGGCTGGTAAGCTCCTTCCAGCGAGGCTGATCGATGCCGAGACGGTCGAGCATCATGGAGAATTTATGCCTGTTTTCGGCTCCGTCGATGGATTCGGGAGAGGTTCCCAGGATGTGCACATCCTGCTGGTGAAGCCTCATGGCCAGGTTGTTTGGGATTTGTCCGCCCATGGAAACAATCACCCCCTTAGGTGTCTCCAGGTCGTGTATATCCATAACCCGTTCAAAGGAGAGCTCATCAAAATACAGCCTGTCGCAGACATCGTAGTCGGTGGATACGGTTTCCGGATTGTAATTAATCATGATGGAGCGATAACCTTCCTCATTCACCGTTTTCAGGGCATTTACGCTGCACCAGTCAAATTCCACACTGGACCCGATACGATAGGCCCCGGAGCCCAGAACGACAACCGATTTCTGATCGGGTACAAATTCGATATCGTGCTCACTCCCGCTGTAAGTGAGATAAAGGTAGTTGGTCTGGGCGGGGTACTCGGCTGCAAGGGTATCGATCTGTTTGACGCTGGGAACAATACCGCGCTCTTTTCGATGCTTTCGAACTTCAAGAAGGTTTAGCGAAACATCTCCGTCCATGACCAGGCGGGCTACCTGAAAATCACTGAATCCGGCTTTTTTGGATTGCAAAAGCAATTCGTCGTCCAGCTTGGAGAGCGACCCGGCTTTGGCCAGTTCTATTTTCAGGTCAAAGATGTTCTTCAGCTTAACCAGGAACCACTTATCAATCTTGGTGAGATCATGAATCCGGTCGATGGTATAGCCACTTTCAAAGGCTTGTTCTATGACCATGATCCTCATGTCGGTGGGTTCCGACAGCTCCTTATCGATGTCTTCAATCTCCATTTCGTGGTTACCCACAAAACCGTGCATTCCCTGGCCAATCATGCGTATACCTTTCTGGATAGCCTCCTCGAAAGTTCGGCCGATGGCCATTACCTCTCCCACCGATTTCATGCTGGAGTCGATCAGCTTGGAGACTCCCTGGAACTTGTTCAGGTCCCAGCGCGGAATCTTACAGACAATATAATCCAGGGCTGGTTCGAAGAAGGCAGAGGTGGTCTTGGTTATGGAGTTTCTAAGCTGGTGCAGACCGAAACCCAGTCCCAGTTTGGCAGCCACAAAGGCCAGGGGATATCCTGTAGCCTTGCTTGCCAGGGCCGAAGAACGTGACAGGCGGGCATTAACTTCTATGACCCGGTAGTCTTCTGAATCCGGATCCAGGGCATATTGCACATTGCATTCCCCGACGATTCCTATGTGCCGGATAATATCGATGGATAATTTTCTGAGCTTGTGATACTCACTGTTGGTGAGTGTCTGAGAAGGAGCTACTACAATACTTTCACCGGTATGGATCCCCAGGGGATCGAAGTTTTCCATATTACA
>Ga0180436_10005634_pt1 | contig 11030 bp, 10 predicted proteins | sample SS_ome_2_FD_132434 | JGI IMG/M metagenome (GOLD analysis project Ga0180436, IMG submission 132434) | Hypersaline lake sediment archaeal communities from the Salton Sea, California, USA - SS_3_S_2 metaG | ecosystem: Environmental > Aquatic > Non-marine Saline and Alkaline > Hypersaline >...
GTGCTGCGGCATCGTGCGCAGATGGGCAGTGTTTGATTGTTATTGTGGGAGCGGCTTCAGCCGCGATTCAGGCAATGAATAAATGACATCCCCAATCGCGGCTAAAGCCGCTCTTACATGAGTAACAAATCTTTTTAGAAATATTGGATAAAGCTATGAAAAACAGACGAAAAATAGCGGTAGTCGGCGCCACGGGCGCGGTCGGCGAGGTGATGCTCTCGATCCTGGCCGAGCGCGGCCACGCGGCCGAGAACGTCACCGCGCTCGCCAGCGAACGCTCGGCGGGCAAGCAGGTGGAGTTCGGCGACCGCAGCCTGGTGACGCAGGAACTGGCGGCTTTCGATTTCGCCGGCATCGACTACGCGCTGTTCTCCGCCGGCGGTTCGGTCAGCGAGGTCCACGCCCCCCGGGCCGCGGCGGCCGGCGCGATCGTGATCGACAACACCTCGGCCTTCCGCTACGTCGACGAGATTCCCCTGGTGGTGCCCGAGGTCAATCCGCACATGCTGGAGGGAATCGGTCCCGGCGCGATCATCGCCAACCCCAATTGCTCGACGATCCAGATGCTGGTGGCGCTGGCGCCGATCCAGCGCGAGGTGGGCATCGCCCGGATCAACGTGGCGACTTACCAGTCCGTTTCGGGCGCCGGCGCGGCCGCCCTGCGCGAACTGGGCGAACAGACCATCGAGCGGCTCAATTTCAGGGAACCGACGCTGAACAAGTTCGCGCAGCCGATCGCGTTCAACGTGCTGCCGCAGATCGATGCCATGCAGGACAACGGCTACACGCGCGAAGAGATGAAGATGGTTTGGGAAACGCAGAAGATCTTCGAAGACCCGGACGTGCTGGTGAACGCCACCGCCGTGCGCGTGCCGGTATTTTTCGGCCATTCCGAGGCGGTCCACATCGAGACCCGCGAGGATATCTCGGTGGAACGCGTCCGCGAATTGCTCAAGAACGCCGAGGGCGTGGTGGTCGTGGAAGGGGAAAACATGATCCACCCGACCGCCGTGACCCACGCCGCCGGCCAGGACCCGGTGTTCGTGGGCCGCCTGCGCCGCGACATTTCGCACCCGCGCGGCATCGACATGTGGGTGGTGGCGGACAACATCCGCAAGGGCGCTGCGCTCAATGCCGTGCAGATCATGGATCGGCTCGAGACGATCCGGTCATGAGCGCAGGAAACAGTAGAAACGCTATCGCAGCAATCGTAGAATCAAGCGGATACGGGATCATCCAGCGGCCCGGCACGCCCGCGGTCCCGTCCTGCTACCAGTCAAGGAACGACGGAGGGAATCCATGAATCGCACAAGCCGCATCAGCGCCAGCGCCATGCTGGCCGTCGCATCACTGGCAGTCAGCCCGGCCGCCTGGTCGCTCGGGCTGGGCGACGCGTCCGTCGAGTCCTACCTCAACCAGCCACTGCGGGCGAAGATCGACCTGATCACTCGCGAAGGCGAGGACCTGTCATCCGTCAGCGCCCGGCTGGCCTCGGCCGAGGATTACGAATTGATCGGCGCGAGCCTCGAGGACCTCGCCGTGCCGGTGCGGTTCTCCATCGAGGACATCGACGGCGACGCCTACCTGATGGCCAGCAGCCAGCTGCCGGTCAACAGCCCGGTGGTGCGCCTGATCGTCGAAGTGAACTGGTCCAGCGGCCGCATGCTGCGCGAATACACCCTGTTCCTCGACCCGCCCGTGGCCGGCGACCAGTCGGCGCCGCTGCCGCGCGTCGATCAGCGACAGGTCACGCAGGCCCCCGCGCCCCCGCCCCGGGTCGCGCCCGAACCGGCGGTTGAACCGGCGGTTGAGCCGGCGCAGCGAGCCGAGCCCGAAGCGGCGCCCGAGCCGCAAGCACCGGCCGTCCCGGCCAGTTCCCCGCAGCCGTCGCCCACCGTGGCGCCCAGCGGCGGCGCCGAGTACGGGCCCGTGGCCAGCGGCGAGACCTTGTGGGGCATCGCCAGGGACTGGTCCGCCGGCACCGGCCTGGATATCAACCAGGTGATGATCGCGATTCAGCGCCAGAACCCCCAGGCCTTCATGAACGACAACATCAACCTGCTCAAGCGCGGCGCCATCCTGCGCATGCCGGAGGTCGACGACGTCGAGCGGATCACGCGGCGGACCGCCTACAACGAGGTGGCGGCCCAGGAGGAAGCGTTCTATGCGCGACAGGCGGGTATCACCAGCCCGGCCACGCCGCTGCTGTCCGACGACCGCGTGTTCGAGGAACCCGAGCCCGAGCCGGCCTACGAGGCGCCCGAGTGGGCGCAGCAGGACGCCGGGACGGCGCCGGGCGAAGACGAACCGGCCGCAGCCGAACCTGCGCCCGATGTGGAAGTCGCAGCCGACGAGCCCGAGGCCGCGGCGGAAGAGCCCACACCTGAAGAACCTTCTCTCATCGACCAGCTCGAACTGGTGCCGCCGTCCGAGGCCAGCGAACTGGACAGCACCTACGGCTTCGAGGAAAGCGAGGCCGAGGGCGATACGGCGGGCGCGACCCAGGCTCTGCGCGAATCCCTCGCGCGAACCGAGGAAGAGCTGATCAGCCAGCAGCAGCAGAACGAGTACCTCGCGGAGCGCATTCGCGAACTGGAATCCCAGCTGGAAGCCGAGCAGCAGGATGGCGTTGCCGACGCCGACCTGGCCGCGATGGAGCAGCGTTTGCGCGCTGAGCGAGAGGCCTCGCAGGCGCAGGCGCTCGAACAGCCGTGGTACGCCCGCTTCGGCGTCTGGTTGCTGGGTCTGCTGGTCGTGGTCGCCGCCGGGGTGGCCTGGGCCATCGGCCGACGCAGCGCGCGTCCGGCCGGCGGCAGTATCGAGGATCTCAAGGGCGAGGCCGAAGAGGTCCTGCGGGTACTCGAAGACCAGGAGCCGGCGGCCGGCGAGACGGCCGGGGACGTGGCTGAAGAAGCAGCGGAAGAAGACCGGGCAGCCGAAGACGAGCCGGAAGACGAGCCGGCTGCGGAAGCCGAGGCGGATGAGCCCAAGGCCGAAGCCGCCAAGCCGAAGAAGTCCTTCGGCAGCAGCGACGACGAGGCCAGTTTCCTCGACACCGAGAGCTCGGACCCGGAAATCCAGCTCGACCTGGCCCGCGCCTACATCTCGATGGGCGACAAGGAGGCGGCGCGCGTGATCCTGGAAGAGGTTGCGGCCAACGGCTCGAAGGAACAGCAGGCCGAGGCGCGCAAGATGCTGGACCTCATGTAAACCTTGCGTTACGCGATTGGAATCGAATATGACGGCAGCGCGTTCCTGGGCTGGCAGATCCAGCGCCAGGAACCGACCGTGCAGGGCGTGCTGGAGCGTGCCCTCGCCCGGGTAGCCGACCACGAGGCCCGGGTGACCGCGTGCGGGCGAACGGACACCGGGGTCCACGCTTATTGCCAGGTCGCGCATTTCGATTCCGCATCCCAACGCAGCGAACGTTCCTGGGTGCTCGGGCTGAACAGCCACCTGCCCGAAGCGGTCAGCGTGCTGTGGATCCGGCCGGTGGACGACGCGTTCCATGCCCGTTTCAGCGCCTTCGCGCGGCGCTACCGCTACCGGATCCTGAACCGCTGGATCCGGCCCGCGCTGGAGCACACGCGGGCCAGTTGGGTGCGCAAGCCGCTCGACGCCGGGGCGATGCACGAGGCCGCACAGCACCTGCGGGGCGAGCACGATTTCAGTTCCTTTCGGGCCAGCGCCTGCCAGGCCACGCACGCGGTGCGCGAGATCCACGAGATCTCCGTGGCACGCGACGGTGACCTCATCACGCTGGAAGTCGCCGCGAACGGCTTCCTGTACCATATGGTGCGCAATATCGCGGGCAGCCTGATACGGGTCGGCGAGGGCGCGGCGCCGGCCGACTGGATCCGGGCGTTGCTCGAGGCCAGGAACCGCGAGCTGGCGGCGCCGACCGCGCAGCCCGAGGGCCTGTACTTCGTCGGCGCGCGATTTCCCCCCGAATACGGCCTGCCGGAACAGGCGCCGGCCTTTCCGCGCGGGCAGGGTCTCTCGTGAGGCGCACCCGGGTTAAAATCTGCGGCCTGACGCGCGCGGCGGACGTCGACGCCGCGGCGCAGGCCGGGGCCGACGCTCTGGGTTTCGTGTTCACCCCGAGGAGCCGCCGGCGCATCGACACGGGCCTGGCGCGCGAACTCGTGCAGCGGGTGCCAGCTTTCGTGGCGCGGGTCGGTCTGTTCATGGACCAGGACGCAATGGAGGTGCGGCGCGTGCTGGCCGAAGTGCCACTCAGCCTGCTGCAGTTTCACGGCGCAGAGGACGGCGACTTTTGCCGCCAGTTCGGCCTGCCGTACATCAAGGCGCTGGCCATGGGGGGCGCGGGGCAGTTGCCGAACGCCGGGGAATACCCCGACGCCGCCGCGCTGCTGCTGGACAGCCACGAACCGGGCAGCTCGGGAGGGACCGGGCACGCGTTCGACTGGGACCGGATTCCGCCTTTGCCCCGACCGCTGGTGCTGGCCGGCGGCCTGGACCCGGACAACGTCGCCCGCGCGGTTCGAACGGTCAGGCCGTGGGCCGTGGACGTATCCAGCGGCGTGGAACAGGAACCCGGCGTGAAGAGCGCCGTCAAAATGCAACGTTTCATCGAAGAGGTAAGTAGTGAAGTTAGCGATTGACACGACCGGCCGGCCGGTTTCAGAACCCGATGAGCTCGGGCACTTCGGTCCCTACGGGGGCATGTACGTGTCGGAGACCCTGATCCACGCCCACGAGGAATTGGCCGAGGCCTATTTCCGCTGGCGCGAGGACGAGGAATTCATGGCGCGGTTCGACGCCGACCTGGCGCATTACGTCGGCCGCCCGTCGCCGATCTATTTCGCGCAGCGGCTGACCGAACGGGCCGGCGGCGCACGCATCCTGCTCAAGCGCGAAGACCTGAACCACACCGGCGCGCACAAGATCAACAACACGGTCGGGCAGGCCCTGCTGGCCGAGTACATGGGCAAGTCCCGCATCATCGCCGAGACGGGCGCGGGGCAACACGGCGTGGCTTCAGCCACGGTCGCCGCGCGGCTCGGCAAGCAATGCGTGGTGTACATGGGCGAGGTGGACGTGCACCGGCAGGCCATCAACGTGTTCCGGATGAAGCTGCTGGGGGCCGAGGTGCGCCCGGTGACCTCCGGCAGCAAGACACTGAAGGACGCCCTCAACGAGGCCATCCGCGACTGGGTGACCAACGTGGACGACACCTTCTACATCATCGGCACGGTCGCCGGCGCCCACCCTTACCCGGTCATGGTCCGCGATTTCAACGCAGTGGTCGGCCGCGAGGCCCGCCGGCAGATGCTGGACCAGTACGAGGCCTTGCCCGACGCCCTGGTCGCCTGCGTCGGCGGCGGGTCCAACGCGTTGGGGCTGTTTCACCCCTTCATCGGCGATGCCGACGTGCGGATGATCGGCGTGGAGGCTGCAGGACACGGCCTGCACACGGGCGAGCACGCGGCTTCGCTGTGCGCCGGTCGCCCCGGCGTGCTGCACGGCTGCCGCACCTACGTGATGGACGACGAGGCCGGCCAGATCGAGCATACCCACTCGGTCTCGGCGGGGCTGGACTACCCCGGCGTGGGGCCCGAGCACGCCTGGTTGAAAGACACCGGCCGCGCCGAGTACGTCGGCGTGACCGACGAGGAAGCGATGGAAGGGTTCCACGCGCTGACCCGGCTGGAAGGCATCATGCCGGCGCTGGAAAGCAGCCACGCGATCGCCTACGGCATGAAGCTGGCGGCCGGAATGCGCCCGGACCAGACCGTGTTGATCAATCTGTCCGGCCGGGGCGACAAGGACGTCCAGACCGTCGCCGAACTGGAGGGCATCACCCTGTGAAAAACCGTATCGACGCGCGTTTCGAAGCGCTCGCGGCAGCGGGCCGCAAGGCGCTGATTCCCTTCGTCACGGTCGGCGACCCCGACCCGGCATGGACGGTCGCGGTGATGCACGCACTGGTGGCGGGCGGTTCCGACCTGCTGGAACTCGGTGTGCCGTTCTCCGACCCGACCGCGGACGGGCCGGTCATCCAGCAGGCCAGCGAACGCGCGATCGCGAACGGGGTATCCCTGTGCAGCGTGCTGGACACGGTCCGTTCGTTCCGTGAACAGGACGGCGACACGCCGGTGGTGCTGATGGGCTACCTGAACCCGATCGAACGTTATGGCTACGCGGCCTTCGCGGACGACGCGTCGGCGGCTGGCGTGGACGGCGTGCTGCTGGTGGACTGCCCGCCGGAGGAGATGAGCCTGCTCCGCGAGGGACTGGACCGTCACGGGATTCATCCGATCTGCCTGGTCGCTCCGACCACGACGGAAGCGCGGATGGAACGGATCGGAAAACAGGCCGGCGGTTACATCTACTACGTCTCGTTCAAAGGCATCACGGGTGCGGCCCGCCTGGATACCGCGAGCCTGGCCGCTCCGCTGGAGACCCTGCGCCGGCACAGCGGTTTGCCGCTGGCCGTCGGCTTCGGCATCAAGGACGCCGACAGCGCGGCGGCGGTCGCCGGCGTGGCCGACGGCGTGGTCATCGGCAGCGCGCTGGTGAGCCGGCTGGCGGAGGCGCGAAGCGAAGCGGACGCCTGCGAGCAGGTCCGGGCCTTCCTTGCGCCGATCCGCGCCGCCATGGACAATAGCGCTCCATGAGCTGGCTTCAGAAACTCATGCCGTCCAGGATTCGAACCGAAGGTGGCAGCAAGCGCACGGTGCCGGAAGGGCTCTGGACCAAGTGCGACAGCTGCACCGCGGTCCTCTACCGGCCCGAACTGGAACGCAACCTGAACGTGTGCCCCAAGTGCGGCATGCACATGGCCGTTACCGCCCGTACTCGACTCGACCAGTTCCTCGACCCGGAGGGCCGGCGCGAAATCGCGGCGAACCTCGAGGCGACCGACCCGCTGCGTTTCCGCGACAACAAGAAGTACCGCGACCGCATCGCCGTGGCGCAGAAGTCGACCGGTGAGAAGGACGCGCTGGTCGCGATCGCCGGCAAGCTTAGCGGCCGCGACGTGGTGGCCTGCGCCTTCGAGTTCCGCTTCATGGGCGGGTCGATGGGTTCGGTCGTGGGCGAGAAGTTCGCCCGGGCCGCCCAGGAGAGTCATCGTCTCAGGGCGCCGCTGGTCTGCTTCACGGCCACGGGTGGCGCCCGCATGCAGGAAGGCCTGCTGTCGCTGATGCAGATGGCCAAGACCAGCGCCGCGCTGGCGCGACTGGCCGAGGCGGGCATTCCGTACGTCTCCGTTCTCACCCACCCGACCACCGGCGGCGTATCGGCCAGCCTGGGCATGCTCGGGGACGTGAACATCGCCGAGCCCGGCGCGCTGATCGGCTTCGCCGGGCCGCGCGTCATCGAGCAGACGGTGCGCCAGAAGTTGCCGGAAGGTTTCCAGCGCAGCGAATTCCTGCTGGAAAAAGGCGCGATCGACATGATCGTCGACCGGCGCGAACTGCGCGACCAGGTCGCGGCGCTGCTCGACCTGCTCACTGCGGGGCGGCGCCCCAGGCCGGTGAGCGGTGAAGTCGTCGAGGCCTGATCCCGAATCCAATCCCGGCTTGCCGGCCGACCTGGCCGGCTGGCTGGCGCTGATCGAATTCCGTCACCACACCGCCATCGACCTCGGCCTGGACCGCGCCGCGGCCGTGTGGGAGCGCATGGGACGCCCGCTGCCGGCCCCGAGGATCTTCGTGGTGGCCGGAACCAACGGCAAGGGTTCGACCGTCGCCACGATCTGCAGCCTGCTGGGTGCGCTCGGCTACCGCTACGGCTGCTACACCACCCCCCATATCCACCGTTACAACGAACGCGTCAGGGTCCAGAACGAGGAAGCGGCCGACGACGACCTGGTGCGTTCGTTCCGGGCCGTCGAGGCTGCGCTGGGCGGCGTCAGCCTGAGTTATTTCGAGTTCGGAACCCTCGCGGCCTTCGAGTTGCTGTCACGCCAGGACCTGGAATTCGCCGTGATGGAAATCGGCCTCGGCGGCCGCCTGGACGCGGTCAACCTGCTGGACGCCGATTGCTCGGTGATCACGCCGATCGGCCTGGATCACCAGGAGTTCCTGGGCGACGACCGCGAGACCATCGGCCTGGAGAAAGCGGGCATCATCCGCGAGGGCCGGCCGCTGGTGCTCGGCGACCCGGACCCTCCGGCCAGCGTCGTCGGGCGGGCGCGGGAACTGTCCGCGCCGCTGTCCGTCCTCGGTCGCGATTTCGCGGCGGAACCCTGCGGCGATCACGCCTGTTTCCGCTTCGGTGATACCCGCCTGGAGTTGCCGGCGCCCGCGCTGCGGGGCGCGCACCAGTACGACAATGCCGCGACCGGCCTGGCCGCGGTGCTGACGATGCTGCCCGGGGCCCTCGTCGAAGCGGAAGCCCTCTCGAGAGGGCTGGCGTCCGTCGATCTGCGTGGCCGATTCGACCGGGTTCACCAGTCGCCGGATGTCTGGATCGACGTGGGGCACAACCCGATGGGCGCCAGGGTCATCGCACGCACCCTGCGCGAGCGGGGCGCCGGCGCCGGCCGGACCGTGCGCTGCGTTCTGGCCATGCTGGCGGACAAGGACGCCGAAGCGGTGGCCGCCGAACTCTCACCGGTGATCTCCGAGTGGTACTGCGCGGGGTTGACCGGCGACCGGGGGCAGGCGGGCGCGGTCCTGGCAGAGCGCATCTCGACGGTAATCGACCCGTCTTCGGTCGAGTCTTTCGAGCGCGTTCCCGAGGCGCTGGGGGCGGCCCTGCAGCGGTCGCAACCCGAGGACGGCATACTGGTTTTCGGCTCCTTTCACACCGCCGACGAGGCGGATCGCATGATGGTACACTTCAGTCGCTGAAACGGCCTGGCGGGTAATCGAAACGAATGGATATCGCACTCAAACAACGGCTGGTTGGCGCCAGCGTGCTGATCGCTCTGGCCGTGGTGGTCCTGCCGATGCTGTTCGGCGGGCGGCCCGATCCGGGTGAAACGGGCTCGCAGCGCATCGAAGTGCCCGAGCAGCCGCCGGAACTGGATTTCGAGACCCGCCGCTTCCCGATCAACACCGCGCCTGCAAAAGCGGAACCGCCGCCACCCGACGAACCCGTCAGCCTGCCGACGCCCGAGAATTCCGTGGCCGAAATCAGTGCCGCTCCGGCGCCACGGAGCGAAGATCGGGCCGCTCCCGATACCGGGGCGCAGTCGCTGGAAGAAGCACGGGAGGCGCCGCCGCCGGGAACCGAGCAGGCCGTCGCGGAAACGGCGGAGCAGCCCGTGGTCGTTGTCGAGCCGGATCCGCTGCCCCAGGCCGCTCCCGGGGGACGCGGCCGCTACGTGGTGCAGGTCGCCAGCTTCAGTTCGGCCGACAACGCGCGCCGCTTGTCCGGGCAACTGGAGGGGCAGGGCTACGCGGTCATCACGGACCAGGTGAAATCGGACGCGGGCACCTTGAACCGCGTGCGCGTCGGACCCTTCGAGACCGAGGCCGACGCCGACCGGGCCGTGGCCGCACTGCAGAAACAGTTGCCGGATATCAAGCCCCGCGTGCTCGACATGGAGCCCGGGAAAGCCGCGGCCGTGACGGCGCCTTCCGACCCGCTGGTCCGCTGGGTGGTGCAGGTGGGCAGTTTCTCCAGCGCGGCCAACGCGGACAACCTCGTGGCCAAGTTGCGGCTCGAAGGCCTGAGCGCCTACAAGGAAGCCGTGAGCAGCGGTTCGTCGACGGTCTACCGGGTCCGGGTGGGGCCGTTCATCGAGCGCGACGAGGCCATCTCCGTCGACCAGCGGGTCAACGACCGGCTGGGCATCGACGGCGTGGTCATGAGCGCCGACTGAGCACCGTGGCGGGCCTGTCGGACACCCCGGGGGTGATCGAGTGACCTGGCCCGACTACGCCATTCTCGCGATCATCGCGCTGTCTTCCCTGGTCGGGGTACTGCGCGGTTTCATCAAAGAAGTTTTCTCGCTGGCTGTCTGGGCCGCCGCGTTCCTGGTGGCCTGGCATTTTTCGGGCGACGTCGCGGAGTGGATGAGCGAGGCCGTCACGCTGCCGTCGGCGCGTCTCGCGATGGGCTTCGCGGGCCTGTTCGTGGCGGTGCTGCTGGTCGGGGGATTGGCGAATTACCTGCTGGGCAAGCTGGTGGCCTCGACCGGCCTCAGCGGCACCGACCGGCTGCTGGGCGGGGTGTTCGGCGCCGCGCGCGGGCTGGTGCTGGTCGTGGCGGTCCTGCTGGTCAGCGGCTTCACGCCCCTCCCGGCCGATCCGTGGTGGAAAGAGTCGGCCACCATCGAGCGCATGATGCCGCTGGTCGAATGGGGCGCCGGTTTCCTGCCGGAATCCGTATCCGAACACCTGGATTTCGAACCGCTGGACGGAGAAGAAACGCCCGAACAGGAGGCGGCGGAAGCTGCATGAGTCAGCCCGCGGCGCTGACGTCACGATATCCGGATCGCCCCGCGTCGCCCGACGCCCCGATGGATGGTAAACTGCGCGCGGACACTCTCTGGGGACACCCGCTATGTGCGGAATCGTAGGTATCGTCGGCACCAGCCCGGTCGGGCCGGCCCTTTACGACGCGCTGACCATGTTGCAACACCGTGGCCAGGACGCAGCGGGCATCGCCACGCTGGACGGCCTGAAGATCAGCCTGCACAAGGACAACGGCCTACTGCGCGACGTGTTCCTGCCCGAGGACATGGCCGGCCTCGCGGGCAACGCGGGAATCGGTCACGTGCGCTACCCGACCGCGGGTCTCGAAGACTCCTCCGAGGCGCAGCCCTTTTACGTCAACTCCCCCTACGGCATCGCCCTGGGGCACAACGGAAACCTGATCAATACCGCGGAGCTGTCGCAGGAACTGTTCGACAGCGACCGCCGCCACCTCAACACCACGTCGGACTCGGAAGTCCTGCTCAATGTGCTGGCGCACCATATACAGAAGCAGACCCCCAAGTGCCTCAAGCCGAAGCACGTGTTCAAGGCGGTCGAGAAGGTCCACCGCCGCTGCCGCGGGGCGTACTCGACCGTGGCCCTGATCTGCGGTTTCGGCATCGTCGGATTCCGCGA
>Ga0180436_10005635_pt1 | contig 11029 bp, 9 predicted proteins | sample SS_ome_2_FD_132434 | JGI IMG/M metagenome (GOLD analysis project Ga0180436, IMG submission 132434) | Hypersaline lake sediment archaeal communities from the Salton Sea, California, USA - SS_3_S_2 metaG | ecosystem: Environmental > Aquatic > Non-marine Saline and Alkaline > Hypersaline > Sediment...
CTGGACGGCTTCCGGGGAACGCCGGCGGCGGATAAAAAAGCCCTGCAGAAATTGCTGCTCAAGTGTTCCGACCTGGTGGAGGCCTATCCGGAAATCCTGGAAATGGATCTCAATCCCGTCATTACCCATGAAAAGGGCTATTCGGTGGTGGATGCGCGGATCATGCTCACCGATTGCCCTAAAATGAACAATGGTATTGAGCAACTGGAAGCGGCGGAATGCCCGCCGCCTTCCGGCTCCTGATCCCGGGCCACAGCGAAATCGGTTTACAAGCGGCTTCCCCGTGTTAGCTTTAGGGGGAACCAAGAGCATGTAAAAAACGCTATCATCCCCATCGGAAAGGAATAACCCATGAAGAGAAACGCTGAAGCCGCGGTGTGGGGCGCTTTGGTTGCCGATTCCCTGGCCCTGGGCGTGCACTGGATTTACAATACTAACGTCATCGATCGCAAAGTGGGCCGGGTGAACGAACTGCTCAAGCCCATTGTAAAGTCCTGGCACCCCAATCGGGAAAAGGGAGAATTCACCCACTACGGCGATCAAACCCTGGTGCTGCTGGAATCCCTGGCCGGCGAGGGCGGCTTTGTGCCGGACGCTTTTGGCCGGGCCTGGGAGAACCTCTTTGGCAGCTATGACGGCTATGTGGACAAGGCTACCCAGGCAGTTCAGGCCAACCGGGCCGCGGGCCAGGGCTGGGACCAGGCCGGCTCCCCATCCACCGATCTGGGGGGGGCGGCCCGCATCGCCCCTCTGGTCTTGCGCTATGCGGACAACCCCGGGGAACTGGCGGCCGCGGCCCGCACCCAAACCGCGATGACCCACAACCAGGCGGAAGTGGTGGCCAGCGCGCTCTTTTTTGCCCGGGTCACCCTGGCGGTACTGGATGGCGCAGCACCGGCCGCCGCCCTGAAGGAGGTCATCACCCGTGCGGAGTTTGCCGGCTCCCCCCTGGCCGAGTGGGTAACCGAAGGCCTGGAGAGCGCCGGCCGCGACAGCCGGGAAATCATCGCCGCCTTCGGGCAGCAGTGTGAAGTGGAAGCCGCCTTTCCGGCCAGCATCCATTTGATCGCCAGTTATCCCGATGATTACCAGGCGGCGCTCATCGCCAATGTTATGGCCGGCGGGGACAGCGCCAGCCGCGGCCTGATGGTGGGGATGGTCCTTTGCGCCCACCTGGGCATGGACGCCATTCCCCAGGCCTGGACCGACGACCTGAAGGCCCGGGAGCGTATTGCGGCGGCCCTGCAGCAGCTATCCCCGTCCATCCCCGGTTAAACGTGGATCACACCATCACCCGCTTGCGCTTCCGGCGTCGCGGCAGCGAAGTGCAGGTTCACCTGGACGGTCAGCCGGCTTTTACCGTGGACACCCTCCGCGCAGCCCGGCTGAAGGTGGGCGGGAAGCTGACGTCCGATCAATGCAGCGCCCTTAGCCGGCATGCCGACCGCAACCGGGCCTGGCGCCAGGCCCTGGCGTACCTGGGACGCCGCGCCCGCAGCAGGCGGGAGATGGCCGACTACCTCCAGCGCAAGGGCTACGGCCGTTCCGTTCGCCGGCATGTTCTGGAGCGGCTGGAGGAGCATGAATACCTGGACGACCATGCCTTTGCCCGGATGTGGGTCGACAACCGCCTGCGCTCCAGCCCCCGGGCTGTCCGCGCGCTGCGCTACGAGCTCAAGCAAAAGGGTGTAGATGATTCCCTGATTGGCAAAGTGCTGGCGGACGTCGATGAGGACCGGGCCGCCCGCCAGGCCGCCCAAAGCCGTTTGCGCCGCTGGAAAAACCTGGATACCCGCACGCTGCGAGTCAAACTTGGCCGCTTTCTTGCCGGGCGGGGTTTCGGTGGGGATACCATCGGCCGGACCTGCCAGTGGGCGCAGGAGGCTGTCAATGGAGATGATCGTGTAATTAATTCAGATCTATAGTGCAGCTTATCAGGCTTCGTATTACCTACGCATTGATTCAATACCCCACACGATACCCCACAAACTTTCCAGTTTCCAGAGAAACCCCTTCACAGGCTTTTAGCCAATTCGGGGGTGCTTACCGTACCCCCCACCCTGCCAAGGTCCGCCAACAATAGAGCATTTGTCGAATTACCGTTCCGATTGAAGATGAACGCTTCATTGGACGTCATTCCCGCGGAAGCGGGAATCCAGGCTTGGAATCATAGGGCTCCAGATCCATTCGGAACAAATTTATGACAGCCGCTATAAACCGGCTCCTTTCGGAAAAACGATTCTACCATCAGCAAGGTTGCCAGAACTGCAGATACTGGAGAGAAACCCCACACCCCAGAGGTCAATGGGCATGCGGGATTATATTATCGTATCAAAGGATCAACCTCGCCCAGTTTTGCCGCCACTCCTTGGATGACATTTCATTTTCCACGATGCCCGGCACGTTGTCATCCGTTTCTGCCTTCTTTCGGAGTCCAATGGATTTATTGCTGCAATACCCATAATATCGTACCATCTGTTCATATCGACCGGGCACATGGGTTACGAGATGGGCGAGCCAGTCCATCGCATCAAAGCTTTTCCGGGTTCTGCCGCCCCTGGAGGTGCAAATAACTTAGGCCGCGCCGTCTGTGGATTCCGCCACCGGAATATATACCATCCTCTCCTGTGAGAAACATGCGCGAATGATGTACCTTGCGAGATTCTCCACCCCCTGCTGATCCTCAAGCCAGATTCTTTCTGTGGCAAAAAACACAAACCGGCGTGATGCCGGTTTCAGGTTTTATCAACATAGCGTCTCACTGTTGAAAACATTCAACTGTTTTTGGGGAAATATTTCACGCCGTCTATATTTTGAAAGTCGGAATATAGAGATTTAAACCTGGTATCTGTGAAAGCTCTATTTTTCACATTTCTATATCGCCGTTTTTGCCCACCAAAATCTCAAAATAGCCACGTTTTTAGGGGCTTTTTTAAAACCATTACTCATGTTTCCAGTCCGCTAGCATGGCCCGTCCCCAGTACCCCCAGTACCTCGGAGGGCGTCTTCGTCATCAAACGGATTTAACATGCGACTCCTCAAGCCCTGGTCTCACATTGTCTAACGCGGCAACGTTTTGTTGATGCCGTCGATGACCTCTTTGATCTCGTCATCTTCATACCGTTGATGTTCGGCCAGTTCAAAACTCACTTTCAAGTTGAGTCGTTTCACAAACGCATCAACGGCAAGGTCGCAGATCCGTCTGCGCGGTGTGGCACCGGCAGGAACGCCGGCTGAGATTTGCGTTTGATTCTGCAGGCATTGTTTGAGCGCATGCAGGACTCTGGGGGAGTCGACTTCACGGATGGCATTGAACAGGAATTCCAGCTGGGCGGGATCGGCGGCATCGATTAGCTTGAGGAGTTCGTTTCGAGAATCGGTATCCCCCAAAGCCGACAGCGAGACCAAAGCCGGCAGACGTGCCGGAACAACCGGCGACCAGCTTCGCAATTTCGTTTTCCCCGCTTGCGGATTGTCTCGAGTCTGCTCGAGAACTTGCCTGGTTTCCTTGCCGGGAAAGTATCGCAATAGCAGAACACTCGTGGCGGACACGCTGTGTCCCCGTACGGCCTTCCGCAGCGCTGGTCCGGCATGGTCGAGCGCGACGATCTCTTGTGGATCGTAAACGAAATACAGACCCGACGACGCCCGTTCACGATTCCCGGCATTTGGATCACTGAGCGCCTCAACTAGGAGTGGTGACGCCTCCTTCCCTCCCAGTGCAGTCAGAACCGAGATGGCCTCGCGACGGAGGGCAGATGATTCGTCGTGCACATAGGGCCTCAGCAGGCTGGCGCTGGCTGCAGGCAATTCGGCGAGAGCCGCAATCGCCTGCAGATTCCCGTTGCGGGCCTGTTCGAATGCCGAATCGATTTGTCGCTTTGCTTCAGCCTGACTTTCGTTCTGGGCCATGGCGAGCTGACTCCCACTCTGAATGCTGAAAGATAAGGCGACCAGAAACAGAATGCCTTCCAGGAACACTTTCCGTGAAAACGAGTGTTCGACCATCGAAGGACTCCTGCTTCAGGCGGATGGTTACGGGTTCATCGTGTTGATTTCGGCTTTGCGCAGTTTGCGGCCTGCGGGTGTCATGAGATCACCGGCCGGTGCGTTCTTGTCATCGGCACCCAGGTGGTGCGCCAATTCATGCGCCAGCGTTTCTCCATCTGGCTCACCAACGTTGTCTTCCATGATGCAGTTTCCGCCCAAGGTTCCGGCCTGTGCATTATCGCGCAAAGGGGTATCATCCTGTTCATACTCGACGACAAAGAACACGTTGAAATCAGCGGTTGTGTCAGCGTTATCCGTCACGTCGTCCCATTCGTGCTGCCGAGCCCGAACTCCGGGCAGATGCGACGAGAAACGCACGACTCGTCGAAGGTTCTGACGCATGCGGAGTGCGGCGGCGGAATGACGCGTCATCTGGACATTCGCCTGGGGCAGCATGACTCCGTTGACAGCCGCGATCAGCGCATTCAAGTTGGCAATGCGCCGCGCGGTCCTTTGAACGCGTCCATCATCGACATAGTGAAATGCAGTGCGGACCGTGACGCGACGTTTGACGGCCACATCGAGTACGGCCCGTGTCGCTCCAGTACCAGCTACGATCTGGCAAGTGCCCTGCCGAACTCCCTGGATCGTCACGGACCTAATGTTGCGGGCCTTTGCAGTTGTCACCGTAGCGATGCGCGTGTTACTACTGGTAACAGCGAGTCTATCTCCATCCACGAGCCGGACGGCCCTGCGCGCACCGAAAGGAACCATCTGCCAGCGGGGAGTGGCTAGGCTATCGAATCCATTATTGGTCGTGAGTTCTTGAAAGGATGCCATCTCGATGACCTCATGAATGAGATGATTCGAATGTGGAAACGGTCAAGAGCGTATAGACACTCGCCGCCGGCGATGCGCATCACGCCCTGAGAAAGCGTAGTTCACCTGGACGTCGAATCATGCACAATCCCCCTGAGGTTCATCAGCACATGTCTTTGCTCATCAGTGTAACGATAGAAAACTGCTGTGTTAATATACCAATTTTACTTAGGATTGTCAAGAAAAAGTTGGACATAATGATTATGTCCGGTTGCGGTCTTGCAGGGACCCCGCGGGCAGGGGCGATCCAGGCCCCCGGCCATTTTTTCTAAAATTCCCGCTGCGATTGCCGATGTAAGACGGATATGGCTATATTCATTGTCCGGTTGTGAGGGGTGTTAATGAAAAAATGGTTGTTGCGGATTGGGTTTTGCATCATGTTGGCAGGCGGTCTCTGGTTTCTGTCGACTTTCGATTACAGCTTTGATTACTCCGGGGTTGAGAATTTGGCCTCGGAACGGAAGATCGCCGAGCCAAAAGGTAAGATCCGGAACAATGATGGCTGGCATATGCCGATTACGATGCGATAAAGCAGTTTACCTGGCCGGTCGATCCCTGTAAAAAAGGGGAGCGGCTCGTTGTTTGGTTCGATTCGGGAAAAAGCACGTTCAACACGGGGGAGCTCCCCTGGAAAGCCAATAACAAGCGCCATGCCCCAAGTCCTGCTGGTCCAACCGCCCATCCGGGATTATTATCTGACCGCCAAGCGCACCATTCCCTACGGGCTGGCCTGTATTGCCGCCGCCATGCAACAGGCGGGCTACTCGGTGGAAATCCTGGACGCCCTGGCCGCACCCAAGGCCCGGCCGCGGCCGCGGCCCCGGGGCCTGGCCTACCTGGATCCCTTCTACGGACGTCCCGATATCTCGCCGGTGGCGCTGTTTCACCAATTCCGCCACTTCGGTTACAGCTATCAATATCTCCAACAGCAGATCCGCCGCTCCCGGGCGGATATCGTGGGCATCTCCTCTTTGTTCACGGCCTACAGCGGGGAAGCCCTGCACACCGCCGCCCTGGCCAAACGCCTCCTGCCCCGGGCCGCCATCGTGCTGGGAGGCCACCATCCCACAGCCCTGCCGGAGACCTTTATGGCCGATCCCCATGTGGACTATGTGCTGCGGGGGGAAGGCGATATCGCCCTACCCGCCCTGGCAAAGGCCCTGGCGGGCAAGGGTGCCCTGGAGGATGTGCCGGGGCTGGTCCATCGCCTTCCCGGCGGGCTCCATATCGGACAGCCGGCCTGGGTGGCCGATCTGGATACCCAGCCGCCCCCGGCGGAAGCGTTGCTAAAAAGCAAATACTACCGCCGGGCCAAAGGTCCTGGCAAAGTCCTGGTCACCAGTCGGGGCTGCCCCTTTGCGTGCAGCTACTGCTGTCTCAACCGGAACTCCCCCCTGCCCTACCGCCGCCGGGGCATGGCCTCCATAGCCCGGGAGCTAAAAAGCGCCGCCGTGGCCCAGCCCCCCGGCTTCATTGACTTCGAGGATGAAAACCTGACCCTGCACAAGCCCTGGTTCATGGAACTGATGGATATGATGGGCGAGCACCTGCCGTCCGGGCAGGCGGAACTGCGGGCCATGAACGGACTCTTCCCGCCCTCTTTGGATAAAGAGATGGTGACGGCCATGGCGGATAACGGTTTCAAAACCCTCAACCTGGCCCTGGCCACTACCCATCCGCAGCAATTAAAGCGCTTTAAGCGTCCCGATGTGCGGCCGCACCTGGAAAAAGTGCTCACCTGGTCCCGGGAACAGGGGGTGCAGTGTGTAACCTATCTCATTGCCGGGGCACCCCGCCAAAAGGCCGTCCACAGTTTGGCCGACCTGCTCTACCTGGCCGGCCAGCCGACCCTGGCGGGCCTCTCCATCTTCTATCCCGCCCCCGGCAGCCCCGATTACGGCTTGTGCGCGGCCAGGGGCCTGCTGCCCGGAAATCCCATGCGCATGCGTTCCAGCGCCCTGCCCGTGGATCACAGCACCTCCCGCCTGGAAGCCGTCACCCTGCTGCGGCTGGGCCGCATCCTCAACTTCATGAAACAGCTGCAGGGCCGGGGCGAGCAGCTGCCCCGCCCCACGCTGCCCGCCGCCAGGGTCGATGCCGCCCGCCTGGATCGGCAGGCCCTGGGCCGCCGCCTGCTGAGCTGGTTTTTCAAGGACGGCCAGATCCGCGGCGTCACCCCGCAGGGTGAGGTTTATGCCCACCTAGGCGCGTCAGGTTTGTGCAGGGAATTCCTGGGCGGAATGCCGCAAAAAATTGTCGGTGAAAATCTCAAGGGTTGACCCGGGATCTTGACGGGACAGGCAATAATCCGTATTAAACCCTACGAACCAGCGGGTTTCCTCTGCATGATCCCTATCTGCCGCCCGGGTTCAGCCTGGTTATCGGACGCATTGCGGAAGATCTTGCCCTCCTTCTGCAACGCCGCACATCAAGCCTTGGGAATTTATGTATGGCTTCCGTTCAGCAGCAGGACTTCGAGCGAGTACTTAAAATCCTCGAATTCAAAATTCTGTCCAGCGCCCTGAAACCTCGCGAACGCTTAATCGAGCGCGAGTTGATGGAAACGTACCGGATCAGCCGGGGCACGGTAAGAAAAATCATCAAGGAGCTTGCCGTAAAAAACCTGATTAACCATGTTTCCAATCGCGGGGCGGTGGTGGCCGAACCCACCCCCAAGGAAGTGGAGGATATTTACCACGCCCGCCTATTGCTGGAGAGCTATGCCATTGATTTTGTCGTGGCCAACATGAATTCCACCCGCCTGCAAAGAATTGAAGCCTGCGAAGATGCTTTTGAGCGCGCTGTTACGGCGGGGGATTTGCGGGGCATGCTCAACCACAACCGGGAATTTCACCGGGCCATATTTCAAACCTGCGGCAATGCAATCATATCCGAAATGATCGACCAGCTGCGCAATCGATCCCGCATATGGCACAATTACATGAGCAGCAGTGTTCAGAATCGCGAGAAAAGCATAAAAGAGCATCGGGCCATGATCCATTGTCTGCATAAAGAAGATGGCGCCGGCCTGAAATCCGTTAATGAAGAGCACCTCACCACCGGATACAAAAACTACAAGGGGCAACTCGTTGCCCTGTAAGGGTTCGCGCAAAAATAGGTTCACAAATTTTAAGAGTTCAGGCGCCCGCTCAGCAAGGCGCGAAAATTAAGGAATATCAGGCATATTCCTCTTTGCAGTTTGCATGTTGACACCATCTGCGGATACTTTATATGCTTGAAAAATTGTTAACAATATTGTTAACAATTTACCTGGGCGGGCCCGCGGCACCTTTCAGAACATAGAAAGGCACTTGGCCTTCACATATTGGAGAACCCAGCCAACCAAGGAGTGCTACATGCAGACCAAACGAATCAAGACGGATGTCTTGTGTATCGGCGGGGGGATAGCCGGCTTGATGGCGGCCATCCGGGCAGCCGAAATGGGTGCTGATGTTGTCGTGGCGGAAAAGGGAAATGTTCTTTACAGCGGCTGCGGGCGCATGGGCAACGACCATTTCGAAACCTATATACCCGAAATCCATGGTCCCCAGCGGGACGCATGGATTGATGAACTGCTGCGCACCGCGAAGGGCGAGATTTTAATCGGGAAGGATCTCCTGCGCACGCAATTTACAAAGGCCTACGATATTGTAAAGCTCTGGAACAGGTGGGGCATCCCCATGAAATATAAAGGGCGCTGGGAATTTGCCGGCCACTCCTTCCCGGGGCGTCCCATGACCCATATCAAATATGAGGGGCGCTTTCAGAAAAAGATATTGGCCGATGAAGCCCGGAAACGGGGCGCAAAAATCATAAACCGGGTCATGATGCTGGACCTGGTCTGTAGAAACAACCGGGTGATCGGCGCAGTGGGGGTCCATACCCGCGAGGATAAGCTGCTGGTTTTCGAGGCCAAGGCCGTCCTTTTGGGTACGGGTAAATGTTCGCGGCTCTATCCGCCCCTGACACCGGGCTGGTTGTTCAACGACGCCCATGGCGGTACGCAATCCGGCGACGGCCGGGCCATGGCCTATCGGGCCGGGGCCGAACTGCAGAACCTTGAGATGCCCCAGCGGCATATCGGCCCCAAATACATGGCGCGGTTCGGGCAGGCCACCTGGATCGGGGTGGTAAAGGACCAGGCGGGCCAGCCTGCGGGCACCTTTGTCTCCAAACCGGACCGCCGCTATGGAGACATGCTCTGCGAAGTAAACAAACTGGCCCCCGAACAATATACCCGGTCCGGCAAGGGCCCACTGTACATGGACTGTACGGATATTACCAAAAGAGACTTGAAATATATGCACCACTGGATGCAGAATGAAGGCTATCCCTCCATGTTGAATCACATGGAGGCCAACGGCATCGATTTCAGGAAGCATCCCATTGAATTCGCCACCTACCCGTTGCGCGGCGGGGGCCTGATTGTGGCCAATGACAGGGCCGAAACCACCCTAAAGGGGTTGTATTCCGCCGGGGATGAATCCTTCGGCGATATATCCGCCGCCGCCGTGTTCGGCTATGTCGGCGGCGAGAATGCGGCCAAATTCGCCGGGCAGGCAAAACAGGTTGCCATCGGCCGGCAGAATAAGGTCGTCGGGCGCATTCAGTACCTGGTGGATGGGATCAGGGGGCGCGCCAGCGGTCCGGATTGGCAGGAAACCGGTGTTGCGCTGCAACAGACCATGGCCGACTACGTCGGCAAGGTCCGCAACGAATCCCTGCTCAAGCAGGGTTTGCAGCATCTGCGCAGAATCAGTGAAAAAGCCCGCAAAACCATAACAGCCGCCAATCCCCATGAAGTCACCCGCTGCCTGGAAGTACTGAACATGCTGGAAATCGGCGAACTCACCTTCCTGGCGGCGATGAACCGCAAAGAGACACGCGGCTTGCACGTGCGGCCCGATTATCCCTTCACCGACCCGACCCTTAACCAGGCCCAGGTCATCCGACGGGCCAAAGGTAAAAATGTGCTCCAATGGAAGCCATATTAAAAGAGGAAAGCCATGCCCCCGGTAATCAATCCTGAGAAATGCATTAAGTGCAATCAATGTGCTGAAATTTGTTCCGAGGATGTTTTCTACGGCTCGCAAAAAGGGGAGGTTCCCACCGTCACCTATCCGCGGGAGTGCGTTCATTTCAACGGGTGCGTGGCGATCTGCCCGGTACCCGGTGCCATCCGCTTGCGAATTCCCCTGCCCATGCAATTGGTATACTGGGATGCCGATGAAGCGGTTTGAGCATAACTGTTGATTTTAGCTGAAGGTTCACCACAACAAAGGGAGGATGAAATGAGAATCAGATTATTCCTGGCGGCAGCGGCACTTGTAGGCATGTTGTTGGCAACGCTTCCGGTTCAAGCTTCCGACTGGTCGCCCAAGGGCTCCATCAAGCTATTGATCGGATTCGGCGCCGGCGGGTCCACCGACATCATGGGCCGCCTGATTGCATCGAAAATAGAGGAGAACACCGGTTGGAACGTGGTGGTGGAAAACAAACCCGGCGGCGGCGGCGTGGCCATGTTTTCGGGTCTTATGAACCAAAAAGCGGATGGCCGGACACTGGGTGTGGGGGTCAACATACCCATTCTCCTGAACCTGGTCCAGCGCCCCGATAAAATACCCTTTAAAGTAGACAGCTTCGATTACATCGGTACCATTACCAAGGGCGAGAACGCCCTGGTGGCCAAGGCGGATGCGCCCTTTGACAACTTCAAGGAGTTCCTGGCCCATGCAAAAGCCACGGGCAGCATTCCCATAGCCTTTGATGCCAAGCCGCAGGTTATGATCATGAGCGCGGTGAGCAAACAAGCCGGTGTAAAATTCAAATTCGTCAAACATAAAAGCGGCGCCGAGCAGATCCAAAGCGTGCTGGGCGGCCATGTGACCATCGGTTGTCTGGCCGGTGCACACATCAAATACCTCACCAGCGGCGACCTGAAAATGATCGGCGTGCTAAACAAGGAGCGGCACTCCTATGCGCTGAATGTGATGACCCTGATTGAAAACGGGTTTGAGTATTACCTCGACCCATTCTACTATGTTGCCGCCCCCCAGGGCCTGCCGGATGAGGTTAAAGCTGCGCTGGCCAAGGCCCTGGACGACGCGGTAAACTCTGAAAAGGTGGAAACCCTGCTCTTTAATACGCTAAGATCCGAGCC
>Ga0180436_10005636_pt1 | contig 11026 bp, 10 predicted proteins | sample SS_ome_2_FD_132434 | JGI IMG/M metagenome (GOLD analysis project Ga0180436, IMG submission 132434) | Hypersaline lake sediment archaeal communities from the Salton Sea, California, USA - SS_3_S_2 metaG | ecosystem: Environmental > Aquatic > Non-marine Saline and Alkaline > Hypersaline >...
AAACACAACGTGAAGACCATCGATGAAAAAGAGTTTCTCAAGCTGCTGAGCAACGACGGCCGCGCAGCAGCCCAATGACGCGAGCGAAGCGAACCCATGACGACCGGCGCCCCAAACGTATTCATCGGCACCTCGGGCTACCAATACCCGCACTGGCGCGGCCGGTTCTATCCCCAGGACATGCCCAAACGTCGATGGTTCGAGCACTACGCCGCGCATTTTGACACGGTCGAGATCAACAACACGTTCTACCACCTGCCGGCGGCGTCAACGTTTGACGCGTGGCGGGAACAGACCCCGCGGGAGTTCCTCTACGTGCTGAAGTTCAGCCGTTACGGTTCGCATCTCAAATGCCTGAAGGATCCCCGCGACACCATCGGCGCGTTTCTGGAGCGGGCGGAGCGGCTGGGACCGTTCCTGGGGCCGATCCTGGTCCAGCTCAAGCCCAACTGGGGACGGGACCTGGAACGGTTGAAGGGGTTCCTGAACGCCATGCCGCACGACCGCCGCTGGGCTTTCGAATTCCGGGACCCGAGCTGGCTGACCGGCGGTGTCTTCGACGCCTTGCGCCGGCACAATGCAGCCCTGTGCCTGCACGACATGCTGGAAAATCATCCGGAAGTCGTCACCGCGGACTGGACCTATCTCCGCTTTCACGGAGACCGCTACAGCGGAAGCTACAGCCACCAGTACCTGACGGCCCGCGCGCGGCGGATGGCCGGCTGGCTCGCCGACGGGCTGGACGTCTATGCCTATTTCAATAATGATGCCGAAGGCCACGCGGTGCGCAATGCGTTGGATCTGAAACGGTACGTGGTCGACAGAGCGCCGGCGGGATCCCCAACGGCTGCATCATCGCAACGGATCGAGAAGAAAGAGAGCTCACGATGAAGCAAGGATACGACAAACTCGTTCGCATGCTCATCTGCGCATGCGTGTGGCCCACGGCGACGGTCGCGGCGGAAGACCAGGCGGCCGACCCCCGGCGCCATCACATGGTCGAGACGCAGATCGCGGCGCGGGGGATCGAGGACGAACAGGTTCTGCACGCCATGCGCACCGTACCGCGGCATCGCATGATTCCGCCGAAGTACAGGAAGGATCCGTACGGCGACCACCCCGTCCCCATCGGCCACGGCCAGACGATCTCCCAGCCCTACATCGTCGCGTACATGACGGAACGTCTGGACGTGGAGCCGGGCGACCGGGTGCTGGAAGTGGGCGCCGGCTCGGGCTACCAGGCGGCGGTCCTGGCGCACATCACCACCAACGTGTTCACCATCGAGATCATCCCGGAGCTGGCGACATTGGCAAAGAAGAATCTGAAGGCGTTGGGGTACGACACGGTCCGCGTCCGCCGGGCGGACGGGTACTACGGGTGGAACGAGAAGGCCCCGTGGGACGCCATCGTCGTCACGGCCGCCGCCGAGCATGTCCCGCCGCCCCTCGTGCAGCAGCTCAAACCCGGGGGGAGGATGGTCATCCCGGTCGGCTCGCGCTTCGGCGTGCAGTACCTGCTGCAGATCGAGAAGGACGCAGACGGCAAGGTCCAGACCGAGAACCTGATGCCCGTCCGCTTCGTCCCCCTCACCGGAAAACACTGACCATGTTCCCGCGCCGCCTCCCATGACCGCTCGCCGCTCCCTCCAGGATCTCGTCTTTATCGGAATCGTCTCGGCGGCGGTTCTGGCCTATGAGCTGCAGCTCACCCGCATCCTGTCGGTGCACTACTGGTCGTACTACGCATCCATGATCGTGAGCCTGGCGATGCTGGGCTTTGCAGCCAGCGGCACGGCGTTGTTTCTGCTGGCCCGGCGAAAGCGGGGCGCCGCTCGGCTGCTGCCGGGCATGACGTTGTGCTTTGCCGTCGCGCTCCCGGTCTGCCCGCCGATCGCGGAAGCGATCCCCTCCCTGCCGCTGGTCGTGCTCTGGGACCCGCAGCAACTCCTCCTGTTCGCGGCGGACTACCTCGTGCTGTCGCTGCCCTTCTTCTTCGGCGGCTTCCTCATCGGTCATTTCTTCACCGCCGGCGGCCTGCGGCCCGGCCGGGTATACTTCGCCAACATGTTTGGCTCGGGGCTGGGCATTACCGCCGCCTTGACGCTGCTCTGCCGCGTGCGCCCGCCCGTTGCGCTGGCGCTGATTGTCGTCCCGGTCATCGCCGTACTGCTGCCCCGGCTCAAACGGCAACGGCGCAGGGCGGTGTTCGTTGCGGCGGCGCTGGCGGCGGCCGTCGTACCGGCCGTGCGGGGGCCGTCCCGGCCGGCCATGTCCGAATACAAGGGGATGAGCAAGCTGTTGCGGATGCCGGACGCCGAGGTCGAGGTCGAGGCCTGGGGGCCCTACGGCTACGTCGCGCTGGCCGACAGCGAGACGATCCGCTACGCCCCGGGCCTGACGCTGGCCTTTGCAGGCCGCATCCCGGACCAGAAGGCCGTTTTCGTGAACGGCGACAACATGGAGGCCGTCTGCGCGACGGGCGACGAGCCGGCCCTGCGAACGTGGTTCGGCGCCATGCTCGGCGGGCTGGCCTACCGGTTTCACGACCGCCCGAGGGTGCTGGCCGCCGGCGCGGGCGGCGGCATGGACGTGCTGGCCGGCCTCGTGCAGGGCGCCGCGCGCGTTGATGCGCTGGAGAACAACGCGGACGTCGCCGCGCTGATGACCGGTCCGCTCGCCGGTTTCTCGGGGAACCTCTACCGTCGTTCGCGCGTACGCCTGTTCGAGGAGAACGCGCGCGCGTACCTGCAACGCGCCACGAACCGCTACGACCTGGTCCTGGTTCCGGCGCGCCGTTCTCTCTTCGCTTCTGCGGCCGGCACATCGTCCCAGGACCCGGACTACGTGTTGACGCGCGAGGCGTTGCGCGACTCCTTCTCGGTCCTCGCGCCCGGCGGCGTGATCGCCATGGAAACCTGGATCAACCTGCCGCCGCGGCACAGTGCGCGGCTGTTCGCCACCGCCGCCGCGGCACTCCGGGAAGCGGGTCTCCCCCCCGGCGACCATCTGGCCGCGGCACGGTCCCTGCGCACGGCCCTGCTGCTGGTGTTCCGCGACCCGGTCACGCCCGCCCAGGCAGACCGCATCCGGTCGTTCTGCGCCGACCGCTCGTTCGACCTGGTGCACGTCCCGGGGATCGCCGCGGACGAGGCCAACCGGTTCAACCGCGTCGCGGGCGCGCCGTACTTCTCGATCGCACGCGACATCCTGAACGAACCGGAGGCGGTCTATCGCCGCCATCTGTACCGGCTCGAGCCGCCAACCGACGACCGCCCGTATTTCTCCCACTTCTTCAAGTGGGCCGCGTTTCCGCAACTCCTGGACAAAACCGGCCGGAACGTGGCCGTCCACATCGGCTGGGGCTACATGTTTCTGCTGATCACGCTGACGCAGGCGATTCCGCTGGGCGCGCTGCTGATCCTGGCGCCGCTGTTCCTGTCGCAGCGCGGGCAAAGCGCAACCTACCGGCATCGGGCGCGCGCGTACCTTTACTTCGCGGCGCTGGGCTGCGGCTTCATGTTGATCGAGCTGGCCGCGATCCAACAGTTCGCCCGGTTCCTGCCGCACCCGGTCTACGCGTTCGGCATCACGATCGGCATCGTGTTGCTCTGCTCCGGCCTCGGCGCGCTGGTTTCCGCCCGGCGTGCGATCCCTCATCGCGCCGTCTTCGGCGCGATCCTGGCCGGCGCCCTGCTGCACCTGGCGTTGTGGCGGCTGTCGATCCACGGGCGCAGCGTCGCCGCGTTCCGGCTCGACATCGCCGTCGTGGCGGCGCTGTCGTTCTTCATGGGCATGCCCTTCCCGCGCGGCATCGAGCGGCTGCGTGCCGCCGCCCCGGACCTGGTCCCGTGGGCATGGGGCATCAACGGCTTCCTGTCGGTCCTGGCCGTGCTCGCCGCGGGCCTCGTCTCCCTCGCCTGGGGGCTGTCGGCCCTGGTTCTCCTCGGCGCCGCCGCCTACGGTCTCGCCGCCCTGACCTTCCCGCCGGCAAAGGCGCCGGAGCGCGGAGCGGACCCCGCCGCCTGACGGCCGACCCGGCGTGGCGGCAATCGCGGCCAACGAACGGTTGAGCCCGCCGCCGTCAGCCGTCTCCCTGTTCGACCCGGTCCGCGCCGTCCCGGCTTTGGATCGCGTCCGCGAACGTTTCGGCGACCCGGCCGACGCGCGGGCCGGGGATCAGAAGAAAGTCGTTCGTCAGATAGTGGATGCGGTCGTTGCGTACGGCCGGCAGATCGGCGAGCTCGCGCCAATCGGCGCGAAGCAGCGCGATGGTTCCGTCCGGCAGGCCGCCCGGATGGACTTCCAGGATCACCTCGGGCCGGCGGAGCAGGAGCGATTCCTTGGAGACCTGTGGATACGCGCCGCTGGCGTCGGCAAACACGTTCGTACCGCCCGCGACGCGGATCATGTCGTCCAGGAACGTTCCCGCCCCGACCGTGCTCAGCCCGGTCAGGCTGCCGGGCGTCCGGCCGAGCAACAGAAACACGCGGGGCGACCGGGTATCCGCGGCCCGGGCACGAACGGCGGCAAGGTCGCGGCGAATCTCCGCGTTCAGCGTCTCGCCGCGCTGCGGCACGCCGAGCATCCCGGCAATGGAATCGACCGCGCTGTAGACATCCGCGAGGGTGTCCAGCGTCACCGTGTGAAACCGGATGCCGTATTCGCCGGCGAAAGTGGCCAGTCTCTGGTGTTGCCCCTGGCTGATGACGAGATCCGGCCGCACAACCAGGAGCCGCTCCCGATTCGGGTTGATCCAGCCTCCGATGCTCCGCTTCGCCTTCGCTTCCGGCGGATACACCGTGTAGTCGCTGACACCGACAACCCGGTCGCCGCATCCCAGGGCGAAGACGATCTCCGCCACCGCCGGCGTCCCGCAGACGATGCGCGGCGGCGGCGCGGCTTTGCCGTCCGCCGGCCCGTCGCGGTCCGGCTCCGCGCGTTCCCGCGGGCCGCACCCCGCCGCCGACGCGAGCGCAAAACCGAGTGCCAACAACAAGCGGACCCCGCACAGCCGGGCATCACGCACCTTGTTCATGTTCGCTGCCTCCTGTCGTCATCTCGCCGTCACCATACATCATACGCCTCCTGGTCGCCACCGCCCATTCGCGCCGCATGGCACGGAAGGAACTCAGGCTTTTCGAAGAACGCCCTGCGCGTTGGCCTGATAGCCCGCGGCGCGAAGCGCTGGTTTACTGGACATCGACAAGCCGCAAGCAAACGAGACACCAAGAGTTCAACCGACGGAGGACGCAACCATGGCCAACACCTGGATCGTTGTCGCCGACAGCGCAATGGCGCGCATTTTCACCTATACCGAGGACGGCACGGGGCTCGAGCCGGTTGAAGAGCTGCAGCATCCCGCCTCGCGGGCCCACGAACGCGACCTCGCGACGGACAGGCCGGGACGGACCTTCGACAGCGAGGGTCCCGGCCGCCACGCGAAGAGCGAGAGCGTGAGCCCGAAAGAGCATGAAGAGCTGAAGTTCTCGCGGGAGCTGGCCCAGTACATCGAGAAGGCGAGAACCCGCAACCGCTTCGACGGCCTGGTCCTCGTCGCGGCCCCGTCGTTCCTGGGCGAGTTGCGGAAGGCGATGAGCGATCCCGCGTTGCGGCTCGTCCAGTCCGAACTGGACAAGAACCTCGCGCACATGGACGGCAACGCGGTCTATTCTCACCTGCAGCAGACGATCTCCCCCTGACGCCCCGTTCAGCCGCCGCGAGAGAATCCCGGGATCGTGCACAACGGGATAACCTCTCACAAATGAGGTTCATCGTGCATGGAAATCGGGGAATGCCCGATGGTCAAACAACGGCGCCCGGTGCTTGGATACACGCGTATGGGAAACATGCCTCGCACGGCCCGGCAGGGTGCGGGGAAAAAACCGGAGTCGGAGGTGATGAACACGGCAACGTCTCCTACGGAACGGTCACGCTGAGCGGTACGGTCGATTCATGGAGCGAAAGCCAAGACGCCGTGAAGAATGCGTTCCAGGGAGGCGCCAAGGACGTGGAGAACCTCCTGTCGGTAGATTACCGCTACTATGGTCCGTACGGACCGGGATACTACGGCTCACCGTATTACCACGGGATGAGTTACTACGGTCCTCCGTACGCACCCTACGAATAAACAAACGAAAAAGAAGACAAGCCTACAACGCCGGGGCGTCCAACCCCTCCCCCCCTTACTCAGGGCGCTCCGGCGTTCCTATGCAACGGATCGGGAACACAACGGCACAACCCCAAGGCGGCCTTCGGCCGCAACCGAACATCGAACATCGAATGAGAAGATTTCTTCCAACTTCGATGTTCAGTGTTCGATGTTGGACGTTGGACGTTCAAAATCTTCTACGCAAGCCGCACAGAACCCACGGGTTCAGACTCTATTCCCGCCCCGGCAGGGGGGGACGGGGATCGCGCCGGGCGGGCTGGGACTGGATGGATACACTGGACTTCTCGCCCGGAACGAGCTGCTGTTCTTTCAAGGCCTTCGCCATGTCCCGCAGCCGGCGGTCGACTTTGCCGTGGAAGCTCGCTTCCTCCCCCGGACTGCCGGCCGGGATTCCGCCGAGGAGCTGCAACGCATCCTCGACCCGGTCGAGCGGCCAGATGTGGAACCTGCCTTCGCGGACGGCGTCGATGACGTCCGGCCGCAGGATGAGATTGCGGACATTCGCGCGCGGGATGCAGACCCCCTGGTCTCCGGTCAGTCCCGCCTCCCGGCACACGTCGAAGAAGCCTTCGACTTTCTCGTTCACGCCGCCGACCGCCTGCACCTGGCCCCATTGGTTCACCGAGCCGGTCACGGCGATATCCTGCCGCAGCGGCATTTCGGCAATCGCGCTCAGCAGGCACACCAGCTCCGCGACCGAGGCGCTGTCGCCTTCGATCATTCCGTAGCTCTGTTCCATCGCGATCCCGGCGGATAACGCCAGCGGGTGCTCCCGCGCGTACGTGTTCCGCAGGTAGCCGTCCAGGATCAGCATCGCCTTGTCGTAGGTCTGACCGCTCAGTTTGCTCTCGCGTTCGAGGTTGTCGACCATATGTTCGCGCATCTTCTCGATCCACTCCTGCAGCTTGTCGTGCGGATACCGCGCCTTGATCTCGTCGAGCCGCGGATTGACGATGCGCGAAGCAAATTCCCGCTCCACTTCGCGCACGTCGGTCCCGAGGCGCCGCTTCAGATCCTGGGCCTGCGTCATGACGGAATCCATGTGCTCGGCCAGATCCTGCCGCCGCGCGTTGATCTCTTCTTTCTGCTCATCCGGCAGCTCTTCGAATTCTTCGCGGGTCATCGGGCGGTCGTCTTTCATCGGCACCATGCCGACCTGCCCGTTGGGGAGTTGCTGAACCGTGAGGCCCTTTTCCTTCGCCTTCTTCTCCAGTGCCTGAAAGACTTCCTGCCCCCGTTGCTCGTACTCCCGCCCGAGCCGCTGCCGCTGCCGGCTGAAGTCCTCCTGCCGAAAGGCCTTGGGTAACTCCTCGCGCAGTTCCTCCACGAGAGTCCGCATGTCTTTGCGCAGGCGGACGCCGGTTCCCGATTCCAGGTCGACGGCGATCGGACGATCGGCTTCGTCGAAGTTGTGGACGTAGACCCAGTCCGCCGGTTTGTGAGGGCTCTCCTGCATGCCGGTGCGATCGTCGCAAAGACCGCCGGCGCCGGCCATCGGGGACGGCCTGAGATCGGGAATCGGGAAACCTGAGGGCTATCGAAACGCACGCTCAGGCCGCTCCCGCCGAGCGGCCGGCTGCACTCCCGGGAATACGCCTGCGGAGGCAAGCGACAGAAGGCGGGAACCCCTCATGTGCGGCTTTTCGAAGCGGGATATCAGTGTGGGCCGGATGGCGGGACGGGCGCGATGCGGATACGGTGAGGGCTGTCTTGGAGCGGGTGCCGCAACGGCACGGAACAACAGCAAGGAGGAGGAAGAAGAAGATGATGTCGCGCAAGGCAGTGAACACCCGTCGGAAAGCCGCGCAGTGCGGATGGACCGCCGTACTGTTGCTCGGGCTTGTCGTCAGCTGCAGGGCGGAAGACCATGTGCTGCAGCAAACGTCGAGCGCGTTTGCGCAGCTCGCGGAGAAATCCATGCCGGCCGTGGTGTCGATCAAGGTCGAGAAGACCGTGCAGGTCGGCGCCAGGGGCATGCAACCGTTCGGCTTCAATAACCCCTTCGATTTCTTCGGCGACGATTTCATGCGCCGTTACTTCCCGGGCCAGGGCCAGGGGGGCGGGCGGCAGCGCGAATTCAAGCAACAGGGCGCCGGGTCCGGATTCCTGGTCAGCAAAGACGGCTATATCCTGTCGAACAATCACGTGGTCGGCGACGCGGATACCATCACGGTCCGGCTGAACGACGGACGGGAATTCGAGGCTGAACGGATCGGCACCGATCCGAAATCCGAGGTGGCGCTGATCCGCATCGAGGGCGAGGACTTCCCGGTCCTTCCACTGGCGGATTCCGCGAACATCAAAGTCGGGGAATGGGCCATTGCCATCGGAAACCCCTTCGGCCTGTCCGAGACCCTGACCATCGGAGTCATCAGCGCCAAGGGGCGCAGCAATATCGGCATTGCGGACTACGAGGACTTCATCCAGACCGACGCCGCCATCAATCCCGGGAATTCGGGCGGACCGCTGCTGAACGGAAAGGGCGAGGTCATCGGCATCAACACCGCCATTTACAGCCGCACCGGCGGCTACATGGGCATCGGCTTCGCGATCCCGATCAACATGGCCAAGTACGTCAAGCGACAGCTCATCGAAAAGGGCGAGGTCGTACGCAGCTACCTGGGCGTCTATATCCAGCCCGTCACTACGGAGTTGGCCGAGTCGTTCGGCATGGACGAGGCCCGCGGGATCCTGATCTCGCAGGTTACCGAAGGCAGCGGCGCCGACAAGGGCGGCCTGACATCCGGCGACGTCATCCTCGAGATGAACGGCAAGCCCGTCGACAAGGTCGGGTCGTTCCGCAACAAGGTGGCGGCCAATCCGCCCGGGACGGAGTTGACGCTGACCATCTATCGCGACGGCAAAGAGACAACGGTGGACGTCACGACGGGCGAGTTTCCGGACACCGGCGACATGGCGGCGGCGACGACCGAGGAACTCACCGGGGAACTGGGACTGACGGTGCGTACCCTGACGCCCGATCTGGCCCAGCGCTTCGGGTACGAAGGCCGCAACGGCGTGATCGTCAGCCAGGTGGAGTACGGAAGCGCGGCAGCCCAGGCAGGCATCCGCGCGGGAAACCTGATCACCAGCGTCAACCGGACCGCGGTGAACAGCGTAGAGGACTTCCGCACGGCACTGTCCGCGTCGCAAGAGACCGGCCGCGCACTGCTGCACGTCAGCAACGAGCAGGGCGCGCGTTTCGTCGTGCTGAACATCGAATAACCGGCTATTCTCTCCTGCAGTCAAAACTCCGGAGGGAAGACGCATGACGGAATGGGCGGATCAAGGGACAATCCTGGCGGATATCGCGTTGGCCATGCTGCTGGGCGGACTGATCGGGCTGGAGCGCGAAGTCGCGGACAAACCGGCCGGGTTGCGGACGCACATGCTCGTGGCCGCGACCGCCGCGCTGCTGGTCGGGCTCGGCAGCACGCTGGCGAACCGGTTCGGCGCCGTCGACGGAGCGAGCATCGCTCCCGATCCGATCCGCATCGTACAGGCCATTGTCATGGGGATCGGCTTTCTCGGCGCCGGGACGATCATTCAGCGTCCCCGGGGCGAACATATCGAGGGACTGACCACGGGCGCGTCCCTGCTGCTGGCGGCGGCACTGGGCATCTGCGTAGCAGCCGGACAGGTGATGCTGGCACTCGGCGCCACGGCGCTGGCGCTGATGGTGCTGTACCTCCTCGGACGGGTGGAACCCTGGTTGGCCAGGCGCCGCAGGAAGTCCGGGAAGGAGTTCTGAGGTTTTTCGAAGCCGGGAATCGGTAATTCTCTGGATACGCTTGGCGCGCACGTTCGCGTAGCGTAGCCTTGGGTGCCACAATGAGCGGCGGATGAAGCAGGACCGGCAACCCTCGGCCGGTCCCCGGAGAATGGAGGAAAAGATGAACATTCGGCTGATTCTTGCGGACGATCACGAGATGATGCGAGAAGGGCTCAAATCGATGATCCAGGACGAAGACGATATGGACGTTGTCGGCGAAGCCGAAAACGGCGCCAGCACCGTCGCGTTGGCGGCCCGCACCGGCGCGCACGTGGTGGTGATGGACGTGGCCATGCCGGACCTGAACGGGATCGAAGCCACGCGCAAGATCATGCAGGACAATCCGCTCACCAAGGTGGTGGCGCTCTCCGGCCATGCGAACAAGGAATTCGTGCGCGAGATGCTGTCCGCGGGCGCCTCGGCGTACGTGCTGAAGAAACGGGCGTATGAAGAGCTGACGCAAGCGATCCGCGAGGTCATGAAAGGCAAGAAGTATCTGAGCCCGGATATCGCCCGCGGCGTAGTGGACGACTACGTGGAACTGTCCTCGTCGATCAGCGAGAATCCCGCGTTCATCGTGCTGACCGCACGCGAGCGCGAAGTGCTGCAGCAGCTCGCCGAGGGGAAGACCACGAAGGAGATGGCGGACGCACTGAACGTCAGCGTCAAGACCGTCGAAACCCATCGCCGCAACATCATGGAAAAACTGAACCTGCACAGCGTGGCCGAATTGACGAAGTACGCCGTGCGAGAAGGTGTGACGTCACTGGACGATTGAGTTGCTTATGGACATCCTGGTCGTAGACGATCATGCCGCAACCCGCGCTGAAATCGGCGAGTTGCTGGAGGGGCAGGACGACCTGCACGTCGTCGGTTCGGCCGACGGCGGCGAAGAGGGAATCCGGCTCGCCGGCGAGCTTCAGCCGGACCTGGTGGTGATGGACGTCGTCATGCCCGGCACCAACGGCATTGCGGCCGCCAAAGCCGTGCGGGAAGCGAACCCTGCGATCCTGATCGTGGCGCTGTCGAACCACACCGGCGCCAACCTCGTAAAGGTCCTGTTGCGTGCCGGCGCCACCGGGTAC
>Ga0180436_10005638_pt1 | contig 11025 bp, 8 predicted proteins | sample SS_ome_2_FD_132434 | JGI IMG/M metagenome (GOLD analysis project Ga0180436, IMG submission 132434) | Hypersaline lake sediment archaeal communities from the Salton Sea, California, USA - SS_3_S_2 metaG | ecosystem: Environmental > Aquatic > Non-marine Saline and Alkaline > Hypersaline > Sediment...
GCAGTGTCGGCTTTGAGATTTTCGATAAGACCGATTTCAAGACCACCCGATTTGTACAGGAATTGAATTACCAGCGAGCGCTGCAAGGTGAGCTGGCTCGAACTATTAGTCGGTTTAAGGAAGTTAACAGTGCCAAGGTATTCATTGTATTGCCCAAAGAATCCCTTTTTGTGGAAGCTGAGAAATCTCCCTCGGCATCCATCCAACTGGATCTGAGATCAATTTTACCACCGGACAAACTGGCCGGCATCATTCATCTGGTTGCCAGCGCAGTGGAAGGGCTTGATCCGGAGCAAGTTACAGTTGTGGATACACGCGGCCGTGTCATTTTTAAAGGTGGAAGCAATGGGGCTTCATCTGGTTTGTTGAGTAGCATGCAGTTGGATTATAAGGGTAAAATTGAGGCCGACATCCGCAATAACGTCCAGAGTATGCTGGAGGGCATTGTCGGGGTCGGCAAAGCGATTGTGCGGGTGAATGCCCAAGTCGATTTCAATAAGATTACCTTAAATGAAGAGGAATACGATCCATCTTCGACGGTTGTTCGCAGTAAAAGAGACATTCAAGAGTCTTCTCAGTCCGGTCGTAAATCCGATGGTGTCGAAACCACCATCATCAATGAACGTGCCGGGGTGATTCCTGCAGAAAGCAGTACCCAAAGTGGTAAAAGCAAAAAGGATGTGGTCACCAATTATGAGATCAACAAGGTCACCAGAGCTATTTTTAAGCCGGCGGGGACTGTCACCCGGCTGTCGGTGGCCGCGGTGATCGATGGGACCTACAAGGTTGAAAGCGCTGAGGACGGTAGTGAACAAAGAACTTATGTTCCCAGGACAGCCCAAGAATTGGCGCAGTTCGAGGCCATAGTGAAAAGTGCCATGGGCTATAGCGAAGACAGAGAGGACCAGATATCGGTCAGTTCGATACCCTTTTCTGATTCGGCCGCTTTTGAAGATCAAACCGAGGAATCGAAATTTGACATATTGGAAATGCTAGGCAACTCCAAACAATTGCTGATCAATATCTTATTGATGATCCTGGTATTCTTCCTGCTCATTCGGCCGATGTTGAAAAGTCTAAAGAAAATGGCCACGGAACCCATTTTTGAAAATCGACAACTACAACCGGCCGGCGAAAGTCCCCAGCAGATTCCGGCTGCGGATTCAATGGGGCAAAGGGAGCGGGTGCTAGAAATGTCCAAAAGCAATCCAGAGAAAACCGAACAACTGATCAAAAGCTGGATAGGTGAGTAAATATGCCCAACAGTAATCTCAACTACGACGATCTCAACGGTATTCAAAAGGCATCCATTATGCTTCTGGCCTTGGGTGAGGAATTTACATCATCCATATTCAAAAATCTAGACGAAAAAACCATCAAAGAAATCGGCAAACACATGTCCGATATCAGCTACATTCCATCCCATGTTTTAAATGCGGTTATGGATGAATTTCTTAAGTCTTTTGACAATGATCAGAATTTGTGTGTTTCTGGAAAATCGTTTCTGAAAGACGTTGTCAACAAAACACTCGATGAGAGCACGGCTCGCGAAGTTTGTAAGTCCATTGACAACGACAATACCAGCAACCCGTTTGATGAACTGGCCTACCTGCCATCCCAGAATTTGGTCAATCTGCTCCAAGAGGAACACCCCCAGACGATTGCCTTAATTTTATCGCACCTCTCAAACGATAAAGCCGCCGAAGTACTGTGCTTGTTCCCAGATGATATCAAGGCCAGTATTGCCTATCGGATTCTGTTGATCGGTGATGTCCAGGACGATGTGATTCGGGATTTGGAAGAACTGCTTAAAAAGGATTCAGCCAAAGTTGGAACCAATGCGCGTAAATTTGACGGATTGGAGACGTTGGCCAATATTTTAAATGAAGTCGACGGCAATACAGAGGAAAATGTTCTGTCTTTCATTGAAACCGAAGATAATGAATTAGCCGACATGATCAGACAGAAAATGTTTGTATTTGAAGATTTGATCTCGGTTGATGACAAGAGCTTCCGGGAAATTTTACAGAATGTTGAAAACGATATTGTGGTAAAGGCCCTAAAAACCGCCTCCGAGGAGATGAAGGAAAAAATATTCAAAAATCTTTCAGAGCGCGCCGCTGATATGCTGCGCGAAGACCTGGAAGTACTGGGTCCGGTACGATTGGCGGAGGTTGAGGAAAATCAACAGAAGGTAATCAAAGTGGCCAAAAAATTGGAAGCCGACGGGCGGATTGTCTTGGCCGGGAAGGGTAAGGATGATGTTTTCGTCTAAGCTGATACCCTCCGCGAGCATGGGCGCAGATGCCTGGAAAACCTATGAAATGCAGCCGCTGGATTCCCATTCTCAGGAACCGTCCCTAACGGCCGATGACTTTATTTCGCTTCAACTCGATACGGAATCGACCTCCAATTTTATTCCACTGCTTGAAGATTCGGATGCAGGTGGGCAAACCGGTGCTGACCCACGTCAGAACTTGGAAGACAAGTTGGCGCTGGTGGAAAAAGAAGCCTATGAAAAAGGCTTTGCCCAAGGTGAAAAAGATGGACTCGAATTGGGAGCCGCCAAAGCCGAGAAATTGATCGGAAATCTTGAGATCCTTTTAGAAGAAATCGCCCAGGTGAGATCAAAAATCGGCAAACAATACGAACGCGAAATCCTGGCGCTGGTCTATACAATTGCGAAAACGATCATTCAAACGCAAATTAATTACAGTGAAACCGTTGTACGCGACACTATTCTCGCCGCACTGGACCTGACCGCCGAAAAACGCGATATTACCATTAAAATAAATCCAGACGATTTTGAGTACGTAGAGAAAATTAAACCGGAGTTGTTTTCCAAACAACAGATGCATAAAGCTCTTGTGGTTACACCCGATGCTTCCATCGGTCGGGGTGGTTGTATGTTGGAGACACCGGGTGGCGACGTCGATGCCCGGATTGAGACCCAGTTGACTCATTTGCTCCAATCCTTACAAGAAGCGTATGCTGGATAGAAATATGACCAGTTTGTCTGCCCAAATAGATTGGCCCAAGTATGTTGACGCCATTGATAATTGCAGCCGTATCATGCAAACAGGCAGTATCGTCAAAGTTTCCGGTATTGTGGCCGAAGCCAACGGCCCGGGTCTGAGCATCGGCAGCTTGTGCAGTATCCGCACTGACCAGGGCGAGGATATCGAAACCGAAGTTGTAGGATTTAGAAACAATCGTGTCATCGTAATGCCCTTGGGAGAATTAATCGGCGTTAAACCCGGCAGCAAAATCGTCCATAAGACCAACAAGGCAACTATTCCGGTGGGAGACTCTTTTTTAGGTCGGGTAATCGATGGTCGTGGATATCCATTGGATGGACAACCTGCTATCAAACCACAGCTTGAATATCCCCTATATGGCAGTCCGCTAAATCCCCTGAAACGAAACATAATCGGCGATGTGCTTGATGTGGGTGTTAAATCTATTAATGTCTTTAATACTATCGGAAAGGGCCAACGAATTGCCATCATGGCTGGCTCGGGTGTTGGCAAGTCTGTATTAATGGGGATGATCGCCCGCAACACCGCAGCAGACGTTAGCATCATCGCCCTGATCGGGGAACGCGGTCGCGAGGTTCGAGAATTTGTTGAAAGAAATCTGGGTGCCGAAGGGCTGCTCAAATCGATTGTTGTCGTGGCCACCTCTGATATGCCGGCTTTGGTAAGGATCAGGGGGGCATATGCCGCCACCGCCCTGGCCGAATACTTTCGGGATCAGGGCAAGGATGTGCTTCTGATTATGGATTCCATTACGCGTTATGCCATGTCTCTGCGGGAAGTTGGACTGGCAGCCGGAGAACCGCCTTCTACCAAAGGGTATACGCCCAGTGTTTTCAACCAATTGCCTAAAATCATGGAGCGCGCCGGAACCGTTGAGGGAAAAGGCAGTATTACCGGAATATACAATGTACTGGTGGAAGGTGATGACATGAATGAGCCCATCGCCGATGCCGTGCGATCAATTGCCGATGGACATGTCGTCCTCTCGCGGGACATGGCCCATAAGGGCCATTACCCCGCAGTCGACCTGCTGGCTAGTATTAGCCGGGTTATGAATGACATTGTAGAACCCGATCATCTGGAGAGCGCCAGAGAATTTAAGCGAACCTTGTCGGTATATCGCGATGCAGAAGATTTGATAAATATCGGCGCTTATGTGGAGGGCAGTGACCCGCAGATAGATTATGCCAAAGGCAAAATTGATGCGATGAATTATTTCCTGCAGCAAGCGGTGGACGAGCGAATCACTTTTGAAGATAGCATGGTTCAATTCAAACAACTGATGGGTGAAAATTAACATGCGGCGTTTTCGATACAGATTGGAACGGGTACTGCAATATAGACGCTTTTTAGAAAAAAAAGCCATGCTGCAATTAGCACACCTGAAACAGAACTATCGCGCTATTGAAAATCGGATGGGACAGCTGGAAATGAAACGGATGCAAGTGGCGCGGCAATGTCAGCGGGAAGGCATACGAGGAGTTGACGTGGCCTCCTACGAAACCTATCAGAGCTATTTACAAAAATTAAAATTGGATTGGACTGCGGCGGCTGCGGAACTAGAGGAAAAAGAAGCCGCCATCCATAATCAGGAGTCGGTTCTTGAATCAGAAACCATCAAAAGAAAAGCTCTGGAAACACACAAAGAAAGTCGTTTGCGGATGCATCGCGAACTGGCCGAAAAAGAAGAACAAAAGTTTTTGGATGAACTGATTATCCGTCGACAGGAGGTAACGGTTTGAAATCACGGACACAGCTTGTAATCGCCTCTTTGGTATTTCTAAAAATTTTGATATGTGTCGTTTTCATTTTTCAGTTGAATGTCGGCGCTTTATTCTCCGGTCGTGATGCGATTGCGTCTGAAACCAAAAGGCAAATTGAAACAAGCCCATCAAGCCCACAGCATAGTTCCGACGACGAGACAATTAGCCTGGAATTCCTTGTTGAAAAAATGGATCGTCTTAAGGCCAAGGAAAAAGAACTGCAGTTACGTGAGACCGAACTGGCGGCATTTCAACGCGAACTTGACCAGAAAATTCAAAAATTGAGCCAACTGCGCAATGAGATCAAATCTGAAATGGATCGCAAGGAAAGCGTTCAACGGCAAAAGAGCAAGCATCTGATCAAGGTCTATGCATCCATGAAACCGCAAAGTGCTGCCGGATTGATTGAGAGACTTGACAAACAGATGGCCGTCGAGTTGCTGGCTCAGATGAAAGGAGAGGCCGTTGGGCAGATCCTCACTTATGTTGACAAGGATAAGGCTGCCAGACTGATTGAAGGTCTGGCCAGACGTGAGTGAAACCAAAAACTAATCCAATACGACAATTCAAAATAAATTAGTATAGGTAACTTCTCTAAGGAAAAGCCCCAGGCGAGATCTCGTTTAGGGCTTTTTTGTTTCAGCACTATTCAACACAAGGCCTATCCCTGGGATCCTTGAATCCTCGAATCCTTGGACCCTGTTTTTTCATACCTAAGCATAAATGTCGAGGAGGGAGCCCTTCTCACCGGGCAAGACATTTTTGGGATGGCGCTTTTCCAAGAATGTAAGTGTGGCTTCATCTTTGTGGGCTTGTTGGCGGCCGGTGGGATGTCTGGCAACGCCGGTATCATTGGCGGGTTTCACCACCGTCAGCGCCTTCGTATTTCTGACCTGATCAATCATTGGATGTTTAATTTTTTATGGTATCGGTCGTCGCCGTTTTGCTGGTTTCGCCGCTGGATGATCTTTTAAATAATAATTAAAACATATCGTTCAGGCAAAATCAAGGTCCTTTTCCAGGACCGGAAAAATTTGCCGTCTTCTTTTCCTGGGTAGGTAAAAATTAACCGATCCAGCAGTCAGCGTCAAGTTATCCACCAGTGTCTGTGCCTATAACTTGTTGAAATCATATCTATTATAAAAAACTGTTCAAGTTGGTACAGCGATTGCTAATAGAGAAAGTGATTCAAACTCACGCCACGAAAGCAGAAGGGTAAAACCATGCACATCAATCTTGCTTCCCTGTTGACCGGCCAAAATATCGGAACCGGTTGTAAACCGGCGAATGCAGCCAGTCCACGGGGTGATTTCCTGGCCCTGATTGGTCAATCCATGCCAGCCGGTACCAGGGCGACATTCTTTTTGCAGCGACCCGCCTTCAACGGCGAACCGTCTGTAAAGACCCAAAAGGGTACAGATTTTCTGGATGCATTTCGATCCGGTTTATTATCCCAGGGAAAGCCATTCGATCAGGTCTATTTAGATCCGCAGGGATTACCCCTTTTGGGACAACTGATGCGTCGTTGCGGCTACAGCCCCAACAGTGTTGCCGACTGTTTACACAATTTACGAGCAGGCAGCCGTGACGGTAAGTTAAAAATCTCACAAATTTTTGCCCACTTGCGGCAAATCCCATCCCCTAAGGATAAACAGAATATTCCGGTGGTCATCAATTCAGAGACAGCGCCGTATTTGGAGTCGGTGCTAAGTGAGTTCGGCCTCAGTCCCAATGCCATCAGCATGGTTTTGGATAAGGGTCGCACGTCTCAGGGTGATCTGGATTTTGAATCTGTTATCAAGGCTATCGAAACAGTTGCCAACCCGTCAACCCGTGGATTCCCGGGTGTCGTTGATCTACAAAAATCGCAAACCATCGTAGCAGATCTACAACGCTTGGCTATCCAGATGCCGGCAGCTAAGAAAACCGGCTTTGTGCATATAGAAGATTTGGTTACTGCGCTGAAACGTCTGGCACACGTGATTACCAATGCGGCCCAGTCGGCCGGCGAAACCGAAGCTGTTCAAATAACTCCCGATGTTCTCAAGAATCTACGCATCCAAATGCCGCAGACCGGCGGTCGTGGCTCCACCTTGACCGACGGTGTCGACAGCCCAATGGCCGGCAGCAGGAAACAAAGCGATGCGGGAATTCCGGCCGAAGTGCAAACCATTATTAATCGATTGTTGGAACAAGTGCGCGGCAACCAGCAAAAGCCGGAATCTTTGACCGGGATTATTACCGATTCCAAAATTCAATTTGATGATCCGGTCGCCAAACAACTGCAGGCAGACCGGTCTTGGGCCCAGCAAGCCGCCTCGGAATCTCAGCAGTTAAAAGATCAACATCAGAGGCTGGACTTGGAAGGACAGAAAATTGCGGATCCCGAACGCATCGGAAATGTAAAGCTTGCCGCCGAAGCAATTGCACCCAGACAGATTTCCGATAAGGTGCAGGCGGAAGTATTAGAGCTAAAATCAAGCGTTAAAACAGTCGATACTCATCCGGATTACATCGAGCACCAGCGCTTAGAGACCTTTGTTGGCACGTCCCAAAAGAATCAGAGACCGAGTGCTCCGCTGCCAAATTATCTGATGGATCAAATGGGAAGACAGATTGCGCGGGCTGTCAATCGCGGGGATGGTGTGATCCGATTTCAGTTGAAACCACCGGAGATGGGTTTTGTCAAACTCGAGATGCAACTGATGGACAATCAACTCAGTCTGTCAGTGGCGGCCGAGAACAGTTCCGTGAAAGAGCTTTTGCTTACACATATGAATGAACTGAGGGAAAACCTCCAGGCACAGGGCATCAGGATCGACAAGCTGGATATTCAACTCAGCAGCGATTTTGATCGATCCTTGGCCAATTTTCAAGAGGGGCAGCAAAAAGAATCCCGGGCTAGTTCTGGCGACCCTCTTCGCGAAGATCCTGTTAACAATGATGAGACGGCTGATTTAGGCGTTCATAACCGGGCTTCGCCCAGAAATGATTCCACCATCGAGCTGGTCGCCTAATATTATGACTGACGTAGAAAGGAAATAAGCAATGACAATCAATACTATCGATAATTATTTAGGTTCGTCCGTTTTGGCTGACAATACGCCCGCATATCAATCGTCGGAATCGGAAACGCTGGGGCGCGATCAGTTTCTGACCCTGCTGGTGGCCCAGTTGCAGCACCAGGATCCCCTGAACCCCCTGGAGAGTCAAGATTTTACGGCCCAAATGGCACAGTTTAGCAGCCTGGAACAGCTGTTTGATGTGAATGCATCACTCATGAATATTCACAACAGCATGCAAGCCAGCCAGAAGGAGAACGCCCTTGACTATGTGGGTATGGAAGTTAAGGCCGCCGGCAATACGCTCTATAAAAATGGCGATAGCATGGATCAAGCCAGTTACTATTTGGATCAAGCCGGTGATGTCGTCGTAACCATTTATGACAGCAACGGTTTCCAGGTGCGTCAAATTCAGTCTGATTTTCAGGAATCGGGCGAACACGATCTGGAGTGGGACGGCCGCGATGAAGACGGCAATGTCTTGGCAGACGGTATTTATACTTATGACGTTGCCGCCATCGATGCAGATGGATACGACGTGACCACCACCACTTATTCAAAAGGCGAGGTCACCGGTGTTAGCAGCCAGTATGGCCAGACGTATTTAATTGTCGGGGAACGCCTGTTGGAACCTGACAGTGTATTGGAAGCATTAAAAATAGAAGACAATTAGGGAGGAAAAAATGTCACTATCAAGTTCATTATTTTCAGGAATTAGCGGTTTAAATGCCCTCGGTAATGCCATGACGGTTATTGGCGACAATATTGCCAACGTCAATACGGTAGGCTTCAAAGGCAGTCGGGTCACGTTTCAGGATGTCCTGAGCCAATCAGTCGCAACCACGGCCGGTACGGCCCAGGTGGGTCGCGGGACCTCCCTGGCGGACATCACCAGCAGTTTTTCCCAGGGATCTTTCGAGTCCACCGACTCATCCACCGACTTGGCCATTGGCGGGGCCGGATTCTTTGTGGTCCGTGATCCCAACAATGCCAACAACGAATTTTATACCCGGGCCGGCGAGTTTAGATTTGACAAGGACGGCCATTTCATCAATCCCGCCGGATATATTGTCCGCGGTTGGGCGTTGGATGAAGTCACGGGAGAGGATCTGGGTACCATCACGGATATTACCTTGTCATCCTTTACCTCATCGCCCTCCGAAACCGACAATCTGTCCATGATCATGAATCTGGATGCGGATGCCACCAACAATTCCACTGGATCCAATACCGCCCTTTCCGCTCGGTGGGATGGCGATAGCGTGACAGGTGATTTCATGGGCGCCGGGGATTTTGAGTACCAGACGACCCTTAAGGTATATGATTCCTTAGGGAGCACCCATGATATCTCCATCTATTTTGATCCGGGTGAAACCGCAACCGATCCGGTCTGGGAGTATGTCGTTACCTGCAATCCTTCCGAGGATAATCGGACGGTTACATTTGCGGATCATGCGGGGTTGTTGGCACGCGGAACACTAGAATTCAACAGTTCTTCCGGTCAGGTATCAGGTGGAGCCAGCAGTGTCACCTGCGATATAAACAATGGGGATGGTACCTGGACCGCTCTGACGAATGCAGATGCGACCGCCAATGGGGGCTATTTTGCGATAACACCTGATTTTATCGGTGGCAGCGCTGCGAGCATCGAGCTAGACTTTGGATCGCGCTTCAACGGCAGTGTCTGGGCCAATGATTCTCTATCCACCACCCAATTTGCGTCTGCATCCACTACTGTATTTCAATCGGCCAACGGGTATGGTGCTGGGGATTTGCAATCCATAACCGTGGCAACCGATGGGGTTATCACCGGGCAGTACTCCAACGGTCAAGTCTTGCCACTTTATCGTGTGGCTTTGGCCAATTTCCAGAACGAACAGGGACTATACAAGGTTGGCAGCAACCTTTACCGTGAGACCCGTCTTAGCGGCGATCCCATCACCGGCAGACCCGGTACCAATGGTCTGGGCAACATCTCACCCAATTCACTGGAGCAGTCCAATATCGATCTGGCCACTGAATTCGTCAAGATGATCACGACCCAACGTGGTTTTCAGGCCAATTCCAAGATCATTACGGTTACCGACCAGATGCTGAATGAGCTGATCAATCTGAAACGATAGGTTTTTATATCAAATTGATGATGATACTCGGCTGGGGATTTAGATCAATCCTCAGTCGAGTCGCGTCAATCTAGGAAGCTATAAGCTATGAGGTATGAGCTTTAAGCTGCTTACAGCGGCAAGTCGTTAGCCGTCAGTTGCTGTGGTTGAATGCTTTCAGCTGAATTCCCACCCAACTGTCTGTCTCAATCCCTTCCACCCTTCCACCCCGCCATCCCTAAACCCGCAACCCGCAACTTGTAACCCGCAACTCGATTCCCGCAATTCGCAACCCGCCCGTATGTCAAGATCTTGACATCGGCCCGTGATCTTTGACGTGGAACCAGATCTTCAGATTGCCCTATGGCTCAGCTGTTTATACAACTATCTGAAATTAAATTAAAAATATTGCAATAAAACTATTTTTAGGCCGCTGGCAATCATTGGCACAAAGGTTGCTCTATGTACTGGCATGCAGTTTGTTAATGTCATTAAATAGGAGGAATCAATGGACATTGCCACCCTATTGGGAGTTGTTTCCGCATTTGGTCTTGTGGTTGTGGCCATATTTATGGGGGGAGGGCTGAGCCTTTTTATCAATATCCCGTCGGCCCTCATTGTTGTCGGCGGTACCCTGGGAACCACCATGATCAACTATCCCCTGGGAGATATGCTGAAGGTTGTGAGCGTCGTCAAGAATGCGCTGTTTTCCAATACCGTTTCAGGTAACAGCCTGATTGAGCGTTTTGTGGATTTTGCCAATAAGTCTCGTCGGGAAGGCATTCTAGCCCTCGAATCAGAGATTAAGACCGTAAAGAATGAGTTTCTGCAGAAAGGTATCCAACTGTCCATCGACGGATTGGAGCCGCAGGAAATCAGAGAGATTTTGGAGACCGAGGTCGAGTTTATTCGCAGCCGCCATCAACTGGGGGCGGAAATATTTACCACCATGGGAACCTTTGCACCGGCTTTGGGCATGATCGGCACCCTGATTGGTTTGGTGCAGATGCTTCAGTCCATGGACGATCCCAGTAGTATCGGTCCGGCCATGGCCGTGGCC
>Ga0180436_10005639_pt1 | contig 11023 bp, 13 predicted proteins | sample SS_ome_2_FD_132434 | JGI IMG/M metagenome (GOLD analysis project Ga0180436, IMG submission 132434) | Hypersaline lake sediment archaeal communities from the Salton Sea, California, USA - SS_3_S_2 metaG | ecosystem: Environmental > Aquatic > Non-marine Saline and Alkaline > Hypersaline >...
AAGATGGCCGGGCCTATCTAAAGACCGGCCACATCCAAGATTTGGGGCAACCGATGCTCCCATCCCAGGGTCTGAATTTTGACACCCTGGGAAAGCTTGCTCAATGCGGCCACGGTTTCACCGGCAATCTTGATACCTTCCAGTTCTCGATCCGATGCCTTGCGGATCCGTTTTATCACGGCTTCGGATAAGCGTGCTTCCGGTTCACTCTTGGCAATGTAGCGGGCAATGGCTACGGATTTGATCAAAAACACGGTCGGGATGATGGGAACATTCAGCTTGCTGGCCTTTGTCATAAATTCCGCAAAGGCGTCCAGGTCAAAAACCGGTGGTGAAATCACAAATTGCGCACCGGCATCTATCTCCTGTTGAACGAGGTCGAAGGCGGCTGTCATGCCGGCCTCATCCTTGTAGGATCCCATGGTACACCCGGTGGTGAAGCTGGGAGTTCCGTCCAGATCAAACCCGGCCATATCTTGACCTGACTGCAGGGTTTGGATGGCCTCCAGTAATCCGGGCTCGTTCAATTCATTCACCGGGCAGGCATCGCGGTGATCACCGTGTGACATGTCTTCACCGTGCACCACAACCAGGTTCTGGATGCCGAGAACATGCGCGGCCAAAAGATCACCTTGGAGTGCCATGCGGTTGCGATCGCGAACATACACATGAATCATGGCTTCCAGGCCTTGCTGCTGCATCAATACCCCACCGGCCAAGGCACTCATTTTCATGACACCGTTATCCATATCCGGCACGACCACGGCATCCACCCGGCCTTTGATTCGTCGCGAATCGAGTACCATCTTCGAGATGTTGACCCCTTTGGGCGTGTTCATCTCGGCTAAAACAACAAATTCACCTGCTGATAAACGTTTCTGAAAACTCATATTTTTTTCCTTTTATGCTTGCTTTTCCACCTTCCAGTTTGATTTTATTGCCGGTCATGCTCGCTTCCCTTTCCAAGGCCGTTCATCTGTTTTAATCAGCGCATTTTCTTAATAGAATCCGATAACTATCACTCCCCTGAGACCCGACAGGTCGCTCCGAGATTAACTCACAGGATGCTTTGGGCAACACCCGGAATAGATCCTCTTTGGTGGCCGGATCGGATCCTTGGATTTCGATGATCTCGTTGGGAGCCATGGCCATAACCGTCTGGGTCACCTTCAAAAGGGTGATGGATGTTATCGATCCTCTAAAATCGAGTTTGTAATCTACTTTCATATGGCAATACCCGCATGTTACTGTTTTTTCCGGAAGCCACACGAGCAAAAATGAGGCCAACTTGATTTCTTTGCAGATAATTCTTACTTTAGGGCCCGTACAGCGGGTCAGGTGCCCAAATTATGGGATGATCGTAACTCTGGCCTTGGCAAGAAAGTGTTAAACTGTAAAAGCAAGTTCGCTTTACACATGTTAAGCCTTAACGGGGAAATTAATGTTCGACAAAGAACTGGATAACTATTGGGAAACGGTGGTGAACACGATCCGGGACGGCATCATGATTGTGAATCCCCATGGCGCGATCGTGTCGGTGAACCAGGCATTCGAAACCATTACCGGTTACACCCGTTCCGATATCATTGGGAAACCCTGCAGCATTATCGATTGTGATATCTGTAAGAAAGTACTCAACCCGGATGGAGAGCACTGGTGCATCCTTTTTGAGTCCGGACAGCTCAAAAAGAAGCAGTGCGTAATTCAGCGCAAGGACGGTACCTTAATTCATGCCATGAAAAACGCGTCCATCCTCAGAGATACCTATGGGTCGATTATCGGAGCAGTTGAAACCATTACGGATATTTCTGAGATTATTGAAAAGGAGTCCCAATTAGAGGCCTTTCGGCAGGAACTGCGCTCAAAAGACGGATTTCATGGACTCATCGGTATGTCTGCACCCATGCGCCAGGTCTATGACCTGATTGAAAACGCAGCCCATTCGGATGCTCCTGTCATCATCTTTGGTGAAAGCGGCACCGGAAAAGAGCTGGTGAGCCGGGCTATCCACAGTATTGGTGAACGCAGCCGGCAGCCCTTTGTGAAGGTCAACTGTGCCAGCCTGACAGAATCCCTGCTTGAAAGCGAACTGTTCGGTCATGTTCGTGGGGCCTACACCGGCGCCTATAAGGATCGCATGGGACGTTTTGAGAGCGCCCATCAGGGGGACATCTTTTTGGATGAAATCGGGGATCTGCCCATGTCGACCCAGGTAAAACTGCTGCGGGTTCTGGAAGAAAAAACCATTGAGCGGGTTGGCGACAGCACGCCCATCCCCGTGGATGTGCGCATCATTACCGCCACCAACAAGAATCTCATGCAACTGGTGGATCAGGGCCTTTTTCGCAAGGATTTCTTTTTCCGCATCAACGTCATACCTATCCATCTGCCGGATTTGCGTCACCGTGCCGAGGACATCCCGCTTTTAGCTGAATCCTTCTTTCACAAAATGAAACTGAAAAGTGGTAAACGGATTGAGGGGATTAGCCGGAGTGCCATGGAAACCTTGATGCGCTATTCCTGGCCAGGAAATGTCCGCGAGCTCAAATCTGCCTTTGAGTATGCCTTCGTGACCTGTCAAAAATCCATGATACAACCCAGGCACTTCCCGTCATCTATATCCAGTGCAGGCCGGCCCAAACCCGCCGCTAAATCTTCGAGTATCAATTTGCATGAGATCGAGAGACGGGAACTGATCGAGGCGCTGGAAAAGGCCGGGGGCAATAAATCCAAAGCCGCGGAATTTTTGGGCGTTTCGCGCGTGACCGTATGGAATCGAATGAAACGATTTCATGTGGAGACCCCGCGCCAGGTTCAAATAAATACAAAATAAATATCCCCCTCTCCGCCTCCGAGGTGACAACCTTTCAAGGAGCTAAAAGCCTATTCTGGATGCCGATTTCTCGGGGATAACAATCGTTTTCAGGCCCCGGGTATAAACTGGATGCTGGTCACAACTCGTATCTCGTAACAAGACACCCGGACCTTACAACACGTAACCCGATAGTCGCATCTCGTAGCCCCTTTCTCATTCAATCCCGTATTTTTTCATTTTGCGCCAGAGCGTTGATTTGTCGATATTTAAAAACTTGGCCGTATCGCCCCGATGACCCCGGTGACGCGCCAAGGCGGCCATAATGGCTTCTTTTTCAGCCTGGTCCAGATGCGCGGGCACGGAACGGTAAGTATCTGTGTTGTCCTGGACGCTTTCAATTTGAATGTCCCGACTCAGGTGCTCGGCTCGAATCAAATCCTCATGGCACAGCACAAAGGCATATTCGATGATATTTTCCAACTCGCGGATGTTTCCCGGAAAATTGTAGCGCATAAGAATGTTGAGCGCCTGGTCCGATATGCCCTTGATCTCCTTACCCTTGAGGGCATTGAACTTTTGAATAAAATGGTCGATCAACAGCGGGATGTCTTCACGACGCTGCGCAAGCGCCGGCAGCTCAATTTTAATCACGTTGAGACGATAATACAGATCTTCCCGAAAAGAGCCCCGGGCGACGCGTTCGGAAAGTTTGCGATTGGTTGATGTGATGATGCGCGCATCTGTCTTGAGCGTTACCGTTCCCCCCAGTGGTTCATATTCTCTTTCCTGCAATACCCGCAGCAGTTTCACTTGGAGCGCGGTTGAAATATCACCGATTTCATCCAGAAACAGTGTGCCGCCGGCTGCGCGCTCAAATCGGCCGGGTTTATCCTGTTTGGCTTCGGAAAATGCCCCTTTCTTGTAGCCAAAAAGCTCCGATTCCAAGAGCGTGTCCGGAAGTGCTGCACAGTTTACGGCTACAAACTTGCCGGGTTGACCACTAACATTGTGAATCGCCTTGGCAAAGAGTTCTTTGCCTGATCCACTGGGGCCCTCGAGGAGGATCGTACTCCCGCTGGTGGCAATATCCGGCAATATATCAAAGATTCTCTGGATGTCATAATTTTTACTGATGATGTCCTCAAAGCGATACTGCGCGTTTATATTTTTACGTAGCATCTCTTCCGTAGTTAGATCCCTGAAGATCTCCACGCCACCGATGGTTTGGCCGTCTTCGTCCGTTAACGCCGATGTACTGACACTCGCCGATACCCTGTCGCCCTGACTGTTTAGCAGGTTGATGGGAACATTGATTTTTTGCTCGCCGGTTTGCATGGTGGCGTGCAGCACACAAGCGGTCTGGCAGATGTTGGCCCGAAATACATCAAAACACTTCTGCCCAATCGCCTGGCCCCTGGTTACCCCGGTAATTTTTTCAGCGGCCTGGTTGAAATAAGTAATGTTAAAATCAAGATCGATGGTGAACACACCATCTGCAATCGAGTCCAGGATCGTTTCATAATGGGTATTTTGTTGTTTCGGCTTCATTTGATTCTTCCTGATTGACCTCCTTGTGCCCCTCAGCACGCTGCAGCTATAGTCTAATATTATTGCACGATTGCAATTAAATGCAACCAATAAATTGCATTTATGCAATCTATTCCAGCGACAACAAATCGCCGCCATAATTTAACTCATTGTAATTTATATTTTTTTATAGTTTTACGTCCGGCCGAATAAAAATGGCACACTGCGTGCATTCCACTCCAAATGAGCAAGCCAAAAATACGAGGATCAGGATGAAAATAGCCATTCCGGTTTTTCATACAAAAATTTCGCCGCGTTTCGATCAAACTCAGGGTTTTATCCTAATAGAAACAGAGGGCAATCGCGTAACTGCCAAGGAGCAGATGGCAACACCCGGATGGTCGGTCACCGCTAAAATGAAACAGCTCGTCAATATGGGTATCGATACGCTCATATGTGGCGGGATTGATCGGGCATCCATGCAATATCTGAGTTTTAACAGCATCAAAATATACTCATGGGTTACGGGCGAAGTCGACGATGCGTTGGCCTGCTTTCTCGACAACCGCATGCGACCCGGCATCATACTCGGTCATCAAGGCCGGATGAAGGGGCGCTGGCAATTTTGCAAAGGACGCAATCATTTAAGCAATATGTTCCAAACAGGCCTTTATGAAGACCAAAAGGAGGTGAAGACAATGCCCAGAGGTGATGGAACCGGACCCAACGGTCAAGGACCCCGTTCAGGCATGAATCGTGGAGGCTGCAAAGGTGGCAAAGGCGGCCGCGGTGGCGGCGGTGGCGGCCAGGGCCAGGGTCGCGGTCAAGGTCGCGGCCGGGAAACCGGCAAGAAATCAGGTCAGAATAAAAACGACGCCACAAATCGCTCACAACAATAAAAACTTCTGCCCGCATGCCGGTAGGCAAGGGCAGTTAGGGAGGTCAAACAATGCCAGGATTAAATCAAACCGGACCGTCGGGTAACGGACCCATGACAGGCAGAGGCCGGGGGTTATGTGCTACGGACAGGACTGCATATCGAGGCCCTGTTTCCAACAACGCGGGTATGGGCCGTGGAGCGGGATATGGCCGCGGTAGGGGCTTGAGATGCGGCTTGCGGCGCGGTTTCGGTCCGGAAAACCTGAGTGGTTTTCAGATAAATCAGGGGATGACGCCCCCATCCAATCCCCAAAATCTACAAACCGAAATCGAGAGGCTTCAATCCCGGACTGAATCGATGCAGCACACGCTGGATGCCATCAACGAACGTCTAGCGGAAATGGAAAAGAGCAAATGAACCGCATTCTGCTGGCCGGCAGGGATTCCGCCTCCCTGTCGGCTTTTGAATCTGCACTGGAAAACCGCGACGTACAAATCCAGTATCTGGTCTCGGGGAATAAGGCCTTGGCTGCAATATCAGAGGAAGTATTTGATCTTCTGGTTGCCGATGAATCCCTCGGGGATATGACCGGCATAGAACTGATCAAATCTGTAACAGCCGAACACCCCCTGCTCAATTGTGCCCTGATCAGTTCACTGCCACACGAGGAATTTCATGAGGCAACCGAGGGTTTGGGTATTTTGATGCAGCTTCCTCCCCAACCGGGGACAGATGAAGCCGATCAACTGCTCACCCATTTGAATAAAATTCTTTCGTTTTCCCTACACCCTGCGACAAAGGAGCCTTGACCCCATGATTATCAGCGTGGCCAGCGGCAAGGGCGGCACCGGCAAAACGACCATTGCCACCAATCTGGCGGTTTCCATTGGATCGGGCGTGCAACTCCTGGATTGTGATGTGGAAGAGCCCAATGCCCATCTGTTTCTCAAACCGGAAATTCAGCATGCCGAAACCGTCAGTACACCGGTACCTGAAATTGACAAGCAAAAATGCTCCCTCTGCCGGAAATGCGTTGATATATGCCGGTTTAAGGTGATTGCCATTGCCGGTCAGACCATTTTGGCTTTCCCGGAGCTCTGCCATAGCTGCGGCGGCTGTATGATCGTATGCCCCGAAGAAGCAATCAGTGAGACCGGGCGCGAACTCGGTATGCTTGAAACCGGCATGTCCAACGCCATTGAATTTGGGCATGGCCGTCTGCGGGTCGGTGAGGCCATGTCACCGCCGTTGATTAATAAAGTCAGATCCCTGGTCAAACCGGAAATCGTAAATATCATCGATGCACCGCCCGGTACGTCATGCCCCGTAATTGCCGCCATGAAAGCCACCGATTTCGTCCTGATGGTCACCGAGCCGACGCCGTTTGGCCTACATGATCTAAAGCTTGCCGTTGAGGCTGTAAAATTGCTCAACATACCCTGCGGGCTGGTAATCAACCGCGCGGACATCGGCAACGACGATGTCCGCCAGTATGCGCAGGCTGAAAATCTGCCCATACTCATGGAAATCCCGTTTGACCGCAAGATAGCCGAGGCCTATTCCGAAGGGCGAATGATCGTGGAAGTGCTGCCCGAGTGGCGGCCAAAATTTTTTGCCTTATTTAATCATATCAAACAGGTTGTGAGTCAGTCCTCATGAAAGAATTGGTGATACTAAGCGGCAAAGGCGGCACCGGCAAAACAAGCCTGACCGCAGCCTTTGCATCGCTATCCGAAAACAGTGTGCTGTGTGATGCCGATGTGGATGCGGCAGATCTGCACCTCCTCATGAATCCGGGTGTCATACGGCGCTCGGATTTCATGGGAGGCGGTGTTGCGGTTATCGATCCTGAAAAATGTACCCAGTGCGGCCAATGCATTGATCTATGTCGTTTTGATGCCATCAGCCAGCATTTTGAAGTCGATGCCATCGATTGTGAGGGCTGCGGCGTGTGTGTGGATTTGTGCCCGGAGCAGGCCATCGATTTTCCCACAAAAAAATGCGGTGAATGGTTCCTCTCCGACACACGGTTCGGACCCCTGGTGCATGCCAGACTCGGCATTGCCGAGGAAAATTCCGGCAAGCTGGTCACCTTGGTTCGCCAGGAAGCAAAAAAGTTTGCTGAAACGCAGAACCGTGACCTGATTATCACCGACGGACCGCCCGGCGTGGGCTGCCCGGTCATCGCTTCGGTTGGCGGTGCCTCGGCCCTTTTGGTCGTGACCGAGCCGACCGTCTCCGGTGTGCACGACATGCAAAGGCTTTTGGAACTGGCGCAACATTTCAAGGTGCCGGGCATGTTGTGCATCAACAAGTTTGATTTAAACCCAAACATTACCGCGTCACTTGAGGAATTCGCTCGGGATAAAAACATTCCCATCGTCGGAAAAGTTCCCTTTGACCGCCGTTTCACAACCTCAATGGTCCAGGGTAAAACGATCGTTGAATATGCACCCAATGGTCAGCTCAGGTTGGCCATTGAGCAAATTTGGAATAATATCTGTCAACATCTATAACCAGAAAAGGAGAAAAAGAAACATGAAAAACGGTAGAATAGCAGTTCCATCCAATGGTGCCGGGGGGCTGGACGGCACGCGTGCAGGACACTTCGGCCACTGTGATGTTTTTACTTTTATCGATGTGGAAGATGGCGAGATAAAAAATGTATCCATCCTGCAAAATGAAGAGCATGTTCAAGGCGGTTGTATGGTACCCGTCAACCTGCTGGCCAGTAACAAAGTAAAAGCCCTGGTGGTGGGTGGTATCGGTATGCGACCGTTGATGGGTTTCAAGCAGGTTGGCATCGATGTCTATCATGATGCTGAAAGACAGGAAATCAAACCGGTCGTGGAGGACTTGATTGCTGGAAGGCTGCCGGAAATTCGCAATGACCAGGTTTGTGGCGGTGGTGGTGGTCAAATGATGCGCTGAAAAGGAGGTGCCCAATGAAGGTTGCTATAACATCTCAAGGAAAAGATCTGAAGGCACCCGTCGATCCCAGATTCGGACGTGCCGCCTACATCCTGATCGTTGATACGGACGATAACACCATTGAAGTTCTGGACAACTCAGAAAATGTAAATGCATTCAAGGGGGCGGGAATACAAGCGGCTGCTTCGGTTGCCGACAAGGGCGCGGAAGTCCTGTTGACCGGATATTGCGGCCCCAAGGCTTTTCAGACCCTTGAAGCCGCCGGCATCAAGGTGGCCAACGACGCCAGCGGAACCGTGCAAGACGCTCTGAATGATTTCAAAAGCGGCAAGCTGGTGTATGCCGATGGCGCCAATGCCGACGCACACTGGTAGTAAATCTGCTCCACAAATTTACAAAACGCGGCTGCGCCGCTTTATCTCATTTTAAATTGGGAACCAAATATGGAGAAAGAAGCATTTGATTTTTTTCAGGATCATTCGCGCAACTATCTGGAAATGGCCCTGAAAACAGACAAGCAAGAGCGGATGCACAACCCGGACGGGTACGGCAAACGGACCGGCATCTGTGGGGATACGGTTGAATTTTTCTTAAGAGTCAACAATGAGTGTATCGAATCGGCATCCTATAATGTCAACGGCTGTATGAATACCAATGCCTGCTGCAACGTCGTATCACACATGATTGAAGGCCGCAGTGTCCATTCAGCGTGGGAAGTAACCCCCGAGGCGGTGATCGCCTACCTGGAAACCCTGCCGGCCGATCATGCCCATTGTGCTGAACTAGCCGTTGGGGCTTTGTATCTAGCCCTAACAAACTGCCGGGAAATTGCCCGCAACCCTTGGAAACAAAAATATCAAGGATAGAACTGTTTGAAAGAACTTCCATACCCACCAAAGGAGACCACGTAAAATGGCCAAATTTCTATTTACACTCGGAAAAGACAACAATGAAAAGGCTACCCGTTGCTTCCAATTTGCTAAAATTGCCACCGAAAAAGGCCACGCGGTGAATATTTTTTTTATCGATGATGGCGTCAAATGGGCCGACACCACCAGGAATTTCAGCATTAAAACCCCAACGGGCGATTGTCCCCACGACTACCTCCCCTATTTGGTGGAGAACGAAATTCCCATCGGTGTCTGAATCCCGTGTGCCAAGGCTCGTCAGGTAGACGAGAATACTTTTTTCAGCAACATGGTGCTGGATGGGGGACCGCATTTAATCGATCTGGCCGCTGAGGCCAAGGTGTTCAATTTTTAATGAAAACAAGATTCCGTTATCTATTCGGCCCGGTGCCTTCGCGTCGCTTTGGAAGGTCCTTGGGTGTCGACTTGATCCCCCACAAAACCTGTTCGCTGGACTGTGTTTTTTGCCAACTGGGGCAGACCAGCAATAAAACCACCATTCGTAAAGAGTATACACCGACGGCGGATGTGTTGTCTGAAATCGATAATTGGTTTGCTTCCGATGGCCGGGCCGATTTCATTACGCTTTCCGGATCCGGCGAACCCACCTTGCATTCCAAATTTGGAAAAATTCTCGAATACATCAAGACCAAAACGGATATTCCTTCACTTTTACTGACCAATGGATCTCTATTACATCTACCCGAAGTACGTGAAGCCGCATCTGTTGCCAGTACGATTAAGATTTCTTTGAGCGCATGGCATCAAGCCTCTTTCGAATGGGTCAACCGTCCCCCACCCCAACTCAACTTTGACCAGTTGCTCGAGGGGCAAAAGTCCTTCCGCAAACAATACAAAGGGCAGCTATATTTGGAAGTCTTTTTAGTCCCCGGCATGAATGCCATGCCCAAAGATGTTCGCAAAATTGCACGACTGGCAAAGGAGATTGCGCCCGATCGCATCCAGTTGAACACGGCGGTTCGTCCATCTTCAGAGGATTTTGTTACACCGCTCCCCAGAGATCGAATGGAGAAGCTGACGCGTCTGTTTGAACCTAAGGCTGAAATCATCGCGGACTATCAAGCCCCGTTCCCGGAAAGGGGAGAGGCCGGCTTGGAAATGATTGTGAACATGCTGCAAAGGCGGCCTTGCACGTCAAAACAGATTGCCGCTGGACTCGGTATCCATCTCAACAGCGTATTAAAATATCTGAATACCTTGATGCAAACCCATCCTATCCACACAAAGCATGCCAACAACAAGGTCTACTATCTGCTGCAAGAATAATTTCATTATTCCCTATTCAAAAGCCACAACAATCGCCACACCGATTTAAATTGAAGCTTTCCCATTCTGCTTTACAAACTGATCACCGGGGCAGACTGTCAGCCATGGTCATTCCTGGGAATTATTAGAAAAACAAATAATTACAGATAGTTATTGTTGACTTTTCCCAGAGTCAATATTACAAGCATGCTCTATTTATTCCTTAAGATATCTTTAAAACACAGACTGAAAAATGATTACTTTTTACCTTTCACGAACCATCTCAGTAGCATGGCTGCTGGCCATATTTGTTGCGAGTACCATGGTTGTGCTTTTCTCAAACAACTGCCGAGCAGAACGGATTTTCTTCGCCGGTTACAACGGTGGTTTCTATATCAAGTCCGAGGAAGAAGGTGGCATGGCCCTGCATCTCGGCGGAACATTTCAAACCGATTACCGCTACTACCTGGAAGAAGAACGTGCCGACAATCGCTTCGATATCCGCCGGGCTCGGCTGCGCTTTCGCGGTAGCCTGACCCAATGGTTTCGTTACGGTATGCAGTTTGAATTTCAAGGCAACGAAACCGACAATCTCGTGGATGCATACGGCGAAGCTGTTTACGGTCCCCATGCGCTGAAATTCGGACAATTTAAGGAACCCTTCAGTCTGGAATGGCAGAGCCTGGACAAAGCCCA
>Ga0180436_10005640_pt1 | contig 11022 bp, 8 predicted proteins | sample SS_ome_2_FD_132434 | JGI IMG/M metagenome (GOLD analysis project Ga0180436, IMG submission 132434) | Hypersaline lake sediment archaeal communities from the Salton Sea, California, USA - SS_3_S_2 metaG | ecosystem: Environmental > Aquatic > Non-marine Saline and Alkaline > Hypersaline > Sediment...
ACCCTCGGCGTCGTCAGCCGCGACCCCGACATCGCCGCGCGCCACGGCGTCGAGGCCTACGGCCTCGCGAAGTACGACCCGCGGACCGACACCTGGGGGCCGGCCACCGTGACCGGCGGCGTGTCCCGCGACGTGAGCCAGATGACCTGGCTCGATGAGCGCCGCCTGCTGCTCTCGGGGTCATTCGTCTACGACGAGCAGTGGAACCAACTCCACAACGTCGCCATCCTCGACGTGGTCACTGGCGAGCTGCAGCCCCTGGGTGGCGGCCTGCTGCGCGTCGGTCAGAACCACGTGGTGGGGGCCGAGGTCGTGCACGCCGTGCGCGGCAGCGAGCTGTGGTTCGCCGGCTACTTCGACCACGCCGGCGTCAACGGCAACGCCCTGCACGCCGCGCCGGTCGCCTCGGCGTTCCTCGCCATGTACGACCCCACCCGCATCCTCGACCCCAACCACTTCCTCGAGGTGGCGCCGGTCGAGCCGATCGCCGCGCCGACCGGCGGCAGCTCCGTCTCCGTCAACGTGGAACTGTCGGCCCGGCTCATCCAGGGCGAGGGCACGATCACCTGGTACGAGCGCCGCAGCGACGGCACCTTCACCTCCAAGGGGACCGGCGAGGCCTACCGTGCCAGCGTCCGCGTCGCCCCGGGCAGCGGCGACCTGTACTACTACGTCGCCGTGGCCGGTCCCGACGGGGTCGAGGGCGGCAAGCTGCCGGTGCGGATCCCGGTCCGCTAGCGACCCCACCTCGCGGCGCGGGCGCCCCGGCCCCAACCCGCCGGGGCGCACGACCGCGGGGGCGCCGCCCACGCCAGACTCGTCCGCACCCCCCGGGTGGAGGAGGCCGCGCATGACGCTCGCCTTCATCGTGCGCGTCGAGCTCGACGGCCAGCGACACGCCCTGACCCTCCAGGACCTGGAGACGGGCGAGCGCCGCGACTTCGAGGACTTCGACGCCTGCTTCGCGGCGCTGCGTGAGCGGGCGCTCGTGCGCGAGCGCGCGCCCCCCCCCGCGCGGCCCCGCGCCCCCGTGCGGGCGCGCGCCCGCCGGCCGCGCTGAGGACGCCGCCAGCGCCCGCCGCGGTCCCGTCACCGGCGGGTGACGGATGTCTCATGATGGGCGCATGCGGCCCGCCCTGGCGCTTCTCGGTGCCCCGCGCGTGGTGGGCGCGCCGGACGAACGCGTCCTGCCCGGCACCAAGCCCAGCTGCCTCCTCACGTACCTGGCGGTCAAGGCCGACTGGGTCGCGCGGGACGAGCTGACGCTGCTGTTCTGGCCGGAGGGCGACGAGCGCGACGCGCGCCACGCCCTGCGGCAGCTCGTGTACCGCGCGCGGCGCGAGCCCTGGGTCCGCGGCCTCGAGGTGGGCGAAGGTCGCCTGCGGTGGCTCGTCGACACCGACGTGACGACGCTGCGACGCGCGCTTGCCGCCGCCGACTGGCTCGCGGCCGCGAGCGCCTACGGCGGGCCCTTCCTCGACGGGCTCGACCTGCCCGAGGCACCCGCCTTCGAGGCCTGGCGCGACCTGGAGCGCGCCAACCTGCACGAACGCTACCTCGAAGCGGTGGTCCGCGCGGCCGCGGCGCTCGAGGCGCGCCGAGCGTACGCCGAGGCGATCACCCACCTGCGCGCCGCGCTGCGCCACGACCCGATCGCGGAGGACGTGCTCCGCTCGCTGCTGCGCTGCCTCGCGGCGACGGGGGACGTCGGGGCGATGGAACTGGCGTACGCCCGCTTCGCGCACGATCTGGCGCACGAGGTCGGTGGCGAACCCGAGGGGGAGACGCGCGTCCTCGCCGAGCGCCTGCGGGCCGGCGAGCGCGTCGCCTCGCGCCCCCACAACCTGCCGGGCCAGGCGACACCGTTCGTCGGGCGCGACGCCGAGCTGCGGCGCATCGAGGGGTGGCTCGCCGACCGCGGCAACCGGCTGGTCACCCTGGTGGGCCCCGGCGGGATCGGCAAGACGCGCCTCGCGTTGCGGGCCGCGGCCGACCAGCTCGGCGCCTACGCCGACGGCGTCTTCTTCGTGCCCCTCATCGACGTCGCGCACGTGGACGGGGTCGCGGCCGCCGCGCGCGACGCCCTGCGGCTGCCGTCGGACGAGCGCGGCGACCCCTGGACGCGCCTGGCCGACGACCTCCGGGACCGCGAGACCCTCCTGGTACTCGACAACCTCGAGCACCTGCGGCCGGCCGGCCCGCGGCTGGCCGGGCTGCTCGAGCGCGCGCCCGGCCTGACGCTGCTGGCCACCTCGCGCGAGCCCCTCGACCTGCGGGCCGAACGCTGTCTGACGCTCGGCGGCCTCGAGTTGCCGTCCGCGGGCGACGACGCGGCGGTGCAGCGCGACAGCGTACGCCTGTTCGTCGCGTCGGCCCGCCGCGCCGATCCCGCGTTCTCGGTCGTGGACGGTGCCCTCGAGGACGTCGTCAGCCTGTGCCGCCAGGTCGACGGTGTCCCGCTGGCGATCGAGGTGGCCGCGGCCTGGACGGCCTGCCTCTCGCCGGCCGAGATCGCGCGCGAGGTGGCGCGCGACCTGGGCTTCCTGCGCGCCCCCCAGCAGGACGTGCCCGCCCGCCACCGGAGCCTGCGTGCCGTGCTCGACGCGGCCTGGGAGCGGCTCGACGACGTCCAGCGCGACCTGCTGGCGCGGCTGGCGGGCTTCGCGGGCGACGTCGACCTCCAGGCGATCGAGTTCGTGACCGGCGGGTCGCCGCAGACGCTGCTCGGCCTCGTGCGGCGATCGCTGGTGGGGCGCGGGGCCGACGGCCGCTTCGGCATGCACGGTCTCGTGCGCCAGTACGCGGCCGAGCGCCTCGCGGCCGCGCCCGAACTGGCCGCGGAGACCTCGGCGCGCCACCTCGCGCACGTGCTGCGGCGGCTGGACCCGGACCGCGGCGGCGACCCGCCTCCGGGCGCGGGCCCGCGGCCGCGCGCGGGCCCGCGGTCAGGCGCGGACCCGCGGTCAGGCGCGGACCCGCGGCCCGCCATCGACGCCTGCCGGGCCGACCTGCCCGAGGTCCACCGCGCCTGGTCGCACGCCTGCTCGAGCGGCGACGCGGCGGCGATCGAGCGGATGATGCGTCCGCTCCTCGCCGTGCAAGAGGGCGGCGCCGCGTCGGCCGGCTACCTTGGATGGCTCGACGAGGCGCTCGCGGCGCCGGCGGTCGGCGGCGAGCGCGGGCGCCTGCGGGGCCAACTCCTGGCGCACCGCGCCGCCTGCCTCCAGCGAGCCGGGCGGCCCGCCGAGGCCGAGCGCGCCGTCGACGACGCGCTGGCGTCGCTGGACGGTTCACCCCCGTCGGTCGAGCGCGGCATCGCCTGGCGCGCCCGCGGGAACGCCGCCTACCTGCGCGGCGACGTCGAGGCCGCCGAGGCCGCCTTCGAGCGGGCGCTCGGTGAGGCGGAGGCCGCCGGCGACCTGCGCTTCGCGGCGGCCTGCCTGACCAACCTCGGGGTGGCGGCCAAGGGACGCGGCGCGCTGGAACGGGCGCTGTGCCTCCTGGAACGCGCACGCGAGCTCGCGACTGCGCGCGACGACGCCATCCACGCGCAGGCGCTCAACAACCTCGCCACCGTCCACGCGCGCCTGGGTCACCTGACCGAAGCCGAGCGTCTGCTCCACGAGAGCGCCGCCGCCAAGCGGCGGCTCGGCGACGACCGCGGCCTCGCGAGCACCCTCGCCAACCTCGGCAACCTGCGTGCCCGAATCGGCGACGCGCCCGAGGCCGAGCGCTACCACCGCGATAGCCTGCGGCTGGCCCTGGCCGCCGGCGACCGCTCCGGCGTCGCGCGCGCCCACACCAACCTCGCCGAGCTCGCCCAGCTTCGGGGCGACACCCGCACCGCGGCCGCCGAGCACCGGCGGGCGCTGGAACTGAAGCTGGCGAACGACGAGCAGGTCGGCGCGCTCGAGGCGTACGCGGAGCTGGTCCGCTGCCACCGGGCGCTCGGGGACGCCACCACCGCGGACCGCCTCGCCGAAGAGGGGACGCGCTACGCCCGCGCGGTCGGGCGGGAGGCGCATGCGGCGGCGCTGGCGGCGGCGCGCGCCGACGCGTGAGGCGCCCGGGCCGCGGGCGCGACCGGCGCGCGCGTCGCCCCGGGCGCCACCGAGGGTGTCGCCCCTAGCGCGGCCGCTCCATCAGCTGCATGGCGTACACGAAGCGCGTGATGCCGACCTGCTGCGTGACCGTCACCGCGTCGAGCACGCCGGTGACGACGTCGTAGGCGTACTCGATCCGGTGGAGGGGCCCCTGCTCGACGACGACGACGCGGCCACCGGTCGTGTCGCCCACGGTCGTGTCGATGCCGACCGCCTCGACGCGCTCGATCGGCTGCCCCGGCCGCAACTGGGCGAGCGCGTCGGGCGCGATCCACAGGCCCCCGATGCTGGCCGGGCCGCTGGACTCGATCGAGGCCTGGACGCTCGGGGGCATGCCCTGGATCGACCCCATCCGCGACACCGTCCGCGCGTGCAGCCAGTCGCTGCCCCGGGCGTCGATCGTCACCTCGAGATCGATGGGCAGCTGCAGCGGCGACGTGCCAGCCGTGACCGTGGTCATCGTGCCGGCGTACGTCAGCCGCTGCACGCTCGCCACCCACGCCGGGGCGGCGTACGTCTGCCAGGGCACGGGCGCGTCCTGCACGTCGACGATCCAGGCGCTCACGAGCTGCGTGGAGCCCTCGCCCAGGCCTGCCTGCCCGCCCACCGGCGGGGTCCACACGGGGGCGCCGGTCGCGCGGGCCCCGTGGAAGATCATGAGGCCGCTCGCCAGGTCGAAGACGTAGGCGTCGTAGGCGGTGGCCGACGTGGTCTGGATGCGGATCGCGTCGAAGACGCGCTCGCCGAGCCGGTACGGCATGCGCAGGATGCGCACGCCCGGGAGGTCCACCTCCGCGAGCGACGCCAACGCCGTCGGGTGGATCCAGTAGTCCGCCATACAGCCCGCGTGCGACACGAGGCCCCACGCCATGCTGTAGGCCGACTGACGCGTGAGCGGATCCCAACCGTAGAGGCGGGACGTCAACTGCGCCACCTGAGCGTCGACGTAACCGACGCGCAGGACCGTGAAGCCCGCGCCGCCGGCCCCCGGGACCTCCCGCTCGCCCCAACGCTCGCCGGTCGCCGGGTCGACCCAGCGACCGTTTTCGTCGAGCACCAACTGCGAGCGCTCGCCCGGGACGCTCGCGGTCATGCCGAAGTACACGATCCGCGTGCCCGTGCGCACGATCGGCGGCGGCCCGTACGCCAGGGCCCCGGGCACCATCGCCGCCAGCGCGCAGGCGTCCGGCACGGGCGTCACCGCCTGGGAGGTCAACGGCTCGGCCGTCGCGCGCCACGGGCTCGCGGAGGGCCAGGTCGGCGCGCCGGCGTCGACGTGCAGCGGGAGTTCGAGGAAGAGCACGGACAACGCGGAGATCAGCAGCGACCGTCGCATGTCACCCTCCGTTGGAACCACCCCCAGCATAGGCGGCGGGCCCGGCGGCGCGGTCCGGTGGACGACCGACGGACGGGGCCGGAGGGCGCCCCCTGGCTGCTCAGCCCGGCAGCGGCTCGAAGGTCGCCGTGAAGTGGCGCAGCGCCGGCGGCTCCTGCACGATGCGGTAGCCGCGCAGCTCGTCGGCGCGGGCGGCGACGTCGGCGCAGACCTCGATGACGTAGTCGACGTGGCTCTGGGTGTAGGTGCGGCGCGGGATCGCCAGGCGCACGAGGTCGAGGGCGGCCGGCGTCTCGCGCCCGTCCGGATGGCGCCCGAACATGACCGTGCCGATCTCGCAGGCGCGGATGCCACCCGCCTCGTAGAGGGCCACGGCGACCGCCTGCCCGGGGTACTGCAGGGGCGGGACGTGCGGCAGCAGCGCGCGGGCGTCGATGTAGACGGCGTGCCCGCCCACGGGCCGCATGACCGGCACGCCGGCGCGGTGCAGGCCCTCGCCCAGGTACCAGGTGGAGCGGATGCGGTAGCGCAGGTAGTCGTGCTGCACGACCTCCTCGAGCCCCTGGGCGATGGCGTCGAGGTCGCGGCCGGCGAGGCCGCCGTAGGTGGGGAAGCCCTCGGTGAGGATGAGGAGGTTGCGGCAGCGGGCGGCGAGCGCGTCGTCGCGCACGGCCAGCCAGCCGCCGATGTTGGCCAGACCGTCCTTCTTGGCGCTCATCGTCATGCCGTCGGCGAGCGCGGCGATGTCGCGCACGATGTCGGCGACCTCCCGGTCGCCCTGCCCGGGCTCGCGCTCGCGGATGAACCAGGCGTTCTCGGCGAAGCGGCAGGCGTCGAGGAAGAGCGGCACGCCGTGGCGGTCGCACGCCTCGCGCACGCCGCGCAGGTTCTCGAGCGACACCGGCTGCCCGCCGCCGGAGTTGTTGGTGATCGTGACGAACACCGCCGGCACGTCGCCCGCGTTCGCCCGCAGGAAGGCGTCGAGGCGCTCCAGGTCCATGTTCCCCTTGAAGGGGTGCTCTAGGGCGGGGTCGAGGCCCTCGGGGATGACGAGGTCGACGGCCTCGGCGCCGGTCGCCTCGACGTTGGCGCGGGTGGTGTCGAAGTGGGTGTTGTTGGGGATCTTCTTCCCGGGACCGCCGATGGCGGCCATGAGGATCTTCTCCGCCGCCCGGCCCTGGTGGGTGGGGATCACGTGCGGCATGGGGAACAGCTTCTTGACCGCGGCCTCGAAGCGGTACCAGGAGGGGGAGCCGGCGTAGGCCTCATCGCCGCGCTGGATGCCCGCCCACTGCTCGCTCGACATCGCGCCCGTGCCGGAGTCGGTGAGCAGGTCGATCAGCACGTCCACGCTGCGCAGCGAGAAGAGGTTGTAGCCGGCGGCCAGGATCGCGGCGCGGCGCTCGTCCTCGGTCGTCACGCGCAGCGGCTCGACCGAGTGAATGCGGAAGGGCTCGATGATCGTCCGCGGGATGCTCATGGGCCGAGTATCGCCCGCGGCGGGCGGCTTGGGTACCGCCTGATGGGGGGCGTCGGGCGCCGCGCCGCCCGGTCGCCGCCGCGGGACGCCTCGGCGCCGCGCGCTCACCAGGGGATCGGCCGGCCCTCCTGGTCGAAGAAGCCACCCGAGTCCGCGGGGCCCAGGCCGTCCAGCACCGCGAGCAGCTTCGCCGCGGCCTCGTCCGGGCTCAGCGTCGGTTGCCCGCCGCTGCCGAAGGGGGCCGAGAGCCGGCTCTCCACGTGCCCCGGGTGCAGCGCCACCAGCAGCGCCTCGCGCCTGCCGCGCCCGATCTCGGCGGCGGCGGTGCGGAGCATCTGGTTCAGCGCCGTCTTCGAGGCCCGGTAGCCGTACCAGCCGCCGAGGCGGTTCTCGCTCAGGCTCGCCACCCGCGCGGAGATCGTGGCGAACGCCGCCTTGCCCGTGCGGGGCAGGAGCGGCAGGAGGTGCTTCATCAGCAGCGCGGGGCCGATGGCGTTGACGGCGAAGGCGCGCGCGAGCTGCCCGGGGTCGAGCGCGCGCAGGCTCTTCTCCGGCATGACGCCGTCGCCGTGCAGGAAGCCGGTGGCGTCGATCACCAGCCTCAGGTCGAGGCCGCGCGCGGCGATGGCGGACGCGGCCGCCGCGATGCTGGCCTCGTCCAGCAGGTCGAGGGCCGGGTCGCCGGAGCGCGACGCCCCGATCACCTCGGCGAAGGCCGCGTCGTCGCGCAGGGCGGCCTCGAGCGCGCCGCCGATGGCGCCGGAGGCGCCCACGACGACGGCGAGCCCGCCGTCGGGGAAGGAGGTCATGGTCATGCCCGAGGCTACGGGCCGACGGGCCCGGGGGTCTGTGGCGGGGGGCGCGGTGTGGGGCATCATGGGGACGGGAACCAGTGAGGTGGACCATGCACCAGCGCGCCCAACCGATCGCCGACCCGCCCAGCGATCCCGTCGACGCCGCCCTCGTCGCCCTGCTGCGTGAGCTCGTCGACCAGGAGCGCGCCGCGGTGGTCGTACCCCCGCACGCCGCGGTCGAGGGGTTCTGGTTCGGCGCCGGCAACGCGGTCGTCGACCCCGAGGACGGCGCCGTGTGGCTCGTCGGCCGCTTCCGTGACTCCGGCGACTCGCGCAGGGGCGTGGTGGCGGGCGCCCGCGGGCTCGAGCTGGCGCTCTTCCGCTCGCAGGACGGCGGCCACACCTTCACCAAGGCGGCGTCGTGGTCCAAGAGAGTCCTCTCGCGCCTCGGCGGCGTGACCTCGATCGAGGGCTCGGCGCTGGCGCAGCGGGCGGACGGCGGTTGGGAGCTGCTCGTCTCGCTCGAGAAGGACGTCGCCTACCCCGCACCGGTGGCGGCGCTGCAGAAGCCCGGCACCGGCGTGTGGTCGATCGACCGGTTGACCGGCGCGCGCCCCGACGCCATCGACGCCGCGACGCAGGCGCCCTGCCTCGCCGGCGAGGAGCCCGAGGCGCTGCACGTCAAGGACCCCGCGCTCTACCGCGAGAACGGGGCCACGCACCTCTACGCCTCGGTGCATCCCGCCTCGTGGGCGTCCTCGAACACCGCCTGGGCCACGCGCCCGACCGACGAGGCGCGCTTCGCCGTGCGCGACTGGCAGTTCGCGCCGCGCGGCACCCTGTGGGACGTCGCCGTCACCCGCGTCACCCACCGCTGGCCGGTGCCCAGGGTCGGGCGCTTCGCCGACCTGCCCCCGCGCTCCGTATACCTGTACGACGGCGCGGAGTGCATGCGCCCGCTGGACGAGAACCCGCGGGCCGCCTCGCGCCCGCGGGGGTACTCCTGCGAGGAGCTGGGCGGCGCGCTGTGGAGCCCCGACGAGCACCCGGCCGCGCTGCGTCGGCTGTCGCGCTGGGCGCCGCTGTTCGTGTCGCCGCACGGCACCGGTTGCAGCCGCTACCTCAGCCTGGTGCGGATCGGCGACGAGCTGGTGGCGCTGTGGCAGCAGGGCCAGGCGGACGGCTCGCAGCCGCTGGTGGCGCGTCGCCTGCGCTGGGCGCGGGTGGTGGAGTTGCTGGGCGGCTGACCCCGGCGGGGGCGGCCGGACCCGGCGACCCCGGCCGGCGCGGCGGGCGCGGCGCGCCTGGTCGGGTAGCCTCGGACATGGCCGGCCTCGCCATCGCGACCCGCCCCTTCGGCACGACGCCCGACGGGCGCACGATCACCCGCTTCGACCTCGACGCCCCCGACGGCAGCGGCGTGTCGCTGTGTGAGCTCGGCGCCGCCGTGCTCGAGGTGCGGGTGCCCGACCGCGAGGGCCGGCTCGCCAACGTCGTCCTCGGCCACCGCGACCTCGCCGGCTACCTGGCGAACGCGCCCTACTTCGGCGTCGTGGTCGGCCGCTGCGCCAATCGCATCGGCGGGGCGGTCTTCGAGCTCGACGGCCGCGCGTTCCGGCTGACGCCCAACGAGGGGCCGAACCAGCTGCACGGTGGCCCGGGCGGCTTCCACGCCCGCGTGTGGCAGGTCGTGGCGAGGGAGGCCGGTCCCGAGCGGGCCTCCGTGTCCCTGCGACTGGTGTCGCAGGACGGCGACCAGGGCTACCCGGGGCGGTTCGAGGCGACCGTCACCATCGCGTGGACCGCCGGGCACGCGCTCGAGTTCGTCTTCGAGGCGCGCTGCGACGCGCCGACGGTCGTCAACCTGGCGCACCACGGCACCTGGAACCTGGCGGGGGAGGGCTCGGGCACGGTGGACGACCATCTGCTGCGGGTGCGCGCGGACGCCTTCCTGCCCGTCGACGCGGCGCTGCTGCCGACGGGCGAACTGCGGCCCGTGGCCGGCACGCCGTTCGACCTGCGGCGGGAGCGGCGCTTGGCCGAGGTCGTGCGCGCGGACGACCCGCAGGTCGCCGGTGCCAGGGGCGTCGACCACTGCTTCGTGCTCGACCGCGCCGGGGCCGGCCCCGGCGCGCTCGTGGAGGCGGCGCGGCTGCGCGACCCCGGCAGCGGCCGCACGCTGCGGCTGGCGACCAGCGAGCCCGGCCTGCAGGTGTACGTCGGCGGCCACCTCGACGGCGCGCTCGTCGGCCGTTCGGGCCGACGCTACCGCCAGGGCGACGGCATCGCGCTCGAGCCGCAGCGCTTCCCGGACGCGGTGCACCACCCGCACTTCCCGTCCGTCGTGCTGCGGCCCGGCGAGGTCTACCGGCAGCGATCGGTGTTCGCGCTCGCCGTGGCGTGACGCCTGCGCCCGGCCGCCGCGGGGCCGCGCGCGTAGGATGGTCCGCGACGAACGCCGCGCGCGAGAGGACCCGACCGTGACGACCCCCCTCGCCGAGTTGGCCGAGGCGACCCGCGTCTACGACGGGGGAAGGGTCGTCGCGTTGCGCGGCGTCTCCCTGCGGGTGGCCCCCGGCGAGTCGCTCGCCGTGGTCGGGCCGAGCGGCAGCGGCAAGTCGACGCTGCTGCACCTGCTGGGCGGGCTGGAGGCGCCGTCGCGCGGCCGCGTCTTGTTCGAGGGGCGGGAGCCGGCGGGACCGCGCGCCTGGTCGCGGCTGCGCGCGCGCCGCATCGGCTTCGTGTTCCAGGCCTACCACCTGCTGCCGGCGCTGACCGCGTGGGAGAACGTGCAGCTTCCCATGCTCGGGGTGGTGGCCGGCGCCGCGTCGCGGGCCGAGCGCGCCCGTGCGCTGCTCGAGCGGCTCGGGCTCGGCCGCCGGCTGCACCACCGGCCCGCGGCCTTGTCGGGCGGCGAGCGGCAGCGGGTGGCCATCGCCCGCAGCCTGGCCAACGACCCCGACCTCATCCTGGCGGACGAGCCGACGGGCAACCTCGACACCGCGGCCTCGGTCGAGATCCTCGACCTGCTCGTCGCGCTGCGCGAGGAGCGCGGCGTGGCGCTGGTGCTGGTGACCCACGACGCCGCGGCCGCCGCGCGCGCCGAGCGCACGGTGCGGCTGGTCGACGGCGCCGTCGCCGGCGAGGGGCCGCCATGAACGCGTTCACGCTTCCCACCGCGGACCTGCGACGGCGGCCGCTGCGCACGGCGCTGACGGCGCTGGGCATCGCCGCGGCGGTGTCGTCGTACCTCACGCTCGTGTCGCTGGCTCAGGGCCTCGAGGTGGGCTGGATCGCGAGCCTGCAGGG
>Ga0180436_10005641_pt1 | contig 11020 bp, 12 predicted proteins | sample SS_ome_2_FD_132434 | JGI IMG/M metagenome (GOLD analysis project Ga0180436, IMG submission 132434) | Hypersaline lake sediment archaeal communities from the Salton Sea, California, USA - SS_3_S_2 metaG | ecosystem: Environmental > Aquatic > Non-marine Saline and Alkaline > Hypersaline >...
GCAGTATCGAGTTCGCCATTGACGGAGAGATAGACTGCGACCCGACTTGCCCTGCGAAAGGCGGCAAGGGATGCGAGATGCCTGCTGACACACTCGCCGTGCAAGCGGTTTTCCTTCGCGGAGAGTAATTGCCTCTTGCTACGGATTGCTTTTCGAATGGACGCAGGAGATGGAGATGTCATGATGTGAGGGCGGAACCGCAGGTGCCGTTGCCAATCGTGCCCTCGAACCTCAAGGTTCAAGTGGGAACCTGAGCAGTGCTTTAGGCTTTCCGCTCGGAGACGGACATGCACACCGGACACTGGTCGTTGGCTCCCCGGGTCTTTGCAAGGCTCAAGAAATACCTGATTGGCTCACAAACACCGCAGTAGACGCCCTGACTCCTATCATATCCGATTCTGTCTAAAGTTCCAGCTGGTTTGTGTCATTGAGCGCCAGTTCGACCTTGTCGCGCAGCGACTTGATGCGGCGTCCAAGCTGGTCATCATCAGTACTGGCCTTGTCACGCAGGGCGAGTACTTCGTGAGAGAGGTTCAGGGCAGCCATGACAGCAATGCGCTCGTTGCTCATCACCTTGCCACTGGAGCGGATCTCCTTCATGCGCTTGTCGAGAAAGGCAGCGGAGTTACGCAGCGCATCCTCCTCGCCAGGGGCACAGGAGATCATGTACTCATCACCGAGGATGCTGACGGTAATCGGCTTGGGCTTGTTGCTCACGAATGCTCTTCCAGGGCTTTGAGACGACTGATCATGGCCTCGACACGATTACGGGCCATTTCGGTTTTCTCGATCAGGGTCGCCCGCTCGTTGACGAGTGTTTCCTGGCTTGCGCGCAGCGTCTTGTTTTCCTCCTTGAGATGCATACATGCATCGATGAGTTCGTTGACGCGTGATTCAAGCATTTTTAGTTCTTTATCCGCCATCACTGCAGCCTTTCCACATGTGTTATCCACCAACTATAGTGAGCATGATGGATCGGGTCAATCCTCACAGGCATAATAGGTAGCCATTCCACGAGACATGATTACCGCCGTGACAGCAACCATCGACTTCGAGACTATCGAAACCTCTTTGCAGGCAATCGGCCTCCAGATTTCCGCCTCCGAGGCCCATGGCCTTGTCACCGGACTGGTCTGTGGCAATTTCGACCAATCGCTTGCACTCATGGGCAAGGAACTGCTTCCCGAGAGGCATGCGGAGGATCAGGACTACCTTGACAGCAAGGCAGAGCTGACGCAGATGCATGCCCTCATCAATGAGGAGTTGCGTGATACAGAACTCGGTTTCAGACTACTCCTCCCCGCAGAAGCAGACGGTGTTGTGAAGCGCGCGGCCGCACTGGTCAGCTGGTGCCAGGGATTCATGTACGGTTTCGGTATCAGTGCGCATGAGAGCGAGAAGAAGCTGTCGGATGATGCGCAGGAAGCCCTGCAGGATCTCGGCGAGTTCACGCGACTGGACACGCTTGTCCTCAGCGAAGATGATGAGGACGAATTGCAAGCCCTGACTGAACTGGAAGAGTATATGCGCGTGGCCGTCATGACCATTTATCAGGATATGCTACCAAGATGACCAGAGCCGAATTCAAACGCCGCAGAACCCAGCTGATGCGCATGATGGGCAAGGACGCGATCGCCATCATACCCACCTCTCCGGAACGCCTGCGCAACCGTGACGTGCACTACCCCTTTCGCCCCGACAGCGATTTCTACTACCTGACAGGATTCGATGAACCCGAAGCTGTTGCTGTGCTGATTCCCGGCCGCAAGACTGCCGAGTACATTCTTTTCTGCCGCCAGCGCGATCCCGAACGTGAGCAGTGGGACGGTCGCCGTGCAGGACAGGAAGGGGCCATTCGGGATTTCGATGCCGACGACTCCTTTCCGATCGAGGATCTGGACGACATCCTTCCGCGCATGCTCGAACAGTGCGAGCGGGTTTACTATGCCATGGGCTGTGATCCTGACCTTGACCATCGCATGTCCGAATGGATCGCGAAAGTGCGCTCACGCTCGCGCTCCGGTATCCAGGGGCCCTTCGAGTTCGTCGCTGTCGATCACTACCTGCATGACATGCGTCTCTACAAGAGCCGGTCGGAAATTGCCACCATGCGCAAGGCCGCCCGTATCTCTGCGGCCGCCCATCGTCAACTCTTGAAAAAATGCCGACCCGGCTTGCAGGAATACCAGTTGCAGGCTGATTTCGAACATGCCTGTTCCAGCAAGGGCGCGACGCGCCAGGCCTACCCGTCGATCGTCGGTTGTGGTAACAACGCCTGTATCCTGCATTACGTCGAGAACAATGCCAGGCTGGAAGAGGGTGACCTGGTGCTCGTTGATGCCGGTTGTGAACTCGACTGCTATGCCTCTGATATCACGCGAACCTTTCCGGTCAATGGCAAGTTCAGCGAACCCCAGCGCCTGCTCTACCAGCTCGTGCTCGACGCCCAGCATGCGGCCATTGATGCCGTTCGCCCCGGTAACAGCTGGCACGCGCCCCACGAGGCAGCCGTCAAGGTGCTGACGCGCGGGCTCGTCAAGCTCGGACTCCTCAAGGGACAGCCTGCGCGTCTCGTCAGGAAAGAGGCCTACAGCAAGTTCTACATGCACAAGACCGGCCACTGGCTTGGCATGGATGTTCACGACGTCGGTGATTACAAGATCGACGGCGAATGGCGCATGCTCGAACCGGGCATGGTCCTGACGATCGAGCCGGGTCTCTACATCCCGGAAGGCATGCGTGGCGTGGCGAAGAAGTGGCAGGGTATCGGCATCAGGATCGAGGATGACGTTCTCGTCACCAGGGATGGGCATGATGTTCTCACGTCGGACGCACCGAAAGAGATCGACGAGATCGAGGCATTGATGGCATGAAGCACGACTACGACATTGTTATCGCCGGGGGCGGCCTGGCTGGTCTCACGCTGGCATGCGCGCTCGCCCCCACAGGGGCCCGCATGGCCGTGATCGAGGCGAGCCCGCAACAAGCCGACAGGCCACCGAGCTTTGACGATCGCGCCATCGCGCTGGCGCACGGCAGCCGCCTGATATTCGAGGGCATCGGTCTCTGGGACGCTATCGCTCCCTGCGCAACGCCGATCAGGAAGATACATGTCTCCGAGCGCGGGAGATTCGGTTTCACGCACCTGGATGCCTCGGAGGAACGTGTCCCGGCGCTCGGCTATGTCGCTCCGGCGCGCGATCTTGGCAAAGCGCTGATGGCGCGGTTTGATGCGACAGGCATCACGCAACTCCGCCCGGCCCGGCTCATCGACTTCGACACTGAAGAGGAAGGCATCACCCTCAGCGTCGATTCCGCAGGCGATGAACAGAAGATCACCACGAGACTGCTCGTGGCAGCCGATGGCGGCCAGTCACAAATCCGCGACCGGCTCGGTATCAAGGTTCGTCGATGGGACTACGGCCACACAGCGATCGTCAGCAACCTGGTGCCCGGAAAACCCCATGACAATATCGCCTACGAGCGTTTCACACCCGATGGTCCCCTGGCGCTGCTGCCGATGACGGATAACCGTTTCGGGGTCGTACTCACAGTGCCGACGGCAGAGCATGAGGAGATCCTTGCACTTGGCGACAGTGACTTCCTCGGCCTGTTGCAGGAACGCTTCGGTTATCGCTGCGGACGGTTCCAGCGTGTTGGCAGCAGAAGCGCCTACCCCCTGTCGCTCATAACGGCAAAGGAGTCAGTGCGCCAGCGTGTGGCGCTGCTTGGCAATGCCGCACACACGCTGCACCCGATCTCCGGCCAGGGCTTCAATCTCGGCCTGCGCGATGTTGCCGTACTGGTCGACGTGATTGCTGACGCCCTCAAGACCGGGGAAGACCCCGGCGAAGAGAAGATCCTGCGGGCCTATGCCACCGCGCGCCAGTCCGACCAGCGCAACATGGCACTGGTCACTGACGGACTCGCCCGCCTGTTCAGCAACCCGCTCTCAGTCATCACCACGGGGCGCAATATCGGACTACTCGCTGCGGACCTGCTTCCAGGCATACGTCACCAGATTGCACGGCATGCCATGGGGCTCAAGGATGCGCATGCCCGTCTCTCGCGAGGACTCTCCGTTGAGTAGCACGGACTATGACATTCTCGTGGCGGGCGGGGGTATGGTTGGCGCCGCACTTGCCTGCGCACTGGCCGGAAACCGCCTGCGAATTGCAGTCGTCGAGAAGCAGCCACCGCAGCTCGAGTGGTCCCCGGGAGAGATCGACCTCAGGGTCTCGGCCATCAACCACGCCTCGCGCAACCTGCTCGAGAACATCGGCGTCTGGGACGCCATCCGCGAGCGTGGCATCCAGCCCTATCGCGAAATGCGCGTCTGGGACCAGTCACGCCTTGGTGACATCCACTTCGACAGCGCCAGCATCGGCGAACCCGATCTCGGCCATATCATTCAGAACCGCATCATCCAGGCAGCGCTCTGGGAAGAGATGCAGCAGCGCGCCGACATCGACCTGCTGACACCGGCCTGTATCACCCAGGTGGACACTGAACCGGATGCGCTGTCACTCATGCTCGATGATGGCAGCAGGATCCGGTGCCAGTTGGCAGTCGCCGCTGATGGCGCCAGTTCAAGGCTGCGCAACATGGCGGGCATCGCTGTCGATGTCCACGATTTCGAGCAATACGCTGTCGTGGCAACTGTGGTAACGCCCGATGGCCACCATGAAACAGCATGGCAGCGCTTCCTGCCCAATGGCCCGCTCGCATTCCTGCCCGTATCACCATCAGCCTGCTCTATAGTCTGGTCGACGACAGAGAGCGAATCGCTCGAACTCCTCGAGATGGAGAGTTCGGCCTTTTGCGAGCGGCTCGTCGAGGCTTCCGAGGGGCGGCTTGGCGCCCTCCAGTGCTCGCCGGAGCGTGCCCGTTTCCCGTTGAGATCACAGCATGCGCAGAGTTACCTGGCAGAACGTCTCGTGCTCGTTGGCGATGCGGCGCACCAGATCCATCCGCTTGCCGGCCAGGGGGTCAATCTCGGCTTTCGTGATGCGGCCGTCCTTGCCGGGACGATCCTGCATGCGAAGAGCCGTGGCGAACCCTGGTATGAGCGACCCGTGTTGCGACGCTACGAACGCGCACGGCGTGGCGACAACCAGCTGACACGCAAGAGCATGGAAGCTTTCAACAGCCTCTTCAGCAACAGCTCACCCCCGCTGCGCCTGGCGCGCAACTTCGGTCTCAGGGCTGTGGACAGCAGCCACATCGCGAAACGCTTTTTCATGCAGCAGGCACTGGGCACCGGAATGGATGTCCCGCCTCTGTGCCGCAAGCGCCTTGCAGGGTAGAATGCACGGATAGTCGTCCACACCCTGTTCACATGCTCCGCACACTGTTCGTTTACATGGCACTTCTCTCCAGCGGCCTGGCACTTGCCGGCTGTGGCCAGAAGGGGCCGCTCTACATGCCGGAGGACGAGCCTGCGACTGTCGAGACGCCCCCTCCCCCGGCATCACAGACACAAGCGGATACCGACTGACGGGAGGCCGTGCATGGATCATTTCACCTACATCAACGACGAGCTGCATGCCGAATCCGTACCACTTGCGGAGATCGCTGCAAGCTTCGGCACACCATGCTATGTCTACTCGCGCGCAACACTCGAAAGACACTGGCATGCATTCAACGACGCCTTCGAGAGCCATCCGCATCTCGTCTGCTATGCCGTCAAGGCCAACTCCAACCTCGCTGTTCTGAACATCCTCGCGCGTCTCGGGTCGGGGTTTGACATCGTTTCGATCGGCGAACTCGAACGCGTCATTGCGGCCGGCGGCGATCCTGCCAAAGTGGTCTTCTCCGGTGTCGGCAAGCGCGAGGACGAGATCCGCCGGGCTCTCGAACTCGAGATTCACTGTTTCAATGTCGAATCCGGCGCGGAACTGCTGCGCATCAACCGCATCGCCGGTGAAATGGGCAAGCAGGCCCCTGTCTCCCTGCGCGTCAATCCTGACGTCGACGCCAATACGCACCCCTATATCTCCACGGGTCTCAGGGAGAACAAGTTCGGCGTCGATGTCGAGAGTGCCATGCGCCTCTACCGTGAAGCGGCCGAACTCGAACATCTCGATGTGTGCGGCATCGACAGCCATATCGGTTCCCAGCTGACCGAGCTCTCACCCTTCCTTGCGGCTCTCGAACGCGTGCTCGCAATGGTCGATACCCTGAAGCAGGAAGGCATTGCGATCCGTCACATCGATCTTGGCGGCGGCCTGGGCGTTCCCTATACAGACGAGCGGCCACCTCATCCGCAGGATTATGCTCACGCTGTCAGCACGCGCCTCGCGAACAGCGACCTCGAGATCATCCTCGAGCCCGGACGCGCTATCGCGGCCAACGCCGGCATCCTGCTGACAAGGGTCGAGTATCTCAAGCCAACCGACGAGAAGGATTTTGCCATCGTCGATGCAGCCATGAACGACCTGCTGCGCCCCGCTCTCTACCAGGCAACCCAACAGATCATCCCTGTCGACAAGGGTCACAAAGGCCGCGATGGTATCTATGACATCGTCGGCCCTGTCTGCGAAACCGGTGATTTTCTCGGCAAGGAGCGTGCGCTCTCTCTGGCCGAGGGCGACCTCCTGGCCGTACGCTCCAGTGGCGCTTACGGCTTCACCATGAGTTCGAACTACAATACCCGGCCGCGTGCGGCCGAGGTGCTCGTCGACGGTGACCGCGTGCATCTCGCCAGGGAACGTGAATCGCTTGCCGCGCTCTATGCAGGGGAGCACCTGTTGCCGGCAGACTGACACTCTCAACGGGTGTAGACTTCCGGCATGGAATTGAAATTCACCAAGATGCAGGGCGCAGGAAACGATTTCGTCGTTTTCAATGCCATTGATCAACAGGTCGATCTCGGCCGTGAGCAGCTGCAACAGATCGCCGACCGCCATTTCGGAATCGGCTGCGATCAGGTCTTGCTGGTCGAGCCACCACGTATCGAGGGCACCGAATTCCATTACCGCATCTTCAACGCAGACGGCGGCGAGGTCGAGCAGTGCGGCAATGGCGCTCGCTGTTTCGCGCGCTACGTCCACGACAAGGGGCTCAGTAGCAGCAAGGAACTGCATGTCGGCACAGCGAAGGGACGTATCACGCTCTATCTCGAGCATGGCGGGCAGGTCCGCGTCAACATGGGTATTCCGCGATTCGAGCCCGCGGATATCCCGTTCCTGGCGGAGACAGTCGCACTCTCCTACGGCATCGATCTCGACGGGGCCCAATACCATATCAGTGTCGTCTCCATGGGCAACCCCCACGCCGTCCTGCTGGTCGACGATATCGATACTGCGCCTGTCGAGACGATCGGCCCCCTGCTGGAGTCGCATCCGAGATTTCCGCAGCGCGTCAATGTCGGCTTTATGGAACACAGGCATCGAGACAGGATCGCACTGCGCGTCTACGAGCGTGGTGCAGGTGAGACACTGGCTTGCGGCACAGGAGCCTGCGCGGCCGTTGTCAGCGGCATCCGCCAGCAGAGCCTCGCCACGGAGGTGACGGTGGAACTGAAAGGAGGGGTACTTGTGATAAGCTGGACAGGTGAGGGAGAGCCGGTGTGGATGACCGGGCCGGCAGAGACAGTTTATGAAGGGGTTATCAGCCTATGAGCGATAAAACAGGGTACGACGCGGATTTCGAAGCCGAAATCGCGGACTATCTGCACAATCACAGTGACTTCTTCTCGCGCCATCCGGAACTGCTGCAGATGCTTCACGTTCCGCATAGCGCAGGCGAGGGGACGATTTCACTCGTCGAACGGCAAACGCAGCTGCTGCGTGAAAAGGCCGGTGAGTACAGAAAGCAGCTCGAGCAGCTGATCGCAGTTGCACGCGAGAACGATGACCTCAACAGGCGCCTCCACGAGCTGACCCTCACGCTGATCGAAACCGAAGAACTCGACGGTCTCATGGACATCCTGCTCGACGACCTGCGCGAGCAGTTTAATGCCGATGCCGTCGAGCTGAAGCTCTTCTCTGCAGAAAATCTCGAGCAGGCGGTCAACGAGCGGCAGGCCGTGCCACTGATGTTCGACGACTTCATGAAGCAGGGCAAGCCCAAGTGCGGTGCGCTCAAGAAAGAACAACTGCAGTACCTCTTCGGGAACATGGCAGCGGAGACAGGCTCCGTTGCACTCATCCCGCTGACACATAATGCCGTCGAGGGTGTACTGGCGATCGGCAGCCGTGACGCGCAACGCTTCCATCCCGGCAAGGATACGGAATTCCTGCAACGCCTCGGCGATCTCGTCAGCCACGCCCTCGGGCGCATCAAGCCGCTGGAGCAGGAATGAGCGAGACGGGTCCATTGCAGGCCCGGCTCAGCGGATTCATCGACCACCTGCGTCACGAGCGGCGACTCTCCACAGCCACTGTCTCGAACTACCGGCGCGACCTCGAACAGTTTCTCTCGTGGCTCGAGAACAGGGGGACAGATGCCCCTGAAGAGATCAACCAGCACCTGGTTCGCGCATGGGTTGCGAGCAGACACAGACAGGACATCAGCGGCAAAAGCCTGCAGCGGCAGCTTTCAAGCCTTCGCACATTCTTCCGCTACCTGTTGCGTGAAGGTGTCATGGGACATAACCCTGCCGAAGGCGTACGCGCCCCCAAGGCCAAGCGCCCCCTGCCGAAGGCGCTCGACGCAGACCAGCTCTCGCGCATCCTCGAACGCCAGGCCAGCGATCCTTTGGAGAAACGCGACCTGGCCATGATGGAGCTCTTCTACTCCTGTGGCCTGCGGCTTGCAGAGCTCGTGTCACTCGACGTCAAGGACCTTCCGGCCGAGAATGATCAGCTCGAGGTCATCGGCAAGGGGGCGAAAACGCGGCGAGTCCCGCTCGGCAAGATGGCCCGCAAGGCAATTGCGGAATGGCTCCGGGAACGCGAACGCTATGCCGCTGGCGATGAGCCAGCGCTTTTTGTCAGCGCCCGCGGGAAACGCATTCACCCGCGCAGTGTCCAGCAGCGCATCAGCCGCATGGCCAGACAGCTCAACGCGCTGCAGCACCTCCATCCACACATGCTGCGGCACTCATTCGCAAGCCACCTGCTCGAATCCTCCGGAGACCTGCGTGCAGTGCAGGAGCTGCTCGGGCACGCTGATATCAGCACGACGCAGGTCTACACCCATCTCGACTTCCAGCATCTCGCCCAGGTCTATGACCAGGCCCACCCCCGGGCCAGGAAAAAGCGCGGCAAGGGCTGAGCCCGCAGCTTACGCCTGCAGGAAAATCTCCTTGTAGCAGACATAGATCGAGATCATGCCAACAGGCGCGAGGATGAGCATGCCGAGACCCATGGGTATCATCGCGAGGATGCTCAGCAGGATCATGAGAATCCCGAAGAGCAGGAAAGGCATGATGTTCCTCAAACAGCCACGGAAGCTGAGCTTGAGGGCCTGCATGACCTCGAGATCATTGAAGGTGATCAGGGCCGGTGCGAAATAGAAGGCCATGATGACAGGGATCGTCACGGCCAATGCAATCAGCGCAACGAGCAGAAGCACAACACCACCGACAGACTCCATGAGCTGCTCGGCTGCCGCAGGATCATCGAAGCCACCTTCCATGCCGGCCAGGCCGAAGATCAGGCCGAAAAATACAACTGAGATAACGACAAGCAGCAACGAGAAGGCGATGTAGAGAACGCCGAGAATCAAAAGCCGGTTCCGCTGCGGAATGGAGAATCCGGCAAAGAGCCGTTCGATGGAAAACCGCTTCCCCGCATCGAGATCCCGGCAGGCAAGCAGGATGCCCGCGAAGAGCACCGGGTAGAGCACGTTGATGAGCAGGGAACCGACAAAGGGAATCAGCGCAGCAAGAAACATCAGTGCGAAGAGCACCACGATCATGAGGATCCAGTTCAGCGGTGATTGTTTGAAATAATTCCAGGCCTCGGCAATCCAGCCCGCTCCCCTGCCAAAGGGATGCTTTCTTGGCTCACCGAGCAGACTGCCCGGTTCGAAATCCTGCTCGACGAGGAGATCCGAGGATGGTGATTCGTACGGATTTTGCTGATCGGCCATGGTGACTCCTTGATTCTTGTTCAGGTTGATTCTTTGTCAGACATTCCTGTTTGCAACCATAGCAAAAGGTCGACTTTCTTCCATGCGTTTTTTATGACTGGTCACAGGCACATTGAAAAACAGAAAAGAAGCTCGTGATTGCATTCCGGTCACAAGGCCTCTATCTTGGAAAAAACAGCCGGACACCCGAGATGTTCTCTGCCTTGAGGCGATGGCGCCGTCGTCGCATCATCAACAAATCCGTCATCAGTGACGAGGCATGGCAAGATGCATTCGCCGCCCTCCCCCTCCTCGAACGGCTGGACAGCCGGGAAAGAGAGAAGTTGCAGGAACTTGCGACCCTGTTACTGCACGAGAAGCACTTTTCAGGCGCCCATGGTCTCGAGGTCACCGAGCCCATGCAGCTTCTGATCGCACTACAGGCCTGCCTGCCGATCCTCAATCTCGATATCGACTGGTACCGTAACTGGCACTCCGTGATCATCTACCCGGAAGGCTTTGCCGCCGAGAGCACCGTCATCGATGATGCCGGCATCACCCACAAGGTCAGGCGCGCACTCAGTGGCGAAGCCTGGGAGGGCGGACCAGTCATCCTCTCATGGATCGACTCCCTGCATGCCGGACAGGTCGTTGACGGCGTCAACCTCGTCATTCATGAATTCGTGCACAAGCTCGATATGCGCAACGGTAATGCCAACGGATTTCCGCCTCTGCATGCAGGAATGGACCGCAATGCCTGGACAGGGACATTCTCGGCAGCATTCGAAGACTTCCAGCAACGGCTGTTCGATGGCGAAACCGCAGGTATCGATCCCTACGCCGGGCACTCACCAGCAGAGTTTCTCGCAGTACTCAGCGAGGTCTTTTTCGAGCGCCCCGAACTCGTTCATGACCTCTACCCCGACGTTTATAGCCAGATGGTTCTCTTTTTCAGGCAGGATCCGATGAGGTGAGCGGATAGCTGTTTTTTCTTTCCTGTCCC
>Ga0180436_10005642_pt1 | contig 11019 bp, 13 predicted proteins | sample SS_ome_2_FD_132434 | JGI IMG/M metagenome (GOLD analysis project Ga0180436, IMG submission 132434) | Hypersaline lake sediment archaeal communities from the Salton Sea, California, USA - SS_3_S_2 metaG | ecosystem: Environmental > Aquatic > Non-marine Saline and Alkaline > Hypersaline >...
CAGAAAACGGCAGCGTGGCAGTGTGTCGCCGACTGCCTGGCTGCAGGGTAAAAGCGGTGGAAACGAAAAGAGCCGACTGGAAATCAGCCGGCTCCTGAGCACATGATTATTGCGGTTCAGCTCAGCTCTTCCACAGACCGTGCAGGTTGCAGTATGCCCGGACGTCTGCTTCAGCGGCGGTAACCGGGAAGAATGCTTTCGGTTCCTGGCCGGGATCGAGGAAAACTTTGTAGCTCGTGCCGTTTGCATTGAGTTCGATCCATTCGATCCAGTGTTTTTCGTCCATCGGATGGGCAACGGAACCGACCGCAACCTCCCAGCCTCCGTCCACCTTCGTTGCGACGGGGACGTGCTTTTCCTGGGCGGCATCCACGGTATTTTCGGCCATCAGCACCATGTCCTGTCCGCAGCAGACCAGGGCGCCGTCTCCTCCGGTCAGTACTTCAACGATATTTCCGCACAATTTGCATTTGTAGACTTCCAATCTTTGCGCCATTATTCACCCTCCTTCGGTAGTGTTTGCCTGGCAGATAACTGCGTTAACGGTTTGGCTTCAGCGTATGATCCGGTGGATTTTCCCGCGTCCTGAGCAGGATGAGAGCGGAACAGCCGGTCTCCCACCCGGCGCTTGACGCGAAACTGCAGAAACATCCCCACGCTGGTACGGTAAATGACTACGCTCGTAGTTTAGCTGACGTTTACCGGTTGTCAACCACTAATGGTTGCCTCATCGATGAAGCCAAATTATATTTATGTCGTTGTAATGAATGAAATAGGTATTACTGAGTAGTATGAAGTCTTCGAAAGCGGTTTTAACAAAACTACATTGGAACTGGAGGGAGAACGTTATGAAAAGAACTCTTGCTGCGATGGTTTGTGGTCTGATTTTGACTGGTGGCGCCGGATACGCCTGGAGTGCTGATTACGACCACGAATTCACTGAAAAGGGAACGACGTTTGCGTGGAAAATAGACGGTGATACGCTGCATGTTAAAATGTCTGCAAAAACCAAGGGCTGGGTTGCGGTCGGTTTCAACCCGACCAGCAAGATGAAAGATGCCAATTACATTCTCGGCTATGTAAAAGACGGTGAAGCCGAAGTTGTGGACCATTTCGGCGATAAAGCCACCGGGCATTCCGCGGACGAAAAACTCGGCGGGACGTCCGACGTCACGCTGGTCGGCGGCTCTGAAGCGGGCGGGGTGACGACGATTGAGTTCACCATTCCGATGAATTCAGCCGACCAGTATGACTCGGTATTGTCCAAGGACGGTGACACGGTCGTGCTGCTTGCTTATGGGCCTCCGCGGGACAGCTTCAGGGCGCGGCACAAGGCGAAAGCCAAGAAAACGGTAAACCTGGGCAGCGGCGAGGTGAAATAGGACCGCTCTCGCGATGAAACGCCTTCTGCTCATAGCCGCACTGTGCTGCGGGATCGGATTGCAGGGTACGGCTGTGGCGCAGACCGCATCCGGCGGTGCAGGCGATACCGGGGGAAAGATCGTGGTCGATGAGCAGACGGGCGTGACCCTGCCGCTCGATGCCGAATTCGTCGACGAAAACGATCTCCCGGTCACCTTGGGCGGGCTGATCGAGCTGCCGACGATCCTCCTGCCGATCTATTTTTACTGCCCCAACTCATGCAGCACGAATCTCGCCAACCTGGCGGTCGGGCTTGGCCGGATGAAACTCGAGGCAGGAACCGATTACCAGGTGATCGCCCTCAGCTTCAATCACCTCGAAACCCCGGAAACCGCGCGGAACGCAAAAGCCAATTACCTGAAGCTGCTGCCCGATGATTTTCCGCAGGACCAGTGGCGGTTTCTGACCGGCAGCGAAGCGCAAATCAAGGACGTACTCGATACGATCGGTTTCACCTTCAAACCACTGGAAGACGGGACCTTTATCCATCCGTCCGCGCTGGTGTCGGTGTCTGCCGACGGCCGCGTTATTAAATATGTTTACGGTAATTTCATTGCCGGAGATATTGAGCTTGCCGTAGCCGAGGCGGCCAGAGGAGCCCCGGCTACGTCGATCAAGCGTTTTCTGAACTACTGCTTCAACTACGATCCCGACACGAACAAGTCGTTCTTCCAGGGAGTAAAAATCGTAATTCTCACGTTGTTTGGCGGTCTGATTCTCCTCTTTTTCGCCCGCTTCATCTGGCGGCGCAGGGAAAGTACAGAATAAAACCGCACTACAGGATATCTCGATATGGAACAGGTAAAATCATTTTATGAAACGCCGTCTCCTCCCGGCCTGACCGGAATCAAGGCGTGGCTGCTGACCCACGATCACAAGCGGCTGGCGCTCATGTACCTGTGGGCCGTGTTTTTCTGGCTGGTGCTGGCCATCTTTATCGGTCTGCTGCTCAGGATCGAGCTGATGGCGATGGGGCAGACAATCATGCCGGCGGAGATATACAACTCCTTTTTCACGCTGCACGGGGTGATCATGATCTTCTTATTCGTGATCCCCGCAATCCCGGCAATCTTCGGTAATTTTTTCCTGCCGATCCAGATCGGCGCCGATGACGTGTTTTTCCCGCGGCTGAACCTGCTGTCCTGGTATCTCTACATGATCGGCGGATTGACGGCGATCGTTTCGCTGTTTACCGGCGACGGGTTCGCCGACACCGGCTGGACGTTTTACGTGCCGTTCTCGGTGACCACGGAAACCAACGTGTCGCTGACGGTGACGGCGGCGTTCATTCTCGGTATGTCGTCGCTGCTGACCGGCCTCAATTTCGTCACGACAATTCACCGAATGCGGGTGAAAGAGATGGGCTGGCTGCAGATACCGCTCTTTACCTGGTCGTTGTATGCAACCGCATGGGTGCAGATCCTGGCCACCCCGGTTGTGTCGATTACGCTGGTCCTGGTCGTGCTCGAGCGATTTTTGAATATCGGCCTGTTCGATCCGGACAAAGGCGGGGACCCGCTGCTGTACCAGCACCTGTTCTGGATGTATTCGCACCCGGCGGTCTATATCATGATCCTGCCGGGAATGGGGGTGATTTCCGAGATCATTCCGGTTTTTTCGAGAAAGGCGATTTTCGGCTACAAGGGCATCGTGGTGTCGTCGATGGCCATCGCGATCGCCGGATCGCTGGTCTGGGCCCATCACATGTATACGAGCGGCATGAGCGACGTGTCTGTCTTCGTCTTTTCGCTGCTCACGTTCCTGGTCGCGATACCGACGGCGGTGAAGGTGTTTTCATGGGTGTCGACCATGTACAAGGGGTCGATTCTGATGACCCCGCCGCTGCTGCTGGCGCTGATATTTATCTACCTGTTTACGGTCGGCGGATTGACCGGACTCGTCCTGGGCGCGGCCGGTACCGATATTCACGTGCATGACACCCAGTTCGTGGTCTCCCATTTTCACTTCACGATGTTCGGGGGCACCGGCTTTGCGTTTTTTGCGGCGCTGCACTACTGGTGGCCGAAGATGTTCGGCATCATGTACGATTTCAAAAAGGCCTATATCGGCTCCGTGCTGACCGCCATCGGCTTCATTTTCCACTATGTGCCGATGATGATCCTCGGTATGCAGGGCATGCCGCGGCGCTACTTCGACTATCTGCCGCAGTTTGAAACCGGCAACTTCCTGGCCGGATTCGGCGGGATTCTGATGGTGGCCGGCATCATGCTGATGTTCGTGAACCTCTGGAGTTCGTTCAGGCAGCGTGTCGAGGCCTCCGATGACCCGTGGGGCGGGGTGACGCTTGAGTGGATGGTTCCGTCGCCGCCGCCGCTGCACAATTTCGTCGAGAAACCGCACGTGATGGAATACCCGTACGACTTCTCGGATGTGCTCAAAAAAGCCGCCCGGGAAAAAACCTAGCACCGGCTGTCACTATCGCCATGGAAAAAACAATCGATAAAACCGGCGTCAGGATCGGCATGTGGATTTTTCTCTATTCGGAGATCATCCTGTTCGGCGGCCTGTTCGTATTATATGCTGTCTACTTTCACATGTACCCCGAGGATTTCGGCGCCGGCGGCAAGGAGTTGAATCGTATTTTCGGCACGGCCAACACGCTGATCCTGCTGTTCAGCAGTTTTACCGTCGCCGCGTCGATCACGGCCATTCAGCGCCGCAAAAAAGGGGTTGCTGTCGGGCTGCTGGTTGTTTCGCTGCTGTGCGGGGTCGGTTTCCTGGTGAATAAATATTTCGAGTGGGGCGCCAAGTTCCATCATGGCCTGTATCCCAATTCGGACAAGCTGCTCGAGTCCGATCCCGGGTTCAATATTTTTTTTGGTCTGTACTACACGATTACCGGGCTGCACGGACTGCATGTGATTATCGGCATGGTCCTGCTGGGCGTATCGCTCGTGCTGATCGTGTGCGGCAGAATCGATGAAGGCCGGTATGCGATGCTCGAGAACAGCGGGCTGTACTGGCACCTGGTCGACCTGATCTGGATTTACGTGTTTCCGCTGTTTTACCTGGTATTGTAACGGAGGCTATAATGGACGAACATGAACAAGAGCATATCCTGCCCTACCGGTTTCTTGCCCTGGTTTTCGGCGGACTCGTGCTGCTGACCGGGGTGACGGTGGCGGTATCGTACATCGACTGGGGGTTTCTAAACGTGCCGATCGCACTGTTCGTGGCTTCGAGCAAGGCGACGCTGGTGCTGCTGTTTTTCATGCACATCAAGTACGAGGGCATGGTTATCAAGGTCTCCTTTATCAGTACGATGTTTTTTCTGGCGATCATGATAAGCTTCACGTTCTGGGACGTGGCGTTTCGTTGAGATGAGAACAAAGAGAAGAGAAATATGAATCCGGTACGAGGAGTAGATCTGGCCTTCTGGTATATTCTCGGTATTTCCGTGCTGCTGCTGATCGGGATTACGGCGGTGATGATCTTTTTCGTGATCAGGTACCGGCGCAGCAAACACCCGGTTCCCGTAGATATCAGGGACAATCTCAACCTGGAGGTGGTGTGGACGGTTCTGCCGACACTGATCGCGCTGACGATGTTCTGGGTCGGCTGGAAATCATATATCGGCTTGCGCGAAGTACCCGAGGATGCCATCGAGATCGAAGTGGCCGGCCAGATGTTCTCCTGGGTGTTCTTGTATCCCAACGACAAGGAAACCGAAGGTGAACTGGTGGTGCCGCTCGGCAAGGCGGTCAAACTCAATATCGAATCGTGGGATGTGCTGCACAGCTTCTACATCCCGAGCTACAGGATCAAGGTGGATGCGGTGCGGGGCATGACCACGTACGCGTGGTTCAATGCCGACAGGATAGGGGAGTATGATATTCTCTGCACCGAGTACTGCGGGGTCGATCATGCGTATATGCTCGGCAAACTGAAGATCGTGCCGGAAGACGAATATCTGGCCTGGCTCGAAACAGAAGAGTGAACAAGGATCCGAAACAGTTTAAACCGTTATCGGCTGAGCTCGATCTGCCGCTGTTCAGCCAGCTCAGATACCGGATTCAGGCGGCAAAGGTCTGGTTGTGCCTGCTCGTGGCTTTTTCGGCACTGCTCGGTTTCGCGATGGCTTCATTCAGTCTCGGCGACGGCGGCGCCGCAGTTTTTGTTTCGGTGCTGCTGCTCGCCTGCGGTGCAGCTTCGCTGAATTCGTACCAGGAGCACCGCAGCGACAAACAGATGACGCGGACCGCAGGCCGGCCGCTGGCCCTGGGGCTCATGTCCCCGGCAGCGGCGCGGAGGCAGGGGCAGATCCTTGCCGGCCTGGGATTGTTCCTGCTGTACCTCGGTACGGCCTCGACGGCGGCTGTTGGGGTCGGGGCGGCGGCGCTGGTTATCTACAACGGCGTGTATACGCCGCTGAAATATACAACCGTGTGGGCGGTACTTCCCGGCGCGGTATGCGGGGCGATGCCGCCGTATATCGGCTGGATCGGCGCCGGCGGAGACCCGTTTTCGCCTGTTATCCTCGGGGTGACGGTGATGCTGGCCCTCTGGCAGATCCCCCATTTCTGGCTCGTGCTGCTCAGCTACCGGGATGATTACCGGCACGCGCACCTGCCGAACATGGCTCGCCTGGTGCCGGAGTCGTCCTTGAAATACCTGTCGATTGTGTGGGTTGCCGCCCTGATCGTCGTTTTACATACGCTGCTGGCAATTATGCCGACGATACCGGCCGGGCTCAGGATAGCAATGAGCGCCACCGGTCTTATATTCTTATGTGGCTTCGGCCTTGTCATGACGCGGCAGCGCAGACCGAACTACCGGATCCTGTTCATGATCCTCAACATGTTCATGCTGTACATCATGGCCCTGCTGACCGTAGCCTGCCTTGTTATATAGTCCGGAATCGACCCCGGCAGATTGAAACGACCCGGTATGTGGTGATGGGAAAGAAAAAGAAAAAATGCTGCGGCAAGTTCAAGAAGAAAGGCAAAGCGTGCGGAAGCTGCCCACTGGCGGCGAAAGGTGTCGTGTGCATGGAGGACTTGAAGCAGTGCCGCGACTGTAAAGCCGTCAACAAGAAAAAGAAGAAAAAAGCAAAGGCTCTGGTTGCTGGAGGGAGATGATCATGACGATAGATTGGGCGTATCTGCGCAAAGGGTGAGTTTCGTGCACGAAGGCCCGTGCGGCTTTTGCAGAAGCGAAGCTGTCGATAACTGAAGAGGTGGATGCGAAGAAGCAGGTGATCGGGCCCGACGAGGTCTGGGAGTTTCTGTCGGGCGCGGATACCGTGCATGTCGCCAGCGGCCAGAAAACACTGACGTACAGACCCGACGCGGCGAGCAGGGAAGAGCTGGTAAAGAAAGCGACCGGACGCACCGGCAACCTGCGGGCTCCGGCCCTGCGCATCGGCGGCGATCTCTACGTCGGCTTCAATGCCGGCATGTATGCAGATCTGCCGAAATAAAAAAAGCCGGAACCGCGATACGGTTCCGGCTTTTCACGACGAGTGCCTCTGAGCGTTATCCGTCATACTCCCAGAACGCGTCCTGGTCGGCACCGCAGACCGGACATACCCATTCTGCCGGCAGGTCTTCCCACGCGGTTCCCGGATCAACGCCATTAGCAACATCACCTTCGGCCGGATCGTAAATATAACCACACGGACATTCCCATTTCTTCATAATACCCTCCTTAGAGTTTTTGGTGTACAGGATTGTTCCTAGTTGATACTGATTCCTATTCGCATTTGACCCGCATAATTATAGCGTCTTTCCATCCAGAGTCAACTACTACGATGTGGGGCAGCAATAAAAATTTTGCACATCGCCCGGTATCTTACCCAGACCTTGTAATGATCTCCTTTGCCGGTATCAGGGCGGTTGCCGTGGCACCCACGATGTTGCCGGCGACGCCGGGCCCGTCGCCGGCCATGAACAGCCCGCTGATGGTGGTCTCGAGATTATTGTCCGTATCGACCTGGGTTGCAAAAAACTTGATTTCCGGCGCGTAGAGCAGGGTCTCGTCATTGGCGACCCCCGGGACCACCTGGTTCAGCTGCTGCAGTCCGTCAATCAGGTTGGAAAGGATCCGTTCGGGCAGGGCCATCGCGATATCGCCGCAGGTGACGTTTTTCAGTGTCGGTTCGATATAGCTGTTACGGACCCGGTTCCAGGTAGACCGGCGGCCTCGTTTCAGGTCACCGTAGCGCTGCAGAATCGGTTTGCCGCCGCCGATCAGCGTGGCCAGTTTGCCGATCGATTCACCGTAGGCCTGGTTGTCTTCGACGGGATCGGTAAGCACGACCTTTGACAGGAAGGCGAAGTTCGAGTTATCGCTTTTGCGGTCCATGTAGGCATGCCCGTTTACACAAACAAAATCCTGGTAGTTCTCGAGGGCGACGAAGCCGCCGAAATTGGTACAGAATGTCCGGGTCTGATCGTCGTACCTGCTGGTCCTGATAAAAAAGGTCGGATCGTAGATCACCGAGCAGAGGTCCTGCAGGATCTCGTTGTGCACTTCGACCCGGACGCCCACTTCGATGCCCCGCTGGGATACGTCGATGTTATTCTTTCGGGCCAGTTGTCCTATCCATTCGGCACCGACCCGGCCGGGGGCCATGATGATGTTTTTGCAGCGGTAGGTGCTCTTATTGGTGACAAGCCCCGAAATGGCCCCGTTGTCGATGACGATGTCCTGGGCTTCTTCGTAATGATGGAACTCGACGCCCGCCTGTTCCGTGTAGTCGGCGAGCGCGGCGATATGCTCCGGTAAATTGTCGCTGCCGAGATGCTTCTGCTTGATGATCAGCAGGTCGATGCCGCTCTTGCGGGCATCTTTGCGGATCTGCAGGGCCTGATTCATATCGGTCGGATACACCTGACCGTCCATGCCGAAACGGTTGTAGATCTCTTCGGTTTCGTCGATGAGCTGTTTCGCTTCCGATTGGGGCAGGAACTGGGTGAGATCGGTCTTGCCCAGTTTGTGGATGAAGTTCAGTTTGCCGTCGGAAAACAGCCCGGCGCCGCCGATGCCGCACAGGATGTTGCACGGCTTGCACTTGACGCAGCCGTTTTCCTTGATCGGGCACTTGCGTTTCAGCGGTGCCGCGCCTTTATCGAGCAGGAGGATGCGCAGGTCGGAGTTTTCGGCCAGGTAATAGGCGCCGAACAGGCCGGCAGGGCCGCCGCCGACGATGATGACGTCGAATTCGTCTTTCAGGTGAGACATGGTGTCCGGTCTCTGCTATTTAGTTTCTGCCTGGCTCTTCGCCTCGGCAGGTTCCGCCGGCTCCTTGGCAACCGGGAGCCCGAATCCCATACGCACTTTGCTTTCGATTTCTCCCATCATCTCGGGGTGGTCGACCAGGAACTGCTTGGCGTTTTCACGCCCCTGGCCGATCCGTTCATCGAGATATGAGTACCAGGCACCGCTCTTGTCCACGATCTCCTGGTCGACGGCGAGGTCGAGAATGTCTCCGGAGGCGGAAACGCCTTCACCGAAAATGATGTCGAACTCACAGGTTTTAAACGGCGGCGCAACCTTGTTTTTCACCACTTTGACCCGGGTGCGGTTGCCGATGGGCTCCTGGCCGTCCTTGATCTGACCGATTTTCCTGATATCGAGCCGCACCGAGGAATAAAATTTGAGGGCGTTGCCGCCGGTTGTCGTTTCGGGATTGCCGAACATCACGCCGATCTTCATCCTGATCTGGTTGATGAAGACCAGGATCGTGTTGGAGCGGCTCAGGACCCCGGTGAATTTACGCATGGCATGAGACATCAGCCGGGCCTGCAGGCCGACGTGGGCGTCGCCGACGTTGCCGTCGATTTCCGCACGCGGTACCAGCGCGGCAACCGAGTCGATGACGATAATGTCGACCCCGCCGGAGCGGATCAGGATTTCGGCAATCTCCAGGGCCTGCTCACCGAAATCGGGCTGCGAAACGAGCAGGTCGTCGATATTGACGCCGAGTCGTTCGGCATAGGCGGTGTCGAGGGCATGTTCGGCATCGATAAAGGCGGCGGTGCCGCCTTTTTTCTGGGCTTCGGCAATGACATGCAGGGCCAGCGTGGTTTTACCGCTTGCCTCCGGTCCGTAGATCTCGGTTACCCTGCCGCGCGGAAGACCGCCGACCCCGAGCGCGATATCGAGGCTCAGCGAGCCGGTCGGAATCGCCGGGACCTGCTCCGCCTCCTGGGAGCCCAGACGCATGATCGCACCTTTACCGAATTGACGCTGAATCTGGTTCAGCGCATTTTCAACACTGCTCATTTTATTTTTGGCCTGCATGAGAACTCCTGAACGATGATGTTAAATTTTAGGATCGCGGATTGCGGCAACCTTGCGTGATTTTCCAGGCTAAAGATATATAAACTCGGCGCGGAAACATCAAGGTCGATTCGTGCTTGTTTCAATCAATTCCAAGAGAAAAAGCCGGAGCATATTGAGGCCGGTCTGTACGGCCATATGCTGGATCCGGATGCGGCCGCCGCGCAGCGAAAATCTATGCGCAGACGTGTCGTTTTCGCTGCTGAAGCCGATATAGACGGTACCGACCGGTTTTTCGAGGCTGCCGCCGTCGGGGCCGGCTATTCCGGTGATCGAGATACCGATATCGGTGCTGCAGCGCCGGCGAATCCCCGCGGCCATCGCTGCGGCCGTTTCGGAACTGACGGCGCCGAATTGTTCAAGCAGTTCTCTGTCGACGCCGAGCATCTCCTGCTTGAGTTCGTTTGCATAGGTCACGGCACCACCGGCAAAATAGTCAGAGCTTCCGGGGATCCGGGTAATCCGGTGACACAGGAGGCCGCCGGTGCACGATTCGGCTATCGCGAGCCGCTTTTCGGTTTGCCGCAGAAGGGTTCCGACCACCGCTTCGAGCTCATCCGTATCGGTTCCATAGACGGCGCTCCCCAGCGTCCGCTCGAGTTCGGCGCAAGCCGTCTCGAATTCGGACTGGCCGCACTGATCACCGTCATTGCGATGCAGCACGCTGACATGAACGTCGGGGTAAACCGGGTAATAGCCGATCGTTATCGTATCGGGCAGGTCGAGCTTGTTGATCTTGCGGTTGATTTCCGACTCTGCCATCGGAAAGACCTTGTAGATCCGCTGTCTTGTCTGTACCGCCGTCCCTTCCTGCCAGACCGAGAGCCGCGGCAGTACGATGCGGGTCATCAGGTCCATCATCTCGTCGGGGACGCCGGGCAGGAAGAAAATGGGGGTGTCGTCGTGAACCAGCTGATATCCGGCAACGTGGGATTCGGGTTCAAGCGCCTGGGCGCCTTTGGGAAGCCAGGCCAGCTTTTCCAGCGGGTTGTTCGGTGAAACGTTGTGTTTGGCGAGATGTTCACGAATCCATGCGAGTATGGCGAGATCCGGCATCGTCGGCCGATTCAGCGCATGCGACACCGCTTCATTGGTTATATCGTCGTCGGTGGATCCCAGTCCGCCGGTGACGATAATGAAATCGACCCGGCCGATTGCCTGGAGCAGCGCTTCGCCGATCAGCGAAGGCGTATCGCCGATGGTGCTCATGGCGTGGATCGTGTGGCCGGCGTCGAATAATTTACGCGCGGCAAAGCCGCTCGTCGTATTCAATATCCTGCCCGACGTCAGTTC
>Ga0180436_10005643_pt1 | contig 11018 bp, 10 predicted proteins | sample SS_ome_2_FD_132434 | JGI IMG/M metagenome (GOLD analysis project Ga0180436, IMG submission 132434) | Hypersaline lake sediment archaeal communities from the Salton Sea, California, USA - SS_3_S_2 metaG | ecosystem: Environmental > Aquatic > Non-marine Saline and Alkaline > Hypersaline >...
GAACTCACCAACCTACGTAGCCGGGGCCCGGCTCTCTGGTGCACAAAGCCGGGCTTGCACTGTGCCCAGGGGAGCCAGTGTGCCATCCGTAGCCCGTGAAAACTGTCGGATTGGAGAGGGAACAGAGTTGACGCAGTCAGGGAAGCGTAAGCACATCCCACAGCGGACCTGTATAGCCTGTCGCTCGAAGCGTCCCAAGCGTGAGCTGGTGCGCATCGTGCGCGCCCCCGACGGTGATGTGGCTGTGGATAAGACAGGAAAACAGAGTGGTCGTGGTGCCTATCTCTGTCCAACTAGAGAGTGTTGGCATAGGGCTCTCTCAGAGGGACTCCTGAGCCGCGCCCTCCGGGTGAGCCTGACCGAAGAGACCAGAACTTGTCTCGATGAGTATGTGGCTGGCTTCTGACGACAACTGGGGCTGTTTCTGTTCACCGTCCAAGCCTGGACGAACAGCTCCTCGACTAGGTAAGGGAGTGTAGGTGAAGATGAGCGAAGAAGTGAAGATGAGAGAAGAAAGCGTCGTCGAAATTCCCGATTTTCTGACGGTGCGCGAATTGGCTGAACTGCTCGATGTCAGCCCCATCGACGTCATCAAGGAATTGATGAGTGCGGGCGTGATGGCAAACATCAATCAGGAGATCGACTACGAGACAGCAGCCATCGTGGCACAGGAAATGGGCTACGAACCGGTCGAGGAGTCTGCAGTAGCGGTTGAGGAACAGGAAGACGAAGGAACCACCCCTCTCTGGGAGCGTTTCTACGCGGGGGAGAGGCCGGAAGACTTGAAGCCGCGCCCGCCGGTGGTCACAACCCTGGGACACGTCGATCACGGTAAGACCTCACTGCTCGACGCTGTTCGCCAGACCGACGTTCAGGGGGGTGAGGCCGGCGGCATCACCCAACACATCGGCGCCTACCAGGTACAGCACGAGGGTCAACCCATCACCTTCATCGACACACCGGGCCACGAAGCTTTCACCGAGATGCGCGCCCGTGGTGCACACACCACAGATATTGCCATCCTCGTGGTGGCCGCGGACGACGGCGTGATGCCCCAGACCATTGAGGCCATCAACCACGCCCGTGCTGCTCGCGTCCCCATCGTCGTGGCACTCAACAAGATGGACCTTGCCACCGCCCAACCGGAGAAGACCAAGCAAGAGCTTGCCGACCAGGGGTTGGTACCCGACGATTGGGGTGGAGAGACGCTCTGTATACCAGTCTCGGCCAAGGAAAAGTCTGGTCTGGGAGACCTTCTCGATGCCGTCCTGCTGGTCGCTGAGGCCTCGGATCAGATCAAGGCCAATCCGAACCGGCCCGCAATGGGCTCGGTCCTGGAGGGCCGTCTGGACCGCTCCCGCGGTGCAACGGCCACGGTCCTCGTGCAGAACGGGACCTTGCACATCGGTGACGACATCGTGGCCGGGCTCACATGCGGCCGCGTGCGACAGATGATCGACGAGCAGGGGAACCCGGTCAAGGAGGCAGGGCCTTCGACCCCCATCCTTGTCCTCGGGCTTTCCGAGGTGCCCAAGGCTGGAGAGGTCTTCGAGGTCGTGTCTGAGTCCTGTGTCGCGCGTGACATCGTCTCCGATAGGGAGGATGAGCTTGCCGCACAGGCTCCCGGCCCAATCCGCACGTTCTCACTGGACGATTTCGCCAGTCGCATCAGAGCTGGCCGCGCCAAGCAGCTCAACCTAATCATCAAGACCGATGCTCAGGGCTCGATTGACCCCATTGTCAGCTCGCTCAAGCAGCTCGGCGACGAGGAATTGAAGGTCGACATCCTCCACGCCGCTGCTGGCGGCATTGGCAAGTCAGACATCAATCTGGCCATCGCCTCGCAGGCGATCATCGTCGGCTTCAACGTCAAGCCCGACCCGGCAACACGCCGCATGGCGGAGACTGAGGGCGTCGACATCCGCACATACAACCTCATCTACAAGCTTATCGACGAGGTCGATCAAGCGCTCAAGGGCCTCCTCGAGCCGACGTACGTGAAAGTCCTCGTGGGAGAAGCCGTGGTCCGGGATACCTTCACCATCCCCGACGTGGGAACCGTGGCCGGATGTTACATCCGCAGAGGTGAGGCAAGGCGGAACGCCAAGGCCCGCGTGGTTCGCGACGGCGGAACGCTCCACGACAGCTCGGTCTCATCCTTGAAGCGCTTCGCCGAGGACGTCCGAGAGGTCAGGAAGGGTTACGAGTGCGGCGTCGGCGTGGCTGGATTCAACGGCTTTGAAATCGGCGACATCATCCAGTTCTACGAGGTGCGGGAGGAGTCGTCGGCGTAAGGCCCGGACGATCACAGAGGGCCGTTCCCACCGCCTCGTGGGCGGTGGGCAGCGTTTGACGTTGCAAAATCACGGAGAGACCTGTGGGCAGGAAATATCAACGCCGCGTATCAGAGCTCATCCACATCCATTTGTCCAATCTTCTAGAGCGGAAGGTCAAGGATCCTCGCCTGGACATGGTTACGATCACGGACGTGGAGGTGTCCCCGGATGCCTCCTCCGCCAAAGTCTACTTCAGTGCATTTGGTGGAGATCAGACCCGCGACGAAGCCCAGAAGGGTCTGGAGAGCGCCGCTGGCTGGCTCCGGCACGAGCTTGGACAACAGATCCGCCTCCGCCGCACCCCCGAGCTGATCTTCCGCTACGATCACTCCTTGGAGCGAGGCGAACGGATCTCGAGCATACTTGATGAGTTGGGCCTTGGTGACGACGAAACCAACACTCCGACGAGCTAGCCAGCTCATTGTGGCGGCCCACCGACCGCTGCTTGTCTGCCACGTGGCGCCGGATGGCGATGCGCTTGGTAGCCTGACCGGATTCGCCCGAGCTCTACGCCAGCTCGAGATGTCGCCTATCGCCGCCTGCGCGGACGCGATCCCGTCGGGATTCGACTACATTCCGGACATCGAATCAGTTGTGCGGCACGTCAACGATCCCTTTGACCTGGTCATCGCCCTCGACTGCTCGGACCTTCATCGACTGGGTGAGTTTACCGAGCTTCCCCACTTCGAGCAACACCCCTTGATCAACGTGGACCACCACATCACCAACACCGAGTACGGGGACGTGGATATCGTCGATCCAGAGGCTTCGTCGACGGCCGAGGTCGTCCTTGAGATGGTCGAATACCTGGACCTCTCGGTCGATGAGTCTCTCGCCACCAGCCTGCTAGCTGGCATCGTCACCGACACCCGTGGATTCCGCACCAGCAACGTCACTCCTCGCGTCCTGAGAGCAGCCCTCCGCCTCACGGAGGCTGGAGCCTCACTTCCCCACGTCAGCCAGCGTGGCCTCGATCGTCGCCCAATGGTCGCCATACGTCTCTGGGGGGCCGCCCTCTCGCTCCTTCGGTTCAGCGAAGGCATCATCTGGACCACCATTCCAGTGGATATGCGGCGAGAGGTGGGGTATCAAGGAAACGGCGATGCGGGGCTGGTCAGCTTCCTGGTTAGTGCGAGCGAGGCCGATGTCGCAATCGTCTTTGTTGAGCAAGAGGACGGGAGTGTCGATGTCGGCCTGCGGGCCACACCAGGCTTCAACGTGGCCCGGTTCGCCCTCCGATTCGGAGGAGGCGGTCACGCGCTTGCATCCGGATTCAGCGCACCCGGCCCGCTAGAGGAAGCAAAGGAACGCGTGCTGTCCTCGCTCCGCGATGAGATATCGCGTCAGCGCACCAGCCAGTTCTGATAGGTAGTTCCCTCAAGTGCCCACGCAGGACATCATCCCGTGAGCCAAGACACGCCGCACGGCATCCTCAACGTCTGTAAGCCAATAAACCTGAGCTCCCACGACGTCGTGGACCACATCCGTGTTCTGACAGGCGTCCGCCGCGTGGGACACGCGGGCACTCTCGACCCCCTGGCCACTGGCGTCCTGGTCGTCTGCATCGGGAGAACCGCCACTCGCATCGTGGAATACCTGGTCGACGAGCCCAAGACCTATCGCACGCGATTCCAGCTTGGCTTCGTCACCGACACCTTTGATGCCGAGGGCAAGATCGTGAGTCAGACACCCGCCGATCTCAACCGCGAAACAGTCGAGCGGGCACTGGAGCATTTTCGGGGCACCATTGCGCAGGTTCCCCCTATGTACTCGGCGGTGAAGCACCAGGGAAAACCGCTCTACAAGCTCGCGCGCCGCGGTATCGAGGTGGAACGACAACCGCGCAGCGTGGAGATCTATCGCCTCCAGTTGATAGACTGGCACAATGGCAGCGCCCACCCATGGGGCTCGCTGGAGATGGACTGCTCCCCAGGCACGTACGTGCGTGTCTTGGTGCACGACCTCGGACAGCACCTGGGCTGCGGTGCCTACATCAAGAGCTTGACCAGGTTGGCGAGCGGTCCGTTCCGTCTTCAAGACGCGATCACGCTGAGGGAAGCCACCGAAGCCGTGGAGGCCGACCGTCTAGCTGAGCTCCTCTACCCGGTCGATCAGGCCTTAGCAGCACGGTTCCCGGCGCTCCATCTTGAGGAAGAGGAGGCCAGACGGATCTGTTCGGGCCAGGCCCTCAATGACAGCGAGAGACCACCAGGCGGCGCGGAAATGGCGCGCATCTACGGTCCGAGAGGCAACTTCCTCGCATTGGCAGCTCTGGATCGTGGCTCGAACGTGTGGCGCCCCCGGAAGGTCTTCGTCTCCCCATATCCGGATGCCCTGCCTGTCGGTACAGACTGACCTCTTGCTATGCGTGTCGTCCATCACCTGAGCGAAGCTAGTCGGCTCGAGTGCGCCCCCAAAGTGCCCACTCACGTGACGATCGGCGTCTTCGATGGCCTCCATCGCGGACATCAACGGATTATGCGGGGCCTGGTTGAAGCTGCCCGCGCCTCGGATCATCGCGCAATTGCCATCACCTTTGACCCCCATCCTTCCGCCGTGCTAGGCGACAGCCCGCCCCTGCTTCTCACTACTGTGGGGGAAAGGCTTGCCTTGATGCGGGAACTGGAGCTAGACACCGTCGTTGTCTACCCCTTCACAGAGGACGTGGCCTATACCTCAGCCGGCGACTTCATCCGTGAGTTGATGCGCCACCTCGATCTGGCCGAAATCCGGGTTGGGCCGGACTTCTCTCTCGGGCATGGCAAGCAAGGCGACGTCGCCTACCTCCAGCAACTGGGAGACAGGCTGGGCTTTGCGGTCCGGGCCATCGACCCGGTAGAATGGCGCGGCGACGTAGTGCGAAGCAGTAGGATCCGGCATGCCCTACGCCGGGGCGACCTCGACGACGCCAACGGCTGTCTCGGGCGCCCATACAGGTTGTCCGGAGTCGTTATTCACGGTCGTGGACTCGGGCGGGATATCGGCGTGCCTACAGCCAACATCTCACCTCCACCGGATCGTCTGATTCCAGCCGGAGGGGTCTACGCCTGTCGAGCCTACACGGAGAGATGGGGGGGCTTTGCAGCGGCTGTCAACGTGGGTACCCGACCGACCTTCGCAGCACGGCACGATACGCAGGGACTGACCGTTGAGGCACATCTCCTTGACTTCGACCGCGACCTGTACGATCAAGTCTTGACGCTGGATTACGTCGCACGCTTGAGGGACGAGCGCGCCTACCCTACGCTCAATGCCCTTGTGGAGCAGATGGAGGCAGACATCAAGGAGACCAGGGGGCTTCTCCTGAGACACGGACGCGACAGCGTCCGGTAGTTACGGTCCTAGTTCAGGCCGCCAATCTCGAAGGAATAGCCTAGGAGCTCTAGAAGGACCGTCGATGCATCAGGTTTAGGATACTGCAACTCGATGACCTGACGCTCCCCCGGCCCAATCGTCCAAGGCAATGGGGGTGCCTCGGTGGTCAGCTCACTCAGACCGGCGCTGGACGAGAGACGGACATCCGCTCGTTCCACCATCAGTGCTTCCGTGCCCCGATTCCGCACCTCGGCTTCGATGATCAAGGTGCTCCCGTCATCACCCAAAAAGGCATCCATCACCATCACCTCGGGCTGCACCGGGATCCCATCTGGCGTCCCGCCCTCATAGGGGATCTTGACACGCGCAGTGGGGGCTCCGGGGCTGGGAGAGAAGACCCAGGTCAACTCGCCGGCCGGCAGCGGATCCGGAACCAGGTACCCCGCATTGCCCTGGGCCGACTCACCGGGCTGAATCTCTCCGCTCAGAGGCCCAAACTCCCCAACCTCACTTGCAGCCGCGGAGACCAGATACATATTCCCGATGCTGTCCTGCAACTCCGCGGAGAATGCATCCGTGGGCAGTGGACTGTCGCCCGTGTTCTCGACGGTGAACGCGACAAGATAGTAGGCCGTCGCCGATGCTTGATCAGTGTTGCGCTCCACGTGGCCCCGGCTGACCGTCACCCGAGCCCGGCCTACGTCAACCGGTTGGCCCACCTCGGCCGTCACCCCAACCGGCGGCCGCGCCACCGATTCAGCCTCCGCTGCGTAGTCCGCGAACGCCACCTGCCATGATTCGACCCCTGGCAGCACGACCGTTAACCGTGGCTGTTGCTGACTCAGCGCCTCGTCAGCGCCCGGCTCCATATCCCGTCGCTCGGCGAAGCGGAAGTGAAGTGCAACGCCGCTGCTGAGCTCCAGTGTGAGATCACTCCCAGGCGTCAGACTGCCGATCAGTTCCTGATTCGCCTGTGTGGGCTGAAGGCCAACCACATAGTTGATGATCGTGCCGCAGACCCATACACCGGTCCCAGAACGGCCAGCCGGATAAACCCAGGCATCTTGCTGGGGAACAATGGGTTCGACTGGATAGACCGCCCCGCCCACAGTGAGCGAGACTGGAAGAGCAACGCTGACCTCTGAGTCGCCACTGCTGATAATCGTCTCGCACCTGGGCACGGGGCCCGGGGAGACCTGAACCGGGGCCGTAGGGGTTGGCTCCATCGCCTCCGTCGGTGTTGGCGTGGGCTCCAGATTCTCGCCCGCACCACGGAGACCGAGATAGACCAAAATCACCACCGCAATGAACAGCAAGATGGCACCGCTGATGATGATAAGAATCAGCAGTTGACGACGACGCGACGCGCTCCTTTCGGGGGGACTATCCGACGTCGGCACAGGACTGTTCATAGGCTACTGGCTCTCTCCCGTCAGTGTGTGAGCTGGCACGCGCACCTGGACCGTCGCTTCCTCCTCGATATCACCATCAGCGGCGATGAGATGGTTGAAGCCCAGGAAGGGAATGGCCAACCTCACCGCGCCCTGGGATGAGACGGTGAGCGAGAGCTGCCCTTGATTGTCCGTGTAACCCTGTGCCAGGAGCTCACCCGTGGCAACCTCATAAGCCTGAGCAGACACGCCAGTGATGCCCTCGCCCGCCCCTGGCTGACTGTCCCCGTTCGCGTCATAGTAGACGATAAGGTCGATCGGCACGAAACGAGGCGCCGGCGTAGGTGGCGGCGTTGGCGTAGCCATGGTGCGTATGGAGAGCGCCTGGGGACCGGGCGTCGGCGTCGCGATAGGTGAGCCCGCTTGCGTTGGCGTCGCCGTCGGTACCGGCGACGGAAGCTTGCCCCCTGAGTCCGACGCCGGTGTCGGCTGTGTGGTGGTGTCGGCCTTGAACGGTTCCGTGCTCTTCTTGCAGCTGAGGGAGTAACTGCTGTTCTGCACGTCGCTTGGCGTCCGGTCGCCGGTGCCGACGAGCACGTACAGCCAACCGGCATACGTCGCATAGTAGTCGACCCGGCTGTTGTAGTTGCAGGGTTCAATATCGTCGTTACCGGCGATCGACTCCTCCCAGGAGGGACCACTGAACAGAATCATGTTCGGGTCCACCCCCGCGGAGAGATCGGACGTCTCACAGCGAAAGTGGAGACCTGGTTTGACCCATATCTTGTAGAAATCGTTATCGGGCCCTTCGCCAAAGACGGGCACGAAGTTGAATGTCTGGGTTTCATTCACCGGAATCACGCATGCCCGGCCGAAATCACCGTTACTCTCGCAGTCGTCCGACTGTCCTCGCGGCGTCGCCCCCGGGGTCGGCGATGGTCCCGGCGTGGCAGTAGCTGGCGCGCTGATCTCATCCACCGTCAAGTTGTAGCTGCCCTGTGAATCGACGTTGTTCTGAACAACCATGTAGTAATAGCCGTCGTAGTCCGCGTTCCAGCTTGCACGCGACGCGAGCCCCCCTGCCCCGTCATCGTCTCTCGCCACCCGCGTACGGTCTTCATCATAGATCTCGACCAGGGTATCGACGAGATTGAGGTCGCTCGTCGTGACCTGATACCAGCGTCCTTCCTTGGTGTAGAATCGGAAGTAGTCAATGTCATCCGCAGTGTGAAACGTCAACTCCAACAGGATGGGCACCTGGATCGGTAGTGTCGGGTCCTCGGCCATGGCTTCATCAAACGTGTCGTTCGGCTCATAATCATCCTCATCCGCACTGGGGCGTGGCGTCACGGTCGGTGTGGCTGTCGCTTGGACCTTGCTGGCATTCAGATGATACGTGCGTCCCGTACAATCCTGCGTGATCTGGAAAACCCGGATGAAATACGGCCCGGCGTTGTCGGCCTCAAACGTGACTGCGCTATCATTGTCAAGCGCATCGACATCCTCGACAACCTTCTCGTAGGCCAGATCGTAAACGATAATCCCGAGATTGTAGTTCCGGGTTCTATCCGGGATTGCCTCCACCGTGTAGCTCGCATCGATGGCGGCGTTGTCGAGCCTGAACCAGTCCTCGTGAACCGCGACCTCCTTAGAATCCTCGCCACTGCCGACGTTTGTCTCCGCGATCAGCGCCAGGCCATCGTAGCCAGACAGGGTCGTCGCTCTATTCTCGGCACAGAACTCTACGCTCTCTCCGACGGCGCACGCGTTGACGTTGTTAAGGCTGTCCGTCGTGGTGTGGCTGACGGTACAATCGATCTCAGCTCCTTGACGGAGAGGAGCATAGTTGGAGCTTCTGAGATCCTCGAAGGGATCGCCACTCGAGCGAGGGGCCGCCAGCGCCGCACCCGAGTAGCGGGGGAGGGCCAAGAAGAAGCCGACCAGCAGGACCAAGCTAGCGCCAGCCGCGAAAACGAATAGGTAAGATCGTTTCATAGGTGCATCCCTCCTACCCCAATCGGGTTCTGCACTGGGGTTCCGCTACTATACCACAACCCAGGGTAGACTTCAAGCCTGGCTGTTGTGGGCCATGCACCAGGGGAGGCAGCGCTCAATGCCATCCTCGCCTGCGGCCTTCTGCTCCAGGACAGGGAACGTCGGTTCCGCGTTGGCCGCGCTTGCGCCCGATGAAGGCATCAGGGGCCGTCGAATCCCAGCTGACGTAGCTGCCGTTCGTCCTCCCGCCAGCCCTCCCTGACCTTCACCCAGAGATCGAGGTAGACCTTTCCACCCACGAGACGTTCCACCGCCTTCCGGGCCCGCGATCCGATCTTCCGTATCATCGCGCCCCGCCGTCCGATAATGATGCCCTTCTGGGATGCTCTCTCTACAAAGACGTTCGCGGCTATGTACGTCACGCCCTCCTCCCTCTCCGCGAACTCCTCCACCACGACGGCGACCGAGTGAGGCACCTCGTGATACGTATGCCGCAGCACTTGCTCCCGGATGAGTTCAGCCACGATCTGTCGCTCGGTCTGGTCCGTCATGTACGTCTGGGGGTAGTAGCGCGGTCCCTCGGGCAAACGAGCCACAATCCGTTCCAGCAATTCCCCCAGATTGACCCCCTTCGTGGCCGTAGTCATCATCCACTCGTCGTAGAACGGCGCGACATCCCAGTACGCCTCCGTGTGCGCCTGCACCTTCTCGGGCTCCAGAAGGTCCATCTTGTTCAGCACGAGGATCGTCGGCGCATCCGTCCGCGCTTCCAGCAGGTCAGCTATCATACGGTCCTCTTTCTGGGGCTCCACGGACACATCCACCATGAACAAGGCCACATCGGACTCCGGGATCGCGTTCGTGGCGGTGCTCACCATAATCTCACCCAGCTTGTGCAACGGACGGTGGATCCCCGGGGTATCCACGAAGATGACCTGAAATGCCCCCTCGGTGAGAATGCCCAGAATGCGGCTTCGGGTCGTCTGCGGCTTGGATGAGACAATAGCCACCTTCTCACCAACGAACTGATTCATCAGCGTTGACTTGCCCACGTTCGGCCGTCCTATCACGGTTACGAACCCGGACCTATGCCCCTCGGGAACCGCGTATGGATCCGACGTACCGTAGTCTAACACGTCAGACATCTGACAGAAGCCTCCTAATCTGTGCTACGCCGAGACGCCGCTCACCGTGCTATCTATCCCTCACCCCGGTAACCACGTGCCTCGCTTCGGGCATCCCGCTGGCCCAACGGATCAATCGTTGACATCTGTGTGAGTCCCCGGAGTCACCGCAGTGTCCGGCACTACATAGATTCCCGGTAGAGTCGCCAGCGTCACTGCCCCCTTCACGAGCACGTTGGAGAGGACGATCGACCACACGGTTGCGCTCACGTACCGCCCCCCAAAAGCCCCCCAGCTGAAGACCAGGCTGTCGATGGGCACGCTCACGCTATTGCTGACCAGCACCCTGGCCCACTGGAAGCGGCGCGTCACACGGCTGACCCAGAGGTGGTAGATCTCCGTATCCACGAACTGGCTGATCAGTTCCGCTGCAATCGATGCCAGGACGATCCGCCAGACCGGCGTCAGGACCGCGGCAAACTCCTCCTGGAGCGGCCAGCTTGGATCCGGAGGAAGCCATGCCGCAAGTCCAAAGAAGGCCGCCATCACCAGATTGATGCCGGCAGCAGCCACGATCACAGCCCGGGCCGCCGGTCGACCGAGCAGCTTGTGGACCAAATCCCGCAGGGTGAAGGTAAACGGATAGACAAGGGTGCCCGCGTCGATGCTCAACCCGGCGATCAACGCAATCTTGAGGCTGAGGACGTCGGCCAGCATCTGCGCGGCGACGTAACCCGCGACGACCCAAACGGCCGCTGTCGAAGAGGCTGCCGTTCGATCCTTACGTTTCATAGCCTGATGCTGCGGGCTGAGGCCGGGCCATCGGGTACCTCCTCCGGAAAGATGAGACTCGCTCC
>Ga0180436_10005647_pt1 | contig 11014 bp, 4 predicted proteins | sample SS_ome_2_FD_132434 | JGI IMG/M metagenome (GOLD analysis project Ga0180436, IMG submission 132434) | Hypersaline lake sediment archaeal communities from the Salton Sea, California, USA - SS_3_S_2 metaG | ecosystem: Environmental > Aquatic > Non-marine Saline and Alkaline > Hypersaline > Sediment...
GGTTCAGGTGGCGGAACCGCGCGAGGTCGCGGTTCGAGATGATGGGGCTTTCGAGCCGGATCATGCGGCAGTTTTCGGGGCCGGCATGGAGGAGGTCGGCTTCCGACCCGGCGAAGGTGACGCTTGCGGTGATCAGCTCCTCGCGGATCGGGTCGATGGCGGGGTTGGTGACCTGCGCGAAGAGCTGCCGGAAGTAGTTGTAGAGGAGCTGCGGGCGGTCCGAGAGCACCGCGAGGGGGGTGTCATTCCCCATCGCGCCGAGGGGCTGGTTGCCGGTTTCGGCGCTGGGGCCGAGGATGAAGCGCTTGTCTTCGAAGGTGAATCCGAAGCCGCGTTGTTGCCGGCGGAGGCCGGCGCCGGCGAGGGAGGGGGCGGGTTCCGCTTCGGGGAGGTCGTTGAAGAAGAGGCGCTCGTTCGCGAGCCACTCCGCGTAGGGGGCGGCGGCGGCGATCTCTTCCTTCACTTCGGCGTCGTCGACGATGCGGCCCTTGCTGGTGTCGACGAGGAACATGCGTCCGGGTTCGAGGCGGCCCTTCTTGACGACCTTGGCGTGATCGACCTTGAGGACGCCGACCTCGGAGGCCATGATGACGAGGTCGTCCTCGGTGACGTAGTAGCGGGACGGGCGGAGGCCGTTGCGGTCGAGGACGGCCCCGATGGAGATGCCGTCGCAGAAGGCGATGGAGGCCGGGCCGTCCCACGGTTCCATGAGGCAGGCATGGTATTCGTAGAAGGCCTGCTTCGAAGGGGTCATGTGGCGGTGGTTCTCCCATGGCTCGGGGATCATCATCATGACGGCGTGCGGCAGGCTGCGGCCGGAGAGCACGAGGAACTCGAGGCAGTTGTCGAACATGGCGGAGTCGGACCCGTCGTCGCGGATGATGGGGAGGAGCTTCTCGAGGTCCGGTCCGAGCACGCCGCTGTCGAGCAGTTGTTGGCGGGCGTGCATCCAGTTGACGTTGCCGCGCATGGTGTTGATCTCGCCGTTGTGGCACATGTAGCGGAACGGCTGGGCGCGCGGCCAGCTTGGGAAGGTGTTGGTGCTGAAGCGGGAGTGCACGAGGGCCATGGCGGACTCCATGTCCGGGTGGGAAAGGTCGGGGAAGTAGTCCGCGAGTTGGCCGGTGGTCAGCATCCCCTTGTAGATGATGGTGCGGGCCGAGAGGCTGGCATGGTAGAAGTGCTCGCCGCCGGGGAGGCCGCGGTACCGGATGGCGTCCGAGGTCAGGCGCCGGATGACATAGAGCTTCCGCTCGAAGTCCTGATCGTCGGTCAGGGCGGGGTTGCGGCCGATGAAGGCCTGCTTCATGCGCGGCTCGCAGGCGCCGGAGGCCTTGCCGAGCATGGCGTTTCTGACAGGGACATCGCGCCAGCCCAGAAGGGTCTGTCCTTCGGAACGGACGACCTCCTCGTAGTGGTCCATGGCGGCCCGGCACTCGTTCTCGTCGGGGGAGAGGTAGACGAATCCGACGGCGTATTGGCCGGCGGCCGGCAGTTTGATGCCGGCCTCGGGCGCGACGGATGCGAAGAACTTGTGCGGGAGCTGCAGGAAGAGGCCGGCGCCGTCGCCGGTGGCGGGATCGCACCCGCAGGCGCCGCGGTGGTCCATGTTGTGGCACATTTCGAGTGCTCCCTGCACGATGTCGTGGGAAGGTTTTCCCTTGAGATGGCAGAGGAAACCGACGCCGCAGGAGTCATGCTCGCGGGCGGGATCGTAGAGGCCTTGGGGGGCAGGGAGTCCGGACGGGCGCATGGTTCGACGGGAGGGTGACCCGGGGGCGGTCCGCGGGGGGTGGACCGGCATGCCGCGGGGCGGGGATAAGAAATCCATTTTTCGGCGTTTTTCCATCACGATTTAAGGATTCTGGAGCGGTTGGGTCAATTTTGTCAGATTTCCACGCATTTCTTGCGGCGAGGGCGTCATCCGGGTGGGCTTCATGCCTCGAAGGATCGAAAGATTACCGGTTGCTTCCGGGTTCGAGGAGTTTTTCGAGGCCGTGGTAGATGAGGAAGGAGCGGAGCTGGCTGCGGATGGCGGCGGGGTGGGGGGAACGGAGGGCGAGGTCGAGTTGCTCGCGGGCGGCGGATTGGGAGACGGTGCGGATGAGCCACTTGATCTTCGGGATGCTGGTGGCGGCAAGGCTGAGGGTTTTGATGCCCATGCCGAGGAGGAGGACGGCGGCGCAGGGGTCGGCGGCCATCTCGCCGCAGAGGCCGACGGGGATGCGGAGGTCGTGGCAGCGGCGGACGATCTCCTGCACGGCGAGCAGCACGGCGGGGTGGAGGTGGTCGAAGAGATCGGTGACGCGGGCATTATTGCGATCGACGGCGAGGATGTACTGGCTGAGGTCGTTGGAGCCGATCGAGACGAAGTCGATCCTGCCGGCAAGGAACGGGAGGAGGGGGATGATCGAGGGGACTTCGGCCATGATGCCGGCCTTGGGGCGCGGGACGGTCAGGCCCTCCTCGGCGAGCTGGGCGCGGGCGCTATCGAGGAGGGCGAGGAAGGTTTCGACCTCCGCGACGGCGCCGGCCATGGGGAGCATGAGGTGGAGGCTGTCGGATCCGGCGGAGGCGCGCAACATGGCGCGGAGCTGGGTGATGAAGAGGTCGGAGTGGTCGAGCATGAAGCGCACCCCGCGCCAGCCAAGGGCGGGGTTTTCCTCCTTGACCGGGTAGTAAGGCAGGGGCTTGTCGGATCCGATGTCGAGGGTTCGCATGTAGACCGGCATTCCCTTGTAGGTCTGGACGACGGTCCGGTAGACCTCGAGCTGTTCGTCCTCGGATGGGAACGACTCGCGGACGAGGAAGGGCGTTTCGGAGCGGAAGAGGCCGATCCCCTCGGCCCCGTGGGTGAGTCCCGGCGTCATGTCGGCGAGCAGGCCGGTATTGACGTAGAGGTTGACGCGAGCGCCGTCGGGCGTGACGGCGGGGAGGTCGCGGAGCCTTGCAAGTTCCTCGAGGAGCGAGTGTTCGAAGTCGATGAGACGGGCGAACTCGTCTCGGACGGCCTGGGGCGGCGAGAGGAGCACCTGTCCCTGGTATCCATCGACGATGACGGTCTCGTCTTCCTGGAAGTGGCCGAGGTGCTCGACGCCCATCACGGCGGGGAGGCCGAGGGCGCGGGCGAGGACGGCGGTGTGGGAGAGGCTGGAGCCTTCCACCGAGACGATTCCGGCGAGGCGCGACGGCGGGTGGGCGGCGATGTCGGCGATGCCGACGAGCGCTCCGGCGAGGACGATCTGTTCGTCGTCGGCGACGGGAGCGGGCGAGACTTGGCGGAGGTGGGCGTAGACGCTTTTGCCGAGGTTGCGGATATCCTCGCCGCGGGCGCGGAGATATGCATCGTCGATCTGTTCGAACTGGTCGGCGTAATTGCTGACGACCGACCGGAGGGCGCCGGTGGCGGAGTTTCCGGCGATGATGCGCTGCTCGACGGCGCCGGAGAATTCGGTGCTGTCGAGGAGCATCTGGTAGACCTCGAAGACGTCGGCGACTTCGGAGGAGAGGCTTTCGGCGAGTTTGCGGCGGCCGGCGGCGAGGTCGTCGCGGGTGGCGGCCACCGCCCGGCGGAAGCGATCCAGTTCGGCGTCGGGGTCGCGGACCTCGATATCGGAGACGCTCATGAGGTCGGTGCCGTCGGAAGTGAAGACGAGGCGGCCGATCCCGACCCCGGGCGCTCCGCGGACGCCCTTGAGGCGGCGGGCGGGCCGTCCGGCGCCGGCTTCGGCGGGGAGGCTGTCCTCGAGGGCGAAATCGGAGGGGTGAAGCGCTCCGAGGTTGGCGGCCACCGTGACGAGGAAGGACTCCTCCTCTTCACTGAACTTTCGCCGGGCATGCTGCTCGACGACGAGGACGCCGACGAGCATGCCGCCGTGGACGACCGGGGCGCCGAGGAAGGCCTCGAAACGTTCCTCGCCGGTTTCGGGAAAGTAGCGGTATTTCGGGTGGGCGCCGGCGCTTTCGAGGTTGAGCGGGTGCTGGGAGCTGGCGATCAGGCCGACGAGCCCCTCGCCGGGTTCGAGCCGGATTTCCCCGACCGATTCCGGGTTGAGGCCGTCGGTGGCGACGAGGATCAGGGCGCCTTCCTCGTCGGCGAGGTAAAGGCTGCACACCCCCACCCCCATCGCGGATTTCACCCCCGAAACGATCACGCCGGCCCGCTTGCGGGGCGAGGACGCGACCGCCGCTTCCTGGACCAGGTGCCGGAGAGTGAGAATCAGATTGCGCATGAACCGGGAAGGAGGCGCACCGAACAAAGCCTCTTGGCGGGAGATTGCCAGTGATTTCAGCCTTGCAGATGGATTCTCGACCCCGAATCGCCCGCCCACCGGTTTTATGCCCGGGAGGGGGATTTGCTCGTCGAGTTTGCCGCTGGGGAACCGGTCATTGCTTCCCGCTGCGTTGAGGGATTCTTCCTCCGGCGCGACTGGCTTGACCCCGGCCGGCTTCCGGAAGTGTCCGCCGCCTATTGCGAACTGACCACCCGGGCCTGACCTGAACGAGGGGGATGCTTCGCTCCGCGGACACCCTCGGGGTGGCGGACGGCCCGTTCGGCATCGGCTCTGGCGGGGAAGCTGTTTTCGAGGGCGTCGTTTGATGGCGCGGGGAAGCGCCCCATCCACCGGGAGGGACCCCGGATGAAATGAAGGGCTGGTGGACGCGGCCGTCACAGGGGCGTTGTGATTGATGGTGCGGGGAGTCGTCCCATTTCGCTTGACGAGGCGGAGGGCCGACTATGCTTGTGAAAACTCTCACAAACGCCTTGTTCCAGAGCACCGGAGGTGCTACCGACCCCGCTTTCCCGAGCCGATGGCCAACTTTTTTCCCCGTTGGACGAACCTCTTGCCGGTAAAGATCGTGCTCTGTCTCGGGGTGCTCGGGGCCGGGATGGTGGTGGGATTCACCTATTATGCGACGCCGAAGGCGCTGCGGGTTGGCTATCAGCCATCGCAACCGATTCCGTACAGCCACGATCTGCACGTGAGGCAGCTCGGGATGGACTGCCGGTATTGTCACAGTTACGTCGAGTATTCGGCGCACGCGAACGTTCCGGCGGCGAGCGTTTGCTGGAAATGTCACAGCCAGGTGGCGAAGGGGTCTCCGGCGCTGGCGGGGCTTCGGGCGGCGATGGGGGTGGACGAAGACCATCAACCGCTGGAAGGTGAGGCCGCGAAGGGTCTGCCGATCGAATGGGTGCGGGTCCACAAGTCGCCGGACTACGTGTATTTCAACCACTCGGCACACTTGAACCGGGGCATTTCGTGTGTCTCGTGCCACGGGAGAGTCGACCAGATGGAGGTGGTCTACCAGGCGGAGAGCCACTCGATGGGATTCTGCCTCGACTGCCACCGCAACCCGGAGCGGCATCTTCGTCCGCTCGAGGAGGTCTACAACCTTGACTACGAGGCGGAGCGGTATTTGGCGGAGCACGAGGTGCACGATGCGGACGGAAACCGGATCACCAGCCAGAAAGAGTTCGGGAGATTCCTGAAGGAACATTGGAGCGTGCTCCCGAGGGAGAGCTGTGCCGCGTGCCACCGCTAATCAGCAGCAGACGATGAGCAAGCGCATTTGGAAACATACGGAGTTGCCCGCGGAAGACCCGGCCGCCGAGACGTGGCGCGGTCCCGCCGAGTTCGAGGGGCGCCCGGGGTTTCAGGCCGGATTGGAGCGCGAGTTTCCCCCCGGATCGGGGCGCCTTGATGAGTCGGGGCGGGAGCTGTCGCGGCGGAACTTCCTGAAGTTGATGGGGGCCTCGTCGGCACTGGGCGGGCTGACGCTGTCTTCCTGCCGTCGGCCGCAGAAGTATATCGTTCCCTACAAGGAGGCCCCGGAATGGGTGGTTCCCGGGAAACCGGCATATTTTGCGAGCACGATGCCGCGGGCCGCGGGGGCGGTTCCGCTGGTGGTGACCAATTTCGAGGGTCGCCCGACGAAGCTCGAGCCGAACCGGGATCATCCGGACGGGGGCGGGACGGATGCCCTGACGCAGGCCTCGATTCTCGATCTTTACAGTCCGGAGCGTTCGCGGGAGTTCCTGCATCGGGGGGCGCCGTCGACGCGGGAGGCGTTTTCGGAGGTTCTTGCGGGGATTGCCAAGTCGCCGGGGAAGATCGGGTTGGTCTTTGGCGAGGACGACGGTCCGACGCGGGACCGCCTTCTGGGAGAGATTCGCGGGAAGTATCCGGAGGTGCAGGCGTACCGCTACGAAGCGCTGCACGGGGCCGGCCGGGATGCCGCATGGGCGGCCGCCTTTGGCGAGGGTGTCAAGGCGGTGGTGGATTTCGGCGCCGCCGACTGCATCCTGTCGCTCGATTGCGACTTCCTCGGCCTTGACCCGCAAGGCAATCCGCTGGACTTCGCGCGCCGCCGCCAGGGAGCGGCGGAAGACTACCGGCACGAGATCGCGCCGGTTCGCATGAACCGCCTTTACAGCGTGGAGACCTTGCTGAGTCTCACGGGAGCGATGGCGGACCACCGGTTGAGGGCGGCGCCGAGCCGGGTCTTTCAGGTGGGGGTGGCGATCGCGCGCGAGTTGCAGCGCCTGACGAAAGACGAAACCCTCGGGCAATTTCTTTCCGATGAAGTTCCGGGGCTGAGCGCCGCCGAAGGAGCGGCGCTTTTTGACGGCGACGGGGAGGCGTTTCAGGCGTGGGTGACGGGTTGTGCGAAGGATCTCGCGGAGCGCAGGCAGCGGGCGCTGGTGCTGGCGGGCAGCCGGCAATCGGAAGGGTTGCATCGCCTCGTCATCGCGATGAACCACGCCCTCGGCGCGCTCGGCGCGAAGCGCCCCATGCAACCGGTGCGGACCGGGCGGGAGAACCTGCAATCGCTCGAATCGCTCGCGAAGGATCTCGATGAGGGCGCCCTTGAGGCGCTGTTCCTGCTGGGTCCCTCGAACCCGGTGTACGACACGCCGGCGGACATCCCGTTTGCGGAGTTGCTCGGGAAGGCGCCGGTCAGCATTCATCTCGGGGTGCGGGCCGACGCCACGGCCCGGGCCTGCACGTGGCACATCCCGGCGGCGCACTACCTTGAAAGCTGGAGCGACGCCCGGAGCGCCACGGGAGTCCTGTCATTGGCGCAGCCGATGATTCTGCCGCTCCATGACGGAGTGTCGGAACTCGAACTGCTGGCGCAACTGGTCTCGTGGCGGGAGCTGGACTGGAAGGCGATCGACAACGGCGAGGCGCCGGCCCCGGTCCTGAGGAGCGGCGAGCGGGAAGAGGCGACGGAGACCGGGATCGAGGTTCGCCCGTCCCCGGCCTACGAGGAAGTCCGTACCACGTTCGCGGGGATCGCGGAGGAAGGTGAGGGGCCATGGATCGCGGCGCTGCGCAACGGATACCTCGAAGGAAGCGGATACGAGCCCGCGGATGCCGGGGAGGGGCCGGCATTCGACGTCGAGGAGACCGCGCGGATGCTTGCCGCGGCGCACGTCGCGACCGTGCCGGACGGGCGCCACCTCGAAGTTTCCTTCGTGCCGGACGCCTCGGTGTGGGACGGCCGCCACATTGACAACGCCTGGCTGCAGGAGGCGCCCGACCCGGTGTCGAAGCTTGCGTGGGACAACGCGGCATACGTTTCGCCGAAGACCGCGAAGGACCTCGGGGTCTATTCGACGGCGCCCGGGATCGGGAGCTGGCGGGCGGCGCAGCCGGTCATTGACGAGGGCCTGAAGGCGGAGGCGCCGATGGCACGGATCACGGCCGGGGGGCGGGTTCTCGAAGTCCCGGTGCTGGTGGCGTTCGGGCATGCCGACCATTGCCTCACGATTCCGCTTGGATACGGGCAGGGGGCGGACGACGGACGCCAGGCGGCGGAGAAGCTCGATCCGGAACGGCCGGTGGTGGGCATGGTGGGCCGGAACACCGGATTCGACGCGAACCGGATCCGGACCGTGGCGCATCCCTTCATGGGACCGTTGGAGTCGGTCCGGCGGCTCGACGGGCGGACTTATCCGGTGGCCCTCGTCCAGGAGCACCATGCGATGCAGGGGCGCGCCCTTGCGCGCGAGATCTCCACCAACAAGGTCGGGACCATGACCTTCGAGGAACAACTCGAAGGCGTCGAAGCGCAAGGCATGGACTCCCACATCCCGCCGAACTACTCGCTCTACAAGCGGAAGGCCTCGAAGATCTGGGAGGACAACGAGCGCAAGCACGCCGACCTGATCTCCGACCCGATGCACCAGTGGGGGATGACCGTCGACCTCAACACCTGCATCGGGTGCAATGCCTGCCTCGTGGCCTGCCAGGCGGAGAACAACATCCCGGTGGCCGGGAAAACGGAGGTCGCCAACGGCCGCGAAATGCACTGGATCCGCATGGATCGCTACTACGCCGCCCCGAAATACGCCCGCAAACACGGGCGCCTCGAGACGGTGAAGGAGGAAGACGGGACCGCCAGGAAGAAGCCCGCTCCGGAATGGGCGCGAAACAACCCGGAATGTGTCCCGCAGCCGGTGGCCTGCGTGCAGTGCGAAAACGCCCCGTGCGAGACGGTCTGCCCGGTCAACGCCACCGTGCACAACGAGGAGGGCCTCAACGTCATGGCCTACAACCGTTGCATCGGCACCCGCTACTGCGCCAACAACTGCCCCTACAAGGCGCGCCGGTTCAACTACTTCGACTACAACAAGCGCAATCCGCTGCTCGAGCACAACCTCTACCATGGGCCGTTCGGCAGGAAGCAGGAAGGGACCGGCCCGCATCTGCAGCGCAATCCGAACGTGACGGTGCGGATGCGGGGCGTGATGGAGAAATGCACCTACTGCGTGCAGCGGATCGAGGCCTCGAAGATCGCGCGGAACCAGGTGTTGCGGGCCAAGGCGCTGGAGACGGGCGATTCGACGAAGGCGGCGGCGGGCTTTGACGAACTCCGGGTCCCGCCGGGGGCGGTGCGGACCGCCTGCCAGGACGCCTGCCCGACCGATGCCATCTCGTTCGGAAACCTGCTGCACGCGGATTCGCTGGTGTCCCGCGCCAAGAAGAGCGCCCGCAACTACGACCTTCTCAAGTATATCGGGACCCTGCCCCGGACCAGCTACCTGGCGCGCGTGAAGAATCCCAACCCGGAGATGCCGGACGCGGATTACCGGGGCGTCGCGACCATCCACCTCGCCTGATCGACAGCCAGCCGATGCCTGACACCGCAGCCAGAGACCAGAGCGGAGCTTCCGAACGGGGCGTGAAGATCCCCGTCCTCGAACGCGAGAAGCTCGTTCTGAACAAGCGCTCCTACCACTGGATCACGGAGCGCGTGTGCGGCGTGATCGAAGGCCGGCAACCGGGCATCTGGTGGGCGCTGTTCATCCCGACGCTCCTCATGGCGGTGATCGGGGTCGGCGGGGGCCTGACGTATCTCGTCTCGACCGGGGTGGGGGTCTGGGGCAACTCGAACCGGGTCCCGTGGGGGTGGGCGATCGTGAACTTCGTGTTCTGGATCGGGATCGGGCACGCCGGGACGCTGATTTCGGCGATTCTGTATCTGACGCGGCAGAACTGGCGGACCTCGATCAACCGGGCGGCGGAGGCCATGACGATCTTCGCGGTGATCTGCGCCGGGATCTTTCCGGCCTTCCACGTCGGGCGGGTGTGGATGGCGTGGTATCTGGCGCCGATCCCGAATGCCAACGCCATCTGGCAGAACTTCAAGTCGCCGTTGCTGTGGGACGTGTTCGCGGTTTCGACGTACTTCACGATCTCGCTGATCTTCTGGTTTCTGGGGATGGTGCCGGATCTGGCAACGATCCGGGACCGCTGCCGGGCGGGGGTCCGGAAGGTGTTGTACGGGGTCTTTGCGCTCGGCTGGCGGGGGAGCAACCGGCACTGGAGCCACTACGAGACGGCCTATCTGCTGTTGGCGGCGCTTTCGACGCCGCTGGTGCTCTCGGTGCACTCGGTGGTGTCGTTTGACTTCGCCACCTCGATCGTGCCGGGCTGGCACACCACCATCTTCCCGCCGTATTTCGTGGCGGGGGCGATTTTCGGGGGCTTTGCGATGGTGCTCACCATCATGGTGCCGGCGCGCTTCATTTACGGGCTCGAGGACCTGATCACGCAGAAGCACATCGACAACATGGCGAAGATCATCCTCCTGACGGGATCGATCGTGGGCTACGCCTACATCATGGAACTTGTGACGGCGTTCTACTCGGGCCTGCCCTACGAGAAGGATGCCTTCTGGTTCAGGATCACGGGCCCCTACTGGTGGGCCTACGTGGCGATGATGGCCTGCAACGTCCTTGCGCCGCAGTTGTTCTGGATCCGCCACTGTCGGGAGAACATGTGGATCGTGATGGGGGTGGCGATGTGCGTGAATGCCGGGATGTGGTTCGAGCGCTTCGTGATCATCGTGACCACGCTGACGCGGAGTTTTCTGCCGGGGGACTGGAAGATGTTCTATCCGACCTGGGTGGACATCGGGACCTTCATCGGGACGATCGGGCTCTTCCTCAGTCTCTTTCTGTTGTTCCTGCGCTTCCTGCCGTGCATCAACATCGCGGAAGTGAAGTGGGCGAAGGAGGAGAGCGACCCGCACTACGACGACAAGAAGGCCCGCCCCGACGAGGGGGTGGTGAAGGAGGCCGCATACCAGCGCGAACTTTCCAGGGGAACCGCCGAAGTCTGATGAGCACCACCGTCACACGCGTTTACGGGTACGTGGCCGAGTTCGAGAGCGCCTCCGCCCTCTACAAGGCGGCGGAGAAGGTGCGCGACGCGGGCTTCCGGAAGTGGGACTGCTTCACGCCGTTTCCGGTCCACGGGCTCGACCGGGCGATGGGGTTGCGGCGCTCGATTCTGCCGTATTTCGTGTTTTTCGGCGGGGCGGCGGGTCTGGCGACGGCCTTTCTGCTGGCCTACATCACGCAGGTGGTGATTTACCCGACGGTGGTGCAGGGCAAGCCGGCCAACATCTTCACGGTGCCGGCGTTTTTTCCGATCATGTTCGAGTTGACGGTGTTGTTTGCGGGGTTCACGGCCTTGTTCGGGTTGCTGGCCTTGTGCCA
>Ga0180436_10005649_pt1 | contig 11014 bp, 10 predicted proteins | sample SS_ome_2_FD_132434 | JGI IMG/M metagenome (GOLD analysis project Ga0180436, IMG submission 132434) | Hypersaline lake sediment archaeal communities from the Salton Sea, California, USA - SS_3_S_2 metaG | ecosystem: Environmental > Aquatic > Non-marine Saline and Alkaline > Hypersaline >...
ACATGGTCCAGCGCTTCGGTGCGTCCTTTGGCCGCCTCGATCAGGATGTCCAGGTTGTCCTTGACGCGTTCCTGACCGATCAAGTCCTTCAGGCGCTGGGGCCGGAGTGCACGGTCGAGCGGCTGATCCTCATTCTGCGTCTGGGGAGAGATGACTCGTTCTTTCATTATGTAGCGCATTATACACCAGTTTGCGACCTCCGTGAAGTAGTTCTGGGATGGGAAAGCACTGCGGCCTGCGTTGACAACCACCATCCTCAGATGTACAATCTGGGCCTCAGTTTGAGGTCTTCTGGAGGTAGGACTGTATGCCGCAAGTGCATATCTCGACTCATCCATTGGTTCAGCACAAGCTTTCTTTGATGCGCGATCAGCGAACCGATCCCAAGAAGTTCCGCGAGCTCTTGCGAGAGGTCGCGGTGCTCGTGGCCTACGAGGCCAGCGCGGATCTGGCGACAGAGGAAGTTAATGTGATGTCGCCTATGGGGCCTGCGAAGTGCCTGAGTGTGTCTGAACGAGTCGGTCTGGTCCCAATTCTCCGTGCCGGTTTAGGCATGGTAGAGGGCATCTGGAATATGATGCCGAATGCCGAGGTATGGCATGTCGGTCTGCGCAGAGATGAACAAACCTTGGAACCTATCGAATACTACTCACGACGCCCTGTAGATCCGATCGTTGATGTATGTATGGTGATCGATCCTATGCTGGCTACTGGAGGATCAGCGGTGACCGCTGTGGATATTCTCAAGGCTTGGGGTGCTCACCGGATCAAATTTGTGGGGATCATTGCTGCCCCAGAGGGCGTGAAGCGGCTCACGGAAGCTCATCCAGATGTCGAGATATACCTGGCTGTGATAGATGAGCGACTGAATGAAGCCGGTCTCATTGTCCCTGGATTAGGTGATGCCGGGGACCGGCAGTTTGGCACCGGCTAGAACGGATGATTCATTGTCATACCTGATTCGGTATTTGCTTACTGCGATTGGCGCATGCGCCGTTACGCTTACCGTCACACCGCTGGCCAGACGCCTCGGTCGTTGCCTGGGTATCGTGGATCGCCCCGGAGGGCGTCGCGTGCATACGGGCGCGGTGTCTCGTTTGGGTGGTATTCCCATTTTCGCAGCTTGGATGGGTGTTGTCGCGGTCGTCGAATGGTCGGGTGCTCTCACCTCTGGCTATAATGCTGGTGATTTCACACGTTTGCGTGGCCTTGTGCTTGGCGCGATCGGAGCATTTATATTTGGTCTGATTGATGACCGCCTGGAGCTTCGTTCTGGCCCGCAATTTGTCTTCCAGTTTATTCTCTCGATTGTTGCTCTGACCAACCTCCTGCTGCTCGAACGCTTCACCCTTCCTGGGGTTGGGTTTGTTGCGCTGAGTGATTATTCTTGGGGTATGTGGGCCTACGTGCCACTCACCGTTCTCTGGGTGATGGGTATGATGAATACGGTCAATTGGCTGGATGGACTGGATGGGCTGGCAGCGGGCGTTGGTGCGATTCTCTGCGCGGTTCTTGCTGTGCATATGCATCGCGTAGGACAGAATAGCGTGGCTTTGCTTCCGATCGCACTGTTTGGCGCACTCGTTGGTTTCTTGCCCTACAACATATCCCCTGCCCGTATCTTTCTCGGTAGCAGTGGCGCTTTCTTCCTGGGGTATGTGCTGAGTGCTCTGGGGCTGATTGCAGGTGGTCGTGTGGTTACAGTCCTCCTTGTGATGGGCATCCCTGTTGTAGATGTCGCCTGGCAGATTTTCGATCGGATGCGGCATCATCGTTCACCGACGCAGGGCGATAGGGGACACCTGCACCTACGGCTTCTCGACATGGGGATGTCTGCTCGCATAGTTGTCCTGCTATACTGGGGGCTCTGTGTGGCGTTCGGTGCAATCGCGCTGGTAGTAACCTCACGCCTACACAAACTGCTCGCTCTTTCTGGACTGGTGGCTGCGGTGGTGACAGTGTTAATGTCACTATCGCGTTCTGACGACATCAAGTAGCCGTTTCAGTATTCGACCCTTACCCCCTTCAATCGCTGAAGCACTCGCTCTGTGAGAGTAATTAATGTGATGAATGGCGCATCTACCAGTATGGTGAGTGTGCACATTGTCGCGAGCCAGTGCACGGCAAGCGTGAGTGAATCCTTCAGTTCGGCAGCCAATACAGGCCCGATCCCGATCAGCCAGATTAGACCAGCTGCAACCAACAGAAAGAGAAGCAGAGGCAGCCATGCTTGACGATCAGAGCGACTTGGCATCATTGTATTGCTAATAGTGAAGACTACATAGGCCCAGATCCAGGCATCAGGAGCCTGGATCATAGTGGCAAGGCTTGCTAACAGCGCTTTCAAATCCGGGCCAATGATGGCGGAGCGAAGCGCGCCGATGCCGAAGACCAGGTATCCGACCAGAAGAATGACGGCGTTGCCTGTTAGAAGTGGGGCCAGCCCGATCAGGCTGGCCCGCGCGACATCGGTATTCTCAACTGGCACAACACCTAACTGGATATGCCCACAGGAAACTTTTGGTCGAAGCGATATGCCAGCGACCTTCACACCGAGCATAACCGCCGCCAGGGCATGGCTTAGCTCGTGTAGAATGACCCCCGGAAGAAGCGGCAGCGCATAAAGCACTACCGCAATCTCCTGGTCCCCGGTGAGCAGCAGAGCTGTGCCCTGCAAGTGCCGGTGTATCCACTGCTCCAATACGCGCAAGATAGCCAGTGCGATCGCCAGCCAGATGAGCGGAATCCAGTTCATAGTGCCGGCTATTTGGATTTGGCGGCAAGTCCCCTCTTCACGATCCCTGCGAAGTCGGCAACTTTGAGGCTTGCGCCACCCACTAAGGCTCCGTCAATATCGGGCTGGGACATGAATTCGGCGATATTGGCAGGCTTTGCGCTGCCGCCATACTGAACACGTACAGATTCCGCGAACTCACTGCCGTACAATTCTGCCAAAACACCCCGCACTGCACGGTGGATAATCTCGTTTGCACCTTCTCCTGTGGCGGCTATGCCCGTGCCGATTGCCCAGATTGGCTCGTAGGCCACTGTGATCATGCGTGCCTGCTCTGGGTTGACACCCGCAAAAGCGGCACGTATCTGGCCGCCGACGAATGCCTCGGTTTCGCCTGCCCGGTTCTGTTCGAGATTCTCCCCCACGCATACGATCGGCTTGAATCCGTGTGCCAGGGCAGATTTTACCTTCTTGTTCACCAGGTCATCCGTCTCTCCGAAGATGTTGCGGCGTTCTGAGTGGCCGATGATGACATGCTCACACAGACCGGTGAGCATCAACGGGCTTATCTCGCCAGTGAAGGCCCCCTCCTCCTCGAAATACATGTTTTGGGCGCCGACCTCGATAGCGGAGTCGCTCAAAGCCTCGTGAACTGCATTCAGGGCAACGCTTGGAGGGCAAACGGCGACGTCGCATCCCGCGACCCCTTCCAATTCCACGGCAAGGCCCTGTACCAGTTCGACCGCCTCGTCGATTGTCTTGTTCATCTTCCAGTTTCCAGCAATGAATGGTCTACGCATACTACTCCCTTCAGCTACGTTTCTTCTTATCCAGTCAGCTATGCATCACACATCCCCGTACTCCCGGGAAGTAGGTCATTTGTCCATCAGAGCAGCTACACCGGGCAGCACCTTGCCCTCAAGCAACTCCAGGCTTGCACCACCACCCGTTGACACGTGAGTCATCTGGTCTGCCAATCCGGCCTTCTTTACGGCAGCGGCCGAATCTCCACCCCCGATAATGGTCACTGCATCCAGTTTAGCGAGTATTTCGGCAACAGCAAAGGTTCCTTTGGCAAAAGAGGGCATTTCGAATACACCCAATGGGCCATTCCACACGACGGTCTTGGCTGTGCTCAGTGCTGATTGGAATGTATCGATCGTCTTGGGTCCAATATCGAGAATTCTCCACCCTGCAGGGACAGCATCAGGCGCCACGATCTGCGTCTGCGCATCGTTGTCGAACGCATCAGCGATGACGACGTCAACGGGCAACACAATTTGGCTGCCTGCTTTGTCCAGCAGCGCCTTCGCAGTTGAGACGGCGTCATCCTCAACCAGGCTGTCCGCCATATCGTAACCCAGCGCCTTGAAGAACGTGTTGGCCATACCTCCACCAATAATCAAACGATCACATTTGGATAGAAGGTTCTCGATGACCTGAATCTTGTCCGATACTTTCGCGCCGCCAAGAATTGCGATATAGGGGTGCTCTGGGTTCTCAGTAGCCCGACCAAGGAATTCGATCTCCTTTTCCATCAGGAAGCCTGCGACCGCGGGCAGGACGTGCGTCACACCCTCGGTCGTCGCGTGAGCCCGATGAGCTGCGCCGAATGCATCGTTGACGAATATGTCTGCCAACTCGGCTATCTGTCGGGCGAATTCCACGTCGTTGGCTTTTTCCTCTGGATGGAAGCGAGTGTTCTCCAGGAGGAGGACTTCGCCTGGCTTAAGAGCCTTGGCCGCATCTTCTACCTCGGGGCCAATGCAATCATCAGCTTTGAGGACGGGTTTCCCCAGCAGGTCTGCCAGACGGGCTGCAACGGGATCCATTTTCAGATCAGGGACGACTTTACCCTTCGGTCGTCCCAGATGAGAGCAGAGGATTAGTGCGGCATTCTGTTCCAGGATGTACCTGATTGTAGGCAATGCAGCTTGGATGCGGGTATCATCAGTTACCTCTCCTTCTTTCAAGGGAACATTGAAGTCCACGCGCGCCAGCACTCGCTTACCCGTCAGGTCTACATCACGGATTGTTTGCTTGTTCATAGCTTCTCCTTTGTGTGGTGACGCCTATAGTCTAGACGACCAGACTATGACTGCAGTCCATTAGCACAGAGACACGGGGCAGATGACAGCGCGCTGTCGTGCTCCCATGTCTCTGTGGTCCAAGTGCGCCTTCACGTCGTTCTACCTGGCGCAGCTATGACTGAGTGATATTTGAGTAGCCTACAGACCCCGATCGGCCATCAGCTTAACCAAGTCTGCGACACGATTGGAGTACGCCCATTCGTTGTCGTACCATGTCAACACCTTGAGCATCGTGTCATCCATGATCATTGTGGAAGCGCCATCAACGATGCTGGAGCGTGCATCACCTTTGAAGTCCATCGAAACGAGAGGCTCCATCGTGAATCCCAGAATACCCTTCATTGAACCGTCTGCAGCTGCCTTGAATGCTGCATTTACCTCGTCGACGGTCGCTGCCTTCTCCAGCTCAATCACGGCATCGACGATGGAGACTGTTGGAGTCGGGACGCGCATGGCCATACCATCGAACTTGCCCTTTAGCTCGGGGATAACGAGAGCCAACGCCTTCGCGGCGCCGGTTGTCGTAGGGATCATGTTCAGCGCTGCCGCGCGAGCTCTGCGCAGGTCCTTGTGGGCCAGGTCCAGAATCTGCTGATCGTTCGTATATGAGTGGATGGTAGTCATCACGCCCTTGACGATGCCAAAGTTGTCGAGGACAACCTTCACTGCCGGTGCCAGACAGTTCGTGGTGCAAGAAGCGTTCGAGACAACGTTGTGCTTCGCCGAGTCATACTTATCGCCATTGACGCCAAGCACGATCGTGAGATCCACGCTGTCTGATGGGCTTGCAGGGGCGCTGATGATGACCTTCTTGGCGCCGGCGGCCATATGAGCGGCAGCCTTTTTCCCGTCGCGGAAAACACCCGTTGACTCGACGACGATCTCGACGCCCATATCGCCCCATGGCAGCTTGGAGGGGTCACGCTCGGCGAGAACCTTGATCGGGTCACCATCGACAACGATATCCCCTTCGACTACCTCGACGCTACCAGGGTAGATACCGTAGTTGGAATCGTACTTGAACAGATGGGCGTTCGTCGCGGTGTCGAATAGATCGTTAATCGCGACAACGTCGAACTCGTCACTGTACTTCTCCTTCATGGCCTTGAGTACCTGGCGGCCAATTCGTCCAAAACCGTTGATACCGACTTTCACTGTCATCGTGCTTACTCCTTTTTGATAGATGATGAAATACGCCTGATTTGCAAGTCTTGAGACTGCATGGTGAACGTCATTGTGCGCTTGTGCAAGCTATGAATCTGTGTGATACGTTAGTCCCACTTTTTGCTCAGCAGACGATTCTCCACATGGTGCTTCATAAAACTGCGCGTGTACCTGCGAACTAGACCAGCTCCAACAGCGCATGGGCCAGCTTGTCGCTGGAATGCCGCCATGGATGGGCTGGATCAATCAGATCCAGGGCAATCACGCGGTAACTTGCCCCTGTCACACCGCCAATGGTCACCAGTCCAACGCCATCCGGGGCATCAAACTGCACGCCCATATTGTTGTTGGCCAAAACCAGAGAGAATAGATCAGTCCCAACGTGCATAGTCAGGGCCTCAACATGGTCAGCCACGCTATAATTCTGTGTTTCGCCCAGTTGCGTCGCTACGTTGCACACGTAGACCTTGGTAGCTCGACTGGCTTCTATGGCGCTCGCTACGTCTGACACAAGAAGATTTGGCAACACACTGGTGTACAGGCTGCCCGGGCCGGCTACGATGAGGTCAGCATCCAGCAGTGCTCGTACAGCTTCTGGATAGGCAGGGACATCCTCCGGTGATAGATAGACACGTGCAATTGTTCCGCCTGCTTCGGTAATATGAGATTCTCCGGCTATACGGCTCAACCCTGTCGGCTCTGCGTGCAGATCTGCCATCAACGTCACATCACGCAATGTGCTCGGTATCACACGCCCTCGAACGGCCAGTACGTGGCTCGATTCCAGTATTGCCCGTTCGAAGCTCCCGGTAACCTCGGCCATTGCCGTGATGAACAAATTTCCGAAGCTGTGGCCATTACTCTTGAGCTGACTCGTCCTCAGCAGGTCGGACGCCTCCACTCCCAATATACCGGCTGGGAAACGGTATTGAAAAAGTTTCGTCATTAGAGCTTCGTCATCAGCCAGCGCGGCTATGCAATTCCGAAAGTCGCCGGGAGGCAGCACGCCCAGGTCGCGACGCAACTGCCCTGAGCTACCGCCATCGTCAGCAACAGTTACGATTGCCGTGATGTTGCTTGTGTACCCCTTCAGACCACGCATCAGTACGGAAAGGCCGTGGCCTCCTCCAATTGCAACGACCTTGGGGCCGCGATCCCGCAGTCTGTGTGTATAGACTGCATCAACGACGGACTCTGAGCTGGGTTCGACGAACGGCGCCAGGAGTGTGCGATTGAGGCCGATTAGCGCTCGTATCACCGCTCCCAACCCGAAAATTCCGACAATTACACCGCGCCAAACCCTGGGAATGAACTGTAGAGTCAGATAGTAGAAGGCTGTCGGCAGTGGATAGAATTCACGCAATACAAAGCTGAACCCCAGGCTCAGGACTGCGATCCCACTGGCCAACAGGAGCAGCCAGCGCTTGATTCCAATGCCCGGCGTCAGCCATTTGCTGGCAGATCTTATGTGACTTCGTAGTTTCATTGGTCTCAGTTTTCTATAGTATGTCGGGCGAGTGTTCCAGTGCGAACGCCTCGGCGTGTCGCTGGAATGCCACCAAGGGTCAATTAGAGCACCTCATTTTTAATGTTCAATGTTGTGCAAGAGGCAGCTTGTAAGGAACAAACTCCAGGGCTGATTATAGTCCATTGCAGGCAACTCGTCAATCTGTGTGCCCGCCGCTTGTCCGGATGACTGGGATATGTAGGGATGCCTGACTTTGGAAGTGGCACAAACCACCCGAGGACGGTCGAATCCCCGAGAACCGTGGCTGCATGTGTGCGCCGTGTAAATTGACCAACTACTCGGGATTGCCGAATTAGCGATGGATCATGGGGTGTTCCTCTACCTGACTTGCAGGTTATTCCAGTTTCTCCCTCTGATTGTCGCTTCCCAAGACGCTGGGAGTGGAAGCTGCATAATCCAGGGCTGTCGCGGCGATTGTCGCAAGAATGGAAAGCAGGTTGACATCCTCTTCAGTGAATGAGTCTCCAGATTGCTTGTTAATTGCTTCAATGACGCCCAAAGTTCGACCGCGGGCGATCAGTGGCACGGCAACAAGTGATCGCGTCGCGAATCCGAATCTTTCATCCAGTTCCGGCCAGAAACGAGGGTCGCTATACACATTGTCTATTGATACAGGCTGCTTATTCTCTGCAACCCATCCGGCAATGCCCTGCTGACGACTGAAGCGATGTCCTGGGAGCACCTCGCGGACTGATCCGTGAACGAGCACGAAGACCAGATCCTCATTCTCCTCATCAGTCAACATCAGAGAACCGTCAGAGGCATCGAGCAGCGCAAGGGCACAGTCCAAAGTCTTGTCCAAAAGTTCGAGAATATCCTGCTCGGGTGTGAACTGTTGGACTGCGCTGTGTACTTGAAGCAAGGACTTCATATACCTGCGCGCCTCGCGCATCTCCTCCGTGATGTGCCGGTTTTCCTCTTGGAGGCGTACGTTCTCACTCTGCAGAAAACGTATGAACTGCTTGTTGTCCTCTGCCATGGGCCCTCTCCTTGCGTTTTTCCCTGAGTTTTCCTTTGATCTCGATCAGTTATGCGAGTTTGCCAAGACGACAAGCGATTGCCAGGTATTCCACTCGCTCGGACGATGCTGATTCTCCAGTCGGGTCCACATCATTGCCCAACTGTACTCTATGTGCCCGAGATTGTCAAAAGTTGTCGTCTCATTTCGCCTCTCCCTGTGTCACCCCCCATCATACACAGGATAGCAAGGAGAAAGAAGGCAGGCGTCACCAGGAAGATGAGATTATAGTTGCCACCGCCCCACTCCACGATATAGCCGTTGATCGTCGGCCCGGCCACCGCCGCCAGCTGTGAGGCAATATAGTAGAGTCCTGTGTAAGTGCCGAGATCTGCGTCCGACGCTGCGATATCGACAACCATGGGCAGGCTGTTGATGTTGACCTGGAGGAATATCGGCACATATGCGTTGTACAGAGTCCAGAGGATGCTGATTCCAAAGAAGCCAAATCCAACCAGGAACGTTCTCTTGTAGTCAAGCCTCACAACACTTTTCTCCATTCACGTGATGTAGAGTATAAAGAGGCAATCACATAGTGAGAGGCACGGAGTATCGAACCCAAGGCACAACCGGCATGCGCAGGATTGAGAATACCCGTCAATCCATATTCATCCGCGTGAACCGTAAGCGATAAATAGAACTCATTCCTGAGATACCAACCCAACAGATTAGCCGTTGTCTAACCTGTCGCTGTAGCTGATGGGCGGCATTCGCAAATACTCTGTCGTGCGGTTCTTACGCTCAAAATCAGCGTATGCCCGACTAACCTGGTTCTCCGAAAGTCCCATCACTTCAGCGGCATCGGCGGCGGGTACCCCATGCTCCTTAGCGTACCACAGCATATCCATGATCTGGAAGGGTAGACGGAAGAAGAAGTCCTCTTGGGAGCTGTGAGCACTATATGTGTCTGTAGTTGGAGTAGCCTGGCGAATTTCATCCGGTATGTCCAGGTAATCAGCGAGTTGGTACACTTGCGTCTTGAAGAGATGCCGAATTGGGGCTATATCGTATCCCCCATCGCCCCATTTCACGAAGAATCCCTGATCATGCTCGTTCTTATTCGGTGTACCTATGACGCAATAGTTCCGCGTCTCTGCATGATAGTATAACATCGTCATCCGGCTGCGCTGTTTGAAGTTCGAGGCGGCTACGATCTGCAGGTAGTCCCGTAAGTTAAGCCGCTTCGACTTTTCTGTCCCGTCGTGCGCGACGATGGTCAGATGGAATATGTTGAGGGTGTCGGTTTCCAGTACAGAGCCCGGTATTCCGATTCTGGCCTTGTAGGTGCCGGGATCGTATTCTGGGAAGACTCGCTGGATAGCTTGATCACGTCTTGCATAACATCCCAAGCCGTCCAGTGCGTTTGTCATATCCTCGACAACCGCCTCGACTCCGAATTGGCTGGCCAGTTTCTCTGCCAGTGTAAGACTGTCCGCGCTAGAATCCTTCTCCGGCATCATCACACCGAGGATATGTTCTGGGCCAAATGCACGCACACATAGAGCGAACACCACCGACGAATCGATACCGCCACTGATACCTATAACGGCGCCAGATCGGTGCATAGTCTGACGTACATCCTGGCGCAGATTGGCAACTATTTCCTCGGTTACTGTAGCAGGGTTGATCGTAAGTACATCGTTGTGGAAATCCATGAGACCTCCTGTGTCTGGCTCACCTTGGGCCTGGTTATATCCCATATCTGTTGAAAAGCTTGGGTGTGGGACCGTCGGGAATGGTTCTGGTTGGGAAATCCGTGACAAACTGCTGCTGAAGGAGCTGAGTGGAGAGAATTCCAGCCAGGGCCATGTTGTCGCGTTCGCCCAGCAGGTCGGCACTTTGAGCTTTGTCAGTCAGCCGCGTCACAGCTCGGGGATCGAAATATCCGACTGCCCGGATTGCTTCGGCTGATAGAAGTTCTCTCACGTATGCGGGCGTCTCCTCCCCAAAGAAGCCGCGATGAATAGGGGCGCGGTATGGCCTCTTAGAACGCGCATACACAGATTCAGGTAGCATGCCTTGCATAGCTTGTTTCAGGATGAATTTCTCATTCAAGCCACGGATCTTCAAGTATGGAGGAATAAGGTTGCTGAATTCAATCACGCGATGGTCGAGGAATGGAAAACGTCCCTCCACCGAGTGAGCAGCTAGCATACGATCACCCTGTGATGACAATAGATATTCTGAGAGGAAAATGGACACCTCAATGAACTGTGCTTTCGAAAGGGGCGCCCAGGTATTGAACGCGGGATGTTCCCGAAGTCTCGACACGACCTCTTCGACTGGATCATAGCTGCCCAAGGTTGCCTTGACTTCTGGCGAGAAGAAGCGGCGCAGCGGTGCAGTGTTGCCCCAGCGAATTGCATGCGAATACTCTGGCCTGTGAACCTCTGTAAGTCCCTTTCTGAAGAACGCTTCCAGATAGGTTCCTCTGTCGCCCAGTCCTTGGACATACGGGTATAGCCGGTGTAGAAGTAATG
>Ga0180436_10005650_pt1 | contig 11013 bp, 7 predicted proteins | sample SS_ome_2_FD_132434 | JGI IMG/M metagenome (GOLD analysis project Ga0180436, IMG submission 132434) | Hypersaline lake sediment archaeal communities from the Salton Sea, California, USA - SS_3_S_2 metaG | ecosystem: Environmental > Aquatic > Non-marine Saline and Alkaline > Hypersaline > Sediment...
CACGTGCGCCGGGCTCTGCCCGGCGCCCAGCAGTTCGCTGCGCGAACTGCCGTTCTCGTGCGCCGGGCTCTGCCCGGCGCCCAGCAGTTCGCTGCGCGAACTGCCGTATTCGGCGCGCACTGGCCCCGGCTTCGAGCGCAGCAGCTCGGCGGTGCGCAGCCAGTCGGGCGGCACCTCGGCGACGTCGGCCCCGAGCTCGCGCGCGATCTCGCGGCCGCGGATCTTGCCCGCGAAGATCGCGGCGGACGCCTCGGCGATCTCATCGCAGTCGCCGGCGGCGTGGACGCGCATGCCGGCGGCGCGCGCCTGCGCGGTGAACTCGTCGACCGGCTCGAGCCCCACGGCGACGAGCACGGTGTCGCAGGCGAAGTGGCGTTCGGTGCCGGCGATGGGCCGGAAGCGCGCGTCGACCTGGGCGACCGTCGCTCCGTGCACCGAGCTTCGCTCGGTGCCAAGCAGTTCGCTTCGCGAGTCGCCGCCTGCCGCCACGATCGTGTGCGACGTCAGGATGGGCACGCCCAGGCGCGCGAGCTTGTCGCGGTGGACGCGGTACCCACCGCACTCGGGGGCCGCCTCCACGAGGGCGACGACCTCGATGCCCGCCTGCAGCGCGTGGTAGGCGGTGATGAGCCCGACGTTGCCGCCGCCGACGACGAGCAGGCGCTCCGACGCCTTGACGAGGTCGCGGTTGAGCAACGTCTGGAAGGCGCCGGCACCGAGCACGCCGGGCAGGGTGTTGCCGCGGAAGGCGAGCGCGCGCTCGCGCGAGCCGGCCGCGACGAGCAGCACCTGCGGTCGGACGAGCGCGTAGCGCTCGCCGCCCCGCCACACGCCCACCCAGCCGTCGCTGAACACGGCCAGCACGGTCGACGAGGTCCACACCTCGGTGGTGTCGAACGCCCGCGCCTCGGCCTCGAGGCGCCGACCGATGTCGATCCCGCGGGTGCCCGCGTGGACCGCGTTGATCGAGCCGAAGAAGCGGTGCGTCTGCAGGACGAGCTTGCCGCCCAGGCGGTCCTTGTCGTCGACCAGCAGGACCGGGATGCCGTGGCGGCCGAGTTCGGTGGCGGCGGCGAGCCCGGCCGGGCCGCCGCCGACGATCATGACGGGCACCTCGCGCCGCTCGGCGTCGCGCATCTCCGGGACGCGCCCGTCGGCCGGCATGGTGGGCAGGCCGTCCAGCGGGGCGACGACCATGCCCGGCGTCACCGGCGTCATGCAGGCCTTCACCGGGCGGCCGTCGGCGAGCACGAGGCACTGGGCGCACTGGCCGTTGGCGCAGCACAGCCCCTGCGGACTGCCGTCCTTGGGGTGGTGCCCGAAGACCTGCTCGCCCTGGGCGATGACTGCGGACGAGATCACCTCGCCGGCCTTGCCCGTGCACGGCCGGCCGTCCCAACTGAACGGCACGTCGTCGCGCGGCTCGACGCCCAGGATCGGGTGCTGCTCGAGGCGGCTCGTCCCCATCGTCCCTCCGTGACCCTTGGGGCCATGCTAGGCGAGCGGGGACGGGACTTGGGGGAAGCGCCGTCAGGCGCCGAGGCTGGCCAGCGGCGGGGCGTCGGCCGCCAGGAAGCGCTCGAGGAACACGCGGGTCGCCCCCACGGCGGCCGCGTTCGGCTCGACCGCGCGGGCACGCCGCAGCACGAGGTTGTTGTCGAGCAGCGTGGGAAGGCCACGCCGAGCCGCGCCGTCGATGGCGCCCAGCAGGCGGTCCGAGGCGCCGGCGAGCGCACCGCCCACGACGAGCAGTTCGGGCTGCAGCAGCAGCACGAACACGGCGATCTGGGCGCCGAGCAACGCGGTCATCGCGCCGACGAGCTCTTCGGCGTCGGGATCCCCGCCCTCGGCGAGCTCGAGCACCGCAAGGAAGCGCTCGCGGGCCGCGCCGTGGGCGCGCACCGCGCGAACGCCGGCCGGCCCCGCGCGCGCGAGGTAGCGGTCGGCGAGGCCGTGGACGGTCAGCAGATCGGGCGCCGCGGCCCGGTCGCCACAGGCGGCGAGCAGCCGCGGGTCGACCAGCCCGGCGTTCCCGAAGGGACCGACGTAGGCCTTGCCATCGAGGAACATGCTGAACTTCACGCCCTCGCTGAAGCCGACGTAGGCGTAGCTGCGTGGCACGCCGTTGGCACCGAACTCGGCCGCGGCCATCGCGTCGACGTCGTTGCCGATCGTCACCGGAAGACCGCTGGCGTCGCCGAGGCGCTGCGCCAGCGGCAGGTGGTTCCAGTTCGGCACCCGCCCGATGGTGATGACGGCGCCGCTCTGGGGATCGATGAACCCCGGGCTGGCGAGGCCCAGCCCCAGCAGCCGGCGCCCGGGGAGGCGCCGTCGCAGCGCCGCGAGGTAGTCGAGCACGAAGCCGTGCACCGCGTCGGGCTCGAGCGACTCCACGCCCTCGGGCACGCGCTCGTCGAGCACCTCGCCGGCGAGATCGGTGGCCACCAGACGCATGCCCGGGTGCTCCAGGTGCACGCCGACCAGCGTGTGGCGGGCGGGATCGACGCCGTAGAGGTTGGCCGGCCGGCCGCCGGTGGCCTCGGCCCGGCCGACGATGCGCACCCAACCGGCCCGCTGCAGGTCGGCCACGGCGCGCCGCAGCGTGGGCAGGCTGACGCCGGTCGCCGCGCCGAGCTCGGCGAGCGGCATGGGGCGTGTGAGGAGGTGGGAGACGATCGATCTCGGCGTGTCCATGGCGTGGCGGCCGTCGCGCCCGCCACCATACCCAACGGGGGGTGCGCCGGCGGCCACGGTGGCGCGCTTGACATCCTTTAGGTAAGCGTATTACAAAAGGGTATCGATTAGTTCGACATGCGCCGCGCGTGCCGGGACCCGAGTCGCGCCGGCGGCGCCCGAGGAGGTCGGCGCCTGTGATCGCGGGGTACGAGGGCCTCACCGCTCGCTTCGGTGACCTGCACAACCACTGCGACCTCAGCTACGGCCGCGGCACGCCGCAGGAGGCCCTCGCCAACGCCCGCCTGCAGCTCGACTTCGTGTCCATCACGGTCCACGGCGCCTGGCCCGACGTCCCGGAAGACGACCCCGAGCTCGGCTACCTCGTCGACTACCACCGCCAGGGATTCGAGCGCGCGCACGCCGGCTGGGACGGCTACGTCGCACTGACCGAGGCGGCCAACGAGCCCGGCCGCTTCGTCACCCTGCCCAGCTTCGAGTGGCACTCCATGGCCTACGGCGACCACTGCGTCTACTTCCGCGACCCGGCCGCCAGCCGCATCGTCGACGCACCCGACCTGCCGGCGCTGCGCCGGGCCGTGCGTGCCTCGGCGAGCGACGTGCTGCTCGTGCCCCACCACGTCGGCTACCGCCACGGCTACCGCGGCATCGACTGGGGTGCCTTCGACGCGGAGTTGAGCCCGGTGGTCGAGATCGTCTCCTTCCACGGCGCGGCCGAGAGCTGCGACGGGCCCGTGCCCTACCTCCACGCCATGGGCCCGCGGCACGAGCACGGCACCGCTCGCCATGCCTGGCGCCAGGGGCTCCGCTTCGGCGTCATCGGCTCCACCGACCACCACAACGCCGTCCCCGGCGCGTACGGTTTCGGGCGGTTGGCGGCCTGGATGCCGTCGCTCGACCGCGACGGCCTGTGGGACGCCCTCACCGCGCGGCGGACCTACGCCCTCACCGGCGACCGCATCGACGTCGCGCTGCGCGTCAACGACACCCTCATGGGCGGCGAGGCACCCCCCGCCGACGAGCGCCGCATCGAAGTGGCCGTGCGCGGCGGCCACGGCATCGAGTACGTCGAACTGCTGCACGACGAACGTGTCATCCACCGCCACGACGTGTGGCCCCAACCCGGCGGCCCAGGGGTCGTCAAGGTCCACGTCCAGGTCGGTTGGGGCGAGCGCGACCGCGCCACCCCCTGGGACGTCGCGCTGCGGGTGCGCGACGGCGAGCTGCTCGGCATCGAGCCGCGCTTCCGCGGCCCCTACCCGAGCGTGGTGCCGCCCGCGGGCGCCGCGCACGCGCCGCACGCGCTCGAACGGCCGGCGCCCGACGCCGTGCGCTTCACGACGGCCACCTGGCCCAACCCGCTCTCGGCGCTGCCCGCGATGGAGGGCATCGCGCTGGAGCTGCGGGCCGACGACGCCACCGCGCTCGAGGCCGTCGTCAACGGCCGCCGTCTGTGCGTCCCGCTCCGCGACCTGGCCGAGGGCGCCCGCAGCCACCACCTCGGCGGCTTCGTCAGCCCGGCGATCGCGTTCGACCGCGCGGTCCCTGAGACCGAGTTCGCGGCCCGCTTCGATCTCGTCCACCGGCCCGGACCCGTGGCGCTCGACGCCTATCGGGTGCGGGTCCGGCAACGCAACGACCAGTGGGCGTGGAGCTCCCCGATCTGGGTGGGGCCCGACGCACCCTCGAGGAGGTGAGGCCGAAGACGTCGACCGCACGCCGTCCGACACCCCGCGTCCCGGCGCCCCCGACGCGCCGAACCTGTGAGGTCCTACCATGCGCACGATGATCCGCATCACGCTCGCGCTCGCCCTCGTGATGGGCGCCGTGGCCTTCGCCCAAGGCGCCGAGATCGACTGCATCACCGACGAGCCGGCCACCATCACGTACATCGGCGACCCCGTCGCCAACCTCGGCGAGACGGAGCGCGCCACGGCCGCGGCCTTCATGGAGGCGTGCCCGCACATCACGGTCGAGATCATCCCGGGACCCGCGAGCACCTCCGAGCTGCTCGCCAACTACCTGGTCATGTTCGAGGGCCGCAGCGGCGACATCGACGTCCTGCGCGTCGACGTCATCCACCCCGGCATCCTGGCCGACAACCTCGTCGACCTGAAGCCGTACTTCAGCGACGAGGAACTCGCCGCCCACTTCCCCGGCTACATCGAGAACACCATGGTGGGCGACGAGATGGTGGCGATCGCCTTCCGCCTCGGGGCCGGCATGCTCTACTACCGCACCGACCTGCTCGAGAAGTACGACTTCGACGGCCCGCCCGCCACCTGGGACGAGCTCGAGTCGATGGCCACGACGATCCAGGCGGGCGAGCGCGCGGCCGGCAACCCCGACTTCTGGGGCTTCGTGTGGCAGGGCGACAACTACGAGGGCCTGACCTGCAACGCGCTCGAGTGGCAGATCTCCGAGGGCGGCGGCTCCGTCGTCAACCGCGAGCTGGAGCCCGAGGTCAACAACGAGGCCACCATCCGCGCCATGGAGCGCGCGGCGGGCTGGGTCGGCACGATCAGCCCTCCCGGCGTGACCGGCTACCGTGAGGAAGACGCCCGCGCCGTGTGGCACGTGGGCAACGCCGCCTTCATGCGCAACTGGCCGTACGCCATGGCGAGCAGCGCCACCAGCGAGGCGATCGCCGAGATGTGGGACGTGGCCCCGCTGCCGGCCGGCGCCTCCGGCACCTACGCCGCGACGATGGGCGGCTGGACCCTGGGCGTGAACCGCTACAGCGACAACGTCGATGCCGCCGTCGCCTTCGCCAAGCACTTCGCCTCCTACGAGGAGCAGAAGCGCCGCGCCGTGGAGAACGCCATCAACCCGACGATCGCCGCGCTGTACGAGGACGCCGACGTCATCGCCGCCGTCCCGGCCTTCGCCGGCCTCAACGACGTGTTCATGGGCGCCTCCCCGCGCCCCTCCACCGCGACCGGCGCCCAGTACGACCAGGTGTCGTCGCTCTACTCGACCGCCGTGCACGCCGTGCTCACCGGCGAGCTCGACGCCGAGACGGCCCTGACCCTGCTGGAGCTCGATCTCGAGGCCCTGTTGGGCAACTGATCGGTCCCGACCCGGTGCGCCCCGCTCCCGTTCGGGGGCGGGGCGCCGGCCCCGCTCCCCACGAACGGGCGCGGGGCACCCGGCCCCGCCCCCCACGACCGGGAGCGGGGGCGCCCGACCTCGAAGCCGCCCGCGCCCCGCGCGCCACGGAGGCCGCATGACGACGCCTGCTTCCCCCGCCCGGGTCACGCCGCGCTCGGCGCTCTTGGGCGCCCTGCTCGGCGCCGTCGGCATCGGCGCCGTCGCCGGACTCGTGCTGGCGGTCGCCAGCGATGCCGGCGTCCGCAGCGCCTTCGACACCTCCCTCGGCGACGACCGCCCCTCGGCGGTCATGGCCGTCTTGGACGGCTTCGGCATCATCCTGCCCGTCTTCGTCCTGGGCTTCGGCCTCATCGCCGTGCGGCTGGCGATCGGCGTGACCCGGCGCGACGTCAGCGCCACGCGCTCCGCCCGCGACGCCGCCACCTGGCTCGCGGTGCTCGGTACCGTCGTCGCCGTCGCGCGCCTCCTGCAGGGCACGCCGTGGCTGGCGGCCACGCCCTCGCCGCTGGACGCCCTGGTCGGCGGCGCGCTCGGGCCCGCCCTCGCCGCCGGCGTCGCGGCGCTGCTGCAGCGCGGCCTGGCGCGCGCGGCCGGGGCGCCGGACCTGCGCGAGGAGCAGCTCGTCAAGCGCGAGGCGCGGACCGCCTGGAGCCTGCTGGTCCCCGCGCTGCTCATCCTCTTCCTGGTCGCCGCCCGCCCGCTGGAGACCACCGTCATCACCAGCTTCACGGACAAGGTCTTCGCCTCGGACGAGGTGCCGAACTTCGTGGGCCTGGCGCACTACCGCCAGCTCCTCACCCTCAGCTTCGTGGAGGTGCCCTGCCGCCTCGGCGACGACGGCGCCTGCGCCCGCAGCGCCCAGGGCGACATCCGCTGGGAGCCGCTGCCGCGCGAGCTGCTCGTCGAGGGGTACCGGACCGCCTGGCACTGGAACCTCCCGCTCCTCACCGCCCCCGATCGCGCCATCGCCGTCAACGCCCTCGACCACGTCTGGATCCGCAGCATCTGGGTCACCCTGGTGTTCACGGTCGCCTCCGTCTCGCTGGAGCTCGTCCTCGGCCTGTTCATCGCCATGACGGTCCACTCCGAGTTCCGCGGACGCGGCGCCATGCGCGCGGTCATGCTCGTCCCCTGGGCGATCCCGACCGTCGTCTCCGCCCGGCTGTGGGAGCTCATGCTCAAGGACACCACCGCCGGCGTCCTCAACCGCGGCCTCATGCTGGTCGGGGCCATCGAGACCCCGCAGTCGTGGCTCACCACCCCGGCGCTGCAACTGCCGTCGGCGGTCATGATCGACGTCTGGAAGACGTCCCCGTTCATGGCGCTGCTGCTGCTCGCGGGCCTGCAAGTCATCCCCAAGGAGCTGTACGAGTCGGCCCGCGTGGATGGCGCCAACCGCTTCCGCGAGTTCGTCTCCATCACCCTGCCGCTGTTGCGCCCCGCCATCGCGGTCGCGCTGATCTTCCGCACGCTCGACGCCCTGCGGGTCTTCGACCTGCTCAACGTGCTGTTCGGCCGCTCGCTGCACAGCGTGTCGACCTACAACTACCAGGTGCTCATCAACAACCAACAGGCGGGCTACGCGTCCGCCGTCGGCGTGCTCATCTTCTTCCTCATCTTCGGCTTCGCCGTGGCCTACGTCCGATTCCTGGGGGTGAACCGCTCATGAGCGGCTCCGGCTGGCGGGCCTCCCTGCGCAGGCTCCCCTTCCATCTCGTCGTGGCGCTCATCGTCGTGTACGCGCTGACGCCGTTCATCTGGGCCCTCTCCACCTCGTTCAAGACCGAGGACGACCTCTTCGGAGCGGCACGGCTGTTCCCGCGCGAGCCGACCACCAAGAACTACGCCTACGTGCTGGGCGACGCCGGCTTCATGAGTTCGCTCGGCAACTCGGTGATCGTCGCCGGCGGGAGCTCCTTGACCGCCCTCACCGCCGGTTCGCTGGCGGCCTACGCGCTGGGCCGCCTGCGCTTCCGCGGCAAGACGCCCATGCTCTACGCCGTCCTTGCCATGACGATGTTCCCGCAGATCTCGATCCTCTCCGGCCTCTACCTGACGGTCCGCGAGCTCAACATCTACGGCACGCAGGCGGCCATGCTGTTCGCCTACCCGCTGTTCACGCTGCCGTTCTCCACCTGGGTGCTGACCAGCTTCTTCCGCGGGCTGCCGCGCGAGATCGAGGAAGCCGCCATCGTCGACGGCGCCACCACCGCCCAGATCCTGGCGCGCATCCTGCTGCCGCTCACGGTCCCCGCGCTGGTGACGACGGGCCTCCTCACCTTCATCGTGTCGTGGAACGAGTACCTCCTGGCGCGCAGCTTCACGGTCACCAACCCCAGCGCCCAGACGGTGCCGGTGGCGATGGCGCAGTTCGCCGGCATCGTCGAGCAGCAGGAGCCCATCGCCGAGATCATGGCGGCGGCGATGATCGTCACGCTCCCGCTGGTCGTGTTGGTGCTGGTGTTCCAGCAGCGCATCGCGGCCGGCCTCACCGCCGGCTCCGTCAAGGGATGAGCGTGAGCCCCCGCCCCAACCTCGTGCTGGTCGACTGCCACGACCTGGGGCGGCATCTCGCCTGCTACGGCCGGTCGGCCGTCCCCTCCGACGCCCTCGACGCCTTCGCCCGTGAGGGCGTGCTCTTCGAGCAGGCGTACTGCACCGCGCCGCAGTGCAGCCCAAGCCGGGCGGCGCTCTACACCGGCCGCCACGCCCACCACGTGGGCATGCTCGGCCTGGCGCACCCGCCCTTCGACTGGCGCCTGCACCCCGACGCCCGGCACCTCGCCGCCATCCTCCGCGACGCCGGCTGGGCCACGGCCCACGTCGGCGTCCAGCACGTCATCCGCGACACGCCGGCGCACGTGCGCTCGCTCGGCTTCGAGCACCATGCGGCCTCCCACGCCGACGCCGCCACCACGGCGGCGGCCGCGGTGGACGTGCTGCGCGGCGCGGTTGCGCCCTACTTCCTCAACGTGGGCTTCCTCGAGCCCCACCGCGACCGGCACGGCCGCTTCCTCGACCAGCCGCCGCGCGACGAGCGCGGGGTCGACGTCCCGCCTTACTTGCCGGACGGGCCCGAGGCGCGCGAGGAGATGGCCCAGCTGCAGGGCGCGATCGCCGCCATGGCCGAGGGCTTCGGACGCGTCCTGGCGGCGATCGCCGCCCGCGACGACGCTGCCGACACCTGGGTGATCTTCACCACCGACCACGGCCTGGCGCTGCCGCGCGCCAAGGCGACGATGTACGACGCCGGCCTCGGCGTGGCGCTCATCATGCGCTGGCCCGCCCGCGGCCTCGCCGGCGGGCGCCGGTCGCGCGCGCTGGTGAGCCACGTCGACCTGGTGCCCACCGTGCTCGAGGGCCTCGGGCTGGAGGTGCCCGACGGGCTGCACGGCCGCAGCTACTGGTCCGTGCTGGCGGGCGAAGCGGACGCGCACCGACGCGCCGTGTACGCCGAGAAGACCTTCCACACCGCCTACGAGCCGATGCGGGCCGTGCGCACGGAGCGCCACAAGCTCATCGCCAACCTCGAGGTGGACATCATGAACGTGCCGGGGGACGTGCTCCGGAGCCCGGTCACCCCGCAGATGATCGACGAGATCGTGCGCGAGCGACCCCCACTCGAGCTCTACGACCTCGTGGACGACCCGCTCGAGCGCCACAACCGCATCGCCGACCCGGCGCTGGCCGCCGTGGCGGACGAGCTGAAGCGCGCGCTGGTCACCTGGATGCGCGAGACCGACGACCCGATCCTGCGCGGGCCCGTGCCGTCGCCCTACCGCCACGCGGCCATGGCCGCGCTGGGGCTGCCGGAGGCGCCCGCGCCGTACCCCGGCGAGCTACCGGAGCCGCCGTTCGCATGACGCCGTCCGTCCGCGCGTTGGTGTGGGGCCCCGCCTACGTCGACCTGGTGTTCGGCGGCCTCGAACGCCTGCCGGAGCTCGGCGAGGAGCGCTTCGCCCGCGGTTTCCTGCTGGCGCCCGGCGGCTCGGCCATCACGGCCATCGCGCTGCACCGGCTGGGCCACGCCGTCGACCTGCTCGCCGACGTGGGCGGCGACGCGCTGGCGGGCTGGCTGCGCGACGCGCTCGGGCGCGAGGGCGTCGGCACCGGCGCGCTGCGCGCCGTCCTGGAGGTCACGCCCGTCACCGCCGCCCTCAGCACGTCGGTCGACCGGGCCTTCGTCACCTACCTCGAGCCCGCCGCCCCACCGCCGGACCTCGCCGCGCAGCTGCGCGCGGCGTCCGCCGGCCACCTGCACGTCGCCGGCTTCCCGGCGGCCCGGGCCGCCCCGGACCTGGTGGACGTGGCCCACGGGCTGGGCACGACCGTGTCCTTCGATCCCGGCTGGGACGGGCGCGCGCTCGCCGACCCGCAGGTGCGCCGGGTGGCACTGGCCGCCGACGTGCTGCTGCCCAACCGCCTGGAGGCGGGCCTGCTGCTCGCCGCCGACGGCGACGAGGGCGCGCCGCCGAACGCCGAGGACGCCCTCGCACGCCTGGCCGCCCTGCGCCCCGGCCGCGTCACCGTCGTCAAGGACGGCGCCGCGGGCGCCTGGGGTGTCGACGCCCACGGCCCCACCGCGTGGGTCCCCGCGCCGTCCGTCGACGCGCTCGACGCCACCGGCGCCGGGGACGTCTTCGACGCGGGCTTCCTCGACGCCTGGTGGGCGGGCGCGCCGCTGGAGGAATGCCTGCGCCGCGGCAGCTGGTGCGGCGCCCTGGCGACGACGGCCTACGGCGGCGCGACGGCCGCACCGACCCGCGCGCGGCTCGACGCGGCGCGGCACGAAGCACGGGGAGGAACGACGTGAAGATCGCCATCATCGGCGGCGGCAGCGCCTACGCGCCGGGCCTGCTGCAAGCGTTCGCTGCGGAGGCCGCCCACTTCGGCGACGCGGAACTGGCCCTCATGGACGTCGCGGCGCCGGAGCTCGACGTCGTGCACGCGCTCGGCCGGCGCCTCCTGGAGGGCACCGACCTGCGCCTGAGCGCCACGACCGACCGCACGCGCGCCCTCGACGGCGCCGACCTGGTCCTCACGACCTTCCGCCAGGGCGGCATGGAGGCCCGGGCGCTCGACGAGCGCGTGCCGCTGGCCTTCGGCGTCATCGGCCAGGAGACGATCGGGCCCGGCGGCTTCTTCTTCGCCATGCGCACGCTGCCGGTCATGCGCGCGATCGCCGACGACCTGCGCCGCTGGGCGCCG
>Ga0180436_10005653_pt1 | contig 11009 bp, 9 predicted proteins | sample SS_ome_2_FD_132434 | JGI IMG/M metagenome (GOLD analysis project Ga0180436, IMG submission 132434) | Hypersaline lake sediment archaeal communities from the Salton Sea, California, USA - SS_3_S_2 metaG | ecosystem: Environmental > Aquatic > Non-marine Saline and Alkaline > Hypersaline > Sediment...
ATGAGGTAGGCTGCCGGCAGCGACAGCCACTCGGCGATGGCGCCGGAGAAGAAGGCCAGCACGCCAAAGCCCAGCGAGCACAGGCCGCGAAAGGTCCCCATCCGCCGCCCCTGCGCGCCGCCGCGCTGCTCCAGCAGATCGCCCACCAGCGCCAGACTGGTCGCGTCGTAGGCGGCCTGGGCAATGGCGGTAAGGACGTAGATTGGAAAAAGCATCCGGTATCCCGTGACCAGCGCGGCCAGACCGTAGCCAATGCCCAGCACCGCCAGACCCGGGACGAGGATGGGCTTGCGGCGCCCCACCCGATCGGATACCCGTCCCCACAGGGCGCTGAAGCCGATCATCGTCAGCGCGCTGACCGTGCCCAGCAGGCCGATTGAGGCGTAGTTCGCCCCCAGCGATTCGGCATAAAGCGAGCTAACCGGCACGACCACGCCCCGCGACATAAAGTAGAGGACGGCCACTGCGGTCATCAGAACGATGTTTCTCGTCAGGCGGCGCTGTTCGATCATCGGCGGAACTCCGTTGGGAAGTGAGCGGGCGCCCGAAAATCAGTTGTCAAAGGGGTTGTCGTCCTGGAAATCGGGAAAGAACGTGTCGCTGCTCTGCATCTCCTGGACGAGGCAGTTCTCGAGGCCAAGGCCCCATGCGTAGTCCACTACCTCCTGGTACTCCGCGAGCGTGATGCGCCGATCCAGCGAGGGCATGCCACAGGCCTGGAACTGGGGGGCGTACTGCGACATAAGGCCGACCACGATGCTGCGCGAAAGACTCGCCAGGAAGTCGAGGCTCTCGCGGCTGCCGGCCAGGCCATCGGGGAGCACGAGGTGCCGCACGATCACGCCGCTCAGCGCGATGTCATCGCCATCCACCGCAAGATTACCCACTTGACGAAACATCTCCGCGATCGCCGCGCGGTTGGCGGCAACGTAACCGCTCGCACCAGAGTAGACGCGCGCCACCTCATCGGAGCTGTACTTGATGTCCGGCAGGTAGATGTCAATCAAACCGTCGAGCGCTCTGAGCGACTCGACGGAGTCGTAACCGTTCGTATTGTACAGAGTCGGTATGCCCAGACCGCGCCGCCGAGCAATGACGATCGCTTCGGCGATCTGGGCGACGACGTGAGAGGGCGAGACCAGGTTGATGTTGTGCGCGCCAATCCGCTCCAGCGCCAGCATCTCCGCAGCGAGCGCGTCCGGCGCCATCTCATGGATGGGAATCTGATCCGCACACTGGCTGATCTGGTAGTTTTGGCAGAAAACACAGCGCACGTTGCAGTTGGCGAAGAAGATCGTGCCCGATCCCCGCGTACCTGAGATCGACGGTTCCTCTCCGAAATGCAGACCCACGTGCGCCACGGAGACCAACTCACCGGTGCGACACAGACCCAGCTGGCCGGAGAGGCGATCCACACCGCAGCGCTGCGGGCAGAGATCGCACGCGGCCAGCCGCTGCTTGAGCGCCGCTACGTTCTGATCGAGAGATGAACTCAGGGTCACGCAGTCACTCCTATTGGTCCACGCCGTACAGCGTGCAGGACGAAAATGGCGGCCGAGCGTTGTCAAAGCCGACTTCCGAAGTCTCCGCAAGCATGCACGCCCGAACCACGCCTCCGGATAGACACGCATCCGCACGCCGGACGCTCGCGTCCGCCACGACCCATCTGGTACTTCGGAAGTCCAGGTAGAGACGCAGCATGCTGCGTCTCTACGGCAGGTTTTCGAAAATCTCCTCGACGGCGACGTGATCCCGAGAATGCGCGCCGATATGATGCCAGACGATGCTGCCATCGGTATCGATCACGAACACAGAGGGGGCCAGGCGCTGATCCGTCGCAGCCTCAGTGATACCGAACATATCGGCCACCACGTGATCGACGTCAGCCAACATAGGATACCCGATGCTGCCCTTCTGACACCAACTCTCGACAGATTCGAGCGATGCAACTGTAACCGCCGCAACCTCAACCCCGGCCTCCTGGAAGCGCCCGTACGTCCTTTGCAACTCACCGAGTTGCGGATCAGGGCTTCAACCGGCCATCCTGAAAAACTGGAGCACCACCGGACCTTTCTCCAGCTGCTCGGAAAGCGCAAACACCATGTCGTTGGCGCCAGGCAACGTGAAATCGGGGACGGTGTCTGGCAAGACAATCTCGGGCGTCGGCCAGGGCGTCGCCGTGGGAGCTATCGTGGCGACCGGCTCAGCCGAATCATCTGAGGGCGTTATCGAGGCAAGAGGTACCGCTGTCGGCAGTACGGAAGCGACCGCCGAGGAACCACCTGCCGGCATCCCCGCCGCCAGTTCCGCCAGATTGTCGGCGGTCGAGATGTCCGCAAGGGTGCGGGCCTCCTCCAACCAGATAGCCACGTCGACGCCCTCGCCCACCAGTTTGGCCGTACTCGCCCCGATCGCCAGCAGCCTGGCCACAGTCTCCTCAAACACAGCGCGGGTCAGACCGGCATCGGCTAGGGCCGCAACCACAGCGGCATCCTCCACACCCCAAGCCTTCTCCAGTTCAGCGATCTTCGCCTCGACGGCAACGGTCGTCGCAGAGAAGTCGGTCAGAGCACTCGAGATGACCAGCTCCTCGTTGATCAACCGCTGCAGCGTGTCCTCAGCCGGCGGCGCCGCCTGGCCCGCCATATCACTGAGCACGCGATCGATGAGTACAGCTTTCTCCCATTGCGAGAAAGTGATCGCCTTGTCGTCAATACGTGCGACAACAAAATCCTCGACCGGGGCTTCAGCCGGTACAGGGGAAGGGGATGGCACGACAGGTTGCTCAACCGGCGTCTGAGCAACCGTGGGTTCCGGTACATTCTGTTTGGGTGACAGGGCCATCAACAAAAGCGCGAGCCCTCCGACGGCTACACAGATAGCCGCGATCACCCACACACGGGATGAGATTTCCTTCTTCATAACCAGATCCTCCGCAGGGAACAATTTCAGTTTGGGAGATATGAGATTAGCACGTTGTGAGCCAGTTGTCAACAATTTCGAATCCTCCGTCCCCGTCACAAAACCACATGAGACTCAAGTTGCGTGATAACTGCGATAGTATTAGAATAGGCAACCAGAATCGCTTGGTGGCGCCGTCATATCCAGTGTAGACAGCGAACCGTGCACTCCATTATCGAGAGGAATCAGACATGCCTCGACGAGAGGTCCAATCCATCCTAGCTGTCACACTCGCGTGCGTCACGCTGACGGGCGCCCTGCTATCCGCCTGCCAGCCAAGCACGGCGATCGCCCTGCCCACGCTGGCAGAGACCCTGCCGGCGCCCACAGCGTCACGGGCGGCGGCAACACCCCAATTGCCGGCAGCAAAACCAACCGAATCCCAGGTAGCGACCCCGCTGTCGACCCCCACGGTCATCAGTGAACCTGTGCCGGAAGCGGTCACGACTCCACCGCCCACACCATCACACACACCCAGCGCGACACCCTCCCAAACGCCTGTGCCAACGTGGACGTCGACGCCCCTGCCGAAGGGAGCGCCCGTGCTGATCGCAGTGACCCCCATACTCTCCGACACGACGGCCGTGCCCACCCCGGTGTCGCGAGTTGCGGTGGCCCCCGGCAGCATCAATATCGTCGTCCTGGGCAGCGACCAGCGCCCCGACTGGAACGACTGGCACACCGACGTGGTGCAGATCGTCTCGATCCAGCCGCTGATTCCGGCGGTGACGATCCTCTCGGTGCCGCGCGACCTCTACATCTATGTACCGGGGTTCTGGATGAGCCGCATCAACTTCGCCGATATGTACGGCGAAGTGTACGACTATGAGGGCGGCGGTCCGGCGCTCATCCAACAGACATTGCTGTACAACCTGGGCATACCCGTTGACTATTACGTACGCACCGACTTTGCCGGCTTCAAGGCCATCGTGGACACCCTCGGTGGAATCGACATACCCGTCCATTGCACGCTCCAGGACTACTGGCCATACCCTGACGAGAACGGTGAGTACCAGATCAAGGTGCTCTACCCGGGTATCCACCACATGGACGGGCCCACAGCCCTGTGGTACGCACGGTCGCGCAAGACCACGAGCGTATTCAACCGCGAAGAACGCCAGCAGCAGGTGCTTGAGGGGATCTGGGCGCGCGCGCGCAGCCTCGACCTGCTGCCCCGCATCCCGGAACTCTGGACTCAGAGCCAGAGTATGATCACAACGAATATGGATATGGCAACCGTGCTGCAGCTTGCTGAAGTCGCCTTCCGGTTGGAATCACAGAACGTGCGCCTGCGCAATATCGGTTACGGGCAGGTGACGCCCTGGACGACACCCCACGGCGGCAGCGTCTTCCTGCCGAACTGGGACAGGATCGAGCCGGTCGTGAGCGAAGCGCTGGCGCCAATACCGGAGGGCCGGATGTGGCGCTCGCTCCACCAGGTGGAGATCTGGAATGGCACCGGCTACGCCGACTGGGACTATCTCGCCTTCGACCGCCTCGTTCACGAGGGATTTGTCGCATCGGTCGCTGAAGCGGACCGCAGCGACTACACTGAGACCCGCCTCATCGATTTCACCACGGCGACCAAAGGCAGCGCGACGGACTACCTGGCTGCGATGTTCAACGTCTCACCGGGCAACGTCATCCACGCCGCCGATCCCAACATGCCCGTCCAATACCGGATCATCATCGGCGCAGACTACAATACGTGCCGCAGATAGGATCGGCATGACATAGTTCAGAACTACGGAGAGGATGGGCACATATGCCCCACAGGCGTCTTGAACAACTTCTTGAGCGCGCCAGATCTGGCGGATTCGAAACCATCGTACTGATGCCCGGCCCCAATCTGTTCTATTTCACCGGGATGACGTTCCACATCAGCGAACGGCCTGTCCTGGCCATATTCAAGACTGACGGACGGGCCGGGGCCATCGTGCCCGTCCTGGAATCCACCACGATCGAGTCAGCGGTTCACCCGGTGACGCCCTACGCCTACAGCGATGAGGCGGGCTACGAGCCGGCCTTTGCGGAGGCCTGTGCTGCACTGGATCTGGCCGGACAGAGGATCGGCGTGGAAGCCCTGCAGATGCGGTTCCTGGAAATGCGCGCCCTGGAACGCCATGCCCCCGGCTGCGAGCTGCTGCCCGCCGAGGACCTGTTGGCCGATTTGCGCATGTGCAAGGATGCGACTGACATAGCGGCTATGCGGCAGGCCATAGAATTCACCCAGGATGGCCTCGATGCCGCCGTTGGTCAGATCAAAGCCGGGATGACCGAACGCGAGGTCGTGTCGCTGCTCACCATGGAGATGCTCCGCGCCGGCGCCGAACGCCTGGCCTTCGCTCCACTCGTCGTCGCCGGGCCGAACGCTGCCTCGCCGCACGCCAGCGCCAGCGACCGCCGGATCAATCCAGGCGAGACAATCGTGATCGACTGCGGAGCCGCCTACGCGGAATACAACGGCGACATCACGCGGACATTCTCCGTCGGCCCACTCGACGCCGAACTGGCGCAGGTGTATGAGATCGTGAAAGCGGCAAACCAGGCCGGCCGGGACGCGGTGCGCCCGGGTGTTACAGCTGAATCCATCGATCAGGCCGCCCGGGCCGTGATCGACGGGGCCGGTTACGGCGAGTTCTTCTTCCACCGGACGGGCCACGGGCTGGGGCTTGAGATCCACGAGCCACCCTACATGGTTGCGGGCAATCAGCTCGTGCTCACATCGGGCATGGTGTTCACGGTCGAGCCCGGCATCTACCTGCCCGGGCGGGGCGGCGTGCGTGTTGAGGATGACGTGCTCGTCACCGAATCGGGAGGCGAGAGCCTGACGACCTTCCCACGCAAATTCCGGGCACTTTAGACAGACATTCGACAGCTATCCCACGAGTCAGGAGGCTAAGAACATGCTTTCGCTTTTAGGACAGGATTGGACGCGCGAGGAACTGCTGAAGCACGTGGGCCATATGGACCAGCTGGCAGGCATACGCCTCGTTGAAGCTGCAGATGGCCTGGCCAGGGGCAGCCGCTTATTCCAGGTGTGGACCGGCAGCGGGCTGAACTTCAACGTTGCGGCCGACCGGGCACTCGACATATCCGGCTACTCGTACAAGGGCACAGCGCTGGCATGGAATTCGATGGTCGGCGACGTCCACCCCACGTACTACGACCCCCACGGCGCGGGGTGGCTGCGTTCGTTCCCCGGCGGGCTGCTGGCGACCTGCGGGCTGGATCAGTACGGGGTGCCGTGCACCGATGAGGGCGAGGCGTTCGGCGTGCACGGCCGCGTGAGCAACACACCGGCCCGCTACGTCAGCTATCGCACCTACTGGGATGACAATGACTACACCCTCGAGATCAGCGGCGAGGTGCGCCAGACCCGTGTATTCGGCGAGAATCTGGTGCTGCGGCGCAAGATCACGACGAATCTGGGATCGAAGCGGATCAGCATCCGCGACTGTGTGACCAACGAGGCCTTCGTCGCACAGCCCCACATGATCCTCTACCACTTCAACCTGGGATTCCCCCTGGTTAGCGCCTGCACTCACATCGACTTCGATACCGACTTGTCGGAGCCGCGGGACGCAGTCGCGGCTCCCGGCATCGACCACTGGCGGGAGTTCCAGGCCCCGACGCCGGGGTACAGCGAGCAGGTGTTCCACCACGTGCCCAGCGCCGATGACAAGGGCCTGGCGCGCGTTGAGGTGAAGAACCCGGGTCTCGACCTGGGCGTACGCTTCACCTTCGACGCCAGGACTTTAGGACACGTCTTCCAGTGGAAGATGCCCGGCGAGGGTATGTACGTGCTCGGCATCGAGCCCAGCAACTGCAACGGTGTGCTGGGGCGGGCCGCTGCTCGCGAAAGCGGCAACCTGCCCTTCCTGGCGCCCGGCGCGAGCGCGAGTTACGCGTTTGACGTGGAAGTGATCGAGTACTCGGCGTGACAGGCATCGTCACGGTAACACCGAACCCGGGCATCGACCTCACACTGACCGTTCCGCAACTGACCTTGAACCAGGTATTGCGGGCAACACACACCCGCTCAGACATGGGCGGCAAGGGGTTCAACGTATCTCGCGCGCTCCAGGCGTTGGGCACGCCCAGCGTCACGATGGGCTTCATCGGCGGCTTCACCGGCCAGCGCATGGCGGCGGGCCTTCAGCAAATTGGCCTGGAGACGGATTTCGTGGAGATTGCGGGCGAGACGCGCACCAATGTCGTCGTGACGAATGAGACTGCCAGCGAGCACCTCAAGGCGAACGAGCCCGGCCCTGAAGTCACACCGGGAGAGATCGCGGCTTTCTTCGACCGGGTTAGCGATCGCGTGCGTGCCGGCGACACGTGGGTGCTCTCGGGCAGCCTGCCGCCAGGTGTTCCGGCGGATTTCTACGCGCAGCTCATCGAGTCGATCCAACAGGTGGGCGCCCGAGCCGTGGTGGATACGAGCGGCGAGCCGCTGCGTCAAGCCTGCCACGCTCGACCCTTTATGGTCAAGCCCAATGACATCGAGGCAGAGCAGGTCACTGGATGTCCAATCGAGTCGGAGGAGGACGCGCGGCGCGCCGCGTCGGATATTCTCGGATACGGCATCAAGATCGTCGCCCTCTCCCTTGGCGCCGAGGGGCTGATTCTGGCGACGGGGGACGAGACCCTGCACGCCCGGCCGCCGCACATCCAGGCCAGGAACACCGTCGGCGCCGGTGATGCGCTCGTTGCCGGCCTGGTCTGGGCGCTGGAGCAGCACCTGCCCCTATGCGACGTCGCTCGCTGGGGTGTGGCGGCGGGGAGTGTTTCGGCAGCGCGTGAGGGCGTGACCTTTGGCACAGCCGGTGAGGTGCGACAGATGCTGGAGAAGGTCCGTGTCAGCTGAGCGACGAACAGCACCCACACCACACCAACAGGACCCGGCGCGTGTCTTGCTGCCGCTGGGCCTGGCCGTTTTCTGTTCGCTCTTCGGCGACCTGACGCTCTACGCGGTGCTGGCCACGCAGCGCGAGGTGGTGGGGATCAGCCTTGGCGCCGTCGGCATCATGCTGGGCATCAACCGCCTGGTCCGCATACCCGGCAATCCCCTCGTGGGCTTGCTTCAGGACCGGCGGGGGCGCAAGCCGCTTTTCGTCCTGGGCATGGGCATAGGGGCCCTTTCCGTGGCCGGGTTCGGGCTGCTGCGCGGGTTCTGGCCCTTCCTGATTGCCCGCGCGGGATGGGGTATCGCCTGGACGCTCATCAACGTCGGCGGGATGACGATGGTTATCGATGTCAGCACACCGGCGAACCGGGGCAAGCTGAACGGCTTCTACAGCGTCTGGATATGGCTTGGTTTCGCGGGCGGGCCCCTGCTCGGCGGAACGCTCGTCGACGTCATCGGCTTCCAGCAGGCGATGTTGGTGTGTGCGGGCATCACGGGCTTCGGATTCCTGATCGCGGCCGTACTCCTGCCCGAGACGAGAACGGCCCGGCTGGCCGACGCTCCGGCAACACTGGAATCTCAGCAAACCAAACAGCGGCTGACCCTGACGATCGCGCCCCGAAAGTGGCTGGAGACCGCGAAGAGACTCGACCCCAGCCTGCTGCGCGCAACCGGGCTCACCGCCGTGGTCAAATTCGTGGGCGAGGGCGTGACGCTCTCGACGCTCAGCCTGCTGCTGGCGGAACGTATCGGCGAGAGTCTTCAGGTGGGCTCGCTGGTGCTGGGCATCTCCACCGTCACCGGAATCCTGCTGGCGCTCCGCGCCGCGCTGGCCGGTCTGAGCGGGCCGATTGCCGGGCATCTTTCGGACACAGGTAGCGGCCGACAGTCAGCTGTCGGGCGACATGCAGAAATCGGGCGCTGGACCGTGATCATCGGCAGCATCGCAGTCGGGATTGTTGGCTGCCTGCTGCTCGCCTGGGCGCGAGCGTTGGGCCTGATCCTGCTGGGGGTCGCACTGGGAGCCATCAGCGTCGGGGCGCTGATCTCCACGCTGGCAGCCGCCGTCGGGGATCTGGTCTCTGCAGGACAGCAGGGCACGGCGATGGGCATATACGCAACGGCAGGAGACGTCGGCAGCACGCTGGGCCCTTTCCTGGCATTCGCGCTCCTTTCGGTAGTGGAATTGCGCTGGGTGTATATGGTCTGTGCCATCGTATTGGTTCTTGCGCTGGGCCTGGCGCGTGGCCGGCGCGTGGCAGCCCGGTAGAGACGCAGCATGCTGCGTCTCTACACCGCCCGATCGCCAATCTGCGTCTGACGTTCACGGTGAAAACAGTATACATTCTAACAATCTGCAGGAGGCACAATCTATGAAACACTTCAAGGGGCTGGTCGCACCGACATTCACCCCCATGGCACCCGACGGAAGCCTGGATCTGAATCCGATCGAACGGCTGGCCGAATCACATCTCGCCAACGGGCTATGCGGGGCCTTCGTCTGCGGCTCGACAGGCGAGAGCACATCCCTGACGGTCGCTGAGCGCAAACAGGTCGCCGAACGCTGGCAGACCGTCGCGGGCGCGGAGCTGCCGGTCATCGTTCACGTGGGGCACAACGCGCTGCCCGCGGCGCAAGAGCTGGCGGCGCACGCGCAGCGGATCGGCGCGGCCGCCGTCGCAGCGATGGCGCCCTGCTACTTCAGGCCGAACGACGTTGAGGACCTGGTCGTATGGTGCGCCGAGATCGCGGCGGCGGCTTCCGACCTGCCCTTCTACTTCTACCACATCCCCTCCAGAACCGGCGTCTTCGTGAAGCTGGCCGAGTTCCTGGAGCGCGGGGCCGAACGCATCCCCAACCTGGCCGGCGCCAAGTTCACGTTCGAGGATCTCTACGACCTGGGCCGGTGCCTCGATTTCCAAGATGGGCGGTTCGAGATACTCTTCGGCCGCGACGAGATGCTGCTGGCCGGCTATGCCATCGGCGTCGAGGGCGCCGTAGGCACCAGCTACAACTTCGCGGCTCCCCTCTACCACGACCTCATCGCGGCCTTCAAAGCCGGCGACATGGCCACAGCCCAGTCAAAACAGGCGCAGTCCCGTGAGATGATCACGGCGATGTTGAGCTACCCGGGCATGGGCGCGAGCAAAGCGATGATGGGCATGGTGGGCGTCGACTGTGGGCCTGCCCGGCTGCCAAACCGGAACCTGACGCCAGAGCAGGTAGAAGCCCTGCGAGGCGATCTCGAAGCAATTGGATTTTTCGAATACTGTTCGCGGTAGCAACGACACTGACCAGTTAGCGGAGGAAACCCATGACAAGACTGGCGATCAACGGCGGGGAGCCCATTCGCTTCCCGAACAAATCGTGGCCCGAATGGCCGGTGATTACCGAACGCGCCGTAGATCTCGTCTCGGCGGTTGTGCGGAGTGGAAATTGGGCGTTCGACGGGCCCAAAGAATGGGAGTTCGCCCAACGATTCGCGGACTTCGGCCGCTCCAAATACTGTCTCACCGTCGCCAACGGCACCGTGGCCATCCAGTTGGCGCTGGAAGCGCTCAATGTCGGCGCCTATGACGAGGTCATCGTGCCCGGGCTAACCTGGCAGGCGACAGCGGCGGCGTGTCTCGACGTCAACGCGGCGCCGATTCTAGTGGATATCGATCCGGAAACCTACTGCCTCGATGTAGCCCAGGCGGAGGCTGCTATCACGGACCGGACCCGCGCGATCATCGTCGTGCACCTCTACGGCGCGATGGCGGATATGGACGCCGTGCGCGGGCTGGCGCAGCGACACAATCTGCATCTGATCGAGGACTGCGCGCACCAGCACGGATCGCAGTGGGATGGACGCGGCGTGGGCGCTCTGGGCGACATCGGCTGTTTCAGCCTGCAATCATCCAAAGTGCTGACGTCGGGAGAGGGCGGCGTCAACCTGACCCAGAGCTGGGACCTGTTCCAGAAGCTGTATGCACTGCGGAACTGCGGGCGTCCCTTCCTGGAGCGCTCACCGACGCTGCAGAGTGGGAACTACCGCATGACCGAACTGCAGGCCGCGCTGCTGCTGGCGCAGATTGAATTCCTCGAGGAGCAGGTTGTTCGTCGCGATGAGAACGCCCAATACTTGAATGGCCGGCTC
>Ga0180436_10005654_pt1 | contig 11009 bp, 5 predicted proteins | sample SS_ome_2_FD_132434 | JGI IMG/M metagenome (GOLD analysis project Ga0180436, IMG submission 132434) | Hypersaline lake sediment archaeal communities from the Salton Sea, California, USA - SS_3_S_2 metaG | ecosystem: Environmental > Aquatic > Non-marine Saline and Alkaline > Hypersaline > Sediment...
GGCGGCCGGAACTTTATGACGTGTTCGCGGATCCCGGCGAATCCAACAACCTCGCCTCGGCAAAGCCCGAGACGGCCCAGGAATTGGCGACAAAGCTCTTGGCATGGTACCGCGCAATGCCAGGGCCAGAACATACGGAGAATTGATCTTGCATTCCATGAAACGCATTGCCTGGTGTATTGTGCCGACCTGTGCGGTGATTTGCGCGCTGGCCCTCGTGACTCCCGCGCGTGCCGACCGCGAAACGACGAACTTCGCTGACGGCTGGCTTTTTTCCTTGGGAGGCCAGGATAGTGCCGCCCGGCCCGGATTCGACGATTCCGCTTGGCAGGCGATTCGGCTCCCGCACGACTGGGCGATCGCCGGCCGTTTCGATGCCGCCGCCAGTGGCCGGACAGGAAAGCTGCCGTGGCGGGGTGAGGGGTGGTATCGCAAGCGATTCACGCTGCCGCCGGCAAGGCCGGGCCGGCGAGTCTACCTGCATTTCGACGGCGTGATGGCGATGCCGAAGGTCTACGTAAACGGCCACCTGGCCGGCGAGTGGGATTACGGCTACATGGCCTTCCGCGTCGACGCCACTGCTTGGGCGAACTTCGGCGGCGAGAACGTCGTGGCCGTACATGCCGACACCCGTCGCCACGGCAGCCGCTGGTACCCCGGAGCGGGCATCTATCGGCCGGTCACCATGATCCTCACCGACGCGGTCCATGTCTGCGACGGGGGCGTGCAAATCACCACGCCGAAGGTCGACGATGAATCCGCGGTCGTTCGCGTTCAAACCGAGGTGGTCAACCATTTGCCCATGTCCCGCCCGGTGCAACTGGCCATCTCGATTGTCGATTCCGAGGGACGTACTGTCGCCGAATCGCTCGCAAAGGCAACCGCTGCCGGCAACGGCGAAGTGCGTACGTTCGATCAGCGGCTCGTCATCCCCGGCCCGCGCCGCTGGGATGTCGACTCGCCCGAGTTATACCGGGCGCGGCTGAGGGTATCCACCGACGCGGCCTGCGAGGACAACCTGGAGCAGCCGTTCGGCATCCGCACGGCGGAGTTTACCGCCGACGATGGCTTCCACCTGAACGGCCGGCGGCTGAGACTGCACGGGGTAAATCTTCACCACGATCACGGCCCGCTCGGAGCCGCCGTCTTTTCCCGCGCGGTGGAGCGACGCTTGCGAATACTCAAGGACATGGGAGTGAATGCGATCCGCACTAGCCATAATCCGCCGGCCACCTTGCTGCTCGACTGGTGCGACCGGCTGGGGCTGGTCGTCATCAATGAATGCTTTGACAAGTGGGATGCGACGGCCGACCTGCACGAGCAGCCGTTTGACGCATTCATGACCCGCCAGATCGGCCGCTTCGTGCGCCGCGACCGAAACCATCCGTGTGTCATTCTCTGGTCGATCGGCAACGAAATGGGCAACGTGGAGAGCAACCGAGACGGGGAATTCACCGACAAGGTGGCCCACGTGGTGTCGGTCTTCAAACAACACGATCCGACGCGCCCGGTCACCCAGGGCTGCCTCTGGCCGCCCGCCTGCCGGCGCGACAATCCGGTCTTCCAAGTTCAGGATGTCACCTCCTGGAACTACGGCGGGAAGTATGCCCGCGCGCGGGAGGTGTTTCCCGAGAAGCCGATCGTCTACAGCGAATCGGCCTCGGCCGTCAGTACGCGGGGCTTTTACGAGCTTCCCCATCCATGGGCGAAGGACGACTTCTCGGACACGGCACACCAGGTGGACTCCTACGATCTGAACGCCGCCTGGGGACCGCGCGACATCCCCGATGTCGACCTGTACCGGATGGAGCAAGATGCGTTCGTAGCCGGCCAGTTCGTCTGGACGGGCTTCGACTATTTGGGCGAACCCACGCCGTTCAAGCAGCAGGCTCGCAGCAGCTACTACGGCATTATCGATCTTTGTGGCATCCCGAAGGACCGCTTCTATCTTTACCGAAGTCAGTGGGCGCCGGAGAGGACGACGATTTACATCCTGCCGCACTGGAATTGGCCCGCGCGGGTCGGCCAGCGAGTCCCTGTCTATGTTTACACCAACGGCGATTCGGCCGAACTGTTTCTCAACGGCCGCTCGTTGGGACGGAGGAGCAAGGGCACTGGGCCAACGACTTCGCTGCGGGAACCGCGGAACCTGGCTGCCGACGGCAACGCTCTTGCCAGTGCCTCCGATCCGCGAAATCCGCCGGAACAGGCCCACGATGGTACAACCGACACCCGCTGGTCGGCTCCCGCCGACACCCAACAGCCCTGGTGGGCGCTCGATCTCGGACGACCACGGCGGTTGCGCAGTTGTCACCTGGTAACGCCGGAAGAACTTCGACACTACCAGTTCGTGCTGGAAGCGTCGGACGATGGCGTTTCGTGGTCGCGCGTGGCCGCGAAGGAGCAGTGGGGGGAGTCCCGCGAGCGGGACTATTATGCCTATTTCGATACCGACGCCCGATATTTGCGCGTCCGTTTCACCAGCGTGCGCCGAGGACCGGCCGCCATTGCGGACATCGGCGTTTACGAGGAACCGGTGGGCGTTGACGGGCAACTGCCGCCATACTACCAGGTGATGGATCGCTACCGCCTCCGGTGGGAAGATGTGATCTACGAACCGGGCGAACTGAAGGCCGTGGCTTATCGTGGTGGCCGCCAGATCGGCAAGGCTGTTGTCCGCACGGCGGGCGATGCCGTCGCGCTACGATTGACCCCCGAGCGGCCCACAATGCTCGCGGATGGCGACGACCTGGCCTACGTGCTCGTCGAAGCGGTGGATAGCAACGGTACGGTTTGTCCGCTAGCCGATCCTCTGGTAGAACTCGACGTGGTCGGGCCGGCCGAGTTGATCGGCGCGGGCAACGGCAACCCGCTCTGTCTGGAGCCATTCACGGCAAGCAACCGCAGTCTCTTCCACGGCAAGGCCGTGGTGATCGTCCGCTCCCAATGTGGCCGCGTGGGCAAGGTCACAGTAACCGCGCGAGCCGACGGCCTCCTCCCGGCGGAAGCTCGACTCGACGCTGAACGCTGCTCCTACCCGCCCCGTGACCCCTGTTGTACCGAAAAAGGAGATTGAACGTGATCATCCGCTTCATTCTTCTGGCGGCCCTTGCCGCGGTTTCCGGCTCCGCGACCGGCGACGTTTCGGCCGAGTCGGCGGTGCCCAACGTTGTCCTCATCCTTGCCGACGACATGGGCTATTCCGACCTTGGCTGTTACGGCGGCGAGATCGACACGCCCACGCTCGACCGCCTGGCGGCCCATGGTGTGCGGTACACCGATTTCCACAACGCGGCCCGCTGTTGCCCCTCGCGCGCAAGCCTGCTTACCGGGTTGTATCCCCACGAGGCCGGCGTGGGACGGATGGTCTATCGCGACCTGGGACCCGGCTACTTGGGCCATTTGAACGATCACTGCCTGACCTTTGCCCAGGTCCTCAAGGGCGCGGGTTACCACACGATGATGGCGGGCAAGTGGCACGTCGGCCATCAACACGAAGCGGTGCTGCCGGAGCAGCGCGGCTTCGACAGCTTCTATGGCACCTACATGCACGTGGACAGCTACTTCAAGGTCCTACCGGGCTGCGAAATCTATCTCAACGGCAAACAGCAAATCGCCGGCGGTTGGCAAGAGATTCCCCCCAACCCAACCAATCCGGACGAGGAGTTCTACACGACCGACATCTACACCGATTACGCGCTGCGGTTCTTGGAAGAAGCTTACCGGCAGGAGCAGCCGTTTGTGTTGTACATGGCATACAACGCGCCGCACTGGCCGTTGGAGGCGCCGCAGCGGAACATTGCCAAGTACCTGGACCGCTATGACGACGGCTGGGACAGGCTGCGGCAAAAGAAGTTCGCCCGCATGAAGACCATGGGCATTGTGAGCGAGAACGCGACCCTGCCCCCTTCCGAGAACACGTCGTGGAGCGACATTCCTGCCGAAGATCGTCGGGAGCTGGCCTTCCGCCGCGCCATCTATGCCGCCCAAATCGACTGCATGGACGAGAACATCGGCCGCATTGTGGACTCATTGAAGGCCGCCGACAAGCTGGCCGATACGCTCATCCTGTTTTTGTCCGACAATGGCTGTTCGGCGGAAAGCGGTATGTTCGGTTTCAACTTCGACAAGAACCGGATTGCGAATTACGACCAGTGGCGGAGAGCGTCGGGACGATCCGTCAGCCAGGGGCAGGGCTGGGCCAACGCCAGCAACACACCATACCGCAAATACAAGAAGTACACGCACGAGGGTGGTTGCCGCACGCCGCTCATTGCCCATTGGCCGACGGGTATCAAGGATCAAGGCGCGATCTGTCGGGATGCGGGGCACATCATTGATATCATGCCAACCCTCTGCGAACTGGCCGGTGCCCGGCCGCCCCAGGGCGGGCAAGGAATGAGCCTCGTCCCCACCTTTTCCGGCAAGCCACTGGCCGCGCGAGATGCTTTGTACTGGGAGCACTTCGGCCACCGGGCCGTGCGCGTGGGCGATTGGAAGCTGGTGTCCTCCTACGAGAACGGCGCCCACGGACCTTGGGAACTGTATGATTTGTCCACCGATCCCACGGAAACGAACGACCGTGCGGCCAGCCAGCCGGAGAGGGTTCGCGCGCTGCAGTCGAAGTGGATCGCCTGGGCGCGGGCGGCGAACGTGCTGCCCGACCAGTTCGAACGCAGAAAGAAACGGTGAACTCGATGGTTACCGGGGAGCAGCACATGCGTAATGTTTGTTTGAAAGACCACGTGCTCGGCAGGCGCTTATGCGTGGTTCTCCTGACGGCGGTGCTGACGGTCTGCGCGATGGCGGCGCAAGGCGGGCCACCGGCAGCAAATCCGGACGACTCCAACCAGCCCGAGGCGACCGTCACGCGGCGCAGCGTTCGCGAGGCGTCGCGCGGCACCACCCGCCTTTCCCTGGAGCCGACGGCCTTTCGCCGTTTGCCGCTTGGCGCCATCCGACCCTGCGGTTGGCTGAAGGATCAAATGCGGGCACAGGCCGACGGCCTGACCGGGCACCTGGATCAGTGCTGGGATGCCATCGGCGATTCCCCGTGGCGCGGCGGCGATGCGCCGGAGTATTACGCGGAGTGCGGGCCATACTACCTGGACGGGCTCATTCCGCTGGCCTACGGCCTCGATGACGATACACTCAAGGCGAAAGCCGAACCGTTCCTGAAGTGGCTGTTGGCAACAGGCAAGCCGGATCGCGTCTTCTCGATAACGCGGGACCATTGGCCCATCTCGGTGGCGCTGAAGGCCCTGATTCAGTATCACGAAGCCACCGGTGACCCGCGGGTGCTCAAGGTGCTGACCGGCTACTTTGAGTTCCTGGCGGAACATGAGCCCGACTGGCCGCTTCAATCGCTGCGCGGTGTTCGCAATTCGGAGACGATCCTGGCGGCCTTGTGGCTGCATGAGCAAACAGGCGATGCGCGGCCGCTCGGGGTGGCCGATACCATTGCCCGCGCGTCGTACAACTGGACGGCGCAATGGCGCGACTTTCCCTGGAACGCCGACGCGGTTCGCCGCGGCGTCATTCCGCATCACGGCCATCGCTTGCATCGCACGGCGCATGGCGTGTCGCTGGCGCTCGCGATCAAGCGGCCTGCGCTGCTGCACCGCATCTACGATGATGCGTTTTACGAAGAGGCCGTCTACCGCGGCGTTGCAAGTCTGGACAAAGCCCATGGACAGGTCGGCGGGCGGTATTCCACCGATGAGCACGTGTCCGGCCGGCATCCCTCGCAGGGCACCGAATTGTGCGCGATCGTCGAATACATGTACTCGATGCAAGTGCTGGTTGAAATCCTGGGCGATCCCGCCTTCGCCGACCGGCTGGAACTGCTCGCCTTCAACAGTCTGCCCGGGGCGATGACGCCGGACTGCTGGGCCCACCAGTACCATACTCAAACCAATCAGGTGCTGGTGTCGCAGGCGCCGCGGCAGTTTCATTCCGCCGGACCGGACGCCAACCTCTACGGCTTTATGCCCAACTACCCGTGTTGCCTGGCCAACTTCCATCAGGGCTGGCCGAAGTATGCGACCAGCCTGTGGATGGCCACGCCGGATGGAGGATTGGCGGCAATCAGCTACGCGCCGTGCAACGTGGAGGCAAAGGTGGCCGGCGGCGTGCGGGCAATGCTCGCCTGCGAGACGAGCTATCCGTTTGAAGACGAAGTCCGCATGGAGTTGCGGCTTGACCGGCCCGCGGAGTTTCCGCTGGCACTACGCATCCCCGCCTGGGTCGACGAGGCGTCGGTGCAGGTCAATGATGAACCATTGCAGCGGATCGATGCCGCCGGGCAATTCCATACGTTTACGCGTCGCTGGTCCTCCGGGGATCGGGTCCGACTGCAATTGCCCTCGCAAATGATGCTCGAGCGCCGCTTCAACGACGCCGTGGCGGTGCGGCGGGGGCCGCTCTACTTCGCGCTAAGGATCGAGAAGAAGTTCACCCCGGTCACACTCAAGCCGCGTTACAAAGGCAAAGCGGCTATCAGCGGAAGCACCGACTGTTTGGGCACGGTGGACTGGGGAATCGCGCCCACCTCGGCCTGGAACTACGCGCTGATCGTCGATCCGAAGAAGCCCGGCGAGTCCTTCCGCCTTACACGGCGGCCGCTCAGCGAGTTACCTTTCGCGGACCGCCAAGACAAGATCTATCACCCAGAGCAGAAACGTCACGTGGATTGGCCGCATGACGCACCGCTGGTGCTCGAAGCGACGGCGCAAGTGGTATCGGCCTGGCGCATGGACCGAAGTTCCGCCGCAGCCCCGCCTTCCAGCCCCCTCACGTCCGAGACCGGCCCCATGCAGAAGGTCGAACTGGTCCCCTACGGCGCCACCCGATTACGGATTACCGAGTTTCCATGGGGGAAGCCGCTGCCGGACGACAGCCAGGCTGAAGACCGAGTCCCTTAGATTGACAATCACAGGTCCCTTTACATCTCACCTCACTCTTGGAAATGGAGTCGGAACATGCATTCGATTGCTTACCTGTCCGCTTCCGTACTTTGGCTCCTGGCGGCGGCCTTGCCTGCCGCGTTGGCGGATTTGCCCAAACCGAACGTCGTGCTGATTATGGCCGACGACATGGGCTACGGTGATCCCGGCTGCTATGGGTCGAAGGTCCATAGGACGCCAAACATCGACCGCTTGGCCACAGAAGGGACCCTCTTCACCGACTACTACGCCGCGGCGAATGTATGCACCCCCACCCGCGCCGCCTTGATGACCGGCACCTACCACCGCCGCAACCAGATGCACTTCGGTGTGACCAACCCATGGGGCGTGCTCGCGCCGGTCAGCCCCAAGGGACTTCATCCCGACGAGATTACCGTTGCCGAGCTGTTGAAGCGCCAGGGCTATGCAACCGCCTGTATCGGCAAGTGGCATCTGGGCGATCAGCCGGAGTTCCTGCCCACGTTGCAAGGATTCGACTTCTATTATGGCATTCCCTACTCCAACGACATGGGCCAGCGCAAAGGCAAGGCATGGCCGCCGCTGCCGCTGATGCGGGACACGCAGGTTATTGATGCACCAGTCAACCAAAGCACACTCACCCCGCGCTACACCGAGCAGGCCCTAGCCTTCATCGAAAAGCACCGTGGCGAACCCTTCTTCCTTTACCTGCCGCACACGTTCCCGCATGTGCCGCTGCACGCCAGCGACCAGTTCCGCGGCAAAAGCAAGAACGGCCGGTACGGCGATACGATCGAGGAGATCGACTGGTCGACCGGGCAGATACTCGACAAGCTCGCCTCCTTGGATCTGGACGACAACACGCTGGTGATCTTCACCTCCGACAACGGTGCCGAAGTTCGGCAGGCCGGCTCGAACGAACCGCTCCGCGGCCGGAAAGGCTCCGTCTGGGAAGGCGGGCATCGGGTTCCGTGTTTGATGCGTTGGCCGGGCCGCGTGCCTGCCGGACGCGTCTGCCGCAAGATGGTCACCTGCATGGACATGCTCCCCACGCTGGCCCTGCTTGCCGGTGCCGAGCCGCCCGATGATCGGACGATCGACGGGCACGATATTCGCCCGCTGATCTTTGGCAAGTCGGGGGCCGAGTCACCGTACCAAGCGTTCTATTATCTAGCCCGGCACCGCGGCTCCATCCAGGCGGTGCGCAGCGGTCCCTGGAAGCTCCACCTGAAACCGCGGCAGTTGTACAATCTGCGGGACGACGTCGGCGAGCAGAACAACGTCGCCGCCGAGCACCCGGATATCGTGGCACGCTTGCTCGCGCTGGCCGAGGAGCAAGAGCAGGATTTCCAGCAGGACCAGCGCCCGGCGGGCCATGTCGACAATCCCCAGCCCGTGACCGCGCAAACCATCCCCCTTGGCAAGTAAGCAGTAGCGATTCTTAAGCGGCACATCTCGTACAAAAGGTTTCGAACCATGATTCACACCAGCGCACGCGCTTGTCTGTCGGCGATCATCTTGTCGTGGTTGCTGTGCGGGCCCACGTTCGGCACCGATGATCCCGAAGTGGTGTTTCTCACTCCCCCGGAGACCGCCAAACCCGGTGTGTGGTGGCATTGGATGGGTTGCAACGTGACCAGGGAGGGGATCACTCGCGACCTCGAAGCATTCCGAGACGCGGGCATCGGCAGCGCGACGATCTTCGGCATGGCCGACGTATGCACGCCTTGGGCGGCTCATATCGAAAACAGCCCGACCGACGGCCTGATCGCCTTCACCGATCCATGGTGGGAGCTGGTCAAGCATGCGGCCGCCGAGGCCAAGCGGCTCGGACTGGACCTGGGAATTCACAACTGCCCCGGCTACACGCACAGCGGCGGCCCCTGGATTCCGCCCGAGCTTTCCATGCAGGACGTTTGCCTGTCGCAAACCGCGGTCGAGGGCGGCAAGCAATGGTCGGGCGTCTTGCCGCGCCCCCAGGTCGCACCGCAAGGCCGAAATAAGTATCCCGTAGTCAACAAGGAGACGGGCCGACTGCGGAAACCGGTTGCAAAGGGCCGAGGCACGTATTACCGCGATATCGTGGTGCTGGCGCTGCCGGCCGAGGGTGTCGTCGCGAAAGAAGACATCGTCGACCTGACTGGTCGGATGTCGCCCGAAGGCAATGTGCGGTGGGATGTGCCGCCCGGGAATTGGATCGTGTATCGCATCGGTCATACGACGATGGGCTCCATGACCCAACCCAACCAGTGGGAGGCGCGAGGACTGGAGTGCGACAAAATGAGCGTCGAGGCCAATGAGTTTCACCTCAAGCATGTGCTTGGCACAATGCAGCGCCACCTGGGCGATCTGATGGGAACGGGATTGCGGCATGTGCTGTTCGACAGCTATGAAGCCGGCACGCCGACCTGGACCCCGCGCATGCCTCAGGAGTTCGCCAAGCGAAGGGGTTATGACCTGATGCCGTTCATGCCGACCTTCGCCGGTCGGGTGGTCGATAGTGAAAGACAGACGCAGCAATTCAAACGCGACTTTTCTCAAACGATCAAGGATCTCTATCGCGACGTGCATTTCGCAACGGTTTCCCGACTGCTGAATATCGCGAATCTCCGGTTTGTCTGTGAGCCGTACGGAGGTCCCTTCGATACCGGGCAGGTCGCACCGTACATCGACCGTGTCATGACCGAGTTCTGGACGGGCGGACGCATCCGGATTGCCCAAGGAATCGTGAATGCCGGCGATAGGAAGCAGCATAACATTCTCCAAGCGGAGGCTTTCACCGGCGGTCCCCAGCGGAGCAGGTGGAGCGAGCATCCCGGCGGGTTGAAAGCGGACGGCGATCGCGCGTTTCTTGCCGGAATCAATCGCCTGGTATTGCACCATTGCGTGCATCAGCCATGGGACGACCGATATCGCCCCGGCAACGGCATGGGCCAATGGGGCACGCACTTCGGTCGCCTGCAGACCTGGTGGGAGCCGGGCAAGGCATGGATCGCGTATCTGCAACGCTGCCAGGCGCTGCTACAGTGGGGATCGGCCGCGAACGGAGACGTTAAGATCGATCGCAATCAGGGTGTCTCGGTGAGGACCCTTCACCGCCGGAACGACACCGCGGACGTGTTCTTTCTCGTGAATCAGAAGGACACGAGGGCATCGGCCCGATGCACCTTCGATAACACTGTCGGCCGCCAACCGGAATTGTGGGACCCGCTCACCGCGGCGATGCGCGACCTGGCCGACTTCTCGCGAACGAACGGGGCGACGCAACTGACCCTCGAGTTCGCGCCGCGGCAAAGCTGGTTCGTCGTGTTCCGTTCACCCGCGAAATCAACCTCGGGGCCAAACTTCCCCATGCGCAAGCCGGTTGCCGAGATCACCGGGCCATGGGAAGTGAGGTTCGATCCGCGATGGGGTGGGCCGAAGCGAGTGGTCTTTTCCCAGCTTGAAGACTGGACGACGCGCTCCGAACCCCGTATCCGCTACTTCTCCGGCACGGCGACTTACCGCACCACCTTCGATGGGGCGGAGGGATCGCAACTAGACCTTGGCGACTTCCATCATCTGGCTCGCGTGCGGCTCAACGGCAAGGATTTGGGAGTCCTCTGGTGCCCACCACACCGCGTATCGATCCCGAGGGACCTGTTGGAGGACAAAGCCAATGAATTGGAGATCGAGATCACCAATGTCTGGGCCAATCGGCTCATCGGCGACGAGCAGGAGCCGCCGGATTGCCAATGGCTGCCGGGTCACATGAAGTCGGGCCGATATCTCAAGGAGTTTCCGGACTGGTTCGTGAAGAACCAGACGCGGCCCTCGGTGGGACGTTACTGTTTCGTGACTTGGAACTACTTCGACAAAGACTCGCCGCTGGTTCCCTCGGGATTGCTGGGGCCGGTGCGCGTGCTCTCGGAAGACTGGACGGGTTCTGCCGAGAAGCAGACCCCATGATGTGACCGCTAAAACGATTTGGTTGCAACCGCCGATGCGCGCTACCGCAGGCCGCGCAGCTTACGCAGATTAACGATGGAGTGCTTCCCAGCTAGGCTGGTCGTGACAATGAAAGGGCTCCCGGGTAAGACATTAACA
>Ga0180436_10005655_pt1 | contig 11009 bp, 10 predicted proteins | sample SS_ome_2_FD_132434 | JGI IMG/M metagenome (GOLD analysis project Ga0180436, IMG submission 132434) | Hypersaline lake sediment archaeal communities from the Salton Sea, California, USA - SS_3_S_2 metaG | ecosystem: Environmental > Aquatic > Non-marine Saline and Alkaline > Hypersaline >...
CCCAGCTATGGGGCGATGAGGTCGACCACTACTTCGGCCATTTGTTCGTCGAGACAAAGCGCAACGTGCCAGGACTCGCCGATCTGGACGAGAGTGAGGCCGTCGGAGCCATCGGCTGGACCGAATGTGACGCGCCAACGGCTCCACCCCTGACTCGGGATCTCGCTATCCCTCGAGAACGGTTCTTGACACGCAACCACGTGCGCCTGCAGCGAACCTCACCCGCAACGCTTTGTCCACACAGCGACTCGCACACGTAGTGTTCTACGCACGTGCAGCGGGAATCGCTAGATCCCCGTGGGAGTAGCGACGACCGGGAAGCGGCGAACGCGCCTTGACAGAGTATCAATTCATGCGAGAATCGGTCCAGTGCTACACTGCCCCGCCAACCCACGTCCGAGGGATGCGATGCCAGCGGCAATCGAGACAATCCAGAGCGATCTGTTCCATCTCTACAGCAGGATCCCGAACTGGTACGAGGTTCGCTCGGTCCTGCGGATCGAACCCGTCGACGATGGGCTGGCCGGCCTACGTGTGGTTGAGGAAGAGGTTGCCGAACCCTTCATCCGAGACTACGACAGCCACCACAAGGACAACCCGACCCACTGGGCCGGCCAGTTCGACATCAGCCGATGGGGCATCCTCCTGGCCACCGACGAAAACGACGACCCGGTAGGCGGCGCGACAGTCGCCGTTGACGCTCCGGTCTACCCTCTTGACCGCTTCCAGCGACCTGATCTGGCCGTCCTGTGGGATATCCGGGTCGACCCCGACCACCGCCGATCCGGCGTAGGCGGTCAACTCCTTCGCCACGCGGCTGCCTGGGCGCGAAGCGAGGGTTACGGACAACTAGGTATCGAGACGGACAGCAGCAATGTCGGCGCGTGCCGCTTCTACGCCAAGCAGGGCTGCGAGCTTGGCGCCATCCACCGCTATGGATACAGCGGCATCGCCGCAGTCGCCGAGAACGCGATGCTCCTCTGGTATCTTGATCTGTGACCTCGTGGACGGCCTCTTGTAGGACGGGATCTGGGGCGCCTCCCTCTGGCCGACGGGTCTTCGCCACAATGGCCGATGCCACCCAAACGTGCGCCCACGATCGTCGCGGGTTCTTAGACTGCCGTCGGAGCGGATCGAAAGCCCGAGCGACTTCGCCATCCAAGCTACAAGAGCGTGTCCTCCGCGCAACCAAACCGCGCTAAGAGCGTAGAGAAGGTGGAGCACGGTCAAGATCGGCGATGCGGCGCCGGGCCAGCGTGAAAGGGACCCGATCTTATGCATTCTTCTACTCACAGGAAAGCGCCAGTGCACGACAACCGTCGACAGCCAGCCTACGGGAACCCAATCACCCAGCAGCTGGGCTTCTGGGCGGCGGTGGTTGCCGCTCTGACCTTCGTGAGCTACACGGTCTGCTTTGTGGCTATCGTGGCTGCATCACCGATCTTCACCTGGACGTCGCTGGCCGACTACCTCGCCTACGATAGCGCTTTCGGTGGACCGTTCAAGCCGGCGGCTCAGATCTCGATGATTGTCTTCGCCCTCAGCTTCCTCGTCCTGCTCCATGCCATCCAGGACGCCGTCCCCACGGAGCGGAAGGTACTGACGCGCATAGGCGCCAGTTTCGGCGCACTCTTCGCGTTGGCCGTGGGCATCCACTACTTCGTCCAACTGACGGCCGTGCGCGTCAGCGTCCGGGAGGGTCTGACGAGTGGACTCGAGCACATCGTTCAGGCCAATCCGTACTCAACCCTCTCGGCAATCAACATGCTTGGATGGTCCGTATTTCTGGGCCTGTCCTGTCTCTTCATCGCACCCGTCTTCCCCGGCCAAGACATCGAACGGATCATCCGCTGGGCGTTGCGGGCCAACGGTCTCTTCTGCCTCGGCGGCGGCCTGGGATACGTCTTGGAGATCGAATGGCTCGTCTTTCTCGCGATCACGTTGGGGATGGGCGGAGCTGTCCTCACGGCGGCGGTGTCGCTGGCTGTCTGGTTCCGCTGGGGTCGAGAGCGTGCAGACGACGGGTTTCGGCCCGATGGCGCCGGGCCAGCGGGCGCATCCGACGAACAGGAGACTAGCCCTTCGTGGTAGACTAGAAGCGTAGGATGGTCCCGTTTCGGCGCCCCCGCGGCCGGGTTTGTCCAGGTCCTCGGCGAGCTGGTGGACAGCGGGAGTGAGCTGAGGGACGCGATAGAATGTGCCACCCACCAAGGGCGCGAAGGACACACCAAAGACACGAAGCGGTCATGGGGGCGTGAGCGCGGGCGGCGAATGCCGCGATCCGCAGCCATGGGTAGGTTCTCCCTGGTCTCCACTGCAAGTCGATACCAACGGTGCAGTTGGGCAAGCAAACTGATCAAAACGAGGGAAAGGAGCGAGACATGGCACGGCATGTTCTCAAAGGCATCGGCACGCTGGTCGCTATGGTTCTTTGAGCAGGGCTGGTCTACGCCGGGTGCGTAATCTGGCCTCTCAGTCTCAGTCCAACCATAGGGTACACGGCATCCGGTCTGGTCGCCGTCAGCATAGCCGTCCAGTACGTCGTCGAGCTCGCCACGGGGCCGAAGAAGCCGGCCACGGGTTGAGTCGGGTCAGGCCACAGAGCGCCTTCATTCGGACCTGACCAACCCGTCGACGCGCGCGGTCTGAACGGGTGCTGCATCGAAACATCGTCTTGCATACCAGGGCGTCGTCAGAACCGACTTCGTGCAGGGCGCGAATCGCCCCCTGTACGACGCCCAGGGGAGGAGTTACACCTACCTCGAGTCCGGTATCCTGTGCATCGTGCTGAGCCGCGGACATCCCAGCATCAAGGCGCGCATGAGGGCCCATATGGACATAGGCACTCATCTCGACTGCCGGTACACGAGCCACCTGACGGAGGAGGCAGCGGTCGAGGCGCTCAATGTCGTCGAAGTCGATGAGGGCGCGGGCATCTGTCTCGACTCTTGCAGCGTGGCGATCGGCTCGCGGAACACCCAGACAAGGAAACCGATCTATGAAGACACGGATCGGCACCCTCGGCGAGATCAGCGCGGCCTCCACGTCCGCCTACTGCGACCGGATGATCGAGGGTTACCACGAACGTCTTCAGGTCACCTACTATCCCGAGATCGTGATCTTCAGCCTGGACTTCCAGCGCTTCACAGACCTGGAGGACGGTAAGTACCGCGGCGGGGACCGCGATGGTTATGTCGAGGAGATCATGAGCGGTATCGCCGAATTGGAGGGCGCGGGCGTTGAGATCATTCTTATGGCCGCCAACTCCCCGCACGCAGTCTTCGACGAGATCGATGCGCGAGCGACTGTCCCAATGCTCAGCATCGTCCAGGTAACGGCCGATGCGGCCAAAGAAAGCGGGCTCGGAGGCCTGCTATTGCTCGGCATCAAGTTCACCATGCAGGCGAGGTTCTATCAAGAGGCCTGCGCCCGGCGCCGTATCGACGTCACTGTGCCAACCGACGGCGACCAGGATCGCATCAATGCCATCATCTTTGACGAGCTGGCGAGAGGGATCATCAAGGAGGAGAGCAAGAACGAGCTTCTCGGCATCATCGATGGATACGAGGTCGACGGCGTGATGCTGGGCTGCACGGAGCTGCCCCTTCTCCTCGACCAGGGACACACCTCGGTCACGCTCTTGGACACGATGGAATGGCACGTCCAGGCCGCACTGGACCTGGCCCTCGGCTGACCGGGAACCGCTTTCCCATTGGGTCAGCCCCCGGATGCAGCTCATGAGAGAGAGAAGGATTCGGACCCTATGATCGCTCGCATTGACACGGACCTCCCGGCCTCCGCGGATGATGTGTGGCACACGCTCCTCCGCCGCGATACCTTTCTTCACATCACGCGCGGGTTGCTCGGCTTCCGCGGAAGCGAAACGTGGCCCGAGGTATTCCAAGAGGGGACAGTCATCAAGACCCGACTGCTCTTCTTCCACGTGATCCCCGGCTGGCAGCACACCCTCACGGTCGTGCAAGTGGATCAGGAGCATCTCACGCTGGCGTCGGAGGAGGGTGGTGGGGTCGTAAGGACGTGGAATCACCGCATCTGGCTGGAGCCGATGACGGACAGCCGCTGTCGGTACACGGACGAGATTGAGATCGAGGCGGGCCCCTTCACCCCGCTGATATGGGCCTGGGCCCACGTCTTCTACCGGTACAGGCAACGGCGCTGGCGGCGGCTCGCCCGCGACCTCTAGCGGGGCTGGAGGAACCACGACATCCCCCGCGGAGCCCACCCGACGGAGGCTGGAGGAGAGCGTGCGACCCACCATCTAGGAGTGCCTGGCCGCAGGGGAACGCTTAAGCCGAGACGGACCGCCAGGGACACGAAGGGGAATCACGAAGGGCACGATGGTGGACCACGAAGGGCACAAGCGTCAACGACAGGGAATGGGCAGGTTTCGCCGTGAGCCCGGAGGCGACCATGGCCGCTCCGGGCTGCCGTACACGCTGACAACGATCGAGACGCAAATCAACACGACACGTTCTGGATCAGCTTACGGCGTGAGCCAGCCAGCGAAGCGGAAAAGGAGAGCTGACAGCATGAGGATCGGCATCGTGTTCCATTCGAAATCCGGCCACACCCGGGCCGTCGCCCAGGAGCTGCGCGATAGACTGGCCTCCGAAGGGCTCGACGTGACGCTGCGCCAGGTGGAGACCGCCGGACGGGCGCGGCCGGGCAGCGCGGACATCTCCCTGAGGAGCAGACCACCACTGGACGGTTACGACGAACTGGTCATCGGCTCGCCGGTGAACGGGGGCAGGATGTCCACGGCTATGGCCGCCTATCTCGAGGGGGTCTCATCTCTTGCGGGCCAGCAGGTGGCGTTCCTCCTCACGCACTTCTTTCCGCGGGCATGGGGCGCGGAGCAGACGATCGAACAGATGACAGAGCTGTGTGAGTCGAAGGGCGCCACGGTCCTTGGGTGGGCCGACGTGCGCTGGCCGAACCTGCGGAGACGGCGCGACATCCGACGCGCGGTCGACAAGCTAGCCGGGTTCCTTTCCTCGCCTCAATCCGTCGGACCGGAGTGACCGTGCGCCCGTATACCCCGACTGGCGCGAGCCCTGGCAGGGAGTTTTCGGCCCGTGGTTCGCGCTAGCACCGGATCGATGCGACAGGTAATCGTCCAGCTTTCAGACTGGTTCTACGCGCGAGCCAAGGCCGCCGTGATCCTGCTCCTGCTCATAGGCATGGTTGGCCTCGTCAGCTTGCCCATCGCCGATGAGGAGCTGGTGAGCCAGAGTCTGGACGGCCGCCCCGGTTACTCAGCCGCGGAGGCGTTTGATGCGGTCGAGGCGTACGGGGAAGCCGGCAGGGCGCAGATGATCTGGATTCACGTCGGGGACTTCGTCCTGCTAGCGATCTACACGGCCGCGTTCTGCCTGACCACGTCCTGGCTCTTCCAACAGGCCTTCAAACCCTCGAATCCACTCTGGAGGCTCAACACGCTGCCCCTCCTGGGCGGGTTCTTCGACGTGTTGGAGAACGTTTGGATCATCGCGCTGATCCTGGCTTTCCCAGACCGGCCCTATCCGGTGGCCTGGCTGGCGACGCTCTCCACCACGGGCAAGTACTTGATGGGGGTTCCCATCATCGGTCTGCTGATCGTGGGGACAGTTGGTGCGGCAGTCCACGGATTCCGGTTACGTTCGGAGGGGCACTGACGGGTATCGCGGAGCCCCCAGAGGTCTTCATAGATCGGTGTGCATTCAGACCCTGTTGCCGGTCTTGAGAGTTCTGCCATAGGCCGGGCTTCCGTCGCAGGCCTTCAGGGTCTATGACGCACCTGGCAAGGAGGAGGTGACGAGATGCGAGACTCGATGATCATCATTGGCGCCGGCGTAGCCGGTCTCTCGACGGGCTGCTATGCCCAGATGAACGGCTACGAAAGCCGCATCTTCGAGCTCCACGACAAGCCCGGCGGGCTTTGCACGTCCTGGCAGCGTAAGGGCTACACGTTCGACGGGTGCCTCCACTGGCTGGTCGGCTCCAGACCCGGCAGCAGCTTCAACCGCATCTGGCAGGAGCTGGGCGCGGTCCAGGGCCGGGAAATGGTGGACCACGAGGTGTTCACCCGACTCGAGGCCGCCGACGGAAGGGCCTTCACCCTCTACACCAACATCGACCGTCTGGAAGCCCATCTGCTGGAGCTGGCACCGGGCGACGCCGAGCCGATTCGGGCATTCGCCGGGGAGCTGCGCCGGTTCGCTCGCGTGGGCGACGCCATGGGCGCAGGACCGACGGGCTTGCTCGACGCGATCTGGACGGGAGTAAGGCTGCTGCCCCACATGGGCGCCCTGCGGAAGTACAGCAAGATGTCGACGCGTGAGTATGCCACCCGATTCTCGGATCCCTTTCTCCGCGAGTCCCTCGACAGGCTCTTCGACTTGCCCAATTTCCCGATGCTGGGCATGCTGCTGACTTTGGGCTGGATGCACAATCAGGACGCCGGCTACCCCATCGGCGGTTCGCTGGCGTTCGCGCGGTCGATCGAGAATAGATACGTCGACCTGGGCGGCGAGATCAACTACAGATCGCGGGTGGACCAGATCCTGGTCGAGGATGATTCTGCCGTGGGGGTTCGCCTGAGCGACGGTACGGAGCACCACGCAGAGGTCGTCGTCTCGGCCGCCGACGGCCATGCAACCATCTTTGATATGCTCGGCGCGGAGTACGTCGACGAGAAGATCAGGCGGACCTACGAAGAGTGGCCGATCTTCCAACCCATCATCCAGGTCTCGCTCGGCGTTGGAGTGGACCTCTCGGACGAGCCGCACGCGATCGTCTACGAGCTGACGGAGCCAGTGACGATTGCCGGTGAGGCGCGGGAGAGATTGAGTGTGAAGCACTACTGCTACGATACCACCTTGGCACCGCACGGAAAGTCAATTCTGGTCGTCATGTTCGAGTCCGACTACGACTACTGGCAAGCGATCCACAAAGACGAGGAGCGGTACGACGCTGAGAAGAAGGACATCGCTCTAAAAGTGATGGCCCGGCTGGAGAAGCGCTTCCCTCCTATCACCGGTCAGATCGAGGTGGTCGACGTCGCGACACCGATGACGTACGAACGGTACACCGGCAACTGGCAGGGATCGATGGAGGGCTGGCTGCTCACCACCGAGACCATCGGGGCTGCCATGGGCCGCGGTATGGAGCAGACGCTGCCAGGACTGAGGGACTTCTACATGGCAGGTCAGTGGGTCGAGCCGGGCGGCGGCGTGCCGGCGGGCCCCATCTCGGCGCGCCGCTTGATGCGCCGAGTATGCAAGGAGGACGGGAAGCGCTTCGTCACATCGATGCCAAGACCCTGAGGGTTTGGACAGTATAGAAGTCCTGCTCACAACTCACGAAGACCACACGGCCCTCGGGACGTCCAGACGTACGGGCACCAGTAGGGTCTTGACGCCGAACAAGAGAGGACGATGAACGAAACGAGACGCGTCGACCCCTTTCTTAAGAACCGCCTTGGCCGCTACGATCGTTGGCTGCGGGAGGGCAGCATCTCCCACTCATCCAAGGTGATCCCGGTCCGCGAATCCATCGACGGGGAGCAGTGGGTGCTGCCAACGGAGCAGGCGATGGAAATCCTGCGCCAGGCGAGTTCCGTGGCGGTCCAAGCGTGCGAGTGCCGTACCCACTACGGACGCTGCGATCACCCACGCGAGGTCTGCCTCCTCCTCGACGACATCGCCGACGGCCTCGTCGCAAAGCACGAGGCCCGGTCCGTCGGCATGGACGAGGCAGCCGAGATCCTGACGAACGCGAACGAAAGCGGCCTGGTCCACCTGACCCTGTACAGGCCCGACCACCGCGTCTACGCGCTGTGCAGCTGCTGCTCCTGCTGCTGTCACGACCTCCAGATCATCGAGGCCTTCGGTCGTCCGGAGCTAATGGTCCGCTCCGACTACGTGGCCGTGACGGACAGAGAAGCCTGCATCGACTGCGGACAATGCACCGATCGCTGTCTCTTCGGTGCTCGCACGTGGCACGATGGTCGCCTGGTCTACGACCTGGAAGCGTGCGTCGGCTGCGGTTTGTGCGTGACGATGTGCCCTATGGACGCCACGCGGATGGTCGTCAGGGCGTCGTTATCGGGACGACCATCCGCATAGTGGCACCGGCGCAGCAGAGGAGAGGAACCCGTCTCCTCGGTGGAGTCGTGCGGGCGCCGCTTGAGCACGTCGGACACGACACGACATGATGCTGTCGGTGGCAAGACGGCTACACGCTGGGTGATCAGGCCATCCTTCGCGCACCCCGTCATCCGGGCGTCGTGAGCCTTGCTTGCACGGGCCGCTAATCGGGTCGGCACGAGAGTGAGTTCCGTGACCCGCCACTTCGGACACCACAAGCTGGAACGCGGTCACCACGTGTCAGACCGTGGGCGGCGGAAGCGTGGTCAAAAAGCCGACCGGGGTTAAGCCTTGGGGACGACGTATAGCGCGCCATCGCCGCAGTTGGATCCGTCCGATGGGTCCTGCCTTCGGTTCGTGTGCCCTCACCCCGACCGGTGCATCGTTGATGCCTTTCACCTCCGATCCAGAGCGCCGTACGACGACGGCTCGGTGGCGCGCCTGGTGACGCTCCAGCCAACGGACGGGATTCTACTTCGCCGCGCGTGGAGACCGCGTGTCTTCTTGCCCATATCCCTGAGGAGCGTAGAATAGATAGCTGGGCGCCTGATGACAGCCCGCGGGACGAGCAGCGGAGGTTTGGCGCGCAGTCGCGCATATGCCACCCGACGCGGCACACGGCACCGAGGGGTGCGTGATTGCCGCCATTGATGACAACTAAGAGTAAGCGAGGGAGGGTCGACATGGAAAAGCGCACCTTGTTCCTGGCCTTATCGTGCATCGCAGGAACCAGCCTGGTCGTTCTTTGGTTGGCGGCGGCGCCGGCCTACGGCAGCCCATCCCCCGAGATGATCGGACGCGTGCCCGAGACGGCGATTGTGTCGCCGCGGGCCGATGCGTACGTCTGTCCTGAGGGCTGTCAGTATGCCTCACTCCAGAGAGCCATCGATGCTGTTGGGCCTGGCGCCACCATCAAGGTGGGTCAGGGCATCTACACCGACGTCCATGCTCGTGATGGGGTGACACAGGTCGCCCATATCACCAAGACTCTGACCATCCTGGGCGGCTACTCGCCCGCCGATTGGTCAGCGAGCGACCCCTCCGCCCATCCTACGACGCTGGACGCGCGGGGGCAAGGCCGCGTCATCTACGCCTCGGGAGACGTTGAGGTGGCCCTTCAAGGCCTGCGCATCACCGGCGGGGACGCCACCGGGCTGCCGCCGGGCGTGGTGCCTGGCCGCGGCGGCGGAGTCTACGTCTACGGGGCGACGGCCACGATCAGCGATTGCACAGTGTTCAGCAACACGGCCAGCACAGCGACCGGTGGGTACGGAGGCGGCCTGTACATGGAGCAGAGCGAGGTCACCCTCAAAGGCACGATCATCGCGGAGAACTCCGCAGCCTACGGATACACAGGCCGCGGTGGCGGGCTCTATGCATACGGGAGCCAGCTCGAGCTGGTCGACAACACCATCTGCACCAACACGGCCAGCGCCCAGGGAGGCGGCATGTGCATCGTCTGGAGCGGGGCCGACGTCAGGGGCAACGCCATTCATGGCAATGCCACCACCCAGAGTGGATCAGGGGGCGGGCTGTACCTCTCCTACGTGGACCTCGCCCTCGCCGCGAATACGATCTCCGGCAACACGGCGGGGTGGAGCGGCGGGGGGCTGATGCTTGAGGGCGGGGACGCTTTTCACCTCGTCAACAATGCGGTGATCGACAACGTGGCGAACGTGTTCGGTAGCGGCATCCACGTCAAGGCCGCCTCGGCCAGACTGTCGCACACGACCCTGGCCCGGAACAGGGGCGGCGACGGCAGTGCAATCTCCCTTTCCAGTGACACGCATGGGACCGGAAGCAGCGCGACCGCGACGAATTCCATCATGGTGAGCCATACAATCGGTATCACCACGTATGGAGGCTGCAGCGCGACGCTCCGCGCTACCCTCTGGCACGACAACCAGACCGACTGGGGCGGCGAGGTCTCCGCGATGGGGAACCATCACGGCGACCCAGCCTTTGCGGACGATGGATACCACATCACCCTCAAGTCCGCGGCAATCGACCGGGGGATCGACGACGGCGTAGGCGTCGACATCGACGGCGTGGGGCGGCCCTGGGCGCTAGGCTTCGACCTGGGGGCCGACGAGTTCCCTCTGAAGATGATCTACATGCCGCGCTCGACCAGGCACCCCTCGCCCTGAGCCACAAGGAAGGCGGCGAACAGCCAAGGCTCAAACGCGGCCGCCCGCGGTAGCAAATCCTCAAGCCAGCGAGACGCGCGCCCATGACAGTTTACTGCTGGATGCGATCCCGCGGGCCTTCGTGCCAAGAAGATGCGATTCTGGCAAGCACCGTCGGGGGGTGCATTTGGGGCGTTGGCCAGGCAGAGCGACGGCCTCACGCCAAACTCGGGATCTAGCGATCCCTCAAGAACGAGCAAGAAGTGGAGCCGAGGCGCTTGCGGTGCTCGAGATCTAGCGATCCCTGGAGAACCAGCAAGAAGTGGTCTCGGCGGGTACGGAAACCCGCCCTACATGGACGCGGGACCGATGTAGCCGGAACTCTCACCCTCTACACGTTCTAGCTGGATCGCTAGATCCAGCGGGCCTTCATGCCAAGAAGATGCGATTCTGGCTAGCACCGTCGGGGGTGCATTTGGGGCGTTGGCCAGGCAGAGCGACGGCCTCACGCCAAACTCGGGATCTAGCGATCCCTCGAGAACAAGGCTAGCAAGAAGTGGTCTCGGCGGGTACGGAAACCCGCCCTACATGGACGCGGGGCCGATGTAGCCGGAACTCTCGCCCTCTACACGTTCTAGCTGGATCGCTAGATCCAGCGGACCTTCATGCCAAGAAAATGCGATTTTGGCTAGCACCGTCGGGGGGTGCATTTGGGGCGTTGGCCCGGAAGAGCGAC
>Ga0180436_10005657_pt1 | contig 11007 bp, 11 predicted proteins | sample SS_ome_2_FD_132434 | JGI IMG/M metagenome (GOLD analysis project Ga0180436, IMG submission 132434) | Hypersaline lake sediment archaeal communities from the Salton Sea, California, USA - SS_3_S_2 metaG | ecosystem: Environmental > Aquatic > Non-marine Saline and Alkaline > Hypersaline >...
CCAGAGCGTCAACCCGGACGAAGTGGTGGCCGTCGGTGCGGCGATCCAGGCCGGGGTCCTCGGCGGTGAAGTCAAGGACATCCTGCTCCTGGACGTAACCCCGCTGACACTGGGAATCGAAACCCTGGGCGGAGTCTTCACCAAGATGATCCCGCGCAACACGACGATCCCCACCAAGAAGACCGAGACTTACACCACGGCGGCGGACAACCAGACCGAGGTCGAGGTGCACATCCTCCAGGGTGAGCGCGAGATGGCCGGCTACAACAAGAGCATCGGCCGTTTCCACCTGCAGGGTATCCCGCCGGCCCCCCGCGGCGTGCCGAAGGTCGAGGTGACCTTCGACATCGACGCCAACGGCATCGTCAACGTCAACGCGAAAGACACCGCAACCGGTAAGGAACAGCAGATCACGATCACCGGCTCGACGAGCCTTGATGACTCCGAGATCGACCGGATGGTTGAGGACGCCGAGCGCTTCGCCGAGGATGATAAGGCCAAGAAGGAAGAGGTTGATGTCCGCAACCAGGCCTCGAGCCAGGTCTACCAGATGGAGAAGATGCTCAGCGAGCATGCGGACAAGCTCCCGGACGCCGACAAACAGGCGGTGGAGAGCGCGCTCAAGGAGCTCAAGGACGCGCTGGAGGGCAGCGATACCGGCCGGATCAAGGCCGCGGCCGAGGTGCTCCAGCAGGCGAGCTACAAACTCGCCGAGTACATGTACCAAAACGTCCAGGACGCCAACGCCGGCGCCCCGGGCCCGGACATGAGCGCCCCCGACATGGGAGCGGCCGCCGGAGCTGCGGAGGGCGAGGGTGACGTCGTGGACGCTGAGTACACCGAAGTTAAAGACGACGAGAAGTGATAACAATGACCAGGCGTAGCTTGGCACCCATCCTGGGGGATGGTACGAAGTAAGGATTATTCGCAATAGCATCAGTAATTGCACGGAGGTGTAGCATGACTAGATTGATGAAGTGTATGCATAACCCGCGGACGCTGCGGGGAGAAATGGACAGGGTTTTTGACGACTTCTTCGGCACGGCCCCGGCGCGCACCCAGAAGAGCGCGGTCTGGAGCCCGGCCGTCGATATCCGCGAGGATGAGGGATCCTTCGTGATCGAGGTCGAGCTTGCCGGGCTGAGCAAAGAGGACATCCACCTTGAGGTGGAGCAGAATCAGCTCAGTATCAAGGGCGAGCGCAAATTCGAGAAGAAAGATGAGGGTGAGAACTACCACTTCGTGGAGCGCAGCTACGGCAGTTTCTACCGCAGCTTCACCCTGCCGAGGAACGTCAACACCGGTGAGATCGAGGCCGAGCACCGTGATGGCATCCTGACCATCACAGTGCCGAAGGCCGAAGAGGTCAAGCCCAAGAAGGTTGAGATCAGCAGCTAATTACCTTAGGCCCGCCGGGACCCATCCCCCGGCGGGCCGGTTTGGACATAACCAAATGACTAAGAAGAAAGGCGAGAAACGCCGGATCAAAATCGAGGACAAGCGCAGCAGCAGTGACCCAATGCCGGAGGAAGCCGGCAACGGCAAGTCACCTGAGGAGCTCGTGCTCGAAGAACAGCTCAAGGAGTTCACGGAGCAGCCGCTGGCCGACAGCGCCGCCGCGGACCACAGCGTGGACGCCGCCGGCAATGACCAGGCCGAGGGCCTGCGCCAGCAGGCCGCGGAAGTTGCGGCCGCCGCCGGTGAGTCCAGTGCGGAAATCGACTGGAAGCTGGAGGCCGCCAAGCACCTTGACCGTTTCACCCGCAAGGAAGCCGAGCTGCAGAATTACCGCAAGCTCGTCCAAAAAGACCTCGCCGCTGCCCGGCGCTTCGCCGTCGAGGGGCTCTTGAGCGATCTGTTCCCGGGCTTCGATGCCCTGGCCCAGGCCTCGGCGTCGTTCAAGGACAAGCCCGACGGCGAGGACCCCTTGCTCGACGGCGTCCGCCGTACGGTGAAGGTCCTGGAAAAAGCGCTGCAAAAACACGGGATTGAGAAGATCAATGCCGCTCCGGTACCCTTTGACCCGGAGTACCACCAGGTGCTCAACCTGGAGGAGAGCAGCGAAGTTACCGAGGAGACGGTGGCCGAGGTCTACGTCGAGGGCTATCGCCTTGGCGATACAGTCCTGAAACCCGCGATGGTACGGGTGCTAAAACCACAGGAAGGGGAGTAAACCGGTTAAACTGAACCGGGCAGAAGACATGGCACGGGATTATTACGAAATGCTGGGAGTTAAGCGCGGAGTCTCGGAGGCCGAGCTGAAGAAGGCCTACCGCAAGCGTGCCCGGCGCTTCCATCCCGATGTCAATCCGGGCGATGCCAAGGCTGAAGCGACGTTCAAGGACATCCAACAGGCCTATGAGGTCTTAAGCGACCCTAAGCAGCGGGAGATCTACGACCAGGTCGGCCATGAAGCCTACAAGGGCGGGGCGGCCGGGTTCGGCGGCCCGGGGGCCGGTGGCCCCGGGGGAGCCGGGCAGCGGATCAACTTCGAGGACCTGCGTGACATTTTCGGCCAGGGCGGGGCACCGGGGGGCGGACGCTCCCAGGGCTTCAGTTTCCAGGGCGAGGACGTCGGCGGGGTCAACGATATCTTCGAGCAGCTGTTCCGCCAGGGATTCGGCGGCCGCCAGAGCTGGCAGGGCAGCCCGTTCCAGGGGGGGCAGCGCCAGGCGGTCCGCCAGAAAGGCATCGACCGGCGCCTCGCGGTTTCGATCAGCTTCCAGGAGGCCTACCGCGGCAAGGAGCTGACGCTCAGTGACAGCAAGGGCGACCGGCTCAAGGTCAAAATCCCCGCCGGGATCGACAGCGGGGGCAAAGTCCGTGTCAGTGGCCGGGGCGAGCCCGGGGTCAACGGCGGTCCGCCGGGGGACCTGATCCTCGTGGTGACCGTCCAGGACCACCCCTACTTCGAGCGTAAGGGTGACAATGTCCTGCTCAGCGTCCCCGTGACCTTCAGCGAGGCGACGCTCAGCGCGACGATCGAAGTGCCCACGATGGAGGGCCGCGTCCAGATGAAGGTGCCGGCCGGGACCCAGGGTGGCCGCGAGTTCCGCCTGCGGGGCAAGGGCTTTCCGCGGATCAATGGCCGGGGCCGGGGCGACCAGATCGTCCACGTCGAGATCGTCGTGCCCAAAAAGCTCGACATGCGCAGCCGTGAGCTGCTCCGGGAGTTCGCCGACCACAACACGGAGAACCCGCGGCTCGGGAGGTGGAAGTAATGACCCGCGAGCATGAGGCAGTTTTCAATATCGGCGTTGTCGCCAAACTCACCGGGCTCCACGAGCAGACGATCCGCCAGTACGAGCGGATCGGCCTGGTGGCGCCGCACCGCTCCCCCGGTGGCACGCGCGTGTTCTCGGAGATCGACGTCACCCGCCTGAAAAGCATCTCCAGCCTGACCCGGGACATGGGGGTCAACCTGGCCGGCGTCGAGATTATCCTCAGGATGCGCGACCGCCAGGAGCAGCTCGTGACGATCATCCGCGAGCTCTACAGCCACCTGGACGAAACCACCCGGGTGCGCTTCGAGTCATTCCTCCACGGCGACGAGCCGGGCCTCGTGCCCACGGGCGAGTCCAAACTGGCCCAGCGTGCTCCGCGCCGGGGCCGGCGGCGGATCGAGATCAAGGACGCCGACGAGGATTAATCCGTTTTTATACTGGTCCGGCGCTTGCCGATCAGACGTTGGTTTGCTATGCTCTATGTTCGATCTTATCCACGAGAGGGGCTCTCCATGTGGGAATGTTGGAACTGTGGTTTTCAAAACGTTGACGCTTCGCCGGTCTGCTCAAAATGCCGCGCGCGCAAGCCTAACGAGGGCGAGGACCCCAAGGGCCGCAGCTTCCACAGCATGCAGCAGGCCGCCAAGGAACGCGTAGCCGACGAAGTCATGGCTAACAAGTTCCCGCTGATGCCGACGATGGAGAAGCTGCGTGAGGACTGGCAGGAGATCGCCGCCAACCCGGCGAACATCCCGGCCGAGATGGCCAAGATCGAGTTCCGCCAGTACAGGATCCGCGAATCGATGCGGCTGCTCCTAAACGTGGTCAAGAACCCCCAGGCCAAGGGCATCGACGAGATGATGGTCAACATCTACAACATGCTGCTTAACTGGGAAGACTAAGGCGTAACTCTATTACCCCAGCTTCCCCGCGGTGCGCAGGTGCTGCCGGTATTCCGTCCGCAGATCCAGGAGGATCCGCTCGACTTCGCCGATTACCCGTCGCGGCCATTCCCCGGCGCACATACTCGGTGAGGCCACCGCCCGCCCCATCTCGCGGTTGACCGTCCGTGCCGCCTCCCATTCCGTCGAGTGGGCGATCAGCTCCTGGAGGTATGGCGGGAAGGTGTCCTCAACGATCAGGTGCCGCTTGCTGAGGAGCAGCTCGGTGATCTTCGTTCTAAGGGGCTCGAAATGCTCCGTATCGAACCGCTCCTGGATCGCCTCGACCCGCAACTCGGTGTACTCATCTTCGGCACCCTCGCTATGCAGTTGCGCAATCACCCGTTCCAGCGTATCGCAGTAGGTCGCGGACTCGTGGAGGTAGCCGAGCAGCGGTGAGTAGAGCTCGCTGATCTGGGTGCGGAGGAAAGCCAGGCGTGATTCGTTGCGCGCCAGTTTGAAGTCATTATGGTTCCACATCGCCTGGCGGATGATGTTGGCGAGGATCGACAACATGCCGACGGCGAAAGCACCAATTAAAGCTGTCTGTAGTTCAGTGGACATGGCAATGACCTCCTATGGAATCACGCGGTGGGGAAGAAAAGTTAGAACCGGTTCGCTGTTAGTGTTGCCAGCATTGATGCGAACAGGCCCGGCCCCGCATTCGGCGCCCGTGCTTAGCCTTTCGCATCGTTAAGTCGTAGTGCATCTGAGCGATGGATTATAGCGAATAATTGCACGAAGGCAAGGGTTTTTAAGAGATTGCGATAGTATCAGTAAAGGTGTATTCCTCAGCTTGGAGCAGCTATGGACGGTAAGCATCAGGATAACGAGCACGAACCCGCGACACTGGGCGAACGGATTGAGCGCAGCGTGGGCAAACTCTGCGGCCCCCTGGAGTGGACGCTCGACACCGGTGTCTGCCGGACCAGGAGTGCTCCCTTCCCGGCACGGCACAAGGTCGTGGACTGCATCGAGGAGCTGCGCGGTGTGCTCTTCCCCGGCTTCTACGGCTTCCGCGAGTTCAACTCCGGCAACATGGCTTTCCACGTCGGCTCGGTCCTCGACCGCGTGATCCGCACCCTGGAGTGGGAGATCGGCCAGGCGGTCCGGTTCGTCGACGGCTGGCAATACGAGAAGGAATACGCCAAGGCCGGGACCGAGCGCAGCATCGTCGAGGGGTTCGTCGACGCACTGCCCGACGTGCGCCGCAAGCTCGTCGGTGACGCCCAGGCCTGCTTCGAGTGGGACCCGGCGGCCTTCATTCCCGAAGCGCCGATCTTCTGTTACCCGAACATGCGGGCGATGATGGACTACCGCCTCGCCCATGAGCTCTATATCCGCGGCGTGCCCTTCCTGCCGCGGATCATCACCGAGCACGCCCACAACCAGACCGGTATCGATATCCACCCCGGAGCTGAGATCGGCGAGAACTTCTTCATCGACCATGGCACGGGCGTCGTGATTGGCCAGACTGCGATCATCGGTGATCGCATCCGCCTCTATCAGGGGGTGACTCTCGGGGCACTGCGCTTCCCGCTTGACGCTGAGACTCAGCGCCCGATCAAGGGCATCCCGCGGCACCCGATCGTCGAGGACGATGTGGTGATCTATGCGGAGTCCACGGTACTGGGGAGGATCACCATCGGCCGCGGGTCGATCATCGGGGCTAATGTCTTTCTTGCCAAGAGTATCCCGCCCGAGAGCAAGGTCTTCAGTGCGCCGGTACGGGTCGGGGCATTAACCAAGGAAGATAAACGAGACGGGGCCGGCGGCGGGTAGTCATAAATGCCGGACGGATTGTGGGAGTACCGGCAAGGAGAACCGCTGCCATGCAGCTGACACCAAAGACGAAGTTAACCGAACTCACCGGGAAGTATCCTTTTTTGATCGACTTCCTGGCGGATTACCACCCTAAGTACGCCGGGCTGAAGAATCCGCTGCTGCGGAACACGCTGGCCAAGAATGCCTCGATGGGGCGGATCTCCGCGATGGGCGGGATACCCGCAGACGAATTGCTCAGTGCAGTGCGCGACCGGATCACCGAAGAAACCGGTGACCTGATTGAGATCAATATCGGCGATATGCCAGTTACCCGGGACGAACGCCGGGAAGCCCTGGTGGCGATTATCCGCGACCTCCACGCCGGGATAGACCGCGAGGCGATCAAGCAGAGGTTTAACGACCTGATCGAGGATGTCGGTGCCGCCGAGATCGGCGAGATGGAGCAGCAGCTGATCGATGCCGGGATGCCCCAGGCGGAGCTGACCAAGCTTTGTGACGTCCATCTCGACATCTTCCGCGACACCCTGCAGGACGCCCCACCGATCGAGGTTCCCGCGGGACACCCGGTGCATACCTTCATGGCCGAGAACGAGGCGCTTATCAAGCGGATCACCGAGCTGCGGGTCCTTTTGGATGACCTGGCCAAGAACCGCCGCCAGGCCGCGGAGGTCGCCACGCGGATCGGTGGGTTGCTCGCTGAGATCGCTACGGTTGATATCCACTACATCCGCAAGGAAAACCAGCTGTTTCCCTATCTTGAGAAGTACGGTGTCAATGGCCCACCCCAGGTGATGTGGACCAGCCATGACGAAATCCGTGGCCAGCTCAAGGTTGTGCGCCAGGCCCACCAGGATGGCAAACCCAGCGATTTCAGTACCGAAGCGCAGGAAGTACTCACTGCGATTGAGAGCATGATTGAAAAGGAAAACCTGATCCTCTGGCCGATGGCGCTTGAAAAACTGACAGATACGGACTGGGTTGAAATGCGCGAAGGTGAGGCCCATATCGGTTACTGTTTGGTCGAGCCAGCGGCGGATTGGCCCCCGGCGGGCACACCACGATCGGCACAGGCAACAGCAACGGAGGTAACGATGGCCAGCAATGAAGGCGGTTTCGCCAATGTCATGCTCAACCTGCAGACCGGGGTGATCTCCCCGGAGCAGGCCAACCTGCTGTTTAACCACCTGCCGGTGGAGATCAGCTTCACCGACGAAAACCACATCGTGCGCTATTTCAGTGAGGGTAAGGAACGGATTTTCCCGCGCAGCCCGGGTGTTATCGGCCGCAGCGTTGAGAAGTGCCACCCGCCGAAAAGCGTCCACATGGTCAAGGCGATCCTCACCGCCTTTGAGAACGGTGAGCGCGACGTCGCCGAGTTCTGGCTCGAACTGGGTGGCAAATTCATCTACATCCGCTACTTCGCTGTGCGGGATGCCGACGACAATTTCCGCGGGACGATGGAAGTCGTCCAGGACGTGACCGCGATCAGGAACCTCGAGGGCAGCCGGACGCTGCTCCAGTGGGAGTAGCGCTTGGCACGGACTATCCCGAAAGAACAGCTGAAGCGCCGCTGCCGGGAACGCAGCACCCAAGAGGTCGAGGAGAACATCGCGATCCTCCGGGAGTTTGTCCGTGTGTACTGCCGCGACCACCACGATGTTGCGGAGGGCCAGATCTGCCAGGAATGCCGCGAACTGATGATCTATGCGCGGCTGAAAATCCTCGCCTGCCCCTATGATCCCAAGCCCAAATGCAAACATTGCCCGACGCATTGCTATAAGCCTGAGATGCGTGCCACGGTGCGCAAGGTGATGCGTTACAGCGGGATGCAGTTCGTCAAACGCGGTCGCCTCGACTACCTCTTCAAGTACTTCATGCAGTAGCTCAGGCTAATGGGTGGGGTAGCACAGCCTTCCAGGCTGTGATTCCTGATGTCTGTACAAATGACTCTGACAGGCATGATGCCTGCGGTACCCAGTTTCGATTCACTCCCCGATCGCGTAGAGATGGCTGTCGAAACTGCCGACGTAGATCGTTCCGTCAGCGCCGATCGCCGGGCTGGAGTCGACCTTGCCGCCGGTTTCAAACGTCCACTTCTCGTTACCCTTGGCATCCGAGGCGTGGAGCTTGTTGTCCGCGCTGCCGACATAAAGCGTGCCATCCGCGCTCAGCGCTGGTTTGGACATCACGATGCCCTTGGTGTAGTAGAGGAACTTCAGCTTGCCGTCATCGGGGTTGACGCCGTGGACCTTTTTGTCGGCTGAGCCGATGTAGATCCGGCCGTCGGGGCCGATCGCCGGTGCGGATTTGATCTCGCCGCCGGCGCTGTAGACCCATTTCGCCGTGCCATCGGGGTTGACCGCATGAAGCTTGCCGTCCGTCGTGCCGACGTAGACCGTGCCGTCAGCGCCGATAACGCCCGCGGCCCAGACCTTGCCCCCGGCCTCGTAGTCCCACTTCAGGCTGCCGTCGGGGTTGATCGCGTAGAGCTGCTTATCCTTGCTGCCAACGTAGATCGTGCCGTCCGGGGCGACCACCGGGCCGGCGTCGACCCAGCGCTCCGTGGCATAACACCAGCGCTTGGTGCCGTCGGGGGCCAGGGCGTAGAGCTTACGGTCGCGGCTGCCGAAGTAAATCGTGCCGTCCGGGCCGAGGGCCGGGCGCGAAATGATTATGTCGTCCGTCGCGAAGTTCCAGGCTTCCGTGCCGTCAGGGTTGAAAGCGTGGAGGTTGCAGTCACAGCTGCCAAGGTAGACCATGCCGTCGGCGGCGATCGTCGGGCTGGAGGCGACGTTTTTCGTGCCTTCATAGGTCCACTTGATCGTGCCGTCGGGGTTGAGGGCATACAGGTTGTGTCCACCACCAATATAGATCGTACCGTCGGGGCCGATCGCCGGGCTGGCTTCGACGCGGTGTCCGGTGTCGAACTTCCACTTGAGGTTGCCGCTTTGCGCACCGTTGAATGGGCTGAGACGTGTGGGTGTGGGCCAGACGCGGGACATCTCCGGCGAAGCGATGGACATCATACGATCCTCCTGCAACTGCTGAGTGCATGCATTATAGCGGGGGCGTGTCCTTGTCCGGAAACCGCCTCGACGGGTGCCTGCCGGTCAGATGGAGTATTAGTCGAGGGGGGAGCCGGTGGTACAGCGCTCAACTTTCAGCGCGTTGAGGATTTTCGTGAGCGGGCAGAACCCGGTCAGGGCTGCGGTGATCATCATCACGCCCGGGAACAGGCTGATGAACAGGAAGCCCGGGTGAATGAAATGCCCGAGGGCGATGCCACCCGAAACCATGCATCCGGCTACCAGGAAGACGATTCGATCCTTGCACATATGTGTTCCTCCGAAGTGCACATTCTACCTTACCCCAGGGGGTATTTATAAGTACCCGAGTTACTACGATTTCCATACCCGGTTAACCGATATTTGGGATTCGACCAATTGTCCAGGGGGTAGCCGGCAGGGCTATTAGGTTAGCCCGGCCCCGGTGGCGGTATCCCTAGTATGCTACTGACTGAGATGCTGTCGCAGTATCGGCGCGGTCCCGGCCCAATACCCCAGGGGCAGATCGCGTTCCTGGCTGCGGCCTGCCTGGCACTCACCGGTTGCCCCGGGGCAGAATCCCCGGACAGCTCACGGGTGGTAAACACACCGGCGGCGATCGCCGCTGAAGGGGATCTGCAGGATATGGACCAGGAAAACAACAACGATGCCGGCGCAACGGTCGCGGCAATCCGCCGTGACGGCAACCATCTCAAGGGCGAGCATTCGCTATACCTGCGGCAACATGCCCACAACCCCGTTGATTGGTATCCCTGGGGCAGTGAGGCCCTCGACCGCGCCCGGCGTGAGGGCAAGCTGATCTTCCTGTCGATCGGCTACAGTTCCTGCCACTGGTGCCATGTGATGGAGGAAGAGGTCTTCGAGGACGACGCTGTGGCCGCCTATCTCAACGAGCACTTCGTCTGTATCAAGGTCGACCGCGAGGAGCGCCCGGACATCGACGCGGTCTACATGACCGCCGTGCAGATGATGGCCGGCAATGGTGGTTGGCCGCTAAATGTATTCCTAACTCCACAGCAGGAGCCTTTTTTCGGGGGGACCTACTTTCCCGTTGACCGCTTCATGAAACTGGTGACCCACGTTGCGGAAACCTATGAGAGTGACCCCGGGCAGTTTCGCGAAGTCGCCACCGAGCTGGCCAATACACTGGCCCTCGACGTGACCCCCGCCGGCAGTGCCCAGGGTGAGCTCAGTGAGCTGCCCGGCCGTGTGATGCAGCGGGCCTGGCGCTGGTTTGACGATGACTGGGGTGGTTTCGGCAGTTTCCAGAAGTTCCCGACCCCGCCGCGCTGGCGCTTTGCCCTGCATTACTACAGGCTGACCGGTGACACTGAAATTCTCGGCTACCTGGTACAGACGCTGGATGCGATGGCCGGCGGCGGTATCTATGACCACATCGGGGGTGGGTTCCACCGCTACACCGTGGACCGCGAATGGGTTGTCCCCCACTTCGAGAAGATGCTCTACGATAACGCCCAGCTCACCGGACTCTACTTCGAGGCCGCTGCCGCAACCGGGAATGAACGCTATTCAGCCGTTGCCCGGGACACACTGGAGTTCCTGCTGCGCGATATGCACGACCCCGCCGGTGGATTTTACTCAAGCTATGACGCGGACAGCGGTGGCGAGGAGGGCACTTATTACGTCTGGACACCGGCCCAGCTGGCAGAGGTCGCCGGAGCAGAGGACGGAGCGGTGCTGGCCCGGTTACTCGGGGTGACCGCGGCCGGCAACTTCGAGGGCTCGAATGTGCTGACCCGCCGCAGCGATCATGCTGAGATTGCCACTGAGTTCGGCCTTGGCGAGAGTGAGGTCGGAGCACTGTTTGATACCTGGCGGACCGCGCTGCGGGATCAACGCGCAAAACGCGTTCCCCCGGGCCTGGATAAAAAACTGGTCACCGCCTGGAACGCGATGGCGATCGAAGCATTGGTGGCCGGTTTCAATTACCTTGGCGAGGAACGTTACCTGCGGGAAGCTGAAACAACGGCG
>Ga0180436_10005658_pt1 | contig 11007 bp, 3 predicted proteins | sample SS_ome_2_FD_132434 | JGI IMG/M metagenome (GOLD analysis project Ga0180436, IMG submission 132434) | Hypersaline lake sediment archaeal communities from the Salton Sea, California, USA - SS_3_S_2 metaG | ecosystem: Environmental > Aquatic > Non-marine Saline and Alkaline > Hypersaline > Sediment...
GATTCCTTCCTGCTCGATAACGTGGGACGGCATGCCACGGGGCTTGCCGCCCTCTCCCCTGCCGGCATGCTTGCTCTTGAGTCTGGCAAGGTCCCTGCCGGTAGCTAGCGTACTGCCACTGGCATCAATGATGCGCAGGTTCATTTTCAGGTGTGGCGCCAGTTCTTCATGCGGCCAGTCAGTATCGGAAATATGCACACCCGTCATCTCCTTGAGCGCATCCCCCAGTGCCAGCAGCAGGGAATCACCCGAGGGCCTGAGGCGATCGAGAACGGCTTTCGCGGTATCCGGAATCGGAACGAAGTTGCGCCTCAGGCTCTTCGGCAGCCCGCGCAACAGCGTCGTGATGCGCTCCTCGAGCAGGCCCGGTACAAGCCACTCGAGGCGCTCTTCCGTCACCTGGTTCAGCACCTCGACCGGGACGACGAGCGTGACGCCGTCGTCCTTCGCGCCCGGCTCGAAATGGTATTCCAGCGGCAGGCGCATACCGTTGATGTCGAGCGTATCCGGGAACTGCTCCTCGCTGACCTTGTGCGCGCCAGGCCTGAGCAGTTCCTGCTCGGTCAGGTAGAGCAGCTTCGGCTGTTGCTTCGTCGCCTTGCGCAGCCACTGCTCGAACTGTGGCCTGCTGTAGATGCCCTCGGGAATGTGCGAGTCGTAAAAGTGATTGAGCGCCTCCTCGTCGACGAGGATGTCGCGGCTGCGCGATTTGGCCTCCTGCTGGCGCAGCGCCTCGATGAGTTCGCGGTTGTGCCGCCAGAAAGGCGCGCGCGTTTCGAAATCACCGTCGACAAGCGCCGAGCGGATAAAAATCTCGCGCGACAGAACCGGATCAACCGGCCCGAAATTGATTCGCCGGCGTGCCACGAGGGTAAGGCCATAGAGCGTGATTCTCTCATAGCCACCCACCTGGCCGCGCTTTGCTTGCCAGTGAGGTTCCGAGTAGCTGTGCTTGACAAGGTGGCCTGCCATTGACTCGATCCATTGCGGCTGGATCATCGCCAAAGTGCGTCCGTAAAGCCGCGTTGTTTCAACGAGCTCTGCAGCAACGATCCACTTGGGCTGGTGCTCGAAAAGAGACGATCCCGGAAAAGCGTAGAAGCGGCTGCCACGAGCCCCCTTGTAATCACGGTCGGAGCCGCTCTCGCGAAAACCGATATGCGACAACAGGCCCGAGAGGATCGCCATGTGGATCTCCTCGTAGCCTGCGTCGGGCTCGTTCTCCCTGTAGCCGAGCTCGTGCATCTGCAGTTTCAGTTGCTGTTGGATATCGTGCCACTCCTGCACGCGCGTCGGCGACAGGAAGCGCTCGCGGCAGTGGCGCATGAACTTGCGCCGCGTCAGGTGATGGCGCTGTTCCTCGAGGTGTTTCCAGAGATTGACGAAGCCGAGGAAATCGGACTGTTCATGATGAAAGAGCTTGTGCGCCTCGTCTGCGGCCTGTTGCTTGTCGAGTGGACGGTCGCGCGGATCCTGTACAGAGAGGGCCGCGGCAATCACGAGCAGCTCTTTCAGACAACTGCCGTGTGCTGCCTCGAGCAGCATGCGCCCGATACGCGGGTCAACCGGCAACCGCGCGAGCTGCCTGCCGATGCGTGTCACCTTGCGCTCGCCATCGACTGCACCAATTTCCTCGAGCAGCCTGTATCCGTCGCGAACCAGGCGCGCATCCGGCGGATCGATGAACGGAAAGCTGGCGATATCGCCGAAACGCAGCAGCTTCATCTGCAGGATGACGGATGCGAGGTTGGTACGCTGGATCTCGGGCTCGGTGAACTCACGCCGGCTTTCGAACTGCTCCTCGCTGTAGAGACGGATACAGATACCCTCGGCGACGCGCCCACAGCGGCCCTTGCGCTGGTCCGCCGAGGCTTTCGAAATGAACTCCACGGGCAGTCGCTGGACCTTGCTGCGGTGGCTATAGCGACTGATGCGCGCAAACCCCGCATCGATGACATGACGGATTCCCGGCACCGTCAGCGAGGTCTCGGCGACGTTGGTCGCCAGCACGATACGGCGCCTGCCGGATGGCTTGAAAATCTTCGCCTGGTCGGACGGAGAAAGGCGCGCGTAGAGCGGCAACACCTCGGTCACCTGCAGCCTGTGCTTGCGCAGCGTCTCGGCAGTTTCGCGGATTTCGCGCTCGCCGGAGAGGAAAATCAGGATATCGCCACGATCCTCGCGCGACAGTTCGTCGACGGCATCGACGATGGCCTGCTGCATGGCCTCGTCACGCTCGGAAACGCCCTCCTCCTCGAGTGGCCTGTAACGCAGGTCAACAGCATAGGTTCTCCCCGATACCTCGATGACGGGTGCATCATTGAAGTGTCTGGAAAATCGCTGCGGGTCGATGGTCGCCGAGGTGATGATGACCTTCAGATCGGGGCGTTTGCGCAGGACCTGCCTGAGATAGCCGAGCAGGAAATCGATGTTGAGGCTGCGTTCGTGCGCCTCGTCGATGATCAGGGTGTCATACTCGTTGAGCCAGGGATCCCGCTGGATCTCGGCCAGCAGGATGCCGTCGGTCATGAGCTTGACGCGCGTCTGCGGGCGCACACGATCCTTGAAACGCCCCTTGTAGCCAACGAGCGTGCCGGGTTCGCTGTCGAGCTCCGTGCTGATGCGTGACATCAGGCTGCGCGCAGCAATCCGTCGTGGTTGAGTATGGCCGATTCGCCCATGAATCCCCAGGCCGATAGACAGGCAGATTTTCGGCAGCTGGGTCGACTTGCCCGAGCCCGTCTCACCGCAAAGGATTACGACCTGGTTGCTGGCGATGGTCTCGCGAATCTCGTCGATGCGCTGGCTGACAGGCAGGTCCGGTGGAAAGGCGATTTCCCGCGCGAGTTCGCGGCGCTGGCCGACGATGAAGAGCGATTCGCCGATCGCCTGTTCGAGTTTTGCGAGACCGATATCCAGGGGCTGGTTCTTTTTGACGCGACGCTCGAGACCCGCGAGGCGTTTCCTGAAAGCATGTCGGTCGGAGAGCAGGCAATCGTCGATCAGGGTCGGGTCGGGAAATCGGGGTTCGTCATGCATGGTGCGCGGAATTGTAACCATTTTCCGACCGACTTCGGATAGAATCTCGGAGTATCCGAGAGTATCGAAGCAATAACAGACATGTCGACGAACAGCATCAAGGTTTCCGCGGACGCCATTCGCAAGAGCATACATGTTCCCAAACACCCGGTATGGCCTGAACTCACCGGCGACGAGAAACAGGAACTCAAGGAACGCATCAGGAAGCTCCTCAAAGAGCGGAACGCGGTACTGGTAGCGCATTACTACACGGATGGCGACCTGCAGGCACTGGCAGAGGAAACTGGCGGCTGTGTTGCGGACTCGCTCGAAATGGCGCGCTTCGGGACGACGACACATGCTGACACTATCGTCGTCTGCGGTGTGCGTTTCATGGGTGAGACTTCAAAAATACTCAATCCGGAAAAACGCGTACTCATGCCGGACCTCAACGCGACCTGTTCACTCGACGAGGGTTGTCCTGCCGATCTCTTCTCGCAATTCTGTGACGAGCACCCGGATCATACAGTCGTGGTCTATGCCAACACCTCTGCTGCTGTAAAAGCACGCGCCGACTGGATGGTGACATCGAGCATTGCATTGCCGATCGTGAGCTATCTCAAGGAGCAGGGTGAAAAAGTGCTATGGGCGCCGGACCAGCACCTCGGAAAGTACATCGAGAAAGTCACGGGGGTCGACATGCTGCTATGGCCCGGCTCCTGCGTCGTGCACGAGGAGTTCAAATCGGTCGCGCTGGAGCGCATTCGCCGTCTGCACCCGGATGCCGCTGTGCTTGTGCACCCGGAGTCGCCCGAGCATGTGATCGATCAGGCCGACGTAGTCGGATCGACGACACAACTCATCAAGGCCGTGGCCGACATGGAGCAGGAAAAGTTCATCGTTGCGACAGATGACGGTATTTTCTGGAAAATGCAGCAGGTGGCGCCACATAAAACCCTGATTTCTGCACCAACGGCTGGTGAAGGCGCAACATGCGAATCCTGTGCCCACTGTCCCTGGATGGCAATGAACTCACTGCAAAATCTGGAACAGGTCCTGATCAGGGGTGACAACGAGATTCACATCGACGAGGAAATTCGTCAAAAAGCGCTTGTGCCGATCGAACGCATGCTGAGGTTTGCCGAGGAGCATGGCATCAGCGGCAAATATACAGGCGACTGAATTACGCCAGGTTACAGGCTCCGGTTGATTTCCCGACCGATCTTTTCAAGATCCGGTATGGTCATGCTCTCTCCCTGGTACCGGACTTGCGACAGGGCGAACTTATCCTTCATCTCCGAATCCTCTGACAGCAAAACGCCCTCATCGACCTGCACCATGCGTGGCACGGCCTTGACGAGAATTCCGACAGCCGGGTAACTGCCGGAAGCATCCAGCAGGTTACAAATGGCGATCTTTTCCTTGTGATGTCCCGGAGCGTAGGAGCGCCCATTGAGTTTCTCGTAGGAGATGACGGGGACGTTATTGCCATGCCAGTAGAGGTCACCATGAAACCAGTCGGGCTTGCCCTGGCGGTCGCGGGCTTTCTCGTAATGAAATGAAATATCAGCGACAACACTCTGCGGGATCAACAGGGATGTCTCCCGGAGTGGCAGCAGCAGGGCGCGCAGGCCGGCTTGTCGCTGTTCGGCGTTCATGCTGAGACTCTCCTTCCGGCAGTGAGTTCATTGATGCTCTCGAGCAGTTCCCTCTCCTGGAAAGGTTTACCCATGTAGGATTCGATCGATAGCTCACGCGCGCGTTCCCGGTGTTTCTCACCTGTGCGAGAGGTCACCATGATTATCGGAATGTGCTGATAAAGTTCGTTGTTGCGAAGATGGCGCGCCAGCTCGAAACCGTCCATGCGAGGCATCTCGATGTCGAGAAGCATGATATCGGGTTGGGCATGTTCCAGTTGGGCCAGTGCATCGACACCGTCCTTCGCTGTCATGATGTTATAGCCATTTCTTTCAAGCATGCTGCCCGTCACTTTCCTCATGGTGATGGAGTCATCGATGACCATGACCGTGAGTGTCTGCTCGGCAGCCTCCTGAACCTCGACAGCTTCCTCTTTTTCTTCTGTCTCGAGATTGATGAGTGCTGTCGGATCGATGACGATGGCAGCGTTACCATCGCCCTTGACACTACCGCCGATAATCCAGGGAACGGATTCGAGCTGAGGACCGACAGGTTTGAGTACGATCTGGCTATGCCCGTGCACTTCTTCAGGATGCAGAGCAATATGCTTGTCACCGGAACTGATGAGCAGCAGCGAGTGCCATTTACGCTTGTCTGCTGGTGGTTGTTGATCCTGTCCGAAATAATCACCAAGTCTGATCACACGGTAAAGCTTGTCACCGTAGGTATATCCTTCCCGACGACCGGAATAGCAGGCATCAAGCTCGTTCATTGTGACCCTGACAACGCTGTCGATACTTGATGAGGGGATTGCATACCAGACCCCCTGCTGGAAGATCATCAAGGCATCCGTGATGGCAATATTGAATGGAAAGTGGATCCGGAAAGTGGCGCCCTCACCCTCGAGCGACTCGATGTTGAGTCTGCCGCCCAGATTCTCGATCTCGTTGACGACGACATCCAGGCCAACGCCACGGCCTGAGATCTGGTCTACGCTATCTGCTGTCGAGAATCCCGGCAGTGTTGCAAGGCGGAGAATATCCTCATCTCCCAGGTCATCATCCGCACTGATCAGTCCTTTTTGCAGCGCACGTTTTCTGATCGCATCGCGGTCAAATCCCCTGCCGTCATCAGAGACCGTCAGGACGATCTCCATTCCCTCTCGAGCAAGGCTGACACTGATCAGTCCCTGCTCTTTTTTACCATCCTCGAGACGCGCCTCGGGCTGTTCAATGCCGTGATACACAGCATTGCGCAACAGGTGTTCCAGGAGTGGAATCGTGCGGTCCAGCACGCCGCGGTCCATCTCCTGCTCCTCGCCATGTATCCGCAAATCGGCCTTTTTCCCTGTTGAGGCACAGGTCTGGCGCACCAGTCGGGTGAGGCGTGGCACGTGCTGCGTAAATGGAACTGTTCGGGTATGCAACAGCACATCCTGAAGATCAGAGGCCAGTCTCGAGTGCTGCGAGAGCAGCATGTCGATTTCATGCTGGGCCTGGTCGAATCCCATGGATATGTTGCCAAGGTCGCTGATGGTCTCGGCAAGGGCGCGCGAATGTTCCTGGATTGCCGAGTACTGGTCGAGTTCGAGCGGGTCAAACCCGTCTCCACCCTGGTAGTCTGTATCTTTCTGATAATGCGAGAGTATGTGTGTTTCTGCTTCTATTTCGAGGCTGCGCAACTGTTCACGTAACCTCTTGAGTGTCTGTTCGAATTCGTTAAGGTTTGAACGTATGCCGTTACGCTGCTGCTGCAAGCGTGAGCCGAAGGTAATGACCTCGCCTACACCATCCACGAGGCGATCGAGGATGTTGGTTGATATCCTGACCCTCTTGTTTGCATCATTGGTGATAACCGGGCGCCTGCGCCTCGGGAATGCCACGATCTCGGCGGTAATTCTGCCCTTGTCCCTGCTTTCCTCGGGAGCGACCTCTGCTTTCCCGGTAGTGCCGGAAACGGCCGTATCGCCAGCAGCCTTTTCAGCAAGGGCATCATCAGGATGTTCTTCTCTTTCCTCTGATACCTTGCGTATTACTTCGAGTGGCGACTCAAGCAAAGCGAGGATCTCGCTACTCTCTTCCGCAGGCTGCCGGTTCTCGAGATGTTCGATTTGCTGGTGCAGATAATCTGCCGCCTTTCTCGAAAGAGTGTAAACACGACTGTCATCGATGAGATCCTGTTCATCAGCCTGGATCAGCATCGTCTCGAAGGCATGTGTGACGTCACCAAGTCTGTTGTTACCCGTGAGACGAGCTGCGCCTTTGAGTGTATGCAACAGACGTTTCAGTTCCTCGGCCGCCTCGACGGTAAAGCCCTCCGAGACATCGGTTCGCTTGAAAACGCCCTCGATCTTCTCGTTCAGTTCCTTTGCTTCCTCGAGGAAGACCGGAAGGAGATCATCCTCTGGCTCTGCGTGCTCCTCGCTACTCTCATCACCCGCCTGCGCCGCTGCCTCTCCTGCGCCCGCAGACTCGACGCCTGTCTCAACTGTTTCCTCGAGGCTTTCACCTGCAGGCATCGTGTCGGCATTTACAACTGATGTCTCCGGAACCTCCTCTGTGACAATTTCTGTTGTCTTGAGCTCCCGGGCAGGTTCTTCATCAGTCACTTCGATGACAGATTGCTGCCCGGTCTCGATCACGGCGTGGAGCCTGCTCTCAAGATCCCTGATGATCTCTTCAGTCTCCTCTCGCAGAGACCTGATCGATGCGTTGATCACGCCTGCCTCTTCAGAGTCGCCTGAATCAATCTCCTCATGATGGCTCTGGAGCTCGGCATGACAATGCTGACAATGATCCAGCAACTCCTGATTCAGCCATGATGAACTCTCTTGATCGAGGTTCATGGCGGCGCCCAAATTCGCGAGGTCAGTCAGTCCTGCCGATTCTTCCCTCTCAGCGGCCATGCGCAGCTCATGCATGTTTTCATTGAAGCTTTCAGGCTTGCAGTCAGTGGCAGCGTCAGCGCAGTGCTTGAGCTGACCTAAAAATCCTGTCAGCGCGAACCAGGCGTCGCGCAGCGTGTCGAGGCGATCAGGCGCGGTACCGGACTCGACCGGTGTGACCGTCTCTTCAACCTGTTGCTGGCCTGACACAGAAAGGAGAATGTTTCTTGCCTGTTGTTCGATATATTCACGTTCGCCGTCAGATGGAGCTGTATCGTCAAGAAGCCCTGGCAGGTAGTCAATGGCCCGATCAAGCAAGGCAAGAACCTTTTGATCCGGTGAAACAATCCCGTCGATGACATTATTCAGAAGGTTCTCGATCTCCCAGGAAAATTCGGCAATCAGGCTTGCGCCGACGGTCCTGCCACTTCCCTTGAGTGTGTGGAATGCCCGCCTGACAGCCTGGAGAGAGTCGGCGTCATCATGGTCTCGCTTCCAGGACGGATAGAATTCTTCAATAGTCTCGAGTTGTTCCTGTGCTTCCTGCCTGAAAATATCGAGTATTTCTTCATCGATATAACTCTCCGGGACAGAAGCCGTTTCGCTTTGCAGGGCTGCTTCTTGCGGAATGTCATCTTCGTGCTCTAGCGTGAGTTCCGCGGCCTGTTCCGGCTCTTCTTCCGTTGCGGCAACCGGCTGCTGATCTGTCGTTTCAGCTGTTTCTTCAGTTTCCGCCTCGCCGACCAGGCCTTGCTCATCTTCAGGCGTTGCGACATGTTCGGACTCTTCAGGTACAGTCAGTTTGCCGATTTCCGCTGTCAGATAATCGAGGATTTCACGTTCCTGGCGGCAGCGGTAGGGGGCAACTTCAAGGTAATATTCGAGTCCGGAGACAATATCAGCCAGCTTGTTGACACTCTCGTCGTTACCAAGCAGTACCTGGCTGTCATCAAGATGACGCTCGATGTAACGCGAAATCTGCAGAATCATGCCGCTCAAGTGTTCGAGGTTGAGCATGCGCATCACGCCTGCAAGGCGCCTCAATAACAGCGGGACCTCGATCAGGGGTTGCTGCTCGCCAGCGTCCAGAGACTTGATAATGAGATCCTTGACCTTCGCGACCTCGGTCAGGGACTCGGACATGGTTTCGGACGTGTATTGCTGTAAATCCGCCTCGGATACCAGATTTGCGCGCGAGGAGGACTCCTCTCTTGGCTTGTAGTAGAAGAGATCCGGCAGAACGGTTTCAACCCCCAGGAGATCATTGGCGAGTTTTTCCAGAAACTCGTTTTCAATCTCTGAATCGTTGGCTAGGCAAGCATTGACAACATTGGCATGCTCGAGCAGAAGCTGACGCTGGTTGCCCAGCCCGAGCATCCCGACCGTATCCGCTACCTGGCGCAAGCGCGGTGCGATCGTCTTCAGGATACTGTTGTCCCTGGTGATACTGCGGTTATAGATATCCAGCACATCTTTCAGCTCGGTGATATCGCTTGTCAGTGCTCCCCTGACAGCTTCAACAGTCGCTGGTGAGGGTATGTGGCTCTGTTTTCCTGCCAGTTCCGCATCAAGACTGTATTCCTCCTTGAGCTTCAGAATCTCGGGGCTGTCCGATTCAGATTGCCCGACGTAGAACAGCATGTTGCGCAGGCGCTCCACAGGGAACTTTTCCCGCAATCCCGATTCACCGGACGTAATCACAGTCCGAAAGATTGCATCGATGTGCCCGATGATGAGCTTTGTCGCTATGCTGCTTTCACCAATATTGCTCCAGGCCATGCTCGCAAGCTGTGCACCAAGCGTAAACAGTCTGGACACTGGTCGTTCCGCAAGCTGGGCGGCACCATCGAGTATCTCGCGAATGACCGCAAGCCCGCTTGAGGCATCGCTGTTTTGAAACCACTTCAGCAAACTGAGATGGAATCTGGACCTGTTCTCGACGAGGTAACGCCGCAACTCGCCATCTTCCTCGAATGGCTGGGCGAGTTCCCGGGCAATCATCTCCTTGAGCCTTGGCGAGAAGAATGCAGACTCGGAAAGCAGGTGTTTCTGGCGCGAGGCACGCAGTTCATTGAGCACGGGCAGGAGAATAACCGGCACGTCCGGCGCACCCTTCTCAATGCGTTCGAGATAATCCTGCAATGACAGGATTCCACCGAATATGGCCTGCAGGATATCTTCTTCCTTGCCGGTCACCTGGCGTTTCAGGAGGAATTTGAGCACGGCTTCGAGTTCGTCGGTAAGCATCGAAGCGCCGTGCAGATTGATGACAACCAGGGTATTGCGCAGATGGTGCATCTGGCTCCAGCAAGCCTCGAGATCATCGCTGTCGCCATGTTCCTGGTAAGCCTCGAGATACTGTTTTGCCTGGACGAGACTGTTGTTGATCTCATGGCTGACCCAGCCGAGGGTGATCTCGTTGAAGCCGCTGGTAATGGTATTTTCGCTCTTCATTGCGTTAACCTGTAATCAATACCTCAGGGGTTTCCGTCCTTTACAGACGCCGGAAGCCGGAAGCCGGAAACTGTCTGCTGCAGTCTCTCTGCAAGATTCGAAAGACTCATAATGGAGGCGGTAACCCTGACAACCCCCTGGGAAGTCTGTTCCGTGATCTCCCTGATACTCTTCATCGTACTGTCAACATCGGTTACCGAGGTCGAGTGTGATTCCGCAGTCTGGGACATGCGGCGCGTCAGGTCCGCAATGTAATCGGATACTTCTTCAATCTGTTGCAGCGAAGTACCGGCCTCCTCTGCAAGCTTGGCACCGTCTACGACAGAAGATGTGCTGACTTCCATTGAAGAGACAGCGTCCTTGGTATCAACCTGGATCGTTTTGACGAGTGCCTCGATCTGGCGGGATGCATCAACCGAACGTTCGGCAAGGCGCTGTACCTCGTCTGCAACGACCGCGAATCCCTTGCCAGCCTCACCGGCATTGGCTGCCTGCATTGCAGCATTGAGGGCAAGCAGGTTTGTCTGGTCTGCAATATCCTCGATGAGTTCGACAATCTCGCCGATTTGCTGGGAACTCTCACCAAGTCGTTTGATTCGTTTGCCCGTGTCCTGGATGTGTGAACGCGCCTGGTCCATTGCAGTGATCGTACGGCGGACGATCGCACCACCCTCGCCGGCGATCGAGCGCGACCTTGTTGCAACCTCGGCAGAGTCCTGTGCATGGCTGGACATTTCGTCCATCGCCTTGCGCACTTCTTCCGTTTTCTCGGTGACCGCAAGAATCTGGTTCGCCTGGTGTTTACTCGCATCAGTGAGTCGCTGTGCAACGGTTTGTGTATTTTTTGTCGATATACTGATCTGCTTTGACGAGGAATCAATGGTCGATACCAGTTGACGCAACTCCTCGATCGTATAGTTGATCGAATCGGCAATGGCGCCTGTTACATTCTCGGTAACCGTTGCCTGCACTGTGAGGTCGCCATCAGCAAGATCCGCCATTTCATCGAGTAA
>Ga0180436_10005659_pt1 | contig 11005 bp, 6 predicted proteins | sample SS_ome_2_FD_132434 | JGI IMG/M metagenome (GOLD analysis project Ga0180436, IMG submission 132434) | Hypersaline lake sediment archaeal communities from the Salton Sea, California, USA - SS_3_S_2 metaG | ecosystem: Environmental > Aquatic > Non-marine Saline and Alkaline > Hypersaline > Sediment...
CTCGGTGTGGGTCGGCAACGACGATCGACAGATCGGACTTGTAGAAGCTGAAGTCGTTGTTCCCGCCATCCCAGATGATGACATCGGCTTCCTGCTCAGCCTGCCGGAGGATCTTCTCGTAGTCGACACCGGCGTAGACGATGGTTCCGTTGGCGATATGTGGCTCGTATTCCTCACGTTCTTCGATGGTGCATTCGTGGAGGTCGAGATCCTCATAGGTCGCGAACCGCTGGACTTCCTGCTTGACCAGATCGCCGTAGGGCATCGGGTGTCGAATGACGGCAAGGGTCTTGCCCATGCCCTTCAGGATGTCGCTGATTCGCCGCGTGGTCTGGCTCTTGCCGGATCCGGTGCGAACCGCGGTGATCGAGATCAGCGGCTTGGTCGACTCGACCATGGTCGAGGCCGGACCGAGCAGCATGAAATCGGCGCCCGAGGCGTTGACGATCGCCGAGCGGCGCATGACGTACCGGTTCGAGACATCGCTGTACGCGAAAACCGCGATGTCGACGTTCAGTCGACTGATGAGCTCAGGAAGCTGGTCCTCGGCGAAGATCGGAATCCCGTCGGGGTACTGCGTCCCGGCAAGCTCGGCCGGATACATCCGTCCCTCGATGTCGGGGATCTGCGTCGCCGTGAACGCGACGACTTGGTAATCCTCATTGCCTCGGAAGAAGGTATTGAAGTTGTGGAAGTCGCGTCCGGCGGCTCCCATGATGATGACACGTTTCTTCATCCGCAATCCCCCTTTTCATGATGCGTGGCGGGATTATAACGACCGTGTATGGGCTCGTCCATGGAAAGGCAGGTTGTGTAGGCAAGTCCGGCTGCATATGATAGCTCCACCATGTCGTTGGCCAATCTGATCACCATCGCTCGGGGACTGCTGATCGCCCCGGTCCTCATTCTTCTGTTCCGCGATCTGCGGATTGCCGCCTTCTTCCTCTTTGGATTGGCTTGTCTGGGGGATGTGGTGGACGGCATGGTGGCCAGAGCGCGGCACGAGGTCACCACATGGGGAAAAGCGCTGGACCCGGCGGTCGACAAGATGCTCTATGTATCGCTTCTGTGCAGCCTGTACGTGAAGGCGGAGATCAGCGCGGTCGCCCTTGCACTGTATCTGCTACCACAGGTTGTCCTGGGGATCGGAGCCATCGTCTTGCGGAGCAGCCAGAAGCGTGTTCAGGGTGCGCGCATCCTCGGCAAGGCCGCGGCAGCGCTTTCCTTCGGCGCGTTGTCTTTCCTGATTCTTGGCTGGCCGGGTGGCGAGATTCTCCTGTATGTGGCGATCGCCGCAACGTTCGTGGCGACCGTGGACTACGGGCGGACCGCGTTCCTCTCCCACGGCAGCCGGTCGTAGTCGAGCGACGGGAAGGCGTCCGGGATCGGCGCCTCGATCTGCAGCGGCTCTCCAGACACCGGATGGGTTACCTGAAGCCTCCAGGCGTGTAGCATCATGCGAACTTGCCTTTCGGCAAGTTCGGGGGGAGTTTCCCCGTTGGGAAACTCCTTGTGTGCCTGCCCATGGGCCGGTTCGTATGGAGTTCGCTTGGCAGCGAACTCCTGGTTCGATTGCCCATCGGCGGGTTCGCCGAGTTCGCCGAACACCTTCCGATCCATTCGCGGATTGCCATAGGTATCATCCCCAACAACCGGATGGCCTATGTACTTCAGGTGGACGCGGAGCTGGTGCGTGCGCCCGGTATGAAGCAACAGGAGTAGAACGGAGTAGTCTGGGTTCCGATCCAGTACGCGGAACTCGGTGACCGCGTTCTTGCCGGCAGCGTTGATCGCCATCCGGCTGGGAAGGGTCGGATCCCGGCCGATCGGTGCATCAATCAGACCGGTTTCCTCGTCTACTCTCCCGGCGACTACCGCGAGGTAGAACTTGACCGTGGTCCGTTCGGCGAATTGCGCTTGCAGGGAGCCGAGCGCGGCGTGCGTCTTTGCGACAACGATGGCGCCGCTGGTTTCCTTGTCGAGCCGATGGACGATTCCCGGTCGAGATGGATCGTCCGACATCGGGAGCCGGCGATCGACCAGTAGGGCTTCGACGAGCGTGGTGTCATGGGTTCCGGTTCCCGGGTGCACCACCAGGCCGATCGGCTTGTCGATCGCAACGACTTCGTCGTCCTCGTGCAGAATCGACAAGGGCAGCCGTGCCGGACGGAGAAGCGGCGCCGACTCGAACCGCCACAGGATGCGATCGTTCTCGTGAAGGCGGTGGCTCGGATGATCCACGGGTTCGCCGTTGACCGAGACCTTGCCTCCCTTGATATCCTGCTGGATGCGACTGCGTGACACGTCGGACCGCCCGGAGAGGTATCGATCCAAGCGTTGGCCGACGGCGGCTGCTGCCACCATGAACTGAAGTTCCTCACTCATCGTCTGTTGCGGTTTGTTCGTACACACGGGCTCTCGTATAATACGTGGATATCGCGTGAATCGAAAGGGATGGTGGGCGCTCGAACCAAGCGACCACTGTTGTCTTGTCTGGTAGCTTCTTGCGCGCGCGGCGGAGGGGACGTCGAGCGGGAGCGGATGTGAGCTAGGCTCACGGGGCGGGTTGAGACGAAGATGAATATCGAATTCATTGAAGCACTGGAAGAGATGGCGAAAGAGAAGGGGATCCCGCGTGAGGATCTCTATGACGCCATTCGGAAAGGCTTGGCAGTCGCCTATCAGGAGGAGAAGGGAACCGAGATCGACGTGGAAGTCGAGATCGACCAGCACTCCGGCGACATCTTCATCAACGAAGAACGGATCGACCTGGCAAAGTTCGGCCGCATCGCCACCAAGAAGGCCGAGGAGACCATCCGGCAAGAGATCGTCCAACGACGCCGTGAGATCGTCCATGATCTGTACGTGAATCGCGTGGGAGAGATCATTACCGGCTCGATTCATCGGTTTGAGGGCAAGGACGTCTGGGTCAACCTGGGCGAAGCCGAGGCGACGCTCCCCGATGCGGAGAGAATTCCCGGCGAGCGATACCATGCCGGACAGCGCTTGCGATGCTACCTTGTGAGTGTGGAGAAGACGCAAGGCGATCCGCGCATCCTCTTGTCACGCGCCCGGAAGGAATTCGTGGCCGAGTTGCTGCGTCTCGAAGTGCCCGAGATCGACGAAGGCACGCTGACGATCCGCGCGATCGCCCGCGAAGCGGGCCGCCGGTCCAAGGTGGCTGTCGAATCGAACGATCGCAACGTCGATCCCGTGGGTACGTGCGTCGGCGCAGGTGGTGCCCGCGTGCGTGTGGTTACGCGCGAGCTCTCCGGCGAGAAGATCGATCTCGTCCGTTGGAGCTCCGACTTGACCCAGCTTCTGAAGAACGGTCTGGAGCCGGCGTCCGTGATTTCGGTTGAGCTGGACGAAGAGAATCGGTCGGCCAAGGTCCTCGTACCCGATGACGAGCTGTCGCTGGCTATCGGAAAGGGAGGGCAGAACGTGCGTCTGACGGCCAAGTTGATCGGATACGACATCGAGGTCACCAGCCCCTCCGAATCCGAGAGCTAGGCGTCGGCCCGTTCGTGATGAGACCTTTGAAAGAGCGCATCCTGCATGGGATCTTCCGCCTCACGCGATACCGTGCGTGGTGGGTTGTGTTGGTGTTCGCTTTGGCGGCGGGCGCTGGAGCCTACTACGCGATGGATGTCCCGCTACGCAGCTCTTTCCTGGATCTCCTTCCGATCGATGATCCACTGGTTGACGAATACCGCGATTCACTGCAATACACGAGCAGCAACGACTTCATCGCGATCTACCTCGATCTGATCGACGAGCTCCCGGTCGAAGACGGGAAGAAACGGCTTCTGCGGTTCGCCGAGGATCTGGCGACCAAGTTGGAGGCCGATCCGGAGTTCCTTCAGGTCGCCTACCTGCGCGACAAGCCGGAGATCCCCGAGCAGTACGTGTATCTGTTCGACCTCAGTGCCGACGAGTTGTCGGAGATCGAGCAAAGCATCAACCTGACCCGGTCGGCGATCGGCGTACAGGCGGCTGACGTGGCCCTGCCCGAGGGCGAAACGCTGAGCAGTCTGTACGAGGGGATCGCGGATCAGTTCAGCCAGGCGCTGTACGGCCAAGACCTGAGCATCTCCGCCGGATCGACGGGCGACGAGATGATCATGGAGCAGCTGAGCGGGATCACGGCGCTCAATGCCACCGTGTTGGCGGCCATCGATGGGGTGGACGGGCTTCCGCAGATCACCACAGCGGTCGATTCGCTGAGCACCGTGTTCGCTCCCGACTTGGAGGAACAGGACACCGGTCCGACGGCCTTCTACTCCTACGACGAGACCGGCTTGCTGATGACGGTACGGCCCAAGGAGGCGTCCAGCCTTGGCACCGAGTACTCGACGATGGTGACCAAGAAGGTTCGTACGGCCGTTGAGTCGTTGAATCCGGCGGAACGAGGTGTGCGCTACGGTCTCTCGGGAACCTATCCCTACAACCAAGAGACCAATGATGTGATCAACTACGACATGCTGCGAACGACGATTGTCTCGTCGATCGGCGTGTTCATCATCTTCCTTCTCGCCTTTGGGTCCTTCTTCTACAGCATCGTGGCAACGATTCCCCTGCTCATCAGTGTCGTGCTCACCGTGTGCTGGGCCCGTTTCGCGCTGGACGGATTCAACCTGGTGACGACCTTCCTGCCGGCCTTGGTTCTCGGCCTTGGCATCGACTACGCCATTCACCTGATCTCTCGCTATGCGGAGGAGCGAAGCGCCGGGCGATCGTTGAACCAAGCGCTTCTCGCCGCCATCCGGCACAAGGGAGAGGCGTCCTTCCTCGCAGCGCTCACCACCGCGCTCGTCTTCCTTGGGATGCTGACGGCCAAGTCGAGGGCGCTGTTCGAGATGGGGGTCATCTCCAGCGTCGGGGTGCTGCTTGCGTTTGTTGTGACGATCTTCCTGTTGCCGGCGATGATTACGTTGGCCCACCACTTGTTCCATGTCCGTCACAAGGAGACGGTCGCCACGCACGCCGCCAAGTTGACCAGCATCTTCCGATTCGTCACCGGTCGGGGACGCACGGTCTTCGTGATCGTGTTGGTACTTACGTTCTTCGTGGCGTTCCAGGCTTCCCAGATCTCGTTTGTCTTCTCGAACACCGATCTGGTGCCTCGCGTCGAGATGGATGACGTCAACGACGAGATCGTCCAGGAGTTCGACATCAGCTCCGCCGGAATCGGATACACGTACACGTTCTATCCCGAGACCGAGGCCAAGATGCAGGAGGTCGTTCGTGAGTTGGGCGCGATGGATCTTGTTTCGTCGGTCGAGTCGGCTGCCGAGTACCTGCCGGTCAACCTCACCGAGCAACAACAGATCCTGAACGAACTGAGCATCGATGCGTACATCGCACAGCTGGAAGCGCTTCGACGAAGCATCGAGGAACGCGGGGCGGCGTTGGCGCAGATCCGAACGTTGATCGGCCAATTCACGCTGCTCCAGTTCGCCACCTCGCTCAACGCGATGGTGGATGCCGCGGTGACCAGCAACGAGGTGATCGGTCAGCTGCGGACCATTCAAACGCAGCTTGCCGATCTGGACGCTGAGCAAGCGATCGCCGAAGTGGCCGGCTTGGAGGCGGCGTTGTCTCGGCTGGATACGAGTCTCGCCGACCTGCGCGAGCTTCCGCCGATCGAGGAGTTGCTGCGCGAAGTCCTCGCGGCGCTTCCGATGGAGATCCGCTCGCAGTTCATCGATGACCAGGGGCGATTCGTGGTCAAGGCGATCGTCAAGCCGGAGATCTTCAACGCTGGGAATCTCGATCAGTTCAACGAACGGGCCGATAGCCTCGACGTCGACTACTTCGGCATGCCGATGGTGGTCAAGCAGCTGCGCGGGTTCATGCGACGCGACTTCTACCTCTCGACGATCATCGCACTGGTACTGATCGCCATTGTCCTTCGCCGCAGTCTTGGCGGGTGGATCCGATCCATCCTGGCCGCTTCGCCCCTTGTACTTGGGTACGTGTGGATGTTGGCGGGCATGCGCTTGCTGGGCATCGACTTCAACTTCCTCAGCATCACGATCTCGCCCCTCTTGATTGGGATCGGGGTGGACAACGGAATCCACATCCTTCATCGGACAATCGAGGAACGGTCTCAACTCGCAGATGGCGCGATCGAGCGCGGTGTCGGGTCGACGGCGGTGGCGGTCATCGTGACGTCGATGACGACGATGCTCGTCTTCGGAAGCCTCCTGGCTGCACGGACCCCCGGATTGCGCATGCTGGGAACCTCGGCCCTTCTTGGGATCGGGTTCTCGCTTCTGTTCAGCTTGCTCTTCCTTCCCGCCGCGCTCCATGTTGAGGGCGGGAAACGAGTATAATCTGCGATGACGTGCGTGAAGAAGGGAAGTGAGTTCGAGTGATTGAATACATCGGGTGGGGACTGATCGTGATTGCCGCGTTGGCAATCGGATTCCTGCTTGGCAATATCCCCCGCAAGCGACGCGAGAACGAACTCCTTGTTGCGGCGCAGGAGGAGGCCGAGGAGGTCAAGGCCCAGCATCTTCTCGAGGCCAAGCAAGAGGTTCAGAAGCTGCGCGACGAGTTCGAGGAGCGGAGCAAGCGGCGAGAAGAGGAGATCAACCGGGCGGAAGAGCGCATTCTGAGCCGCGAGGACCGCTTGGGAAAGAAAGCGTCGCATCTCGAGCGGCTGGAGGACTCGCTACGCGAGGACGAAGAAGTGCTCGTCAAGCTTCGCGAGGAAGGCACCAAGCTTCTTGCCGACGGTCGGGCGCGTTTGGAGCAGATCGCTGGCTGGACGCGCGAAGAGGCGCGGGAGCACCTCCTGACGGTGGTCGAGTCAGAGTCGCAGCGCTACTTCTCGCGGAAGATCGATGAAGTCGAGCGCCGTGCCAAGGAAGAGTCGGATCGACGTGCGGCACACGTGATCGCTACGGCGATCCAACGGTACGCGGCTGACTATGTCGAGGAGAACGCGGTCAGTTCCGTGCCGCTGCCGTCCGAGGAGTTCAAGGGCCGAATCATCGGCCGCGAGGGACGCAACATCAAGACCTTCGAGGCGCTGACCGGCGTCGAGCTATTGGTCGATGATACGCCGGAGATGGTCGTTCTGTCGTGCTTCCATCCGCTTCGCCGCGAAGTGGCTCGCATTGCCTTGTCGCGGCTGATCGAGGATGGCCGAATCCACCCGGCCCAGATCGAGGAGAAGGTTCAGCGGGCGCGTGCCCGACTCAGCGAGCGGATCCGCGAGGAGGGGCGCAAGGCGGCCTTCGACCTGGGGATCGACCTGCATCCCGAGTTGACGACGCTGCTTGGCCGGTTGAAGTACCGCACAAGCTACGGCCAGAACCAGCTGTCGCATTCGCTCGAAGTGAGCAGTATTGCCAAGATGCTCGCTGCCGAACTGGGTGTGAACGAGAACATCGCGAAACGGGCCGGATTGCTCCACGACATCGGCAAGGGCGTCGACCACGAGGTCGATGGTCCTCATGCGGTGATCAGTGCCGATCTGGCAAGACGGTATGGGGAGACCAAGGAGGTCGTTCAGGCGATCGCCGCGCACCACGAGGACGTGGAGCCGAAGGGAATCTACGACGTGATCATCCAGGCGGCCGACGCCTTGAGCGCGGCGCGCCCCGGAGCGCGTCAAGAGACCTACGAACGCTACGTGCAGCGACTTCAGGATCTGGAGGAGATCTGTCGCTCCTTCCCGGCAGTTCAGGAAGCGTTCGCCTTGCAGGCAGGACGCGAGGTGCGCGTGATGGTTCAACCGGATCGGGCGGGGGACGATGCGGCGGCGAAACTGGCCTACGATATCGCACGGGCGATTGAGGAAGAGCTGAACTACCCGGGCGAGATCAAGGTGAACGTGATCAGGCAAACGTCCTTTAGCGAGAGCGCCAAGTAGCCGCGCTCTCCAGGAGGTCCATGAGTCGACTGAAGGTATCCAGCCAATCCGATCCCTCGGCGACTGCAGGAGCCATCGCCAACGGAGTCCGTGAGCGCGGAGAAGCGCAGATTGAGGTCATCGGTCCTCGCGCGGTCAATCAAGCCATCAAGGCGATTGCCATCGCACGGGGATTCGTGGCCGCTAGCGGCGTCGATCTGTACTGCGTTCCCAGCTTTCGGACGCTCAGTGTGGAAGGCGAGGAAGAGGAGAAGACGGCGATTCATCTGGACGTGCGAACGCGCCATCCGATTGCCTCGGTGGGCGGCGGAAACGTACAGCATTAGAATCCTCTGTGCGATAGATCCTTGTTCAGGTCGAATCGGAGAGGTACCATCAGACCCAACTGTCAATCTCAGCCAAGGGAGTGAGTACGAAAGATGTCCAATTTCTTCAGGCGTCATCAGAAGGCGATTATCTGGACGGTCGTCATTGTGTTCATCGTCAGCGGTGTGGGACTTATCACACTCAATCAGGCGGGTGTCTTCAATCCGTCGACTTCGTCGCCCGACGCAGGGCCGACGATCACCTATGCCGCATCCGTGAACGGCGTGGAACTCCCCTTGACCCAACTGGAGCAGGCCACCTCAGCGCGGCTCACCGTCTATCAGAATGCCTATCAGCAGGCTGGACAGGACCTGAACGAGCTGTTGGTCGGCGCCGAAGGTGCGATGTTCATGCTTCAGTTCCAGGGCGAATCGCTGCTCGGAATCATCCAGCAGGAGCTTTTCGAGCAGGAGGCTGAGAAGCGTGGCATCCGCGTGGCCAGAGCGGACGTCGAAGCGGCGTATCTCGAGCGCTATAACTCGGTGCTCGAGACCTACGAACTGACCGAGGAGGCGCTTTCCGACTACATGGAGAGTCGCGGAAGCTCGCTTGCCGAGTATCAGGATTCGCTTCGCGAGCAGGTTCGACCGCAATTGCTGAACACGCAGCTGCGGGACGATGTCGTCGGCATCGTGGAACCCAGCGAGACAGACCTCCTCTCGTACCTCGAGGCAAACATCACGCGGTACGACTCCCCGGAAGAAGTCAAGGCCGCTCACATCCTGGTTGACAGTGAAGAGCTCGCGCAAGTGGTACTTGACCGATTGGCTGCCGGTGACTCATTCACCGATTTGGCGGCCCAGTACTCGGAAGATGCATCCAACAAGAACTCCGGCGGAGACCTGGATTGGTTCGGCCGCGGGGTGATGGTCGATGCGTTCACTGATGCTGCGTTCGCGCTCGACATCGGCGAGACCAGCGGACCGGTACAGACGGAGTTCGGCTGGCACATCATCCACGTCAGTGATCGAAGAGAAGGCGGCGTGCCGGCGATTGACGAGATTCGCGAACAGCTGCGAACCGACTACATCAGCGATACGACGACCGAGCGGTTCGAGTCGTGGTATGACGACGTCTACGAGGCAGCCGAGATTGACATTCAGATCCCCGTGTACGAGGCGTACGCGATTCGTGCTCGAGACACTGACGCCGGGCTTGCCGCATTCGAAGCGCTTCTTGAGCGAGACGACATCAGCGATCCGTATCTTCCGTACTACGTTGGACGCGTCTACGAGGATCGCGCGGTCTCGGCGACCGAAGAGCGGATCGAGCTCGAGGGAATCGAGGAGCCGACCGAGGAACAGACGGCGCGAATCGACGAGTTGGCTGCGCTGCAGGAGGAAGCCGAGGCCGAGACACTGCGCCTGTATCTGATGACGATCGATCGCATGGCTGACTCCGACGTCAATCCTGACGAGAAGTTCCTTAGCCGAGTCCTCGTCTTGGACCCGGACAGCGTGACGGTCAACTTCCTTCTCGGACAGCTGTACGTCGATCGCGGTCAGGCGGTCACCGCCGAGGAGAAGTTCTCCGAGGTCATCCGTCAGGATCCGGAGTATGTTGCGGCGTACGTGGCCTCGGGTGACTTGGCGGTCGAGAACAAGAACTACTTCCTGGCGCGTACCCGGTACGAGGAGGCGCTGAGACTTCAGGACACCGACGTGAGTATCTTGCTGAAGCTGGCAGGCGTCTTCATCACGGTTGGCGAACTCGACAGCGCCGAGCCGCTGCTCGCTACGGCGCATGAACTGGCATCCGGCAGCGTGAAGCTGGCCGGCGTGCAGGGAGACCTGGCGTACGCTCAGTTGGTGAATGCGGTCGAGGAACGGGAAGGAATCCAGGCAAAGACGTCGCTCACGACCGATGATGAAGCGCAGCTCGCCTCCTTGGAGATTCGGATCGACGAGCTGTACGAGTTGGCGCTGGCGCGATTCGAGCTGGTGTTGGCGAAGACCGGGTCGATCGATTACATCGTCAAGCTCGGACAGCTGTATCTGGCGATCGGCGACTACGACGCCGCCAAGAGCCAGTTCGACAGTGTGATCGTCCGCTCCCCGTACCGAGCCGAGGCGTATGCCGGTTTGGCCGAGGTGAATATCGCGGCCGGCCAGCTCGACGAGGCGGTCGAGAACCTTCAATCGGCGATGTCGAAGACCTTCGACGACGTGGAGAAAGAGACGCTGGCACTGCGAATTCTCGAGCTTACGCCGGATGATCTGCTGACCCGGTTCCGTCTCGCCGAGACGTACGGTTCCCAGTACAAGTGGAGTGCTGCGATCCGCGAGTATGCATACATCCTCGACAAGGATCCGACAGATATCGCCTCCTATCTTGGCATTGCCGAGGCATACCGCTGGCGCACCGAGTACGATCTGGCGATCGAGTATCTGACGCGTGCTCTGGGCAACACGGAGCTGGTCAAGGATCGGATCGATCTGTACGTGGCGATGCTCGACGCGTATCGAGCGGACGTCGGGTACTCCGCAGCGTTGCCGGCGGCCGGCCAGGATGCGCGGATTGAGCTGGCCACGCTGTATCTGGACCAAGGTGACAGGCCATCTGCGCTCGAGTTGCTGGAAGCTCTCCGCACGGAGGACGAGACCTACCGGAGGACCGAGGTTCTTGGGCTGTACGTCCAGGCCGGAGGTGAGCTTCCTGAGGAGCCCGCTGTTGAGGAGACGAGCGCTGAGGAAGAGACGCCAGCCGCCGAGTCTGAAGACGCACCCGCTACGTCCGAGCCTTCCGATGAGAGCA
>Ga0180436_10005660_pt1 | contig 10998 bp, 11 predicted proteins | sample SS_ome_2_FD_132434 | JGI IMG/M metagenome (GOLD analysis project Ga0180436, IMG submission 132434) | Hypersaline lake sediment archaeal communities from the Salton Sea, California, USA - SS_3_S_2 metaG | ecosystem: Environmental > Aquatic > Non-marine Saline and Alkaline > Hypersaline >...
ATAAAAGCCGTGACACTAACGGGAAGCGAAGCTGCCGGAAGCAAAGTTGCCATGACTGCCGGAAAATATTTGAAAAAGTCGGTTCTTGAACTTGGCGGTTCCGATCCCTATATCGTCCTGGAAGACGCTGATTTGGATGAAGCGGCCAAAGTTGGGGTGCAATCGCGAATGCTAACGACCGGACAAACCTGCATTTCGGCGAAAAGATTTATTGTAATGGAAAGTATCGCCCAAAGATTTCAGGAAAAAATATTGGACCTTTTAGCTGAATATCAACCAGGCAACCCGCTTAACGAAAATACAACTTTAGCTCCTCTGGCCCGACCTGATCTGGCTGAATCATTACATTGGCAAGTAAACGAATCAATCCGAATGGGAGCAAAAAAGTTTTTTGAAGGAAAAACCGATCCTTCCCATCCAACCTTTTTTCCACCAACTTTGCTTACCGAAGTCACTCCGGAAATGCCTGTATTTAACCAGGAAACTTTCGGGCCGGTTTTTGCAATGATTTGCGTTAAGAATGAAGAAGAAGCAATAGAAACAGCCAACCAATCAAACTATGGGCTGGGAGCTTCAATCTGGACCCGAGACACTAAAAAGGGAGAGAAAATTGCGCTAAAACTTGATGTTGGAGCAACCTTTATTAATGGACTTGTAAAGTCGGATCCCCGTCTTCCATTCGGAGGGATAAAATTATCCGGCTATGGGAGAGAACTCTCCAACTATGGAATAAAAGAGTTTGTGAATATCAAATCTGTTTGGATAAAATAATCAAAACGCATTCTATAATAAGTCAACGATTATATTAGAAGACAGATTTAAAGACATAATAAATTACTTTTGCGAAATCCCCACAATAAACAAATTCGTCATCTTCTGAGATATTCAACAATGGGGATTTCGCAAATGAATGAGTAATGGATTTAAATTTTGAACGAATAAAGGAGAATCACCGCAATAACATTCTCCCGTCTTCATCATCATAGGCATAATTATCCCCTTCAAAAATTGGCTTTCCGGAGATTTCACACCATCCAATAAATTTTTCAAACTCCTTATTTTCTTCAGTATTACATATTGCAAAAATATTTTTGCAACTAACGGACATCTCTTTCCCAAAAGATTCAAAATTTTCAATCTCACCAAAAACTGCGGTTTCATCATCGGCAACAATGCACTCCCACATTTTGCCCTGGTACCTGACCCTGGTTTTTTTTTGATAAATCATTTTTCCTGTTTTAATGCCTGTTGAAATAGGATGGGCATCGAATATTTCACAGACTGTGTTTAAAAAAATATTTTTTAAATTATAAATTTCAGATGTAAGGAAACCAATCTGCAGATTGTGATAATCATTTGTAACTCAATTTGAAGAGGGAGCGAAATATCTTTCTATTTCTTAAAACGTTTTGACGGTTAAATTGGTTCTATTCATTGGCATGAATCTCTTTCCTCTCTCAACTTAAATCTCAAATTTTCACCTCTGCTGCAGCCGAAAGCAGGAATAACCTGCCAACAGCGACAAAAAAATATTTCAGGCATAAAATTTCCTGAACATCCAATTGATCGTTCAATCTATGATCTTTATACTCCTAATATCATTTTCAGCATAATTTAATTATTTTTGCTGAACACCTATTATTTAAGCAATTTGAATTACTTCGGATTAACAATCGGACTTTGTGCTTTTTTGATGATCGGAATGTTTCATCCGATTGTTATCAAATCGGAATATTATTTTGGTAAGAAAATCTGGTGGATTTTCATGCTCACCGGTCTGGCAGCATCGATTTTATCTACTCTTATCAAGAATTATTATAGCTCATTGATTTTGGGAGTCCTTGGCTTTTCCTGCTTCTGGAGCACTTTTGAAATTTTTAAACAACATGTGCGGGTTTTAAAAGGACAGGCAAAAATGAATCCCAAAAGAAAATACGAATATCAGAAATAATGATTGACAAAACTTATCATGGAATTATCATTGGCATTGCAGCTTTTTTGATCATTGCTTTTGCAAGATATCTTTGCATTGCCGGTGAATATTATTTCACAAAACGATTTTGGATTGCATTTTTATTCATTGGAATTGCATCTTTATCGGGCTCATTATTAATCGACAACAATCTTCTCTCTGCCATATTGGGAATTAATGGATTCACGTTTCTTTGGGGAATTCACGAGATAATCGAACAGGAAGAACGGGTAAAAAAAGGGTGGTTCCCTGAAAATCCCAAAAGAAAAAACAAACAATAACTTTGCTTATTCGTTTGCTTAACTTAAACGAGGGGAACCTGAATTTTTAACGCCATTTTCTCCCCGATTCTTCGTTTTAACACAAAAAGACTATGATCAGTAAGTCATTAATCGAGAAATATAATCGCCCCCTGCCCCGCTACACAAGCTACCCGCCTGCTAACTATTTTAGAGAGGAAACCGATAGCCGGTGGTACGAAAATGCGTTGCTGGAGTCGAACCAAAATCAGCCTGAAAATATTTCCATATACCTACACATCCCTTTTTGCAAACAGCTTTGCCATTTTTGCGGCTGCAACACCAACCTGCTGGAGGATGAAACTGCCGTAATTAACTATATTAATAGCCTTAAAAAAGAAATCTCAAGAAGCAGTCAATTCATTCATTCAACCAGAAAGGTAAGCCAGGTTCATTTTGGAGGCGGGACTCCCAATGCCATTCAACTGAAATACCTGGAAGAGCTTTTAAAACACATTTCAAATTTGTTTCATTTTACAGCAGATGTTGAAATTGCCATGGAATGCAATCCTGCTTATCTTACTGTAAAGGATGTTGAATATATCGCCCAAATGGGATTTAACCGGATCAGTTTAGGAATTCAGGATATCCACGAGAATGTGCTTTCAACTATCAACCGAAAGCCTTCTGCATTGCCGCTTTCTCAACTTATGGAAGCATTCCGCAAACACAAGCAAATAAATATCAATCTGGATTTTGTATACGGATTGCCCCTGCAAAATCCTGACGTTTTTTCCGAAAATATTGATGAAGCTTTGGAGTTGCGCCCCGATCGAATGGTCACATTCTCATATGCTCATGTTCCCTGGGTTAAACCGGCACAAAAAAACCTTGAAAAATTCGGGTTCCCAACTCCTGACGAAAAAATGGAAATGTATCTTTCGGCCTATAAACGCATGACTGAAGCGGGCTATCAATTTATAGGGATGGATCATTTTGCCCTTCCGGACGATGAATTGGCAGTTGCTTTATCGACTCGTTCTTTACACAGAAATTTCCAGGGGTATTGTACCCGCGAAAAAACCGGGCAGGTATATGCATTCGGAATCACCGGAATCAGTCAGCTTACCAATGCATATGCACAAAACACCTCCGATTTATTCGAATACATGGAACGAATCAACCGGGATGAATTTGCATTAAAAAAGGCTTACCGGGTTTCGGCCAGGGAAATGATGATTCGCGAAATGATTAATGAAATTATGTGTAACAAATACCTTGATTTATCGGATATTAAAGCCAAATATCCTTCGGAATACAGAACCATTTATGACATCCTGGAACAGAATAAGGGAAATTTGCAAGAACTTTTAGAAGACGGTTTAATGAGCATTGAATCTGACATTATTGAAATCAATGAAAAAGGAGGCTTTTTCCTTCGAAACATCGCATCAATATTTGATCCGAACTTAAAAGATCTGCAAAAGAAATTTTCAAAAACAATTTAAAAATGAATTCCCGTTCAAAACCATTGGTAACCATAATTGGTGCAGGAATTACAGGTCTTGTAACCGCTTTCTATTTAAAAAAACAGGGAATTCCCTTTAAGATCCTGGAAAAGAGCTCAAGAGCCGGCGGTGTAATCCAAACAAAACAAAAAGCCGGATTTATTTACGAGAAAGGCCCCAACACCGGAGTATTGTCCAATCCTGAAGTAGCAGAACTTTTTGAGGACCTAAAAGGAAAATGCAAGTTGGAAACCGCTGACAAAACAGCCGCAATTCGTTATGTATGGAAAGGAAAAAATTGGCAACCGTTACCCTCCGGAATTATAGCCGGAATTAAAACCCCTCTTTTTTCGATGGGGGATAAATTGCGAATTCTCGGAGAGCCATTCCGGGGAAAAGGGAATAATCCACACGAAACACTGGCAGATCTGGTAAAACGCAGAATGGGAAAAAGTTTTCTGGAATATGCAATCGATCCCTTTATTCTGGGAATTTATGCCGGGGATCCCGACTATCTGGTTCCCAAATATGCGCTTCCCAAATTATATAATCTTGAGCAACAATACGGCAGTTTCCTTGGAGGTGCGATCCAAAAGAAACTGAAAGAGAAGGATGAAAGAAATAAAAAAGCAACCCGCCGGGTGTTTTCCGTGGAAGGTGGTCTTGAAAACCTGGTAAAAGCACTCTCGCTTGAAACACAACACTCTCTGGAACTAGATTGTGAAGCGGTCAGGATTTGTCCTGTAAACAACAAATATCAAATCACTTACATCCAAAATGGGAATTCAATCTCTCTTGAAACGGATTATGTTATCAGTACAATTGGTGCTCACCAACTGAACAAAACTTTTGGATTCCTGGCTCACGATTCTTTAATAAAAATCACGAATCTTGAATATGCTAAAGTTGTTGAAATCACCCTTGGATTTAATCATTGGGAGGGATTTCCTTTGAAAGGTTTCGGCGGACTGGTTCCCTTTAAAGAACAGCGGGATATTTTAGGCGTTCTGTTTATGTCCTCCTTTTTAAAAAACCGTGCTCCCCTCGGAGGCGCTCTTCTAACTATTTTCACCGGGGGTGTTCGCAGACCCGAACTTACTGAACTTGACGACGAACAATTAATGAAAATCGTTGAAAAGGAGATGCGCAGCATGATGCAAATGATGGATTTCAATCCGGATCTGATTGAACTTTCCCGCTATAACCATGCAATTCCTCAGTATGGAGTTACTTCAGGAGAACGTTTTGAAGCCATAAAAAAAATTGAAGAACAATTTCCCGGCATTATTCTGGCAGGGAACATCCGGGATGGAATCGGTATGGCCGACCGAATTAAACAAGCCCGAACAATTGCAGAGACAATAGGAGCCAACATTCAAAAGAATTAGATGACAACCTGATATTGCCTCTATTAATGATTCTCTCCACCTGAAATATTAAGTATCTTTAAAGGGAGTAAACTCAAAAGCATGGAATGATGAGTTTTCAAAAAATTCCTTTCATTACAATCCTTGGCTTCCTGTTGATTTTTGCTTGTGCCGATGAGATTCAAATCCATCCGGAAGAAGAAGACTGGTCGTTTGTGGCATTTGGCGATGTAAGAAACGGATACGGGATTTACGCACATTTTGCATCAACGATAAGTAAGCTGGAACCAACTCCAAAATTTGCCATTTGCTTAGGAGATATCGTACTTCGCGGGGGAAATGAAGCCGTATGGGAAAATTTTTGGCGTCGATCAAAACCACTTACCGATAAGATGCCCCTATATTTTGCCAGAGGAAATCATGAAGAAAATGATGAAGCTTCAAATCTGGTTTTTAGTGAACAAACAGGAATCTTACCGGACAGATTTTACTATTCATTTTCCTGGTCATCTTCGTTTTTCATCATCCTGGATTCCTTTATAAAGGGCGAAGAAAATAGTATTGGAACAAGACAATTCAAATGGCTGAATACACAACTGGATTCTGTTTCCGCTTTATCTCAGATAATGAATGTTTTTGTGTTTCTCCATCATCCGGTATTTCCACAGGGAAAATATCGAAACACAAATATGAATAATGCTGAAGAAGTACACAACCTTTTTAAATTACACCCTAAAATAAAGGCTGTTATTGTTGGACACGATCATTTATTCAATAAGTATATTAAGGATGATATTACTTATATAACATCCGGAGGAGGAGGCTCCCCACTCCACCATGGATCCGGGGGCAACTATTACCATTTTCTTAAAATTTCTTTTTATGAAAAAGACAATCGAATTAATGTCAAAACATTTGGTTTATTCAATGAAATCAATGAAGATTTTGATTTGTAGCCTTCTATTTTGCAACCTGATTTTCACCAACAAACAAGGCTTTACACAAAATCAGGCAAAGGAATTTTCTGTTCACCTTGGAGTTTTTGATTTCACCGGTGAAGCCGCCAGAGAGTTCTATAAAATTGCTCCTTCTATAATCATGGGAACTAATCTTTACAAGAAAAAAAACATCTCGTTAAAGGTATTTACCGGGTTATCTTTTGCTTCGGTAAGGTACAATTCGAGAAGGCACTATCTTTACCTGATTCCCTTAAATTTGATCGGGGTATATACGCTTACAGAGTCCAATACACAAATTCAGCCTTATTTTGGCACTGGCTTAGGCATCTATTATAAAATAGATAAAAATGCCAACCTTGATAAAGCACACGACTCATTCACTTATGGCTATATTTTGAATGCTGGTTTTGATTTTCCGTTGAAGAAAACAAAAATTCTGACTTTTGATATCAAATACCATTTTGTTATGCCTCCAACCTTCGAAGAAATTAATTACGGAGGTATAATCCCTTCAATAGGGATTAAAATACCATTGTCACATTCATCAAGATAAAGATATAATCCAATGTTACCGATCATCAGATTCTTTTCTCACAGCCATCATAATCTCTAAAGTACTTATCAAAACGAAATTTCGTCAGTTAAATTTCCGCTTTTATCATACTGCCCCACTTTCTTTATCCGATAAGCCATAATTGATTCGCTGATGCCATAAATCATTAAAATAATTCCCAAAAACCGAAGGATCGTCACAGCGCTTTCAAACGGATTGGTTAACAATATTATTCCGGAAATAAGCAAAAGCCCGGAACTGGCATAATAAAACCATGCCAGACGTAAAGGAATTTTAAATCCTAAGGCACCGGAAAGCTGCAGAATACCTAAAAGCAAGAAAAAAATGCCGACAACAACTACAAAAATATTAATGAACAGATTGGGGAAAAACAGCAGGATCGCTCCCAGAATGAGATTAAAAATACCTTCCGCATTACGAAACATTCGTCTTTCCTTTGAGATTTCAGACTGGCTAGCCTGAAATAAAGCAAATGCACCAACAGCAATTACAAGCCCGCCAACAACCATTACAAAACTCTCTAAAGTAACATCCGGAATAAAAACCATTAATCCTCCTACAACTGCAGCACCCAAACCACGAACAGCAATGCTCTTATAATTTGACAACCAAAAATTTTTCATCAGTTAAATTTTTATTGAATAAAATTAAAAAACAGCCAAAGTCATCCTTTTTCTACTTCATAAGATATAATTTACATAAATTCATTTTAAATAGAAAAAATATAATAGGAATACTAAACGAGTAAATAAAATCGGAGTATAAATGGATTCTATTCAGTATTCTACCTGAAGGTACAAGCTATTGGAAGCATCGCGCACCAATAGTTCCTATTAATTAGTAATTGGTTTTATTCATCAATACCTGGCCGTTCTTAAATTAGAAGCTAATCCAGTCCCGATAGAACTGGATTATATTAATTGACGGTAGCTATTCAATTGATCCGGAGTCCAGGAATAATAAAACAACCCCCGTCCAGAGATGGATGGGGGTTGCTTTTTATTATCCTATAAAATTGAATCAGGCAGACATCAATGTTTCTTCATCCGGTCAATTTCCCGCTTTGCATCTTTTTGTTTCAGCGTTTCGCGTTTGTCGAACTGCTTTTTCCCCTTTGCTAAACCTATTTCCAGCTTTGCCAAACCTTTATCGTTAATAAACAACCGAATAGGCACAATAGTCAAACCCGACTCTTTCAGTTTACGTTCAAGCTTATCAATTTCGCGTTTCTGAAGCAGAAGTTTTCGTTCTCGCCGCGCTGTGTGATTATTGTAAGTCCCATAATCATATTCGGTGATGTTCAGGTTTTTTACATACATCTCCCCATTGAAAATATGACAGTAGGAGTCAACAAGGCTTGCTTTTCCCATTCTGATCGACTTAATTTCCGTGCCCTGCAACACCATGCCTGCAATAAACGTTTCAAGTATTTCATAATCAAAAAATACTCGTTTGTTCTTTATATTTACTTTTCGTTGAATTTTAGATGCCATTGTTCTTATTAATGATCGGATAAAAAGAGACAGGTTTCCCAATTCTCCATACTTGGAAACTTGCTCTCAAAATTTAAACTACAAAAGTACAAAAGTCAGTTACACAAAATTGAACTTAGCAAATAAAACACCAAAAGATAAACTAAAATCCCCAGAACAACCGCAGAAATCATAAAATTCTGCTTTCGGTTGTGAGGAAGTTTATTTATTGCAGGAAAGAAATGAGGAATTCCAGTCAGAAAGAGATAGATGGAATAAAATCCAAAAACAATAAAAAGGTAAAGACCAGGGAAAAGCGCGGTAATAATTGAAACTGCAAAAACAGGAACCATGGAATATCCCACAAATCGAATTACATTATCAAAATTCCGAATAATGCCAAAGCCGGCTCCCAGTTCATTTATTACGTAGGCAATTCCTATTACAGAAAAGAAATAAACCGCCATCTCTCCCATAGCATGAGTTAATACATAGCTAAAAACTACTCCAAAACGGGAAGCGAAAAGCAAATCACCGACAATATTTGCAAGTCCAATTAATACAATGACGGGTAAAAGAAATTTTCGTAAGAAAACCTGATAAGAGATCGATTCGTTATAGATGGTATGCCACCTTGCATGAGGTTTTAAAATCAATTCTTTACATTCATGAAATATATCCACTATGCGATCCTTCATTCCGAAACATTTTTAGTTTGAGAAGTATGATTAAACCTTCGTAAAAACATTTTTAATACCTGTGACCCGAAACAAATTCAGTCATATTCAAAAAACAAGTCTGTTAACGAACACTTAATCTAATTCTGCTTCATCCTGTATCTCATCAGGTATAATTTGCAATGTAAACAAAAATAATTTTTTTTTAAGATTACGCTTAATTTTTTCTTGAAATAATGGATTCAGGTATCTTTGTAAAAACAATTTAATATGAGCAAATCAGCATACAATATGGTCACGGTGCTTGGTTCAACAGCTTCCGGGAAAACCGGTCTGGCAGCTCACCTGGCTTTGCGATTAAACGGAGAAATCATATCGGCAGACTCACGTCAGGTGTATCGCGGCATGGACCTCGGAACCGGGAAAGATATTGAAGACTATACAATTGGGGGAATTACCGTACCGTATCATTTAATCGATATTGCAGATGCAGGTTATCAATACAATGTTTTTGAGTACCAGAAAGATTTTATAAAAGTTTTTGAAGACATAACTGCACACCACAAATTTCCGGTGCTTTGTGGAGGCAGCGGTCTGTATCTTGAAGCTGTGCTAAACGGATACCGGCTTATTCAGGTTCCTAACAACGAAGAGCTTCGAGAATATTTGAAAGATAAAACACTGGATGAACTCACTGAAATCCTGAAATCATATAAAGAAACATTGCACAATACGACCGATATTGAAACTTCCACGCGTGCTTTACGTGCTATTGAAATTGAGGAATACTGCCAAAAGAATCCGGATATTGACCTAAATTTTCCAACTATAAACAGCTTGGTTGTTGGTGTAAAATTCGATCGAAATTCCCGTCGACGACGAATAACTGAACGATTGAAACAACGATTGGATGAAGGGATGGTCGATGAAGTTCGCAGGTTGCTAAACTCCGGCGTAAAACCTGAAGATCTGATCTATTACGGACTGGAGTATAAATATCTAACCCTTCATGCCACCGGTCAACTTTCGTTTGAAGAAATGTTCAGAAGATTAGAAACTGCCATCCATCAGTTTGCCAAACGTCAAATGACCTGGTTTCGTAAAATGGAACGTAACGGCACCAAAATTCGATGGATCGATGGTTATGTTCCGATGGAAGAAAAAGTGGAAAAAGTTATCGGGTGGCTGAATGAGTAGATCTCGAATATCAGATAAAATTCTGCTTTAACGCAATCTGTCATGCCCCTTTATTTCTTTAGCAACAAACAGAACCTACTGATATTTATTTTTTTTCACCTGTTTCCTATTGCTGTATGTTTGTAAACCAGCAATAGGAAACCAGTTCTCTGCTCAAAACAACTTTAATTTGCAGGTCAGATAATGATGATTCCCAGATTAGGAAATCCTGACTTGAATCACGGAATCAATACTTTACAGGATCAGATTCGTAAGTTGAAGTCGCTTTAATCTTTTTCGACATCGCTCCTTCAGAGCTCATTATCACGCTCGATATCGAACCTGGCCCTTCGGACCAGGCTAAAGACATCGCACCGTTGGCGCTCAAAAACGCATGTTCGAAGCCTCCTGGCTCCAACGGAGCGTAGTCTTTAGCCTGGGGGAAGCCCTGGGTATTGATATCGAGCGTATAAATAAGCGCCAAAGGTGCGTAATCATATCATATTAAAAAAGACGGCATAATAGTTTACGTCAGATCAGGATGTCTGAGATTAGGAATTTTTTTTCTCCACATAAATCTGCATATTTTCTTGTCGTTTCACGACAACACTTTCACCGGCCTCAATAAATCCGATCTCAGAAATTGCATCATATTGGTCCCCCTCAACAATCACGGTTCCGGATGGACGAAGAACAGTTTGTGCAATCCCCACTTTACCTACTAAATTTTTCAGTGTCCGATCGACCGCAATATAGCCGTCTTCCACATTTTGCGATTCTGTTAAAGCTAATCGGGCAATTGGACCTGAACGGGCAGAAAATATTTTAGCAGCTATACTAACAGAAAGAATAACTGCTGCAATAATCGAAAACAACACAGTTAGTAATGCCTTAGTGATTGCCTCTCCGGGTACTCCCTTAAAATCAAAAGTCACATTATCAATCAAACTCAGGGTCAAACCGGAAATGGCCAGAACTATTCCAAGAATCCCGGTGATCCCAAATCCGGGAATAACAAATATTTCAATCGCAATAAGAATTAAACCGAGAATGA
>Ga0180436_10005664_pt1 | contig 10996 bp, 12 predicted proteins | sample SS_ome_2_FD_132434 | JGI IMG/M metagenome (GOLD analysis project Ga0180436, IMG submission 132434) | Hypersaline lake sediment archaeal communities from the Salton Sea, California, USA - SS_3_S_2 metaG | ecosystem: Environmental > Aquatic > Non-marine Saline and Alkaline > Hypersaline >...
TGCCGTTATTTACATCGAGCATTCTGAAAGCTGTTCCCAGGCCGGCCCACACTCTTTTGTTCGGTCCGATGGGAAACCGGACAGATGGATCGGCACCGCAGATCACAAACTCGGAGGGCGCTTTGGCAATTGAGGCCGCCACAACCTCTGGTGGGAATTTAACGATGCGGCTGGTCTCATCCACCGGGCAGCCATGGTCAGCCAGAAGTTCACGCATTTTTTTCAAGGTGACTTTAATGCCTGTGTTTTCAAGGATTTCCAGCGTATTGTTCCGGAGGGCTTCAATCTCCTGGGGACTTAAGAATTCAAGGCGTCGGGGTTTCATTCAAGCTCCTCGTTGAATAGGTTATTGGGTAGAAGGTAAAAGGTAATGGGTGGTGTTGAGCCGTCAGCTTGGTCAAGTTCCGGTCAAAAGTTGACACTTGATTGGTTTCTAACAGACTGCCTTCCATATCAATTTATTTAAAAATGAACATCGAACATCCAACGTCGAATAAGGCTTGTCAGCTAATAGCCGTTAGTTTTTTTATGGCATTCGGCTGAAAGCAAAGAGCCAATGGTTCGATGTTCAGTGTTCAATGTTCGATGCTGGACGTTCATTTGTTAATGTGGGTTCCTTGGTTTACCTGCTACCTTTAACCCAGCCCCACCTTTTTCAGGGCCAGATCCAGATCATCAATAATCGCATCTGCATCTTCGATGCCCACACTGAAGCGGTAGATCCCCTCTCCCATGATCTTTGTATATTTTTCCTGCTGGCGTTCATTAAAGTTGACCATGTCTTCGAAAAAGAAGATCGTGGGGATGAAAAGAATGAGACTCTGGTCGTGTCCCAAGGAGACAGCGTGTTTGATCATTTTGAGCGCTTTGAGGAACTCGAAATTCTGCAGCAGCTCTATTTCCAGGCTAAAGTTCAGCATGCCGGCATTCCCGTTCATCTGCTTTTTAGCCACCGTGTACTGCGGATGGTCTTCAAGGCCGGGATAGCGCACGTTGGCCACGCCGGGACGGGACTGCAGAAAACGGGCGACCTTGAGTCCATTTTCTGCATGCTGCTTCATTCTGAGCGGCAGGGTCACCAAACCCCGCATGATCAGCCAGGCATTGAAGGGACTGATGCAGGCGCCAGGTGGACGATGCCGTATTCCCGCACATCCGCGAGCAGTTTGCGGGGGCCCATAATGGCCCCTCCCAGGGCATCGCCATGGCCGTTTAGATACTTGGTGGCACTGTGAATCACAACATCGGCCCCATGTTGAATGGGGTTCTGGGCGATCAGTCCCGACCAGGTGCTGTCCACGATCAGGAGTGCCCCGGCGTCGTGAGCCATGGCAGCTATTTTTTGATATCGCTGACAAATACCAGGGGGTTGCCGGGGGTCTCCACCAGAACTGCCCTGGTTTCGGGGCCAATGGCCGCCCGTACGGCGCCTAGGTCGGTGGTATCCACAAGGGTTGTCTGGACACCGAACCGGGGCAGGTGTTCGCTCAGGAGTTTCTGGGTTCCGGTATAGCAAAGCTCGGAAGCCACCAAGTGGTCACCTGCATTCAAAAGGGTGAATAAAAGTGCGGATATGGCCCCCATGCCGCTGGCCGTGACCACGCAGTCTTCGCTGCCCTCGAGGGCGGCCAGGCGTTCTTCAAGGTGCCGGGGGGTGGCGCTGTGCTCACGGGTGTATTGAAATTTATCCAGATGGTCCCATGAAAACACTGTCAGCAATTCCTCGATATCGGTGGGCAGTTCATAAGAGTTGGCCATGTTGATGGGGCGGCGCAGGGCCTTGGACCCGTGATCGACACCTTCCCCGGCATGCACACACAACGTGTTGTAGTCAATGGGCTGGGTTTTATCCTGCATGGTTAACACCTCTTATTCGAATGATATTGTTTTCTTAGCAAAATTAAGTGGGTTGTGCACCCCATTTGTGATCGGAGCTTACAAAAACGCCGAACCCAGTTTGGGAGGCAAGGGAAGGTATGCGAACGAAGCATGAATCATTTGCCATCAACGGCGTTTTCGTATATTTATACTACCTTGGAACACGAACAATAATCTATTCCCGCCATGCTGCAAAGCATAGCGGGAGCTGCATGGAGAAACACATGACCTATATCGATGCTGCTTGTCGGCCGACGCTTATCGGGAGCCTCCCTTCAATGGATGGGGGCGAGGCGCTGGACCTGGTGATGACGTATACGCCCCACATTCCGCATTGGGTTCAGATGCCGGGTTTTGCAAATCAGGGGATGATTCAGCAGTTTGCCCCGGGGCTGCCGGGTCTCGCCACAAGGGACAACACCCTCTTTGTGGATAATGCCGGGCCGGTCTTCGACGCTGCGCTGATTGAATTCTACGAGGCGTACATGGCAATAAACGAGGGCCGTCTTGATTTTGAAGACTCGCTGTTCGTGATAACTCCCGGACATGCCGAGGGATTCTTTGATTTTCTCAGCCGGATCGAGCAGATGGAGAAAGCTCCCCTGGCGGTGAAGGGTCAGATCACGGGACCCATAACACTCACAACCGGGTTGAAGGATAAACAGGGCCGGGCCATTTTATTTGACGATCAGGTAAAGGATGCCGCTGTCAAGCTGATTGCCATGAAAGCCAGATGGCAGGTCCAGCAATTGGCCATTTTCGGTGTGCCTGTGATCATATTCCTGGATGAACCCGCCCTGGCCGGATTTGGTTCTTCCGAACTCATCGGGTTGTCAAAAGATGCGGTCGGTGCATGCCTAAACGAGGTGTTCGAGGCTGTGCACGCCGAAGGTGGTGTGACCGGCATTCACGTCTGTGCCAACACGGACTGGGCCATGGTCATGGAATCCCAGGCAGATATTGTCAACTTTGATGCCTACGGGTATTTTGACCGGTTCATGCTCTATGAAGACCACATTGCCGAGTTTTTCAGAGCCGATAGGGTGCTGGCCTGGGGACTGGTGCCCACCCTGAATCCCGAAGACCTCCTCCGGGAAGACGCCGAGTCACTGGCAGCCCGCTTTTTTGACCAGGTGGACCGGGTGGCTGCCCTGGGGATTGAAACCGCCGCGGTCCTGTCCCAGTCGCTGATTACACCGAGCTGCGGTGCCGGGTCGTTGACGCTTGATTTGGCTGAAAAGGTGCTTATTTTGACCAGGGATGTTTCAGAAATAATTAGAAAAGAGGTTGATTTATGGTAGCGATTGAAAATGGAAGTTCTTTTACCGGGGCCACCCGATACGTACTGGACGAAGAATTGGCCGGCATTGTCAACATTTCCATGGCGCTCGAGATGCCCCTGCTTCTCAAGGGAGAACCCGGCACAGGCAAAACCATGCTGGCCCACGCCATAGCCGAAAGTCTTAAAATGCCGCTGATCGTTTTGAATGTGAAATCGAGCATGAAGCTCGTGGACGCGCTTTATCAGTATGATACCCTGACAAGGCTCAATGACAGCCGCTTCAGTGATTCTGGCCGGGATGTCAGCAATATTGAAGACTACATCAAGATGGGCAAGATCGGTCAGGCATTTACTTCGGAAAAGCGGACGGTCCTTCTGATTGACGAGATTGACAAGGCAGACACGGATTTTCAGGATGACATGCTGGATGTGCTGGATCAGATGGAATTCGACATCATAGAGATCGACAAGACCATGGGTGCCAAGCATCGTCCGGTTATCATCGTTACGTCCAATGCCAAAAAGGATTTGTCTGATCCTTTCTTGGGGCGCTGTAACTTTCACCACATCGCCTTTCCAGACCCCAAAATGATGCGCAAGATTATCAGGGTCCATTTTCCGGATCTGGATACCGGTTTGATGGAAAGCGCCATTGACACATTTTACAGCCTCAGGGAAATAGACGCCATCGAGAAAAGACCGGCCACACGAGAGCTGATCAACTGGATCAGGGCGCTGGATGCCGATCCGGACTTCAAACCCAAGAAGCTGGTCAAAGGGGATGTCCCTTTTTTAGGGGTGCTCTTCAAAAAGAGCCAGGACTATGCCAGGGCCTTGCAGCGCACTGAGCGCAGAAGGCTGTTTTAAATTTTCATGAAGCGGCATATTATCTGCAGCTGATTGGTCTTGTGATAGCGGGTGTTTCATGCTTAGTGGTTAGCGAAAGGGCATGAAAATTTATGTTTATCGAATTCTTCTATAAATTGAAGGAAGCCGGCGTGCCGGTGAGCCCCACCTCTTTTCTCACCCTGCATAGGGCGCTGGACAAGGGGCTTATTGCATCTCTGGATGATTTCTACACGTCTGCCCGTGCCATCCTGGTAAAGAGCGAGCGCTATTTCGATCTTTTTGATCAGGTGTTTGCCCACCATTTCAAGGGTGCGGAAATGCCGGATTACGAAGGGTACGAGGTCGATGAAATGGCCCGGGCCATGCTCGAAGAGTGGCTGAAGAATCCCAAAGAGATGGCCGATGCCCTGGACATGGACGAAGAGCAGCTCAAGAAAATGTCCCCTGAAGAGCTGATTGAATATTTCAAGGAACGGCTCAAGGATCAGGATGGGGAGCATCACGGGGGCAGCAAATGGATCGGCACCGGCGGAACCAGCCCCGTGGGCCATTCCGGCTTTCACCCCGGCGGTATGCGCGTGGGCGGCGTCTCCCGCAACAAATCCGCGGTCAAGGTCGCTATGGACAGGCGCTACAAGGATTATTCCTTGAGCGGTCCCTTGACCCAGGCCATGATGGGGGAGGCCTTAAAGAGGCTGCGCAACATGATCCCTTCAGGCCCCAAGGACCAGGTCAATGTGGATGAAACCATTTACCAGACCATGCGCAACGGTGGTGAAATCGAGATTATTTTCGACCGGGACCTGAAAGATCGCCTCAAGGTTATCATTGCCATTGACAACGGCGGCTGGTCCATGGACCCGTATGTACAGGTTGTGCAGACCCTGTTCGACTATGCCCGGGCGCAGTTCAAGGAAATCAAGACCTTTTTCTTTCACAACACCATCTACAGCACCCTCTGGAAGGACGCGGCCCGCTACAAGCAACCCGTTAAAATCGACGATTTCCTGCGCTACGATCCTGAGACGCGCTTTATTGTCGTGGGCGACGCCAGCATGGCGCCCTATGAATTAATGGCCGCCGACGGCTCCATCCACCTGGAAGAGCGCAGCGGCAAAAGGAGCATCGACTGCCTGCAGATGCTGGCGGACAACTTTACCCACAGCGTCTGGTTGAACCCCATCCAAACCAACATGTGGGCCTACACCCAGACCATAAACACCATCAGCAATGTCTTTCCCATGTTCGAGCTTTCCATCGATGGCCTGGAGAAGGCTATTTCCAAGCTCATGGAAAAATAATTCCCTTGGCAAATTGATGCTGTAGCCTTAAAACCCCGATATTCCAAGTCAGACGCGTTTAAAACCGTGTTAAGGAAAAGCAAAGGCAAAACTGCTAGGGTCGTTGATCCCTTAGCACCCTTTGAAAGAGGGCTCCCGTTTTTCCAGAAGAGCGGCTATCCCTTCTTTGGCGTCTTCCATCTCAAATGTGCGCGATTGGCAGTGGGCTTCCCATTCAGCCGCCGCAATCGTGTCCCAGTTCAATCCCCGGTAGATAGATCGCTTCATCATGCTGACCGCCACCGGGGCACTGGAAGCGATCTCCTCGGCCAGGGCCATCGCGCGCACCATCACCCGCTTCGCTGGCTCTGCGTAGTTGACAAGACCCATCTCAAGGGATTGCGCCCCATCAATCAATCGGCCTGTAAACAACAGTTCATTCGCCCGGGGAAGCCCTACCAACCTCGGCAGCAGGTATGAGATGGCCATGCCTGAATGAATCCCCAGTTGTGCAAAATTGGCACCGTACTTTGCATCCCTGTTAGCCACCCGTAAGTCGCACATCAAGGACAGACCAAAACCGCCGCCGATGGCATGGCCATTCAATGCGCCGATGATGGGTATTGAGAGCTGCTGCAATTCCAGAAAAGGGCGATAGATGTTCATGAAAGCCACATTAGGAAGCTGGAACAGGTCGTCCTCCCCTCCCGATTTGAAATCAGCACCGCTGCAAAAGGTATTGCCACTGCCGGTGATGACAAGGCAACGGGTCTCCTGGTCTGATTTGACACCTTCCACCGCTTTGAAAAAGGCCGACATTAAATCACTGTTCATACTGTTGCGATTCTCCGGCCGGTTCAACTGTATCCGGGTAATACGTCCGGTTTTCTCGACTAGGACAGGATTTTCTGGCACCTTTCTCTCCTATTGGTTTTTTATAGTTCTGGAAGTGCTTCCTCAATTTCTACAACCAGGGGAATAACGTGAAGTTTATTCGACATTTCAGCTGTGCTTCCCAGTTTCCAGATTGTACAGCGGATCATTCCTTCGAACATCTCTTCGAGTTTCTTGGTCAGCCCTTTTATATTGATGATCGGATGTCGTTTAAACACTTCCGGCAACCCGTAAGTGAGGTTACAGACCATGCATTTATCCGGCCTCTGTTTCAAGTGGAACTCAAGCTCGAGCTTGCCCTCAGAATAAGATTTGAACGCGAGCTGTATGTCGTATGCACCTTCGCTAATATCACCATACAGCGCTTCAAAAAATCGATCAGACCGGTCAGGCGGAAACAGCTGGTCCAGGCTTTCCCTGGTCATTCTTTTTTTAATTTGACCTTGCTCCATTTCTATCCTTCGCCCAAGCGGTCCCTTTAAGGCTAAGCGCTTTTTGTAGTGGTGGATTTATCGTAAAACCAATAACATGCACCCACAACATATAGATATTTTCCTAATGTTTCAATATCCTATCTTTGATCATACAATCACAGCAATTACAAATCTGTAAGATTGTTCAAGTCTTTAATAATTTTCGTAATAGGGATTTTTAAGGCTTCCGTTTGTAAGCTAAACGATTTGGTTGAATTTTCAAATGCTGATGGGTCTATTGTGTACTAACCCCCGACAATTGCTTTGAGCCGATCGATGACCACAACCGATCTAAGCTGACTGGCTGCATCCGGTAATAAGTGTCCAGGCAATGCATCCAGAAAATCTCTTTCTTTTAAAAGTTCAGAACAGCATGCGACCAGATAAGCTTTTAGCGCTTCACTGATCTGCTTAATTTCGGATACAATTTCAGGCCTCCCATCGATCACCGTAACGATGTCCTCCATGTCACGGCTCATTAAATAATCATTCTCCCCACGGCAGGCAAAGGCCTCGAACTTTGTGGCAAGAAAATAGGGAGCTGGCAACAACCGTATTTGTTTCCCAGAAGGAAGAACAGTCCATTCAGAAGCCTCGTATGCAGGAGCAAACCATTGATTGCCAAATCCAAGAATCTTGGGATCCGTAGGCATGACATCCAATGTAACTTCATCGGCCTTCCATCGACAAATGGGTGCATCCTCACTTGTATCCTCAATAAATCCTAACTGGTGAAGTTGATCTGCAAGCCGATGGTATCGGGCCAAGGTTGCCACCTCAACAATAACATCCACATCTAATGTCGGGCGTACCGGCGACGCAGCAGGGTCGGTCACAAGCATTCCTGTGGCACAGCCGCCAACAAAGGCCATAATTTCGGCCAATGTTCCCAATCGTGCAACAGCTATTTCTAAAATCTGAATATTAGGATTTTCCGCCATCATAATTTTTCAGCCGTTTTTGTATTTCGTTGACGGCAAGTTCACGTTCCCGTTGGCGACCACCGCGAATGGCGTCTGCCAGCACCAGGAGTTCGTACAATTGCCGGTCCTGTCCCGCTGCTTTTGGTACTGACTTATACAGTGGGGAGAAGGACTGTCCCCGAACATTTCCTTCAGGATCCGGCCATACAGGAGGTGGATCGCTAGATGAAACGAGCATCTGGGACAATGGAGGTCCCGCATGAAGCGTTGGCATGCCTCGCGTGATTTCACCTCGATCAGGCACAAATACATAGCGAAGACCATGAATCAGGAATTCTTCCAAGCTGCGAATGGCCGGTTTGATTCGATTACTTGTTTTGGAGGCCAATCTGGCTGGGATTGCCCTATGGATGCCGGCATGAACCTCAGAAGGACTCATATATAGCGCCGTAGACAAGGAGGAGAACGACCAATTTTTCTTTCCGATGGCCACTAACTTGAGAAGGATGACCACATCTTGAGGTTTAAGCATCATATCAGAATCCATTTGCTATTCGAGATTCGCGAATTGAGAATAATGTGTCAAATATTAATAGCTCTGTCAAGAATTTATATAAACCAATAGATAAGTTTCCGATATTATTTTTTTAGGTATAGTTCATAAACAATTCATTTCTATTAGGGCCCTAATCCTCCTATCTATTTGATTATATATATCTTATTTATTTAATAAAAGTTTGATATTTTTATTGACAACACTTAGTAGTTCATGAGAAGGGTATCTTGCAGCAAACTTTAAAATTGCAGGAATAATTGCACCATAAAATTATTTTAGGGAGAATTATGGATGATTTCGAAGCCTTAATAAGGAAAAAACGGGCCAACCTAACAAAAGCACAGCTACGTATCTTAACGTACATTTTAGATAATATTGAAGAAGCAATATTTCTGAATGCATCTAAGTTGGGAAAAAAAGTATCAGTGAGCGAATCATCGGTAATTAGATTAGCGCAGTCACTTGGTTTTGAGGGATATCCCGCAATGCAACGGAAACTTCAGGAACATTTTAATTATCGAGTTTCGACATTGGGACGTCTAAATCAAACTCTAACAGAATATAGAGATACCGAAAGCGTATTTGTAAAATCCATTCAAGATGACATTGATAACTTAAATAAGACTCTTAGGGGGATTTCTAAAAAGACATTTGAACGTGCAGTTTCTGAAATGTGGAAGGCGCAAAGAATATTCATAATGGGATTTAAGCAAGCACATGCGCCTGCACTAGTGCTTGCTAGTACAATAAGCTATTTTAAGGATGGAGTCTACTTAATAGAATCAAGAGCAGGACATGTATGGGATTCAATTTACGGTGTAGGAAATAAAGATTTAGTTATTGGACTAAGTTTTCCACGCTATTCACGTTTCACTATTGAAGTTTTAGAATACGCAAAACAACAAGATGCTAGAGTTGGTGTGATAACAGATTCGCTTGTATCGCCTCTCGCAGCCTATGCTGATTGGTTAATAGAAGCAAAATGTAAATCAGAATCGCTATTTGAATCATATACTTCAAGCATGAGTATAGTAAATGCGTTAATTACAGCCTTAACCTTAAAGGATCCACAAATAACGATGCGCAAAATGGCAGATCGTGAGGAGCTGTGGAAAGAAAAACGAGTCTATTTCAGCCGTAAGAAAAAATTGAATTAATAAGGGTAATATACGTTGGCCATGTTTTCTGTAAAAACCTGCCTTTTGTTAATAGGTACACCACGAAAACCAAGGACCAAATAAAGGAGGATAGAGATGTATCAATTAAGACTGCTTGAAAGACTATTTGCTAATGGAGAAATATCACGACGTGAGTTTTTAACACGGATCTCTGCTTTAGGACTTACAGCTGCAGTATCGCCAATACTGTTAAGGAAAACTTCGTATGCAAGCGGACCAATAAAAGGTGGGCGGCTCAGAATCGGATCATCGGGAGGGGCAATCAGTGATTCTCTGGACCCAGCGACGCTTTCCGATATGATGCCTTGGAATATCACATGGCAATGCAGAAATAATCTGGTTGAAATAGATCATAATAACGCCCCCATTCCCGAACTGGCAGAAAGCTGGGAATCATCACCAGACGCAAATAGATGGATTTTCAAACTTCGTAAAGGGGTGGAATTTCATAATGGAAAATCGTTTGTTGCAGACGATGTGGTATTTTCCTTAAAACGTCACAGAGACGAAAAATCCAAGTCAGCCGCCAAGGCCATTTTAAAACCAATCAAAGACATCAAAGTCGACGGTAAGCACACAGTTGAATTCATCCTGGAAGAAGGTAACGCCGACTTTCCGTTCATTTTGGCCGATTTTCACCTGCAGATTGTGCCGGCCGGAACAACGGATTTTGAAGATGGTATGGGCACAGGTGGATACAGATTGGTCAGCCACGAACCTGGAGTAAGGGCACTGGCGAAACGAAACCCAAATTATTGGAAAGAAGGCCGTGCCCATTTTGACGAGGTGGAGACCATCGGTATCGCGGATGTCACTGCTCGGACCAATGCACTGCAAACCGGTCAGGTGGACTTCATTAACCGTTGTGATAGCAAAACTTATCATATGCTGAAAAAAGCACCCGGCATTCAGGGCATCGAAACCACCGGCTTTAAGCATTACACATTTACAATGTCATGTGACAGGCCACCATTTAATAATAATGATGCTAGACTTGCAATGAAATACGCGATTGATCGTGATCAAATGATTAAAACAATTTTGCGAGGACATGGCTTACCTGGTAATGACCACCCGATTTCCCAGACAAACCGATATCATAATTCTGAACTTGCGCAGAGAACGTACGATCCAGAAAAGGCCAAATTCCACCTAAAAAAGGCGGGGCTTGAGGGGGAGACATTTAACCTCCATGTGGCGGACGCAGGCTTTCCAGGCGCGGTTGATGCCGCAGTCCTCTATAAAGAGCAAGCTGCAAAAGCTGAAATAAACATAAATGTGGTAAAGGAACCAAACGATGGATACTGGAGCAATGTCTGGATGAAGAAAACCTGGTGTTCCGTCTTTTGGGGTGGCCGTCCCACGGAAGATTGGATGTTCTCCACTGCCTATGCTGCGGATGCCCCCTGGAACGACTCTTTCTGGAAGCATGAACGATTTAACAAACTGTTAGTTGATGCCCGTGCTGAACTTAACGATGATAAACGCCGTGCGATGTACTATGAGATGCAAGAAATTGTTAGTAATGAAGGGGGTGCTGTTTTATTTGCATTTGTCAGTGATCTTATGGCCGCAAACAAAAAGCTCAAATTCAGTAAACTTGCTTCTGACTGGGAAATGGACGGCGTTAGATTAGCCGAACGCTGGTGGTTTGAATCCTAAACATATTTAATGATTCCAGAA
>Ga0180436_10005665_pt1 | contig 10996 bp, 10 predicted proteins | sample SS_ome_2_FD_132434 | JGI IMG/M metagenome (GOLD analysis project Ga0180436, IMG submission 132434) | Hypersaline lake sediment archaeal communities from the Salton Sea, California, USA - SS_3_S_2 metaG | ecosystem: Environmental > Aquatic > Non-marine Saline and Alkaline > Hypersaline >...
ACGAAGAGGATCGTGCGGCGGCCGGCGCGCTGCTGCTCCTGCGCCTCGGCGACCGCCTCGCGGATGTCCTTGACGCCGCCGAGCACGGCGTTGAGCGAGGTGAAGCGCGCCCGCGTGGTGTTGGCGATGACGCGCGCCAGCGTCGTCTTGCCGGTGCCGGGCGGGCCGTAGAGGATGACGGAGCTGAGTTGGTCGGCGGCGATCGCGCGCCGCAGCAGGCGGCCCGGGCCGAGGATGTGGTCCTGGCCGACGTACTCGTCGAGCGTGCGCGGCCGCATGCGGGCGGCGAGCGGCTGGTCGTCGGGGCGCTGGAACAGCGTGGGGCCGGGGGCGTTCACGACGCCCCCAGCCTACGCTCCGTGCCCCGGCGCCGGTTCACAAGAGCCGCCCCTGTGAGGCCCGCCCCGGCACGCGGAAGTGCTCGGTCGCCAGCGGCGGCCACGCTCGTTCGAGGCCGACGCGCCGGCGTTGGACCTCGAACACGCGCCGTAGCTGCTCGACGTAGGTCCCCTCGCCGCGCATGCGGAAGCCGAAGCGAGCGTCGTCGAGCTTCCCGCCGCGCGCCTCACGCAGCCGAGCCAGCACGCGCTCGGCGCGCAGCGGCGCCTGCGCGCGCAGCCAGTCGACGAAGATCGCCTCGACCGCGCCGGGTAGCCGCACGAGGGTCCAGGCCGCGCCCTGGGCGCCGTGCTCGGCGGCCGCGGCCAGGATGGCCGGGATCTCGTGGTCGTTGAGCCCGGGGATGACGGGCGCCACGACGACGCCGACCGGCACGCCGGCGTCGGCGAGCGCGCGGATCGCTCCGAGGCGGGCCTCGGCCGTGCTCGTGCGCGGCTCGAGGCGGCGGCGCAGGTCCTCGTCGAGGGTGGTGATCGAGAGCGAGGCGCGGATGGCGCCGTAGTGCGCGAGTTCGGCCAGGGGGTCGAGGTCGCGCGTCACCAGGGCGTTCTTCGTGATGACCCCCAGCGGCTGACGGTGCGCGGCGAGCACCTCGAGGCACCCGCGGGTGATGCGGAGGCGGCGCTCGACGGGTTGGTAGGGGTCCGTGATGCCCGAGAGGGCGAGGATCTCCGGCACCCACGACGGCCGGGCGAGCTCGGCCGCGAGCAGTTCGGGGGCGTCGGGCTTGGCGAAGAGCGTGCGCTCGAAGTCGAGGCCGGCGGAGAGGCCGAGGTACTCGTGACTGGGGCGGGCATAACAGTACGAGCAGCCATGCTCGCAACCCCGGTACGGATTGAGGCTGGCGTCGAACGGGATGTCGGGGGAATCGTTGCGGCTGATGATCGACCTGGACGCGTCACGGAAGACCCTGGTCGGCGTGGCGTCGCCCTCGCCGCTGGCCGCGCGGTGGTCGAGCTCGTCGCCGTCGAGCCGCAGCTCGCGCCCGGTGAACCGCTGGACGGGATCGACCCCGGCGCCGCGGGCTCGGTAGGGGAGACGCGCCATACCGTCAATCATACGGTATGGGGTGCGGTGGGTCCGGCGCCCCGTAAATTACATCGACCAGGATCGATAGATGGTAGGCTGGCAAGCATGAATGCGGAAGCCCCCGACACCCTCGTGCGGTTGAAGGCCATCGCCGATCCCGTCCGTTGGAAGGCGCTGCAGTTCCTGCGCGAGCCGGCCCCGTCCACCTGCAACCCGGGCGCCGCCGGCGTTTGCGGCTGCGACTTCGAGGCGGTCCTGGGGCTCGCGCAGCCCACCGTGTCGCACCACATGAAGGTGCTCGTCGACGCGGGGCTGGTGACGGGCGAGAAGCACGGCCGCTGGGTCTTCTACCACCTCGTGCCGGAGGCCTTCGAGGAGTTGCAGCGCGAGCTGGCGACGTTCGCCGCGGCGCCTACGGTGCCCGCTTGAGCCAGACCGCGCGCCCGTTGCCGATGCCCGACGCCGAGGACCTGCGGGGGGCGGTGCGTGACTACTACGCGCGGCGCCTCGACGAGGCCACCCGCGGCGGGACCGGTTGCTGCCCGCCGGCCGCGACGAACGTCGTCTTCGAGCCGTTCCCGACACCCCTGCCGTCGTTCGGCTGCGGCGACGCGCACGCCCTCGCCGCGCTGGCCGCCGGCGACACGGTGGTCGATCTCGGGAGCGGGGCCGGGCTTGACGCCTTCCGCGCGGCCGAGGCAGTCGGCCCCGCTGGCCGGGTGATCGGCGTCGACATGACGCCGGCGATGCTCGTGCACGCCCGAGCGGCCGCCGCGCGCCTCGGTCTGCGCCAGGTGGTGTTCCGCGAGGGGCGCATCGAGGCCCTGCCGATCGAGGACGCCACCGCCGACGTCGTCATCTCCAACTGCGTCGTCAACCTCTCGACCGACGTCGAGGCCGTGCTGCGCGAGGCGTTCCGGGTGTTGCGGCCCGGCGGCCGCCTGCGCGTCACCGACACGTTTCGGCACGGCGCCGCCGTTCCGGACCCATCTACAGAGGGGTGGTGCGCCTGTGTCGACGGTGCCCACGATCCCGAAGCGCTGGCGGCGCTGGCGCGGCGGGTGGGCTTCGACGGGGTCGACGTCGTCGGTGACGCGAACGCCGCTGGATGCGGCGACACCTTCTCCGCGACACTGTGTGCCACCCGGCCCCAGTTGGGGGCTCCCGCGGTCCGCTGAGAGCGCCGAGGCGCAGCCAGCCGGTCGCCGTCGCCGTGACGGTGGCGGCGCTCCGGCGACCCATGACCAACGGCGGCACGATTTGGTCTAGGCTGCACCCGGTGCGGCCGGGCCTTCCGTGGGCGTCGAACCAGCGCGGGGCGCACCCCGCACGCCGTGGGCGTGGCTACCCCACCCGCACCCTCCCCGACGGTTCGCTCAGCGCGTCACGCTGACGGAGAGCGAGCCCTGGCGTGTGACGCCGTCCGCGTAGCGGACCTCGGCCGTGATCACCCAGTCGCCCGCCATGTCGAACGCGAAGCCCTCGCTCCGGTAGATGCCGCCACCCAGCTCGACCACGGACGGGGCCACCACGGGCACCATGCCCGCGTGGGTCATGTCGCCGACGAGGCCGATCGTGGCGCCCCTCGCCGGGTTGCCGTCGACGGTGAGCCGCACCTCGACCGCGGCCGGGCCCACCCGCGCGGGCGTCGTCAGCAGGACGACCTCGACGGGCCGTGCCGGGTCGGCACGCTCCGCCGGGGGCCTGCACGCGGCGAGGAGCAGGGTCAGGGACACGACCGCGAGCGCCCAGGGCAGAGGGCGAAGGCGCGGGGGCGTGGGTCGTGGCAGGCGCATCTCGACCGCAGTCTAGGCGAGCGACGGCTCGCGCGGCGTGGCCCGGCGGACGCCGCCGGCGCGGCGCGGCGGCCGCGCGGCGCGCCCGCGGCGCGCACGCGCTACGCTGGCCGGGTCGTGAAGACCTTCTACCTGCTCGACGGCCACGCCCAGGTGTTCCGCGCCTACTACGCCCCCTTCCGCCCGCTGACCAGCCCGTCGGGCGAGCCGGTGAAGGCCGTCCACGTCTTCACCCAGCTGCTGCTCAACCTGATCTTCAAGGAGCGTCCCGACTACCTGGCGATCGCCTTCGACGTCGCGGACGCGACCACCGAGCGCGCGGCCGACTACGCGGCCTACAAGGCGCAGCGGGAGGAGGCGCCGGACGACCTCGGCCCGCAGTTCCAGCGCGTGTTCGAGGTGGTGGCGGCGATGGGCATCCCGGTGTTCATGGTCGACGGCCAGGAGGCCGACGACGTGATCGCCACCATCGCCCAACGCCTGCACGACGGGGGAGAGGACGTCGACCTGCGGATCGTCAGCAAGGACAAGGACCTTCACCAGGTCCTCACGCCGGCCGTGCGCCTCTGGGACCCCACGAGCGGGGCGCTGCTCGGTCCCGACGAACTGTGGGAGCAGAAGGGCTACCGCCCGGAGCAGGCCGTCGAGATCCAGACGCTGGTCGGCGACCCGACGGACAACGTGCCCGGCATCGCCGGCGTCGGCGTCAAGACGGCGGCCAAGCTCATCGAGAAGTACGGCACCGCCGAGGCCGTCATCGCCCACGCCGAGGAGCAGACGCCGAAGCTGCGCGCGAATCTGCTGGCCGGGGCCGACGGTCTACCCCTGACGCGCCGCCTGGTCACCCTGAAGCGGGACGTACCGCTCGACTTCGAGCTGGCCGCCTGCGCCACGCCGAAGGTGACGAAGCCCGACGTGCGCGAGCTGTTCGAGGTGCTCGGCTTCCGCGGGCTGCTCGACCTGGTGCCCGAGGGTGGGGGGCTGTTCGACGCACCCGGCGGCGCGGGTGGTGCGCCCGCGCCGCCGCCGGTCGCGGCCGACGTCGACTACCGCCGGGTCGACACGCGCGAGGCGCTCGACGAGCTCGTGGCCGCCCTCCGCGGGGTCGAGGCCTTCGCGGTCGATACCGAGACCACCGGCCTGAGCGTCGTCGACGACGACCTGGTCGGTTACGCGTTCAGCTGGGAGGCCGGTTCCGGCTGGTACGTGCCGGTGCGGTCCCACGTCGATCGCGTGCTCGACCCGGAACTGGTGCGCGAGGCGGTGCGACCGTTCCTAGAAGATGACACCGTTCTCAAGGTAGGACATCACCTCAAGTTCGACCTGAGCGTCCTGGAACGCGAGGGCATCACGGTCCGCGGCCCACTCTTCGACACCCTCATCGCCTCGGCGCTCCTCAACCCCGAGCGCCGCGGCAATGCCATGGACGACCTCGCCCGTGACCTGCTCGCTCGCGCCACCGTCCCGATCACCGACCTCATCGGCAGGGGCAAGCAACAGCGCAGCATGCTCGACGTCCCGCTCGATCAGCTCGTCCCCTACGCCGCCGAGGATGCCGACGTCACCTGGCGCCTGTACCGCAAGCTTCACGCCGACCTCTCTGCGACCGACGAGGCCCTGGTGCGCCTCTTCGACGAGGTCGAGATGCCGCTCGTGCGCGTGCTGGCGGCGATGGAGCGCGCCGGCGTCACGATCGACGTCGCGCGGCTGGCCGAGTACCGCGAGAACCTCCAGGGCCGCATCGAGCAGCTCAAGCGGGCCGCGCTCGAGGCGGCCGGCTGCGCGTTCAACCTCGACAGCCCCAAGCAACTGGGCGAGGTCCTGTTCCAGCGGCTCGGTTTCCGCGTCGTCAAGAAGACCAAGACCGGCGCCAGCACCGACGCCGAGGTGCTCGACACCCTTGCGGCCGAGACCGGTCACCCGCTCCCCGAACTGCTGCTCGCCTACCGCGAGCTCAACAAGCTCCTCGGCACCTACGTCGATCCGCTGCCGAGCTTCGTCTCGCCCACCACGGGCCGGCTGCACGCCTCGTTCCACCAGACGGGCGCGGCGACCGGCCGGCTGTCGTCGTCGAACCCGAACATCCAGAACATCCCCATCCGCACCGACGCCGGCCGCGAGATCCGCCGCGCCTTCGTCGCCCGCGACGACGAGCACCTGCTGCTGTCCGCCGACTACTCCCAGGTCGAGCTGCGCATGCTGGCCCACTTCAGCGAGGACGATGCGCTCCTGGAGGCCTTCCGCGCGGGGCGCGACATCCACGCGTTCGTCGCGGCGCAGATCTACGGCGTGCCGCTGGAGCAGGTCGACGACGCTCAGCGGCGCGTGGCGAAGACGGTCAACTTCGGCATCGTGTACGGCCAGACGGCCTACGGGCTCGCCCGTACGCTGCGCATCCCGGCCGCCGACGCGCAGGCATTCATCGCCGCCTACAAGGCGACCTACGTGGGCCTCGAGCGCTTCCTGCGGCGCTGCGTCGACGAGGCGCGCGAGCAGGGCTTCGTGCGGACGATCCTGGGCCGTCGGAGGCCGATCCCGCAGGTGCGCTCGCGCAACGGAGCCGAGCGCGCGCTGGGCGAGCGCCTGGCGATCAACACCGTCATCCAGGGATCCGCGGCCGACCTCATCAAGCTGGCGATGGTGCGGCTCGACGCCCGGCTGACGCGCGAGCGGACGGGCGCCCGCATGCTCATCCAGGTGCACGACGAGTTGGTGCTCGAGACCCCGAAGGCGCATGCGGAGGCGGCGCGGCGCGCGACCGTCGAGGAGATGCAGGGCGCCCTGCCGCTGCGCGTACCGCTCAAGGTCGACGCGGCGCTGGGGTCGAACTGGTTGGAGGGGAAGGGGTGAGGCCCTCCGCCTCCGACTGATGGGTCAGGGAGGCGCGCCGCCGCGCGCCCGCGGCACGGCCACGCGCCCGCGGCACGGCCGCGGGGCAGAGAGGAAGACCATGGCCAGCGACCGACGTGATGGCATGACCTACGCACCCACGGGGCCCTCGCGGCCGGTGGTGAAACCGGGCGAGTTCGTCTTCGCCGCCGCCCACCTCGACCACGGCCACGTTTACGGTCAGTGCAACGGGCTGATCGAGGCCGGCGCCGAGCTCCGCTGGGTCTACGATCCCGACCCTGCCAAGGTCGACGCCTTCGTGGCGCGCTACCCGGGGACGAGAGTCGCCCGCGCGTTCGACGAAGTTCTCGACGATCCCGACGTTCACCTGTTGGCGGCCGCCGCCGTCCCCAGCGAACGCTGCGACCTGGGCATCCGGGTGTTGGAGGCCGGCAAAGACTACTTCACCGACAAGGCGCCCCTCACCACCCTCGAGCAACTCGCCCGCGCGCGGGACGTGGTGGCCCGCACCGGACGCAAGTACCTCGCCTACTACAGCGAGCGGATTCACACCGAGAGCGGCGTGCGGGCGGGCGAGCTCATCCAGGACGGGGCCATTGGCCGCGTCGTGCAGGTGCTGGGCCTCGGGCCGCATCGCCTCAACGCCGCCTCGCGACCCGACTGGTTCTTCGACAGGGCGCGCTACGGCGGCATCCTGCTCGATCTCGGCAGCCACCAGGCCGAGCAGTTCCTCCACTACGCCGGAGCGAAGGACGCCGAGGTCCTCAGCGCCCGCTCCGCCAACCTCGGCCACCCCGACCTCCCGGGCATCGACGACTTCGGCGAGGCCAGCCTACGGGCCGACAACGGGGCCTCGAACTACTTCCGCGTCGACTGGTTCACGCCCGACGGGCTGCCGACCTGGGGCGACGGCCGCACGATCATCCTCGGCACCGACGGCTACATCGAGATGCGCAAGTACATCGACCTGGCCCGCCACGACGACGGCGACCACCTCTACCTGGTGGACCACGCCGGGGTTCAGCACCACGCGCTGGCGGGGGCGGTGGGCTACCCGTTCTTCGGGCAGCTCGTCCTCGACTGCCTGGAGCGCACGGAGCGCGCGATGACGCAGGCGCACGCCTTCAAGGCGGTGGAGCTGTGCCTGCAGGCCCAGCAGCTGGCCGCAGGCCGCGACCGCCCGTGACGGGCGCCGCCCGCGCCTCGGTGTTCGTCACCGACTGCGACCATCCGAGCGTGGCGATCGAGCGGCGCGTCGTCGAGGCCGCCGGTCTGGGGCTGGAGCTGCGGCAGTGCCGCACGGAGGAGGAGGTCGCGGGCGCCTGCCGGGAGGCCGCCGGCCTCATCGTCCAGTACGCCCCGATCACGCGGGCGGTGCTCGCGGCGCTGCCCAGCTGCCGCGTCGTGGTGCGTTACGGCGTCGGCACCGACAACGTCGACATCGACGCCGCGACCGACCTCGGCATCGCGGTCTGCAACGTCCCCGACTACGGCGTCGAGGAGGTCTCCGACCACGCCCTGGCGCTGCTGCTGGCCCTCGGGCGCGGCATCGTCACGCTCGACCGCGCCGTCCGCGACGGCGACTGGAGCCTCGCCTCGACCCCCGGCGTCCGGCGCCTGCGCGGCCGCGTGCTGGGTCTCGTCGGCCTGGGCCGCATCGGGCGCGCCGTAGCGCGCAAGGCCCTGGCCCTCGGCCTCGAGGTCATCGCCCACGACCCGGCGGCGGGCCCGCCCACGCCCGGCGTCACGCCGGTCGGCCTCGACGAACTGCTGGAGCGATCGGACTTCGTGTCGCTCCACGCGCCGCTGCTGCCCGCGACGCGCCACCTGTTCGACGACGCGGCGTTCGGCCGCATGAAGCCCGGCGCGTTCCTCATCAACACCGCCCGCGGCGCCCTCGTCGACACGGACGCCCTGGTCCGCGCCCTCGCCGAGGGGCGGCTGGCCGGTGCGGGGATCGACGTGCTCGAACGGGAGCCGATCGCGCCCGACCACCCGCTGCTCGGTCAGCCGAACTGCCTGCTCACGCCGCACGCCGGCTGGTTCTCGCAAGACGCCTTCGCGGAGCTCAAGACCAAGGCGGCCGAGGAGGCCGTAGCCGTCCTGATCGGCGCGGCGCCGCGCTACTGCCTCAACCCGGAGGCGTTGGAGAAGGGGGTCGCGCGCGCCGGCGGCTGACCCGCGGGCGCGTCAGCGAGACTGCTCGATCAGCCCGCGCAGCGCCGCCGCCGAGATCTCGCCCACGTGCACGTCGACGAGTTGGCCACGCGCGTCGAACGCGAAGGTCGTCGGTAGGCCGGCGACGTTCAGCTCGCGGCCGACGGCGCCCGCCCGATCGAGCAGCACGCCGTCCTGCGGCAGCCCCTGGCCGGCGAGGTAGGCGCGCACCGTGTCCTCTGCCTCGCGCTGGTTCACGAGCAGCACCCGGACCCCCGGCGACTCGCGGGCGGCGGTGACGAGCAGCGGCAACTCCCGGCGGCAGGGCGGGCACCAGGTCGCCCACACGTTGACGATCGTGGGCTCGCCGGTGGCGGCCAGGTCGACGGGCGCGCCGTCGAGCGCGGGCAGCGTCAAGCTCGGCACGGTGACCCCAAGGTCGCCGGCGGCGGGGGAGAGCAGGCCCGCGGGCAGCCACCAGGCGATCAGGGCGGCCGCCCCGAGGGCGGGCGCCGCGCGCCGCAGCGTCGGCCGCCGCAACGCCGCCACGGCACCGTAGGCGGCGCCGGCGGCCACCCCCCACCAGGGCGCGAAGCCGCCCTGCCAGAACGCGAGCGCCGTCCACGGGGCGGCCGCGTAGTCGCCGAGGTTGCCCAACACGAAGCCGAGGCGGGCGCCGACGAAGGTGACCATGGCGACGGCCCACGCCCAGCCCGCGACCTCGGGCCTGCCGCGGCGCGCCCAGATCTCGGCCACCACGATCAGCACGACGAAGCCGAGCGCCGCGTAGGCGCGGTCGAGCGAGAGGACCAGCGGGCCGAGGGTCAGCGCGCCCACGGACCACCGACCGAGGGGGGGTATGGGGCGAAGCGGGACACACCGGGAGCATACCCCACCGGGGTACTGCGCGCGGTCGGATGGCACGACCATGACGGACCCCGCGGTACCATCGAGCCCATGCGGATCCTGGTCAGCAACGACGACGGCGTCTACAGCCCGGGCATCCACGCGCTGGCCCGTGTCGCGCAGGCCTACGGCGACGTGCGGGTGGTGGCGCCCGACGTCGAGCAGTCGGCGATGAGCCACGCGATCACCATCCGCCGGCCGCTGCACTACGCCCGCGTGCGGATCGACGGCCTCGACGCCTTCAAGGTCGACGGCACGCCCGCCGACTGCGTCGCCCTGGGCGCCCACCACTGGGACAAGGTCGATCTGGTCCTCACCGGCATCAACCTCGGGCTCAACATCGGGCACAACATCTGGCACTCGGGCACGGTGGCGGCCGCCAAGCAGGCGAGCTTCCTCGGCATCCCGGCGATCGCCTTCAGCGCGCCATGGGTGGAGGGCGACATCGATTACCGGGTCTACGAGCCCTTCCTGCGGCGCGTGATCGAGCTGTTCCTCGCCCATCCCGACCTGCCGCTGCTCAACGTCAACTTCCCCGAGGAGCCCCGTGACCTGCGCTGGACGAAGATGTCGGTGCGTCACTACGACGGCTACGTCATCCCCGGGCAGGACCCCATGGGCCGGACGCACTACTGGTTCGCCGAGGAGCCGCGCGAACGCGTCGAGGAGGGGACCGACCGTTGGGCGCTCGAGCACGGCTTCGTGTCGCTGACGCCCCTGAGGCTCGACCTGACCGACGACGAGCGCCTGGCGTTGGCCCGCGAGGTGGCCCGGGCGGGCGCGGGCTGAAGGCGCATGGTGCCGGCGCGGAGCGCCGGCACCCGCGCACGCGTACCGCTACCAGGACGTACGCTGACGCCATGACCTTCCAGGACTTCCGCGCCATGGTCGAGGAGATGGTCGAGGAGATCCCGCCCGAGTTCATGCGCGGCCTGCAGGGCGTGCACGTCATCGAGGAGGCGATGCCCGAGGAGGGCTACGTCGACGTGTTCCGGCTCGGCGAGTACCTCGACCCCGGCCCGGGCGACTTCCTCGGCGCCGGCGAGGGCCTGGGTCGCCACGTCGCCCTCTACTACGGCAGCTTCGTCGCGGTCGGCGACGGCGATCCGGAGTTCGACTGGGAAGAGGAGGCGTGGGAGACGCTGACACACGAGCTGCGCCACCACGTCGAGTCGCTCGCCGGCGACGCCAGCCTCATCGCGCAGGACGAGCTCGACGCGCTGACCTTCGAGCCCGGCGAGCGCTAGGGGCTGGCGAACAACCCCGGCTGGACCACCCGAGCGCCGCGGGCGATCAGCCCGGAGGCCGCCACCCCGATCAGCCGCACGGCGCCCGCGGGGCGCGGCGTCGCGAACGCCAGCCGCTCCGCGACGGGCCACAGCTCGCCGGCGTCGGCGACTGGGTTGGGCGGGGTGGCGCTGCGGGTCACGATGCGGAAGTCGGCGTAGCGCACCTTGACCGTCACGGTGCGGGCCGCGAGGTCGGCCCGCTGGAGGCGGCCGCCGACGTTGGCGCAGGCCTTGGCGAGCTCGGGCGCGAGCTCGTTGGCGCCGTGCAGGTCGTGGGCGAACGTGCGCTCGGCGCCGATCGACTTGCGGGCGCGGTCGGGGACGACGGGCCGCGGGTCGTCGTCGCGCACGACGCGGTACAGGAAGCCGCCGAGCTTGCCGAGCAGCGCGTGCAGCTCCTCCTCGCCGCGGTCGCGCAGGTCCGCGCCGGTGGCGATCCCGGCCGCCTGCAGCCGGGCGGCCGTCTTGGGTCCGACGCCAAAGAAGCGCTCGATCGGCAGCTCGCCCAGGAACGCCCACGCCTCCTCCGGCCGCACGACCGTGAGGCCCGCCGGCTTGCGCGCCGCGGAG
>Ga0180436_10005666_pt1 | contig 10995 bp, 10 predicted proteins | sample SS_ome_2_FD_132434 | JGI IMG/M metagenome (GOLD analysis project Ga0180436, IMG submission 132434) | Hypersaline lake sediment archaeal communities from the Salton Sea, California, USA - SS_3_S_2 metaG | ecosystem: Environmental > Aquatic > Non-marine Saline and Alkaline > Hypersaline >...
ATATGCTGGGATTATTGAACTCGCTGCCGTAGGGGCGATGTCGGCAGAAGTACTTCCCGCCGATCTTCCGCGGAAAAATGACAACATCCTTCTGGTACGGAGGGAAAACCAGGCCGCGTTTGTTGAAAGTCACGAAGTCTTCTGTGCTGGCGATCATGACAGTAACGCCGTGTCCGCTCACGGCGGTGTATGTAATGTAGTACCGATCTTCGATGAAAGTGATCCTGGCGTCCTCGCAGCCGTAAGCTTCGTATCGCGTGGTTGGCGTTATCGCCGGGGCGGGATCGAAGGTGAAGTTTCGACCGTCGCGGCTTCTGGCGATATGGAGGTGCGACAGGCTGGACAGCATCATCTTGCCGCGGAGGTAGCATCCGCGTCCGTCGCGAATTTCCAGATCCGGATCATCAACGGATATTCGCCTGATCTCCCGTTTTCCGGTCTGTTCGTCGTGCTCCAGATAGCTGACGCAGCCTTCGGCGGGGACGGGTCTCTGGCCGACCCGCACCAGCAGCAGTATCTCGCCGTTGAATTTCACCGCCGCCGGATTGAGCGTGCAGAGGACCTCCAGCCCCTCGTCGGTAGGCGCCAGGTCTTCGGGAGTCAACAGGGGATTGGCATCGCATCGAGTGAGTTTCATAGTCATGGGAGGCGCGCTAGATGCAGTAGTCGGCGACGCTCATCCCCTCGAGGCCGGACTGTTCCTGCAGGAGATCCTGAAATGAAGTCTCATCGTAAACTTCATGTATGGCCTTTCCCGCCCGACGCCACAGATTCACGAAGCTGCAGTTGCCCTCCAGGGGGCAGTTCCTGCCGCCGCCGCAGGGCTCGCAGTCAACCGGCTCGTAATTCGCGTCGACGGCCCTCATGATGTCCGACACCGTCAGTTCCGCCGGCTCGTACAGCAGAACGTATCCGCCTCGCGCGCCCCGCTTGGAGGAGACCACCCCGGCCTGGCGAAGTTCGCCTATTATGAGTTCAAGAAAACGCTGCGGTATGGCCTGCGCGCGAGCAAGCGCCGCAACTGACGTCGGCCCGTTCCCGTGTCGCTTGGAAAGCTCCAGAACCGCACGCAACGCATATTGACATTTTTGAGAAACAGTAGCCATTTCGCCGCATTCCTTTCCAGTTGATCAATGCCGCAATGACGCTCAATTCGACAGTAACTCCCGATTGATCAACACTCGCTATTCTAACAGGAACTCGGCGCGGTTATCCACTACCGAATGCGGTTATATCGACAATAGGCGAGGGCCTCCATACGCCGGCGCAGTTCGGCACACCGTAAGATCACCGCCGTGGCGGCGCAAGGCCCCTGGGCAGCGCGGCTACGGAAACCTGTGGATTGGCCTTGAACGGATTGTACAGCGGATCGGTGATTCGCGTGTCACTAATGAAGCTGATGAGCCCCTTCAGACCGTACAGTTCCCGCAATACAACGCCAGCAGTTGGCGCTCGGCGAGGAGTTTCTGAGCCTTGTCCCGCATGAACCGAACCTTGACCTTCTTGCGAACCACGCTCTTTCTTGCAACTGTTGGCCGCGGGGCTGTACAATGCGCCGCATCGCGGTCCCCCGGCCGCAGGGAGCCTTCATGAAACGATATATAATACTGCTGATGCTGGCGTGGATTCTTCCGGGCTGCCCGGTGCCGTCAACGCCCGACACGCCGGTCAAGGCGATGAAGAAGAGCCACTTCGTCACTGGAACGAAGTACTACATTTACGTTCCCAGCTATCACAAGAATAACCGCAAGTGGCCGGTAATCATCACGCTCCACGGTTCATTCGGATGGGACGGCCCGATGCGACAGGCCGAGGAATGGCAGTATTACGCCGAGAAATACGGGTTCATCCTGGTCGCGCCCAGCCTCAGCAGCGCCGAGGGGATACTCCCGGTCCTCTGGTGGGACAGCAAACTGAAGAAAGACGAGATCAACGTCCTGGCGATCCTCGACGAGGTTGTCGAAAACTACAACGGAGACCCCAAGTCGGTGATGCTGTCGGGATTCTCCGCCGGCGGATACCCGATGTACTACATCGGACTGCGAAATCCGCAACGGTTCAGCATGCTCGTTTCCCGAGGCGGCAACAGCAGCATGAAGATCTTCGAGAACATCGAGTTGACCGACGAGGCCCGGAAACTCCCCATAATGATCTTCTGGGGAAAGGACGACCTGTTCACCAAGACCGCCGGTTGGCGGGCGTTCAGGTGGCTCAGGCAAAACGACGTATCGACCGCGGAGATGAAGAAGGTCAAGGGCGGGCACCTTCGCCGCCCGGAGGCTGCGTACCTGTTCTGGCGGCGTCATCTGCCGAAGGAATACAGGATCGACGATTCGCAATAAGCCGCGTGCGGCTCAGGTGCGGGCGGCCTTGGCGGTCTTTGCTTTCCTGGCCTCGGCGGCCTTGAGGGCGTCGGCGGCGGCCTTCTTCTTCCTGACCCTCTCGATCTCATCGGGCGTGGGCGGAAGCACCGGCGGCAGAGTCAGCGGGATCTCCTTCCTGGAATTCCGCCTGAACACCACGTGGCTCGGAGCATACAACTCCTCGCGCTGAGCCTTGAGCTCCTCGAGCTTCTCCGGATCGGTCTCCTCGGACTCTTCGAAGCTAACCACGTCGGTCTCCATTCTGGGCATGCGATAGACCCACAGCACCTCCTGGTACTGCTCCTTCCTGCTCTCCCGGAGAACCACCAGGCCGGTCATGTCGATTTTATCTTCGACGACCTTGGCCGGAACGAGCGACCACTTGAACCCGATCGGCTCGAGATACCCGATCGGGTAGAGGCTCCTTCCGGCTCCGGTGACGAGTCTGAAATGCGTGCCGGGCAGGCGATACCAGCCGTCTTCCTCTCCGCCGTTGGAGGCGGTGTTCGACACGGTGGTCTTCACGACGAGCACGTCGGTCTTCTCGTCGTCAGGCCCGGCGTACTCCGGCAGGTTCCGGTGCCCGATGACTTTTTTCCATTCGGCGTCGGTGGGCTTGGAGACCGCGGCGATTCCCAGAGCCTCGGTGTCCGCGTCGATGCGCCCGTTGAGACCGGCGGTGTTCCTGGCGCAGAACAGCTCCAGCAGCAGGTTGTCGTGGTTCTTGACGAAAGGCCTGTCCGACGCCAAGCCGCCGGCGGCTTTGAAGAGCCCCACCACGAACTGGTCGCAATAGATGCTGCTTTCCCGCTCCAGCGAACTGTTGTAGGGCGTGAAACCAAAAATCGTCGCGCCCAGCGGAAGCATCTGCAGCATAATCGTCAGCACGCCGACCATAACAGCACCGGTGTAGAAGCCAATCACCCCGCCGGCGATGCGGTCGGCCCTGCCGCCCAGCGGAGCATTCTTCGTTATCAGCTTGTCAAACAGTGTGCGAAGGACTATCAGAGGGATAATGAAGTGAATCGCCAGTGAAAGCGCATCGGCATACGCCGGCTGGGAGGCGTACAGGAACATCGGGCCGAGCCACTCGTACGTTCCCAGCGCAAACACGGCGCATATCGTCGTAAGCACGGCCAATATGATGGCGCTGAACATTCCGTACATCGACTGGTACAAAGCAATCGCCAACACCAACAGCCACGCTGCTGCGATCAGAATCATTCTGAAATCTCCCGTGCGGCGTTCGGCGCCGCATAGCTCACACACCGGACCCTGAGCGAGTCCTATTTTTTCTTCTTCTTGCCCTGCTTGCTCTGCTGGGTTACGCGAATGACTTCCTGTATGCTGGTCATCCCGTCGATGACCTTGGCCAGTGCGTTTTCCTGCAGGTACTGCATGCCGTTCTTTCGGCAGGCGGCCTTAATCTGCGCCAACTGCGCCTTTTCGCTCACGAGTTTTCTAATATCGTCGGTGATCTCCATCAACTCGAAAACACCGGTTCTTCCGATGTATCCGGTGCCCTGGCACGACGGGCAGATAATCGGCTGGCCATCTTCGTCCACCCGATTGGGATCGGCGGCCTTGTAGAATCGTTCGATCTGGCTGGCGGCCATGTTCGCCTTGGCCAGGAACTCCGGATCCGGGCGGTAAGGCTGTCGGCAGGCCGGGCACAGATTGCGAATGAGCGCCTGGCACAGGACGGCGCGAAGATTCGCCATGCCCTTCTCGGCGTTTCCGCACGCCTTGAGCCACATCGCCAGAGCCGTGAACGTGTCGGCGGCTCCGACGCCCAGGACAACGAGCTTGTCGGCGGCGGCCTCGGCGATCAGTCCGGCGGTCTTCTCGTCAGGGCAGGTGTCGACCATTATCACGTCCGGGTCGCGGCGTATCGCCGAGGTCAGCGCAGCGGGGAGGTTCTTCGGCTCGCCGTAAACCGTCTGGGTCACGTTCTCCATGTCCGCCGAAGTTCTCGCTTCGAGAGTCACCAGTCGCTTGGTGTAGGCGTCCATGCTCCGCAGCAGCGAATACAGCGTGCTGGTCACGCCGCTTCCGATCTTGCCCGATACGATCATAAGGCCCGAATCCTGGGCCGCAAGCCGCCGGGCGCTCTCGAGGATGCTGTCGGTCATGCCAAGTTCGTCGAGTTTGGTCCGCAGAGCCTCGTGCATCGCGCGGAACTGCATCCGCTGTCCGCCGGTGGATCCGGTGGTGGTGACGCCTATTTCGATCTGATTGCCGGCGAAGTCCAGCGACAGCACTCCCTCCTGAGGGCGCCGGCGTTCTTCGGCCTCCAGACCGGCCAGCGGCTTGAGGGCCTGTATAAGCATGTCCGAATCGACCAGCGACATCGAAGGCTGAACGCTCAGCACGCCGTCGACAACGAACCGAACAACCGCCGTCTGCTGGGAGCCCGGCGAAATATCGGCCTCGCTGGCGCGATTCACGAGCATCGAAGCGAGGAAATCCTGGACCTTGTTGTACGTTTCGCACTCGGGTATCGACGCGGTTTCCGGGTCCGGCGGAGGGATCAGAACGTTGCGGTCGTCGTAGATCTTCACACGCTCGACGACCTCGATCGTCACGCCCTTGCCCCGCAGCAAGAAGCCTCTTGCTCGAATCACCGAGATGAGCTTCTGGCCCGGACCGACGCGGGCGTCGCGCCATACGACGTATCCGGCGACCGCGGCGGCGACCAGGACAAGGTAGACCGCCAGACCGAGGATGTAGATCGGCGAAAGCAGCCAGACGATGAACCCGATCAGCCCGGACAGGGCGACTATGATCGTCCATTGGGCCTGTGAACCGCGAACGATCCCGCAGTCGCGATGGACCCAGGGAAGGATCATCAACCACGGCGCGATCAGCAGCACCATGAATACGAATTTGACCAGCGAGACATACCCGCCCAACGGCGGAAGACCTGCCAGGATGAATGCCATCTGATGCTCCAGTGCCAAAAAACTTCGATCCGACGCCGACGTCGCGTCTCTTAAGCTCCGTAAACTCTACTCAAACCGCGGCGAACGGTAAAGTGAATCTTTTGCGACTGTCGATTCCCGCGTCGCCTATCCCCTCAAACCGGCGCGGCTGGCGGATATGCCCGTCAGCATCATCTGCAGTTCATCGGTGTCCGGGGCGGCCTCGTAAGCCGCCTTCGGCTCGACCAGTCCGGCGTCGATCAGACCGCAAAGGCTCTTGGCGAAAGTCTGCATGCCTTCGATCTCGTGCGATCTCATCGCATCTTCGAGTTCACCGTCCCTGCCCTCGGACACGAGCTTGCGAACGTGATGGTCCATGAGCATCACTTCGCAGGCCGGCACGCGATCTACGCCTTCGGCGATCGACGGCAGCAGCTTCTGGCAGATCACCGCGCGCAGATTGAAGCCTATCAACTGGCGAATGCGGTCTCGAGCTTCGACCGGGAACAGATCCATCAGCCGCCCCACCGTCTGCGGGGCGCGCGAGGCGTGGACGGTTCCCAGGACCAGGTGCCCGGTCTCGGCGACCTGAAGCGCCGCTGAAAACGTGTCGACATCACGCAACTCGCCGATCAGCACCACGTCGGGGTCCTCCCTGAATACGTATTTCAGGGCGGTCCGGAAATCGGGGGTGTCTATGCCTATCTCACGCTGGGAAATCAGCGCCTTGTCGCCTTCATAGAGATACTCGATCGGATCCTCGAGCGTTACGATATGGCACGCGCGAGTGCGGTTGATGTGCTGTAGGATCGCCGCCAGGGTCGTGCTCTTGCCGCAGCCGGTCGGGCCCGACAGCATCACCAGGCCCTGTCGCTGGGAGGCGATCCGTTTGACGACCGGAGGCAGGTGCAGAGATTCGAAGTCCGGGATGCTGCGCGTGACCCGCCGGACGGCGACAGCGGTCCGACCGCGCTGGAGGAACACGTTTATGCGGAACCTGTCCGAGCCGGGCAGTTCGTACGCCAGGTCCGCGCTGCCGAACTCGGCGTAAGCGGCGCGCTGCTTGTCGGTCATCATCTCGTCGACCATCGAGTAGATTTCTTCGCTGCTCAGCGCCGCGCCCGGGGCCGAGCGAACGTCGCCCCCTATCCGCACGTGGGCCGCCAGCCCAGGCTTGAGGTGCAGGTCCGACGCGTCGGCGCGTATCATCGCCTCGAAGAAACGCGTCAGCCTCGGTCCTTGCGCGGCGCCCTGGCTCATCTGCTATGCTCCCGTTGTAAGCCTGACCGGAACGTCGCGATCGGCGAGATACTGCTTGGTCCGCCCTACTGAATGCGTTCCGAAGTGGAATATTGACGCCGCCAGCGCCGCGTCGGCGCGCCCGTCGGTCAATACGCGGTAAATGTGCTCGGGACTTCCCGCCCCGCCGGATGCGATAACCGGAATAGTAACCGCTTCGGCCACCGCCCGGGTGATCTCTATGTCGTATCCGTCGAGCGTTCCGTCGGCGTCCATGACCGTCAGCAGGATTTCTCCGGCGCCCCGGGCCTGGACTTCCCTGGCCCAGGCGACGGCTTCGAGGCCGACGGGGATTCGTCCGCCGTTTACGTGGACCTCCCAGCGATCGCCCTTTTCGTCGCTGATGCGTTTGGGGTCTATGGCGACCACCACGCACTGGGCTCCGAACCGCCTTGAGGCCGCGGTTATGAAGTCCGGATCGCGGACGGCCGATGAGTTGATCGAAACCTTGTCGGCCCCCGCGTTCAGAAGGTTGCGGAAATCCTCGATCGAACGCACCCCGCCCCCGACGGTCAGCGGCATGAACACCTGGTCGGCGGTCTTGCCTACGATGTCCAGGATAATGTCGCGCTGCTCGTGGCTGGCGGTGATGTCCAGAAAGACAAGTTCGTCGGCGCCCTCGTCTTCGTAGCGACGGGCGACCTCGACGGGGTCTCCCGCGTCGCGCAGGTTCAGGAAGTTCACGCCTTTTACGACGCGCCCGTTTTCAACGTCCAAACACGGTATTATTCGTTTCGCCAGCATTTTATCCGCACATCCGTTTCGCTGTTTTCACAAGGCCCCGTCCGCCGCCCCCCGGATCGTCTTGAATTAGACATTGGTTCGCATGCTGTCGCTGGGTGTCGGCCCGCGGTTGAAGAACCGCGATCGTTCGAACAGCAGCCAGAGAACCAGAGCGCTCCATACGACGACCGCCACGCCGAGCACGACAGGCAGCGACAGTCCGCTGACCTTCGCCATCGTCGTGCTTTCGGGCGCCGGAGTGGCGTCGATTGTCGGTCCGAACGGCAGGAACGCCGCCCAGGCCACCAGAACCGCGCCCCACGCGGCGACAAAACTCTGGCATATCGCAGAGACCCACGCCCACGATATGCTGAACTTCTGCCTGCCGGCGAACACGATCAGCAGCAGACTCACCGCCAGCCACGCCAGTCCGACAAGGTCGATCACGATACCGGCGTCAACGAAGAAAACCTTCACGCCGCTGGTTATCGAAGGAACCTCCTCGCCCATGGACTTAGTGGCCAGGATCATGTCCTGGATAAGGTAGCGTGCGGTGAACGAAACCAGAGCCCACACCAGATACGCAATGCCCGTGAAGGCAAGCGCCAAACCCACGTCCACTCGGGATGTCCGCCTCGTTCGTCCCAGCATCGTTTCTTCCTGCTAAAACCGCGAAAAAGTAAGCCGGTTCACATTACACCGCCCCGCCGGCCCCGCGTCAAAACCATTATGACGCAGTCGACTGTTTTTTTCCATTATCTGCGCTGGCGCCGAGCCGCCCCGGCATCGCCGCACGATAGTGTTCGGCGATTTCCGCAGGCTTCAAAGAGCGATTGTAAACGCTGACTTCGTCCATCCGTCCTTCGAAATTGGCGAAATTGTCGTTTCGTCCGCCGATAAACAGGCCCCCGGCGCCGCCCGGGCAGCCCGGGGCCGCTTGTCCGGAAATATCCGGGGCGGAGGCGCCGTTGAGATAGACCGCTACGTCGCGACCGGTGCGGACGAGGACTACGTGATAAAACCTGTTGACCGAAAGCTTTGTCTTGCCGATCAGGAGCTGGTTCAACTTGTTTCCATTGAAGAATATCATCCGATCGGGCTTGATCCCGGTGGTCTTCGCCGCCGAGGCCTTGACGGCGTCCAGAAGCGAGCGAGGCATCATCAGCGTGTCGACAACAACAATTGCAACTCGCTCGGATCCCGCCTCCAGCACCAGGCACCGCGCATAGAGCCGATCGCGGACCTTGCCGGCCCTCCCCTCGAGGAACCCGCCGCTTATGACAACCGGCAGTTTCTCCGGCGTGATGTCGACAGCACAGGCGCCGGCGCGGATGGGTTTGGGCTGATCGATCTCCTTCGCCCCTGCGCTTTGAGTCAATGTCGCGACAATAACAATCAGCATTGCGGCCAGTAGATCTGTTATGCGTTCCATGTTATGCAGTCTAGCTGATCGAACCGCCCGATGGAAATCCGAATCTGCTTGTCCGGGCTGCGGTTCGGGGATATCCTCCAGTCGAAGGAGCATATTATGAACGGTGTTGTCAATCGGCGGGGGTTCGTCAAACGCATCAGCCTGGGCGCCGCGGCTCTGGCGATTCCGCGATCCCTGAGCGGAGCCAGGGCCGCCGGAGGCGACAAGCCGAATATCGTGTTCATACTGGCCGACGATCTGGGCTGGTCCGACGTCAACTGCTACGGGCACCGCTTCCACGAGACGCCGAACATCGACCGCCTGGCGGCCGGCGGAATGCGGTTCACCGACGCGTACGCCGCCTGCCCGGTCTGCTCGCCGACGCGCGCAAGCATAATGACCGGAAAATATCCCGCAACGCTCGGGCTTACCGACTGGATACCCGGATTGCGGAACGGAACACGGTACAAATTGCTGATGCCCGATTTCCTGAAACGCCTCCCGCTTGAGGAGATCACTATCGCCGAGATGCTCAAGGCCGCCGGGTACGTGACCGGAGCGGTCGGCAAATGGCACCTGGGCCCCAGGGGCTACTGGCCGGAGAATCAGGGATTCGACGTGAATATCGGCGGCAATCATACCGGCACGCCCGCAGGCGGGTACTTCCTGCCGAATCGGATGACGCTGAAGAACATGAAGAAGGGAGACTACCTGACCGATCGGCTCAGCGACGAGGGAGCAAAGTTCATCGAGGCCAACAAGGACCGCCCGTTCTTCCTGTACCAGTCGTATCACTCGGTCCACACCCCGATCCAGGCCAAGAAGCAGTACGTCGAGAAGTACAAGGGCAAGAAATCGCCGGATGGAAAGAGGTATCACCCGACTTACGCCGGGATGGTCCAGAGCCTCGACGAAGGCGTCGGGCGGATACTCGACAAGCTCGACGAACTAAAACTCACGCGAAACACGCTGGTGTTCTTCATGAGCGACAACGGCGGTCTGAACGCGGTGACCGCCGTCCGCCCGCTGCGGGCCGGCAAGGGGCACATATACGAAGGCGGGATTCGCGAGCCGATGATCGTGCGGTATCCAAAAGCGATCAAGGCCGGGGCGACCTGCGCCGAACCGGTTTCGAGCGTCGACTTCTTCCCGACGATCCTTGAACTCGCGGGCGCAAAGTTCTCCCACAAGATCGACGGGGTGAGTTTCGCCGAACTGCTGAAAGGCGAAAAGAAAACGCTCGGCCGCAAGGCTATATACTGGCACCACCCCCACTACAGCCCCCAGGGCGGACGCCCCGCCTCGGCGATCCGATGCGGCGACTACAAGCTGGTCAAACTCTACGAGGGCGACAAGATCGAACTGTACAATCTCGCCGACGACATCTCCGAGAAAACAGATATCGCGGCCAAACAGCCGCAGCGAACGGCCGAAATGACCAAACTCCTGGACGCCTGGCTAAAGGAAACGAAAGCCAAGTTCCCAAAGCCGAATCCGAACTACAAGCCGAGGGCCGGGAAACGCCGATAGCCTTGTGGGGTCAGCGTCGCATTGCCCGCGGCCTTTTCCTCGTAGCCGCTCCAGTTGCCGACCCCGTCCAGCGTATAGCCGCGCTCGATCGCGGGCGCACCGCTGATGCCGGTGTATGTCGGAGAACCGGTAAGATCGCCCCGCTTGGCGTTCGTCAGGCGCTGTAGACCGTCGTAAGTGTAGTATTCATCCTTCGCACTGGCCGGGACGTTCTCACGCCACTTGCGGTTGGAGGCGGTGTCGTAGGCGTATTTGAAGCCGTCGCGGACAGTCCCGCCGGTGACCAGGGCCCAGTTCTGATCCACGATCCGACCGAACCGGTCGAAGCCGGCGTAAGTACCGGCCGCGCCGTATTCAAGATCCAACCCACTTCCATGAACGACTTTCACCACCGTCGAGCTCCCCATATAAGCACAGGTTTCGAACTGCGTGCGACTTGCGTTTGTGTTGTCGTCGTCGGCAATCTCGCAAACGCGGTTCAACACGTCGCCGAACACGTCGCTTTTCGTGTCCGCGTCGGCGTCGTCATAATTGTAATATACCGTTCGACCGTTGGGATAGTCAACTGACTCAACGTCAACGGGGTCAGCCCTTATTTGCTATTTCAAGGGCTGACCCCTCTGCCGCCTCGTTATCGACTTGACAAGGGCTTGCTCATAGATGTCCCCAGATCCCGGCGCGGCAAGGCTAAAACCACCGGCCCGAAGCGCCAGCTTGACGCCCGGCCCCAAACGGAGTAACCTTTGAC